>Ga0307514_10001793_pt1 | contig 24231 bp, 21 predicted proteins | sample 16_EM_MG_FD_203088 | JGI IMG/M metagenome (GOLD analysis project Ga0307514, IMG submission 203088) | Populus trichocarpa ectomycorrhiza microbial communities from riparian zone in the Pacific Northwest, United States - 16_EM | ecosystem: Host-associated > Plants > Roots > Unclassified | place...
CCATCCTCGCTCCCCCTATCCTCACTCTCTCCACCTCCTCCTCAACAATCCTCCACACATCTCTCACGTCCCACCCCACTTCCTCAACACGATCAATCGCCCACAACACATCCAGATGCTCATACTCCTCAATCACATTTCTATGCACAGCCCCCCTCCCTTTCCCCAGCCTCTCCAAGAAGCGTTTCCCATCCACTAAATGGAAACCCGCAATGCAAGTGGTGGGAACTTGTCATTGTACCAGTGGGCGCACCCCCCCTTTTCCTCTTCCGCAACCGCTATGGTGGTGGTAGTAGCAAGAGGCGTGGCGTGTGGTTCCTCTAGTTCTGATGCAGCCTCACCACCAACCACCAACCTTATATTATTATGGACCTCCTTCTCCCGACCTTTCTTCTCACTATTTCGCCGTTCCTCACTTTCCATCTTCTTATCATCCTCCCTCGGCTCCTCGAACCTCGTAGGCAAAATACATTTCTGCGTCGTAAAACACTCCCTCCCCAACAACCACCTCATACTTCGCGCTCACATAAACGGGGGAAAACACAAAAAACCTATCTCTCCCCCACCTAACATCGCTCCACTTGAACAAAAACGAAAACACCCTAACCCCAACCTTCCATATAGGCGTCCAGGCATATACTTCTCGAACCACACCATCATGGGAACAAACGCATAGATGCCAAAAATCAATCTAAACATCCCCGGGGAGACCGCTTCCATAAATTTGAAATATATCTCCTCGGTGAGTTTACCCGCGTAGCCTGCTGGTGCTAGAGCGCGAAATATGGATATTTTCGGGCCTCGGCGGTGCCTTGGGAGTGGGACACGAGAGCCAGCCCGGGGAAGCCAGTGTGAGAGTGTGTAGTTGAAGAAAGCAGGGAGGCCGAGGATTCCCATTTGCCGGGCGTTCCAGGTCCACATTCGGGGTCTGAGTGGCATGCTCTGGGTTGGAACCGCAGCTGTTGTTTCCGAGCCAGACGTCGTACCCACTTTTGGGGATAGACGTTAGACGAACATAATGCAATGAGATATGTGAAGCTTCACCGTTTGCACAGGGAAAAGGCTAAGCTGTCATCACCGTTGACACAGAATGCCCCACTGCTTTGTAAGAGATCGTGCATCAAAAGGATTGGATATTTTCGATGCCCTTTCTTATCCCATTTGATGAGCTTTCCATATCCGTCCTCAACAATGTTCGCATCGGATGGCGGGTCTTCAGGGTCGAAGACTCGTTGCAGAGTTATAATGAAGCCATCTTCTGTCTCTATCCTGTATTCTTTCACATCAAGACCAACTCGGCGGGCATAGTATCGGATATCCAGAATCAATTTACCTGGGCCACCCTCTCTTAGGAGGTATTGATGGCATTTTCTATATTGTACCTGACATTATCTTCAGTGCCGCATTCGTTTTGTTCCAGATTCTCTGTGTAGTTGCGTTCAGTAGAGCTATGCCTCCGCTTTAAAGCCTCCGCTGCCCTGCCCCTCGCACAGTCTCTCTCCAATTCAGCTTCCTCTTCCCAGATTTCCTCCTTCTTCGCTGTTTAGCTCGTTCCAGTTCGATTTGGTAAAATGGCCTGTTATTATCTGGGTCTTCTCCTTTCCATGGCTTCATACCACCTCTTGCAGCCGGTTGCCATGAACTTGAAAACAGCTCCTGTCACCACGACAAGAAGGAAACAGGTAGACAAAACTCCGTAACCACTCTGAAGAAATAGCTCTGTACTTTCCTCAACGTTGTGGTTGGTCCGTATAGAGGTAACGGCGCCCTCGAGCACCGTCATTGCCAGCCAGCCCCCCCTTGCCCCTGGAAACAGGGTCTCTGCACCCCCTGGCAACGGATTCAGCTATATATACCAATCGAATCACCAGAATCAGAGCTGCAGTCGGTAATATATACAGCATGCTCGACAGGAGCCAAGGGTACCCATCGCGAGATTTGCAGCTCTATACGGGGAAAATGCCACTACCCTATGTTGGCGACTTGCAGGGAACAGCAGGGACCCGCCAGGGCACAGCAGTTATTCGGTCTAGAAGAGGAGAGAGCATTGGTAGAGCATGCTGAGTTATGGCTGACTCTGGATTTCCCCTAAATCCTGAGCTTTTACGAGAAAGAGCACAGCACATGATCAATGAGAGGTGAGGCAAGGGGGGGTAGGCCCCAAACCAACTACCGTACTGTACCACACTGCGTTGGGATAGGCGTCTCCAACAACAGGGGGCAATAGCAACCGTCCCCTTGTCAGGCTCCCCCACCACTCCCCTCCATATTATTGACGCGCATTGGGTTGATCGGTTCCTCAACTGCAACCCAGAATTCAAAAAATCTACATTCACTATCAGGAAAGAGTACAAGCAGCAGCCTGAAACGATGTTGAGCTCCAGGCGGATTTCCTCCGAAAGCTTGCTAATCTTATCTGCAGAAAGAAGATGTTATGAATCGATCACCGTGTGCGACGGTGACGACGAGAGGGAAGGCGAGGGTTATGAACTGGCTGCGGCAACGGCGACAGCGACAGAGCGAAGGGCAGGGTGGGGCCACGAGGGGCAGAACACAGGCAGAGCACGGTTGTCTGAGCTACGCCCGATCAGACTAGGAATTATGGAAGGTATATTAAATTCGGCTAGATACTAGACGGAGTATGCTAAGCTGACAAGCGAGAAGGGAAGACGAGGCGTGGGAAACAAGTGAGAGACAAGGTGGAAAACAAGGCTGGTAATAAGGCTGGTAACAAGCTGTTGCGTGGAGAGGAAAGGAAAAGGGAACTCAGGAATGGGGAAAAAATGGACGTATAAATATACGTCCCGAATATCAAAACCCCAACATGACGCGGACACAAGTTCCTAGGTTACTAGAAGACCCCATCTCAACAGCGTGCAAGAACAATAACCGCAAGGATGCAGAACCACGCTATCGGACGGCAGGGAAATTCGGGAAACAAGAAAGACGCATATGGCGCAGCCATAGCTCCAAGCAAAAGACTCAAAACCAGGAAGAGCATATCTCCAATTCAATTCTGCCAGGATGCATACCATAGGAATTGGAGGTCGGGGGTTTCGTGATGTCGAGGTTCTTGATCCCGCCCCGACGCGGGAACAACTAGGCAAACACCAATTCTAGCTCCCGATATATTTTCGGTCGCCATATGAACTGTTCAGGGGTCCTGGTGCTACGGAGGGAGCCGCCATCGCTGGCGCTCCGGAGGTGTGCTATAGGGTGGAATATGAGACACCACAGAATAGTCATGGACGGGAATTCAAAAGCTTCTAACAAATCATGGTACTGGGATGCTGTCGGTAACCATGCGAAGTAGTCAGAGGTCAGGTTACAGGGCTAGGCTATAGGGTGGAATATGAAGCACCGGTACTGGGGCGGTAGCCGTGCGACGTAGTCGGAGATCATGTGCCATAGGGTGGAATATAAGCCACCACAGAATGGCCAAGGACGGGATTCGGGGTCTCCTAGTAATTCAGGTACCGGGACATTGTCGGCTATCAGGCGAATTGGTTTGGAGGTTGAGGTGCGAGGCTGGGGCTATAGGGCGGAACGCGTCTGCCACAGAATAGCCAGGACAAGGCTGCGGGAACTCCTATTAAATCGAGGCTACCGGGATGCGGTCGGCAGCCATGCGAATTGTCCGGATGTCAAATCTGCCAGGGTGGAATATAATCCACAGTGGACAGCGGGAACGGCGGTCAGCCACATGAGGGCAGAGATTCATGGCCTTAGCCACATACATGCGCAGAGGTATCGGGTTATCATAGTTGGCAAGCTGGCAGGACTATCGGGGCTGGCAGGGTTGGCGGGGTTGGAGCTGGCAGAGCTGGCAGAGCTGGCAGAGCTATCGGACTGGAGGCTAGAGCTGGGGGTGAGGATTCGTACCAGCCTAGGGATACGTTCCAGCGCTGAGGTCTAGGTCACTTCGCCAGTTGAGTTGCCAGTCAGGTCGAGTTGCCAGTCGGGGGTCATGTTACCAGTCAGGTTGGATTGCCAGTTGGATATGGAGTTGCCGGGGGTTGCCAATCAAGGTCGGGGTTCACCATCGGGAAGGATGACGGGGTCGCGATGGTGATCTCACTCTTTCATCCCGGTAGATTGTGCGGTCTAGGTGGTGGCAGGTCTATGGATGCTGGAGATTAGAGCTAGGGATGAGCGCTAGGGGTAGGGTTCGTAACAGAAGATCACCCCGGATAATATCTGGAACTGTGATGAAAAGGGAATCACCATGGGGAGGAATGGCTCAAGAACCATGGCTATTGTGCGTGTTGGAGGTCGGAGCACTGCAAAGATGATAACTGAGGGATCTCGGGAATTTTGCAGTGTTCTGGAGACTGTTAGTGCGGTTGGAAGAGTTCTCCCACCTTTCATCATCTGGCAGGGGAAGACTCACCGAGAGTCATACTACCCAGAAGGCGGGCTAATAAATGAAGCCACATTTGCAGTCTCTGAAAGTGGCTATATGGATGATGAACTAGGGCTTGAATATATGAAGGAGCATTTTGAGCCCTATACCTGGTGTGATGCCCCCCGCTGCCTCATTGTAGACGAACATTCCTCTCATGTTACCTGGCAAGTTGTCAAATATGCCCTTGACCATGACATCTATATGATTTCCCTCCAATCTAAATCTACACACCTCTTGATGTAGGGTGCTTTGGCATCCTACAAACCACATATGAGCGGAACTTCAGTGCGCGGCTTAGGAAAAAACCCCTCCCTATCCTATCAAAACCCTCATTTCTGAAGATCCTTGAAAAGACCCAAACTGAGGTCTATACAGCGGATTGCGTGGTAGGAGCGTGGAGGATATCGGAAAGCCGTATATATAGGGCCACCACCGCCACCACCGCCACCGCCATCAAGCGTCATCCTTGTCGCTCCATCGTCAAGCCACAAGCGATCTCCAATTCCTACCGATGGATCCTGGATAAAAAGGCATCAATATTTGAACTCATTGACTACATGTACCAGTACCGTATGCTAGAGATTTACTAATAAGATGCGAAAACAGGAATATTTACCGACGATCTAATGACCATACTGGACTGAAACTAGGGCATTGATGGTAGCTGAGGTTTGTCGCTGTGAGATCTATTAACTATTGCTCGTGTCGTTGTCCGCGTCCAATTACTTGCTTGCACAGCCAATGAGCTTCGGCATCCCCATCTAGCTGAAGCATCGAGAATCACGCCGTACACAGTGCACATCGGCTCTTTGGTGTGGATACCAACTTTCGAGGAGTCTTAAGAGTTTCAATTCCCTGGATCGCTGCACCTGCCTCTGTGGATTGCGAAACCCACACAACTTACCACAACATGGCTCCCACCGCAATGTCCAACGTAATTCCCCCGCGCAAGAAGCGAAAGGCTCGCCCCCCTATTCGGGCAACATTCACCTTGGAGCCAGATTGGAGGGGGGATGTGGGTTATGTGTCTGAAGATTTGTGGAAGGATCTCTTTGGCCCATTACCGAGGACCACCAGTAGTGCTGATGCGGAAGACGAGGAGGGTACGTTGGGTTTTGGAGCCTATTCCTACTTCCTTTGCCTATTGGCTTTACAGTTGCTCTGACGATACACTGTCTTTGCAGTGCTCCCGGATCCGCCAGTTTACCATCTTGCAGTCGCCCTCCCAGTTCCCGCACTCACTCCCGAGCTCACGGTAAAGCAAGGAAAATGGACCACGGTGCCTGTAACCCTTCCCCCTCCGGCTACGTCGCAGTTCCCAGCACTACCGCCATCCACGGTCCTCTTCCCGGACAATTCCCAGTCCTTCACATGCTTATCTGGGTTCAAGATGTCTCTATCACCTACTGAACTTAGCAAGAAGGGGAAGAAGTCAATCTCGGTTCTGGTAACGGATGTGGACTTGGTCGGACTCGAGACCCTCATTATATCAGTCTCTCCACCTCATGGAAGCGAGTACGTGGGTGATGAGGAGGTTGAGGAGATGGTTAGGGTGGCGGTACGTGGCGTCAAAGTCCTCCACCGAGATGATGTACTTCGGCTAGGGGGAAGGATGCGAGGCCGGGAAGCAAGGATTGAAATTGCCGAACCAGTTGACCAGGGAGTCATCCTCCCCACTACGAAAATTGTGGTGGTCAAGGACAATAGTGGGCCAAAGCGTGAGCCCCCAAAACAGGTTGATGGAGTCATCTTTGGAGGCAGACAGCAACAACAAGTGGTCCAGGGCGAGGGTGAATTAGAGGACGAAGATGATGGCTCAGACTCAGCAGGAATTACAAGTTTCTTCAAACTCCCCGCTTTACCAGGGATAAGTCTACCAGGGACACCCCTACGAAACGGTGTGAACCCTAAAACTCCATTATCCTCACCTGGGTCCAGGGGTGGAGTAGCCCCAGGTGCACCAAGGAAATATTTCAAGCCTCAACCACTTGTCCAAAAGATACCCCCAGAACTTCTTCACCCACGACCGAAAGATGGGGAGGAGGATGAGGAGGCGCGAGTTTATGTGGACGTCAAAGAATTGCTTGGGTTGGGCACTTTTAGTGGGGATTGGGTTGGAATATCTTTGCCACCGCCTGTAACTTCTCTACCTACGGTTGTGGAAACGGGTGCGAGATCTAGTGTTGACAGGAAGAACACCACAAATAACGTATCCAACGGGAATAACCTACCAACCGACTGGGAGTGGAGACTAGTCAAAATATACTCACTTCCAGATAGCTACTCCTCTCAGATGCCACCCTCCAGTGCATCAAGCAAATCAAACAAAGGCAAAGGCCCAGAGCAGCCAGAGAAGAGCAACAGGCCTACTATTTATATATCACCAATCCTCCTTGCTAACCTCACCCCCTCTGGACCTCAGGCCACATCACTTACCCCACCGCCAGAACTACACATTTTCCCTCTTTCGTCCACACCAAACCCCTCCCCTAGTTCTAATAACCCTATCCCACTAGCAGCCAAGGAAGTAACCCTACTCAGGATTGCATCTCCAACGTCCACGGACAGAGCATTACAGCCTTCCTTGCTCCTTGCTCTGAAGACACATTTCGAGTCTGCCAGGCGCCTTGTAAAGAAGGGCGATTTAATCGCTGTCACAGTGGATGAAGTCCTTGCCAGAAGTCTGTTTGGGGAGGAATCTGGTGGCGTAGCAGAAGAATTATTACTCGGGCAAAATTCAATGGAAAATCTTGGATCAAGCAAAGCGGGTGTTGCAGGGGGTGTCGGTGAAGGAGGAAGAGTACTTGCCTGGTTCAAGGTTGGGAATATTGCCCCGTCTGCGCCTTCAGGAGATGATGAAGAAGCGCGATGGGGTGGTGTAGTGTACGTTGATCCTGCTAGTACAAGGATGGCGCAAGCGGGAAGCGATAAGAGGAAGATACCGCCAACTATCTACTCTACTTGGGAGTACTACCTCAACCTACGCCCATTGCCGCTTTTCTTACCGCCTCCGGATGGCTATCAGACGCTTCCACCGCCACTCCGGATTCCGTATCGATATGTATCTGCAGTTCACCGAAGATTGCGGGAACTCATATCCGCAGCAACTTCACCAAGGGCAATTCATCTGAATCTACCACCAATATCAATTCTCATTACATCGACTCAGAGGAGCGTGGGAAAAAAAACAATAGCTATGAGAGCTGCTGCAGATGTGGGCGTGCACATGTTTCATATTGATGCATATGACATTGTATCAGAGGGTAACAGCGGGGACGTAAAAACGGAAGCTTTTCTACGCGCTAGAGTTGACCGGGCGCTAGCGTGTGGCAAGGAAAACACCGTACTCCTCATCAGCCATGTCGAGGCATTTGCCGGTGCAGGGGCCGGAGGCGCAGGTGGAGGCGGGGGAAAGATTGTTGAACTACTAAAGGAAGTTGTGAGTGGGTGGAGAGTCATCGTTGGTACCACAGGTGAGGTTGAAAAGATTGGAGATTCTGGGGCCGGTGGGGGTGGGGGGGGCGCTCCTCAAGGTGGTGGAGGAATAAGAGGTGTATTTACCCATGAGCTGGAGCTTAGTGCTCCCGATGAAGGAGAGAGGGAAGGGCTTTTGAAAGGAATTGTGGAAGAAAAAGGTGTCGTCTTGGGCGAGGACGTGCAACTTAGTTCGGTTGCCGTCAAGACTGCCGCCCTCGTTGCCGGAGATCTTGTGGACGTGGTGGAACGGGCTGTCGCTGGTGCGCGGGAGCGGGTTAGTCAACTCGTCAAGCGCCTGGCCAGCTCACCACCACCAATACCCTCCACCGCAACCATGGAAGGTGAGCCAGTGAAGAACCCTATCACAGTTCGTGACCTGCACATTGCAGGAGGTGACGAAGTCCGCTCAGTCCTCATGAAAGACTTTGAAGCGGCCGTCGAGGCCGCCAGGCGGAACTTTGCCGACTCGATTGGTGCCCCCAAGATCCCCAACGTCTCTTGGGACGATGTCGGTGGTCTGGCAAATGTCAAATCTGCAGTCATGGAAACCATCCAACTCCCCCTCGAGCGCCCAGAGCTGTTTGCTCGTGGTATGAAGAAGCGAAGTGGTATCTTATTCTACGGGCCTCCCGGCACAGGGAAAACACTGCTTGCAAAGGCTATTGCTACGGAGTTTTCGCTCAACTTTTTCTCGGTTAAGGGGCCGGAATTGCTGAATATGTATATTGGTGAGTCGGAGGCTAATGTTAGGAGGGTGTTTCAGAGAGCGAGAGATGCTAGGCCCTGTGTTGTATTCTTTGATGAGTTGGACTCTGTGGCGCCCAAGAGAGGAAACCAGGGGGATTCAGGTGGTGTCATGGACAGAATTGTCTCGCAGTTGCTGGCGGAGTTGGATGGTATGAGTGAAGGGAAGGAAGGAAGTGGAGGTGTTTTCGTCGTGGGAGCTACAAACAGACCAGATTTATTGGACGCGGCGCTTTTGCGTCCTGGACGGTACATACTGGGCTTTGGGTTTTATGAGATGTCGAACTAACACGAGTACAGGTTTGACAAAATGTTGTATCTCGGTGTATCAGATACCCACGACAAACAGCTTACCATTCTGGAAGCCCTCACCCGAAAGTTCACTCTCCACCCCGACCTGTCACTACGAAAAATTGCCGAGGGCTTGCCATTTACATACACTGGTGCCGATCTATACGCCCTCTGTTCCGACGCCATGTTGAAGGCTATCACTCGGCAAGCTCAGCGTGTAGAGGAGAAGGTGCAAGAAACAATACTACGGCTTGGACGGGACATCACGACTGGATGGTGGTTTGATCATGAAGCTGGGCCGGAAGATGTGAAGGTATTAGTTGAGGAGGTCGATTTCGTTGCTGCTGGAAGAGAATTGGTTGGATCTGTTAGGTTTGTACGAGCTTTCTCCGACAAGGTATAGCACAGGGATTTTGACGTATATACCTCATTCACAGTGCAAAAGAACTCGAACACTACGACCGCGTCCGCCGGCAGTTCGAGCTCACTGAGGCCGAAAAAGAAGCAGAGAAGAAAGCTCTTCGGGAAGAAAACGCAAATAAACATGCTCCTATGGCATACCTAAATGACGCCAAGGGGAAGGGGAAAGGGAGAGCTATAACCTACCACGATGATTCGGACGATGATGCGGGGTATGCTAGTCTCTCGTTCCCACTAGACCGGGCGCCGAATGCTGGTAGGAGTAGTGAGCCGAGACTTAACCTCAGCCAGCTCGGAACAGGGAGTATAATGGCGCTTTGGAAGGAGAGGGATGGGGAACTAAGCTCTGCCCCGGAGGAAGAGAGTGAGGAGTATCACAGTGAGGGAAGTGAGCCTGGGGTGATTCGTCCTGGTGGAGGAACTTCGCCTTCGTCCCAGTCTGCGGCCAGGGGGGTGACAGATGGGAAACCGAACCCGCTGGTGGAGCTACCACAATTACCAAAGAAGCCCGACCAAGAGAAACTTCCTGCGGAGCCTAAGAGTCTGGAGGAGCTGGATGAGGAGTTTCCGATGTTGCCGACAATTAAGGAGGAGGATGAGAAGTCGGATTTGTCTTTGCGCGGAGGGCCGGTGAGGGCCAGAGCGGTGGTGACAACGGTGACGGGAGCGGGAGAGAGCGGGAGGGGGGAGGGGACACAGCAGCTTCCGGGGGGGTTTACGGATGAGAATGATGATGATGAGGAGTTGTATGGGGAGACGAAGGAGTGAGGTAGTGTGATGTGTGTTTGCGAGGTGAGGTGAGGTGACAGTGTAAATGCATATAATTGAGGCCGCTCTGGTGTGTGCTTGACATAGATATCTGTTGTGTGGTTTTGTGTTATACATAGACGTTATATTGGAATTTTTTTTCTAGCTTTTTTTAGTTTTTTAGTTGATGTTTACAAATTATACCAGTTGGTGAGATCTGTACTTGGCAAGTACAATTGCAATCAAAATATAATACGGCCCCAAACGAGTATGAATGATATACCCCCACTCTCTCCCAGGTTCTGAAACCATGCGGTAAATTTGATTTGACGTCCATTTGGACAGCCCGTGAACCGTCAGGCATTGTGGGCCCGCCGCCCAATTGTCAACTTTGAAGCCTGGGTCACATGCTGTTGCCCTGCACGGAGTATGTTCTTATTTCGTGGGGTATGACATACACATACAACTATTTTTTTATAAATTTTTTTTTTTGAGTCTATACGTCCTTCCCCCCGAATACTGTACATAAGCACTTTTATGTATGCACTATAATTTGTAACTTCTCAGGTTTAGTGACAGCTAACGTTTCCCGAGCAGAAACGAGAAAGATGTGTCTTTTTTTTTTTTTGTTTCAGTAGGGTATAGATAGAGTGTGATGTGTTACATGCTGCGGGTAGTCGAAATCGAACTTACAGACAACGTGGTACTTAGTACTGTGAGTAGAGTAGGTAGAGTAATAAGATTGATATAGAACGGTGTATAATGTACTCTACATAGATTGGGTACTTACGAGATGTCGTGTAACCAGCCTGAATTCGAAGCAAAGCATGTGCATATCACGAGAATTTGGTGGTGCTTGTGAGATTAGTAGTCTTTTATGATTGGAAGACTTACGGTACGTGTGTACTCTACAATCCATCTCTACCTCCTCTACTGCAACATGGGTGCGCATGGGGATGAGATGAGCACATCACAGGAGTTGTGTGGTACGGATGTATACTATAACATCATCCGCCCCCGACGGTTGGGCTGTGGTTGGCTACACCCTCACATCACATCATCACGAGCGCAGGTCAGTCAACTCAGGAGGGCAGTGTTCCGGTTTGCAACCTCTCTGATCTCCCCATCCCCTCCTTGCAGAGTACTTACATACGACTCTCATCTTCTCTAGATCTCCACTTACATCTCCATCGCATTCAACTGCGAGTAGAGTACCTCCCCCCCAAAAAAAGAAAAAACACCATCTGCATCTGCATCTGCATCGCAGCTTCAAGCCCTTGGCTCATTTCAAAAGCAGCCATTTACTGCGTGGGAAAAGAGTGGTTGGTTTAATCAGGGCAAGCGCACACATCAGGTGTACGGTACCTACGGCTGCCCCAGTTCCCAATCCAAGAGAGCAACAAAGGGATTTGCAGTTCGAACTCGCCGTGTACGCCGATAGGCAGCGTTAGTGCGATATTGAATCGGCCTCGTTTATCTAAAGCTCTCGGTAGCTCCAGCTTACTCGATAATTCAACAGCTGCTACCTTATTGCCCTCTCCTTGTTACCCTCTCCCCTCTTTGAATTACACCTTCATACTCAACGAAATATCACCATTACATCCACCACCTCCCCCACGAGACAGAGGGGATAAGATTCGCAAGAAGGGGTTGTCTGCTTAACAGGCTAATATATTTCCTTGAAAATAAAATACCACAAGAAACGTCCACCATAAAAAAACGCACTGTGTCCCTAAACGATTGCGAGTCGAAGAAGTTTCGTCAAATAGGTAGCTGATAGTTGACTGAGAACGTTCTGGTACATGATGCAGCCGTCGAAGCTCTCCCTCTCCGGAGGTACTAGCAGACACCAGGTTGTCGCGTCTAGATCCACCAGGGAATCCCCCGCGACCACCGCGCTGGGGGGATTCACGAGGGTGGAGAATCTGCCTAGCCAGGAGAGAGATGGTATGATTCGTCTACATCCACCATAAATCAATTAACGCAACAGCTAATCATTCTCTCACAGACTCCTGGATCGAAGTCTCCTCCCAGCCCTCTGACGACACATACTCCTCCGCAGACGAAATCCTCAGCGATGGCTTAACCCTCAACCCAGCCTCACGTAACTCAAACATCCGCCAACGTAAGCGCAAGCTACGGCGGAATGAAATTCTCCCTGGGCAAACGGGGACTAGTAAAGTCTACGACCACAGCGCGGATGACCTCTCCGAGGTGGAGATAGTAGAGGGTAGTTTAAGCTCTGGTCCTGGATCATCCATCGGAGAGCTACCTCAGCATGAAGACTTTGAGTCCTCCTCGTCCGCAGCAGGGGAAGAAGACGAAGGGACTAGCAGCGAAGAAGGCGGGGTGGAGCGTGAAGAGGAAGATACAGGGACAATGTTAGGCGTTGGATATAGAAATGATGAGCGACTTCACCATCACCACCATCACCAAAGGATACCAGCGGGGAGATACTCTACCCACTCTGTCTCTGAGTTTCATCGCACCCTTGAATCTCACAATCCCTCTCACAGCTTCCTCCGGCACCGGAACCCACATAATGGGGGGAGCAGTGGGCGGCAAGTACACGCTCACCCATTTACAGAGGTGAAGGAGAACCATGATGAGGTGTTAATGGCGTCACTGTCGACGCTGCTATCCTGTGCCGCGGCCGCGCGGGGCCTGCCGAAGGTTTCTCAGCAGGGAGCGAGCTCACCCGGTGGGGGACCGTCAAGAGTGCCGGCCATGTCTAGTAGTAGGGTCCAACTAGATACACTACACTTAGTCCATGACCAGGTCATGTCCGAGCCCCATAAGCCCTCTGCAACTGTTGCAGGAACTACATCTCCAAAGGAAAGGACTACTACTACCAGCACCAGCACTAGAGCTATGGTATCAGCAGACTACACCACCCGCTCCCACCGCCCAAGAAGCCCATCCCCAATCAACACCGCCCCCGGTGACAGTTCTAAGAAACCCATTACAACTACGAAGAAACGGTCTTCGTCCACAGGTAAACCTCGGACTAGATCCTCCTCACCCCGAAGGCGCTCGAGTAGACTTACATCTACACTCTCCTCGACAGATGCCTCGCTGCTGACGCTGGCGGTTTCTGCGGGGGCGGTGATTATCTTGAGCGCGATTAGTTTCTCGGCGGGGTATGTTCTTGGGAAGGAGGTGGGTAAGGTGGAGGCGGAGACGGTGGTGGGGGTTGTGGTTGGGAGGACGGGCAGTGTGGTTAGGGAGGCGCAGAGGGGAGGAAGAGGGTTGGTGGGGAGAGTGGTTAGTGTTAGTGCCTAGGGGGCGATTGGGGGGAGGCAAATGTTGTGGCATGGTTGCATGTTGAGGGGATAATGTTTGAGTGGTTCAGCAGGGAGATGGATGATATGCTATGAGATTATTTTATGGCCCTGGTATGGCTGATTTGGCTCGGTTATCTTAGGACCGAATGTCGGGAGCATGATTGTTGTGGGTTGTGAGTTGCATTCCATATATACATACGTACTACATACATACCGAGCTGCATGCAGTTCAGGTGTGCTCTGTTTTTGCCTCTGCGGATTGCTTTTCCTATCTGGGAGTCGGAGTTGAAGTCGAGGATGAGGTAATGATGCGTATGTATCTATCTTGTCTTGCTTTCTCTCTCTCTCTTACTTTCTCTTTCTCTCTCGAGCAAGCCAGCCAGCTAGCTATTAGGTGTGTTTGAGGCGTCATTCGCTTGCAATTTGTGCGGGGGTGGATTTGCTTGTTTGGCTTGTGGCTATATGCTTAATGATGGGTTGGAGTTTTTTTTTTTTTTTATGAAGGGAGGGTAATTATGAGGGTAGGTATATGTTTTGATGTTCTGATGTTTGATGTTTTGATGTTTTGATGTTTTGATGTTTTGATGTTTTTATTGTTTAATGTTTAGCTAGCTAAGTCGAAAGTTCACTGGTTTTGGGGTCGTGTGCATGAAATTCTGCATGCTCGCAGGTACGAGACTTTCATGGGGTGATTCTCCACATCCTGGACTTTATTTGTTTTCAAAAAAAAAATTTGATTGCTATATACCGGTATATTTCACCACCACCACCGCCAGGCAACGAAGACACATTAATGATCCACACCCTCTTCTCTCCCTCTCACTCACTCCACCCCCCAACACACATACACCTCTCTCTCTGAGGATTTGTACACACTGAGGCTGAAATGACTGACTGACTGACTGACAACAAAAAGGAAAGGGAGTGACATAGGAAAACGATGACCGAGTACAGCCGACTTGATAGACAGATAATGTTACAGTAAAGGTCCAATGGAGAGAGAAAGTGGGTGCGTGTGGCACGCATAGCACCACACGACCCCATTTAGAAAATAAACACCAAGAATAGAAGTTAAAAATGTAACTACGTTACTGAACCTTTTTCTACCGAGAAATAAAAAACTCCAAGCAAACCCTCACAAGCATCAAAAAACAAGGCTGATGGAAAAATGATATCTGGAGATAGAAAGAAATGCAAAGATATAGAGGTGTACAGTTTAGTACAGCAAAAAAGTGAAAGCTGATGACATAAGAAAATCTGTTGTGTATATTTTGGTATGATGCAAATGCATGCTGATATCTTTCCGATGTGGTGTGGTAAGCAAATTAACGAAACCAAAAATGTCAAGAGTAAGCCCAAAATGATGCTCAGCCACTATGACCATCAGCACAGCTGATACTAAGAATGTTAATGACCCGAAGGCTGTTGTTGCAAGGCATTCTTGTGATCCTTGCAGTCTGTCGATGAATTCCTTGCATTCCATTGCAAGGAATTCCCCCTCCCTTACATGTTGCTCCCCGAAGAGTCGATATAAGATGCCCCGCACACCCCGTCGACGGTTGCTCACGCTGCACCATATGCCGTCGCCAGCTGGTCTGGTAATGGCGTAGTATTCGTGGTGGTGTGTATCTATGAAATAGTGCACATGCCACAGAATTTTGACCCCTAAAACGCCGAAACACGAACTGTATAAGCGCATATCCTTGAAAGTTTGAAGTAAATGAAAACCAAGGTGCATGTATAAAGAAAATATTTCCCGTCCTCTTTTCGATGTGGGTAACAAACAAGTCATTGATCATTGCAAATTATTTCCGTTATCCATGTAGCCCAGTCCACCGTAAATCAGTAAAAAAGAAAAAAGTATTATGGCAGATTACAAGCAGTCAAAAGGAGAAATACAAACGCCATTAAACTTCTATAGTTCGTGCATCACATGACAGGAGTAGGATATCATCAACCATGTCCACAAATTCCTAGTACCAAAGAACCTAGCTACTTTACCTCTTCCTTCTTGAGCTTGTCGATCTTAGACTTCTCCTTCTTTCCGGCCTTGACATCCCTATCAGTTGGCTTTACTGTAGATGCAGATGAGACGCTCTTGACAGATCTGGCAGAGATACTTGGAGCCTTCTTCTCTTGCCCAGTCATTGTCGTTCTCTTCGCAGCCTTACTATCCGGGCGAACGCTAATCCTGCTTTCTGGGCGAATGTCGCTTGCCCGACTTTCTGGACGAGCACTGGCCCTGCTTCCTGGCCTACTGGTTGGAGTCCTCTTCTCATCGATAGAAGCCCTTCCAGTAGCCTTGATGGCCCTCTCAGCAACGGTCCTGGCTGTTGGAGCTGCAAAATTCCGCCTGGCAGCAGGAGCTCTGTTCCTTAGACTGCCAGTTGCCTTGGCTTTGGGTTCCTTGACCCTAGGAGCTGGAGTCTTTTCCACTTCTGGAGTGTCTTCAACCTTGGGAACAACTTCCTCTACCTCGCATGTAGGTTCTTCAGCCATTGGAATGGGCTCTTCAATCTTTAGAGTGGGCTCTTGAACCTTTAGAGTGGGCTCTTGAACCTTTAGAGTGGGCTCTTGAACCTTTAGAGTGGGCTCTTCAACCTTTGGGATGGGCCCTTCAACCTGAAGGGTTGGTTCTTCATCCACCTCAGGAACTGATTGCTTTACGGTTGAGGCAACACTCCTGACAGACTTGATGCTAGGAGATGAGGACAAAACCCCTGACTGCCTCCTCTGCGCAGCAAGAGCAGCCGCCTGAGCAGCTGCTTGCATGACGGGTGTAGGTACAGTAACCTGTGGTGCTGGTACCGGGCCACTCGGAGGTAGCGGATGAGCGGAGGGCTTCATAGAGGCAGTTGTAGATACGGAAATCATGGACGAAATGGAAGCTGATCGGGCAAGGCTTGGTGGGCGAGGTGGTGGGGCAATACCCAATGTCTGTTTAAGCTCGCCCCACTCATTCGCTTGCTCCATGTCTTCAAAATTCTATTCACATGAGCACGGTTAGCAGCGCAATCGGGTCACAAGTACCACAATAGAGGAACCTACCCCGAGAACCATTCCATCGTGCACGACTACTGGCAACCGCTTACCATTACCTCTACGCTTCCAGAGTAGCCTCGCCTTTTCGTTTGTTGCGACGTCCACCGCAACAAATGGGACCTTCATGGTAATGAGCAACAGCTCCAAACGGGAAGTAGCTGTGATGATTGCACTCTGGCCAGAGGTGAGCGAAGTCAGAAGAAAATATGTTTCAGAGTCCCTGGTGATGTCGGGAACCTCCTTCAATGCGACGGCAGCGGCACCTGGTAATCCTTCAATAGACATGATTGTTGTTTTTCTTGCCTTTGATCTTGATGGTGAGATGTAGAGTGTGACTTCTGTTTATCCAGTAGGATGTGAGAGATGGGACGATGGAATGTGCGCCAGCCTAATCAAGCCAGGTAATTGGAAAGGTAGTTGAGCGTTGAAAAGAGGGTTGATAGAGTGAAATAGAAGGCCAAAAATAGATGCTTGAGAGAATGAAGAATCAAAGAGAATAAAATATCAACAGACAGGCAAATGAAGGAGTGAAAATGCTTGCCGAAGATAAAGGGATCGAGAAGAGTGCAGTGTTTGACAGCAGTTGCTGGTGTCGAGATGTCAATTTGGTTCAACTGCAACAAGCGCCGCGGCCCAGCCTCAAGGCGCGTTAGCTCAGGGGCAAAGCAGTGGCGCCTGAATATGTGCTCGGACAGGTACGGAGTATAACGGCAGAATTATTTACAAATATGGAGCTTCCACCATACGAACCCCGAGGTCCATGCCCCCTTGGATCCAGAGACGGGATGGCCTGAATCTGCTCATCGAGTCGGGACGGCGGGCGAGTGGCGAATCGTGAGAGTCCGCAGGCCCATCTGATAATAAGAGATTAGATCTTAAAATAGAATAAAAAAACTAAACTCGCCGCCCTAGAGATGAACTAACCGCCAAACCATAATTCCATCAGCCAGCGCAAAAGCATCATCTAGGAAAGAAATAATGAACTTAAGAAATCCTGTAAATCTAGAACATAGGGACATGTATAGTCGGCCCTGCGTATCACGTAGCCAACAGCCATCGAGAGGGACGAAGACACCCATATTCCACCGCCCATCTTCTAACCGTCCGAATATCCTAAGTATTGATATTCGAAATGCATTCGATTAACCGGCATGCAAAAAGCTATATCTTGAAGCTGTAGCAAAACCACAGAAAAAGAAAAGACGGAAAAGATACTTGATGATAAGCAGTGGGCATAAAGAATACTTCAGGACTAGAGACTACTCATGAAAAAGGAATACAAAGTGGATACCGACCCAAATTCCAGGGCCCCACCGCCCAAAAACCAGACCATAACCCCACCTCTTTTGCTTCCCCAATAATTACATATACACAAATGGACAGACCGCGCCAGTGGAAAAACATCGAGATCCAAGGAAATAACCCAAAGAGAACGTAACATAGTCAAAATAGCTCGAGCGGCGAAGAAATAATGCTATAAAGCAAATTAGACGTCGAATCCCAGGAGTCGACGGGTGTGAATTGTATTCATCCTGAAAGACGGCAAGATTTGTGATGGCGACAAGGGCCCCTCAGAAATCAACCTAAGAACTGTGGAAGTAAGGGAATAGGAAAACAATATTGAATCAGATACCCGCCACGCGACCCAGAGGAACCGAGGAAAAAGCCTGATAGAAAGACAACAAATGAAGAGAAGCAGACCATGGGCCAGGGTGAGCCACAATTGTAGAGCTGGTGTGAGGCTTAAGTCCGTCCATGTGTGATAAGCGCATACAGAGTCTAGTATCCACGCTCTATGCCTTGCATTCTATTAGACTGCTGTTGAGGCTGATGGTGGTGATTCTGAGTGAGTTGATGTCGAACCCTATCCATTTCTTGATTCACTGAGGCACGATAGTTGTCTCTCTCTGCCCTAAGACAGTCAAGCTCCTTTTGCATTGTATCCTGATGCACCTTTAATTGATTTATATGTTCAATCGCTTCATGTCCATTAGCCAATGTTGTCCAAACATTACATGCGGGAGACAGGGACTTACCTTTGGTAAGAACCTCCCATTTTGAGCTCTTCCCGCCTCTTTCAGCAGGAAGAGCATCCCGCAGCTCATCAAACAGATCCTTCATCTCCTTCCTGCGTTTCCTTTCTGCTAATTTGTGGCTAACTCGTAATTCTGGTGTCCGGGAGTATGGAGTAGCACCATTGGATCCATCTGCAAGTAGTGGTTTACGACGATCCGATAAGAAGTGATGGTGGTGTAAATATTCCCCATCTGTCTGGCCACCAAACTGTCCCGGGGCAGCATGACTATTTACACTCAGTCCTGCTGCTTGTAAGGCGTGACTTGGATGAAGCATGGATGAATTATGGCTGTAGATGCTTGTGCCATTACTGCTTGTGCTAGTTCTCCTTGTATCGGTGCTGGGCTCTTTCGAGCCTGGCCCCACAATCTCTGGATCAGGGAAAGCATAAGGGAAACCTTTTGTTGGTGACGGGGCGTTTGGGTGAGGGTAGGGAAATCGCGAGGTGCCAATTATTGGTGGTGCTGTCCTCCCAGGGGCCGGACTAGTCATAGAAGATACAGGGCCAGATAAGCCATTGTATGTGCTACTCCCAGCTACGGGTCCAGCAGCAGAGTTGGCAATACTATCATGACCAGGAGAGGTGTTATGAATACTCCGGTCTCGGTTCAGTGTGCTAGCCAGGCTCACTTGGCTAGCTGAAGGGGTTGCATTGAGTGGTGAGCTGAGGTGTAAGCCATTTAGTCTACCGTCGAAACTGCTTCTTCTGGATGCTGTCGGAGACGGCGGGGGTAGCCCAGTGCTCTCTCCAAAATACTGTGGGGGGGATGGGTTATGGAGACTTGTAGTAGACTGGTTCTGGCCGCAATATGGGCCAGACGTTGGTGAATGTGAATGAGGATAGCCAGAGCGAGAATGCGGGGATGTATTCAGCGGGCCACTATAGTTCGGGGGATGTTCATTATGTGGGGGGAGATTTGGAGGGTGTAGAGTCTCGAGCTTTTCCAGGGGTGGCAGCTGGATGCCTCCAGTAACAGAAGAATCTACGCCAGCTGTCAGTACACAGAACAGGGCATAGTTCTCACACAGTGATGGTGCAGCTAACGTTTACTGGCCATTGACCAATTCCCTGAATCTCTAGAATCTCTCAGGGGGGGTGAGGGTCTTGTTGCGTTGGACAATGTACTTATTGATGGTAGTGTTTGATGTGAATTCCTCCTAGCCCATGAATCTGGAGTTTGATCCATGGCCATTGTGTTTTGCAGACGGAGACGAGAACTGGTTCGGGTCCAAAATTATTCCCAAATTTCTTCCGCGGACGTGGCTCTGGAGAAATTTGTCCGAGAAAACAATCTTGCGAAACGAGTGTCGTTGGAGAAACTCTTTTGCTGGATCTTGGGGCTGTATTTGTTGTTTCTAGAAATCAGCTGCTGACTCCTCAGACTAGAGGCACCAACTCCTGATGTAAGTAGCTGGGCAGAGTGGTAAGAGATTGTACCACAAATGTGCACGGTGTCACACACCTTAAACGGAGCTCTTTCGGTTTAGAGTCGTGGGAAGTGAAAGATATTCCCCTTCAAGCTTTCTGCGGCCCTCTTTTCCTGTGTGCGTCCCCGAAGGTTTATGGATTTGTCGCCCGAGCGGTTACAGAGATATAGGCAAGCAATGTAGGCGAGCAGCAGCAGGATTTTCGTTTCCTTTCGTGTAGCGGTGTACAGACAGCCCTCTCCTATTTTCGAGAAAAAAGTGGCCCCCTCAATATACCTAGGCCTTTCCCTCCCGGCTGTTGAGGAGTGGTAGCTGGGGTGGTACTCTCGCTCAGAGCACGAGTCTGTGGCTTGAATATGAGCCTTGTAACATGGGGGGGGAAGTGCAGGGTTTCTGCCTCCAACTTGCTGGAAATCCAAAACAGCGTGGACGATGGAATTCCCGGGCACAGTTAAAAGCAGGAAGGCAGGCACCACGAGACTGAGGATCGAATGTCAGTATCCGGACCGGGATTGCAGTGGGGGATGGCTGAGTCGGAGCAGAGCTGCTGGTCAGGCCAGAGTTATGCTGTCCAGGCCTCGCGTGTTTGGAAAAAGCAAGATTGGGCGCGAAGGGAAAGGTTTAGGTGGGGTTTGGCTTCACACAGGACCTCTCTTAAGTAGATGGTCTCCGTCTGGCCCAAATGATGGTTTGTACTAGGCTGCCAGAAACGAGGCTGCTAGTGATGCTTTACTTTTTGCTTAAGGTTATGTATATCGAATACACTGGGGCAAGGCAAGGACTGGTTCGATTGGAATCCCATGCGCCAACAATTTGAGGCCGCGGTGTGGGCTCGCAGCAGCACAGGAATTGCAGCCTCTGCGATCGAGTCGTGCATCCCAGAAATCTAAATTCTCGGTTGATATAATAAGATATTTGCGAATTTGCCCTCAGTCGTAGCATATAGAGTGCCAGTGTTAGGTACCACTCCTTTGCATTTAATAACCTTCACTGTCACACAGAGCGAGAGTAGGTATCATAATTTTTTGTCGTGAATTTACCTTCCACACCAAGACCAAACGTCGCAAGCCCTCAAGAGATACTGCCAGGATATGGCACGTGGCAAGAGAGACACGATTAAGTTCTTTACTAACATGCTTCTGCTTCTTAATTTATAAATTCACAGTGTCTACCACTCTTTTTCAGTCGTGCAGTACGGGAGCTCCAACTCTGGCACGGAGCAGGACTACCACTCCCCCATTCTGGAGCTAGGCAACTTCGAAAATCAACTGAAACAAGACCAACAAACTGATGCAGGGTCACAATCCAAAACAACACGGCCTGGGGTCAGCTTAATAACTTGGGTGTTGCCCAGGCTCATGATGGGGTTCCTCGAGGAGGAAATGCAAATGATGAGAGTGTTGAAGCTCACTTCCCCGTGCAGTGAGCCACACTGGCAGGAGGTTGACTGACTCCATAAAAATGTTCAGCCCACACAAATGACCACTCCCAGAGGGCAGGAAACAAGTTGAAAAGCTCGACCAGTAGATGATTTATCCACGTGCGTAGTTCGAGCAGATCTTATTCGCTTTGAGGCGGCTCAGCAAAGATTGCCAGGAAAACTTTCCTGGGACGGTATAGCCGTTCCGTGCTGCTAGCAAGTCACAGACCTGCAACAACCTTGTAATCGCCCTCGCGTTATATTGTGCATACATGTATCGCATGGGAATCGACTGGCATGAGCCACGCATGGTTTCTGCATGGCAAGGGATGTTTTAATGGTGCAGAAACACGTGTCATACTAGCATCTATCGGTCTCAACCACAAATTTGTTTTTTTCCCCTGTCAATTCCAACGGTGCCCGTTGTCCTCGTGGAGCAGGAGGAGGGCACGACCTTTGGAGGACAAATGCACGCTCTTGCTGCCCGTTTACAAGCAAACCACATTCCTCACTTGCGTATCCATACCTCGTTCTGCCATTTTTTGAAGCTTAGCGGTGTGGGGATTTGGCGTCCGCTTTGGGGCCAATCGTTTGGGCCGCAGTCGGAAGCATGGCCCGGCCAGCTGCGGCTCATTCGACATGGGGCGGATGAGGATCGAAAGAATTGGAAGCATACTCCGCGGTCCCCTGTTATTAGAATCACGTGAGAAAGGACCTCTTGTACCTGGGCCATACTCTATAAACGAAGCAACATACGGCTAAATCTTTTAGGCATAGTAGGGGTTTCTGGGCCTTCCAATGAATGTGTAAATGTTTTTGAGTCAGTGGATATAGATACTCTGCTTCACACCGACTAGAAAAAAGACTGTAATTACCTGGGAAGGATGGGTAAAACAAAACAAAAGATCAAGAAGGCACCACGCATACTCTATGCTATTGTCTAGCTGGTATGTGTTACATTCTTAGTAAGTAATTGCAGTCCTCCAAGACTTAATGCTGAAATGGGTAACTAATACCATACTCCAGTTTCAAAGTAATCCAGGCTCTCCAGGCAAGACCAGATTACATCGATAGATAACGTGATTACAAGAGTTATTTCTTTCAACCAAACTAATCTTTCCCGCCAACGAATGGCAGCAGTTTTTACCCAATATGAGCGAATAGAAATACCCCATATTTCGTCCTACTCGCCCTTCCACTGTAATCCCGCTGTAATACATCTGGTATAAGGCAATACCCTGTTGATATATTCTCGGGTATTTGCATATGTAAGGTGTTCTTTTTTGTGTGCCGGTGTGTCGGTGTGCCAAGGGCAATCTTAGCTATGTCTGACTGAAAAAGAAAGCGAATTATTCTGCCACATATGTCTGCTAGGCTACCTTTGTTTTGCTGGCATTGACATACTGCAAATATCTTCATACTTGTTATGACTGCAGAAACATTGATTATCCACTCTGTATTAAGTCGATATATTGGGACTCTAAGTAGAGGCCATGGGATGGCTTTAATTCCCCACTTTCCACTGGTAAACGCATTTGGTACCATCCTACCTATTCGGTTACACTTTCACTACGTCGGGCTGTGCAACCAGGCTACACTTTCACCAAGAGGCTTCAGACCACCCGCAGAGTATCATAAAGCACTCCCGGCGGAAGCCAAATTAATTACATGCAGGTTGAATACACAGTATCGGTATCCAACACCACGGTTTGGTGTTGGTGGTACTGTTGTTATATCATTATGTCTCTGGTAACGAAAAGGGCTTAGTACCGTAGGCCGAGACTCAGATAGGGCTCAGCGGGGTAGGGTACTAAAAAACCATTTGCGGCTTTGGGAGTGGCAACGCAACCCGACACCTCACTCAGAGACCCCTCCCTTCGAATTCTCATGCCCGCAGTCCGCTTTATGGTAGGTTTGGGATGAAGCAGCAATGCTTCTTGGGGAGAATATTACCTCGTGTGCGTACCCGGGATCTAGGCCTTGTTATTACATTTAGACTTTTTGTCTCTCCTTGTGCAGTACAAATGTAGATCTGTAGATCTAGCCTGGGTATAGTAATATGTCTGCAGATAGGCGATCGCCTGGATGCTGTAAGTAGAGTTACACTAGTCTTATAGGCTCTGTGGTATGTAATCTTCCTCCCCACGTGCTGCATGCTGCCATACATTCGCGAATCCAGGGTAGCAACCATAATATAAGCTGCTCGTATAGTTGCTTCTACAGACTGGTATTCACAAGGCTAGGATGCATGTAGAAAGCGCAGCCCATACATCACTGCACTTAGACCCCTCCCCCCAAACTCTTTGTGCAGGGGTTTCTTGAGGATGGGGTGTTCTAAATCCTTTTCTTCCCATCTGTCCTTTTTTTTTTTTTTTTTAAAAAAAAATGCAACACTGTATGTTGAGTCATACATAACTCGAAATTAGCACAAGCCCCTCATAGAGGACTCGAAACTAATCTTTCATTGAGCAGATAGTTTGAGCATTACCCTGAACCTCCTATCGTCAGAGAATATGGGTGTTCAGGAGCATTACTAGTTTCACCCTCGTGAATCACAGTATTGTGGGGCAAGAATTCCATTGAAAATTATTGCATGGGGGCCGAAGTATAATCCTCAGTGACATGCGTGCGTTCAGGTTTTGGGCTCTAAGCAGACCACAGGGCACGTATCAAGCATGCACTTGGTAATGTGCGTGGTTCCAATCTGTTCAAAAGGGGTCGAGCCATACTTAATTACCAGATAGGTATTTACTACTACATACTAAAGCGTCACACCTTTCGGTAGGTGTTAGGGGCGAGCCGGTGATTAGGCGTATCTGTCGGAATATATGAAGGAAGAGGTCTAAATCACTAGGCTCGGGCCTAACTGGCCGCACGTACTGGTGCGAAAGAGTATA
>Ga0307514_10001794_pt1 | contig 24178 bp, 31 predicted proteins | sample 16_EM_MG_FD_203088 | JGI IMG/M metagenome (GOLD analysis project Ga0307514, IMG submission 203088) | Populus trichocarpa ectomycorrhiza microbial communities from riparian zone in the Pacific Northwest, United States - 16_EM | ecosystem: Host-associated > Plants > Roots > Unclassified | place...
TGACCAAACCTGGAGTGAATCTCAGCGAAAAACTGTGGGAGGACAATGCATATGTCTATGACCCCAAGCCTGATCCACACCCTTAAACCAGATCAGGCCTCAACCAAGCGACATTTAGTCAAGTTCACACGCCACCGAAAATCAGACGCTAGCGAATAACTCGAGTTACTACGGTACAACTGAGTTCTGGGTATTATATGAAGAGCTCCGCAAAATCAGCTTTGATGAAACCATAGAGGAATACATCACTTCTCCAAGTGTGATATAACTAAGACTAACTTTCTACTATTTCCACTACCTACACCCTTTTATGGCAATACTGTTGAAGACTTTTGTTCAAAAGCTAGGCAAGTTTGTCCCTATGCAGTTAAAAGCTAGACGATGTTCAAGAGACAATAGGGATGAAGTTTCAAAAGGGAACCCAGTAGTCCTTAAAACTGAGAGTAAGAAATTGGGAAAGTGCAATAGCAAGCGATGTGAGCATTACATTGGAAAAGGGTGGAAAGATCTAAACCATACTGAATCAGAATGTATCAGCAAAAAGTAGGAAGAAGGGAAGGATGAAAAGAAGTTTAAGAAGGCAAAAGTGTTAAGGCTGCTAACTGGACTAATCACCCATCAAGCTGTATGTGCGGACTAGTGTGGCATTAATGGGATTGGGCTAAGGAAGTCAGCAATAGAACCTCATGCATGTTTACTCTTCGATGTATTTCTGCTATCTCCTATGTACTATGTATCATTATTGATATATGTTCATTGATCTAAGTAGTGAACATGCACGCATTGTCTTATGTATTTCGCTTAGCGTCATACCCGATTGGGTAGTCACTTCCCAGTTAGGCAACCCTGATAATGACGCCAAGATAGGAAGCTTGTATAAGCCGCTGCATTTACACAATTAGCCCCAAGCGGTATTCTAAGTCCTGTTCTCATTCCCAGACTCTGTTGCGCTGTCAAGACAAATACTCTGTGGGGCTAGTAATCAGGGTCGCAAGAGTAAAGGTATTTACTCAGTCTCGGTCCTTACTGGGGGATCCATTAATGGCTTAATAGCTCAGAATTGCATTACAAAGCCCAGGGTGACCTGATGAATACTCATGCAGATACTCAATCGCCGCATCCCGAATATATCTTTGGTTTGACAACCAGACTATTGGTTTTGGAACTGCTAGCATGCTTTTGTTGGGTTTGCTGAACCTAGTCCTAACCAGACTAGACTACCATTGGCACCCTAGATCCGATCGAGCATGGTCATTCAATTGCGAATAATATACTAGCTGTTTTTGGCAATCCCGTATTATCAGTGGTGAGAGCCCATTCCAGTTAAGTTGAGATCTATGGAAATAACTACGCTCTACAACATGGCTACCCTCACGCCCCACCAAAATCAGCCTAATACTCAATATCCCCCCTGGAAATATGACCTCCCTGAAGACCCCCCTCCCTCTTCTAACTCCTCGTATAGGCCAAATAGCAGGCAGGTGAGCCTATGGCTGCTAGCAGGCCTTTGCCACCATGTATATCCATGCCACATCAATACTGGAGCGGGAGTCTGCAAGAGTGCAAAACGGGAGGGTAGGGAGCCAATGGTACCGGTAATTCATAGCTAGGACCATCCTCTGGGACTTAGCTTCCTCTCACATCTTTTCTGTCTGACTTCACTCTGCGCCTCTCCACAGCCCACTGGGACTTGACATCTTTGTGTTATCGGCCCGACTTTATTCTTTATCGGAGCTCCGTTCCCTTCGGCGTTAGGGGGTTGTCACTCTCAGTTACTCAAGGGTGTTCATTCTGACAGTTTTATTCTAGTTTGTTCCTCAGTCTGACTTTATTCTCCTCAAACCTTATATTTATTCACCTGTGATTCTTCTCATTTGAGCCTTCCTCTGGAGATATCACCTATGTTTAACCCTCGGCCTGCAATTAGGGCATGCATCTCTGCTGGTACTAGTGGGACGGGAGTCATCGACAAGCCGGATACAGTAAACTCTCGGTATAAGCATAGAGTCGGGGCCAGAGGTGATATGCTTATGGCGAATATATGCTTATATCGGGTATGCTTATAACGAGTAAAAAATATAGCGAGTTTACTTTTTACATATGAATTTGCCTCACTCACTCTTATGGAAATGGGAAATCTAATTCGATCAACAAGCTCGCATCTTGGATGCACAGCATCTATAAACAATCCTCCTCAGCACCTTAACAAAAATCATCTGCTGCATGGGATGTTGTCCAGATTTGCTGCAGCGGCGGAACAATTGAAGAGTAGTGTGACTAGCAGCCCACTCCCGATTGAAAAGGTATTTGCCATCAAAAACTCGAAAGGCAATGACAGCCACAATACGGGAAGAATTCTTCTCTCAAGGGTCACTACTGCTGTCGACCTAAAGAAACGAGAGGTACCACATCTACTGGCGAAGAAGGGCCCATGTCACTTTTTGAGGCATAGGCAGAATAGTTGATATCTGAGTACAAAACAGGTGGATATCAACAGATACACGCTCTTGAGGTACAGTATAAGGCCCGTCAAAAACTTGTCAATACAGTACTGGTACAGTGGCTAATAATGCCATCGAAAAAATCATCAGAGTTCGACCCGGTCTATAACCAAGCCTTACCAGTGCACCTGAGCTGGCAGTAGAGGCAGCGCCTTCAGTCATTGAGTCTGTATCTTGTTAATTCTTAGTCTTTTCACTTGTATATTAAATAGAGTCTCTTCTTTCACTTCTTGTATTATTTCGGTTCAATGTACAGTACATGTGTTGCTCGTATCAATTTACAGGGGCCCTTCTGCATGTTGCCATCCACCTGTTTTAGTGCGCCCTATGTACAGTAACTACCAGTACACCTGTTTCACCAGTAGTAGATGCGGTACTTAGGAAAGGTGTCGAAGTACTAGTAGCACAAGTCACGGTTGACGTCGTCTAATTCTGCTCTTTCGCTTCTATATTTACATAAATAGACGGACTGTATAGTACAAATATCTGCGACCATAGACTGAAGAAAACGAGGCATCCCGTCCGCTCTGCCATATCTAAGCTTCAGATCGCTGGGCTAGTACTGCAGTGGGTGACCACACGGGAATCCCTAGTGTTGTAGATTCACTTTCTTTTTTTGCCTTCGAATTCCGTACATACTACACATTGTAAGCTTCAGTTTTGCAAGCTTTTGCCACCGATACCTGTTCGAGTCGATAGAAGGTTCCATCCTGAGACGCATAAGTACTCCGGTCGCCCAAGTGTCTGGTTTTATGCATTCCGGACACTTTCTAATGGATTGAATCGATTTGAGCAAATTCAGCGATATATTTATATATCGCTGCTCGCAATATCAGCACCAGCATCACCCCGTATGATATGAGAAGCTTGAGCCTATAGTATTTATGCTAGTCAATCACTTCAGATCCACATACATGCCATCAAGCAGGTGCTCAATCGATGAGATGATGGTATGGTTTACAAAGCGCTCAAAGCATTCGATGAAGGTACCGAATAACCCAATCAATGAGGAGTACAAATATGTGATCAATCTGCCACCACTCGATAATACTGCTGATACTCTCATATCTCCTCTATCGACCTTGTTTTTCTTTTTTGCCAAATCATTCATTACTCGTATTCTACAGGATAGCAATCTCGCTTTTTGCCTATATATATTCGCATGTTCTATCTATCGATATCCATCATTTTTCACTGTTATTCAGCACGTCATTAGGTCTGAGTTGGTGATTATACGCACCATGTGTCTCGTAATTCACCTACCTTTAGCCTCTCTACACTGACTTCTCTCCATCCTACTATGTTTTGCTGAAACTTCCTGCCCATGCTTCTTGTCACTGAACCTCCCCCGCTACCCTCTCCATTCTCGACACACTCTATATGTTCACGTCTCTGACATACTTCGATTCTGAAATATCGCATCCGCTCATCACATATAGCTGTAATGTCTTGTTTCCTAGGCATTTTATTTGTATTCTCAATCTGTACTGTCTTGCATGAAACTATCACCCAGCCTAGTTATAGCCTCAAAAAAAAAAGATAACCATCACTCACCCCATAGATGTCCAGACTTTTTTAAAAAAAACCCATCACATACCCTCTCACTAGTCTCAACTATTTCCCTACGCTTCGCTCCTCTGACTCCCATACGACACACTATATTCTATTTAACCCTCTGCACCAGCGACACAGTCAACCACAGACAAGCCGCAAGACCTAGAAAAAATCACAGCAATAGTACTATTTATAGAACCCCCCACAGCGTACACAGATATTCTTATACCCATGATACAAAAGCTTTAACCGCCATAGATCACAAGTAATCTAATCTATCCAAATTATTATCTTCCTCCTCATTTTCTCCCTCATTATTCCTAACCTTACTATTCACACCACTCCTATCGTTATCATCATATTCTACTGCAGGGCTGAGTAGGTTAGCTAACTTAACTAAAGAATTCCTGAGATAATCGTGGCTTCAATGTTACTTTCTCTTGGGATGTCCAATCTCTCGTAGGAGTACTCTAGCTTCTTGTGCAGTTCTGCCGTACCAAGCACTATCCTCTACTACCAGGGTGTCAGTTGGCTCTATCTCTACCATCTTGACTAACGCTGCAATCTGACGTGCAAGATCAGCTTTAACATTGCTAATAAGAAGTTCCTGCACTGTGCTTGGATATGCATCTCACATCTTCTGGAACCTCTTCTATGTATCTGTCTCTCTGTTAGTTCCATTCTGACATGATGAATTCCTAATCAACTTATGCCAGGCTGTTTCGTACCTGAAATCAGGCCCTTTTTCTTTCAATTCTCTACACAACTTCAAACAATGGCAGATGGCACTGACAACAAAACAGATGAATATACTATTACATCATGAAAAAATATATTATGTCTCTAGTGTGTCAGATGTCTGGGACATCCTGGAGGCTTTCTGTAGATGCAGGTTCGAACACGTGTCTCCAAGAGACACCTGGACGCCACTGGGAGGCCCCTTCTGCTTGAATGCAAATCACGAGGTGGAGGATTGATTGCTCTCAACTCATGAGACCGAATTGTGGCATCCTCTGACCCGATGTCGTAAATACTTTCATGAGTGATTATTAGCCCTACAAGGTCACTCAGAATACCAGAAATTCGGCTTTGGGATACTCCAAACACTTGCATTATATCCTTCAAGCAGCCAATCGATAAAATAACAGGTCTTCAATATAGCGAACGTCAAAGAGAATATAAACAAACCGACTGAAAAGCACTTCCTTCATCCAATCAACTAAACCATAACAGACTCTTTCTCCTTTCTCGGAACACCTCCACTGCTCAAGGCCGCATATATACAATCCACCAGTACTGAATGGAATGCGAGCCATCTCTTTTTATTGTTGCGCATTGTATCAAACACAACTAGAAATTTATCCGTCATCACAAACGATGCACCATCATAACTTATCATCCGCCAAGTATCACCGGTAGTAACAAATCCATAAACGATGTATCCATTGTTCCTGTCACCCAAATCCTTCAGGGCTAAGAGGCACGCTTCAATCCTTCCCCCGCAGTTCAATCCAGATATCTTCAATCCTTCCCCCGCAATTCAATCTTCGTAAAAATAAAGCAAGCAGATTCCTAGACCCCTGCTAGGTGTGTAAAAAGAAAAAACAAAAAAGGAAAAAACGAAGTAGACCCTGTTTAACCACAAAAAAAACGACGAACAGATAAAGAGAATTATGCCTAGACCCCTGCTAGGTATATAAAAAAGAACGAGAGACTTCATCATCATAAGCTTCTTCAAACTCGCCTAGACCCTTGCTAGGCAACCTTTTTTATATGCTTCTTCAAACTCTCCTAGACTCCTGCTAGGCAAACTTCATTATTATCTAAACCACGGCTAGCTTGCTAAACCTTCAATCTTCATCATCATACTCTTCTTCAATATATCTCGATTCAAACTTCTCACGTCTCAAATGTTTGTGCAGTTCGTTGTTTGACTGAAAAGCCCTAGCGCAAGTTCTGCAACTATATTCTTTCATGATTGCCAATACTTCGCCTGAATCATAGCGCAAGCCCATCATCCACATGAATCTCTCGTATGTGTCCCTTGGCAGAGGTTTTGTAAGAGTATCCGTTATCATTTCGGTTGTAGGGATATATTCAACCACAATTTGCCCTTGTTCCACCATTTCTGTAATAAAACGCTGACGGCCATGAATGTGCTTTGTTTTCGCATGATATTCCGGGTTTCTGGTGAGAGCATTCGCACCTTGGTTATCTCCTCTTAGTTGCATAGGTAGTATTACAATGATATGAGCCTCAGCCGCCGCAGTTTGATGTTTAGTTTATTGGCCCTGAAGAGTTTACCAGGAGCATAATTGTTGATTTGATGCCTGTGTGCGGTTTGGGGGGAAGTGTTGGTCCACAGTATACCAGATAGTCTTGATCATTGACACTGAGTTTATCTCTGGAGAAGCGGTGAATAATGTTGTTTAATTTCCTCTTCCATGACTGAATAATATCTGTTGATGGTAGCTTAGCCAACTATTTTACCACGACAACAGTGGGGTGTCAAACTTAGCCATGCTCTTCCAGCTTTTGGCTCTGGCAGCGGTAGACTTGTTAAAAGCAGGCCCATTAGCATGAGATGTGGCTATGAGAAGAGCGGGGTCAACGGGAGTCCCCAGAAGTATAACTGAGAAGGAAGGTAAGGGAGGAGTGATTTGGGAGTTGAAGCTGGCTCTGTAGTCAATCTACAGAGTAGTATGATCTCGTGCCCAGACTCTCTCGGGGCTTGGCGTTGCCTTTTGTGTGCCCCACTTCGAGTAGCAATGACTCGAAAAGTTGTAAGCGCAGATAGTAGATTGTGCTAGATAACAGAGTATACCTGGTGAGATATGGTGATTACAGACAGTATGGAAGTGAGAGAGTGAGGGAGTGAACGTAGTGTTCTCGTGCCTAGACAAAAATTAAGCAGGACCAATGCCAAGCATTTCCGAATAAAAATTACAAGTCTGGGCACGAGAACATGAACGTAGGATGATTGGAATAAATTTTGGTCAGATAACTCAATAGGGAAACTCAACTTTAGCCAGACTAAACTCCAATAGGAAAATGATGAGTGGTGTAACTAGTAGTCTGGTTTGCACAAGCTGCTCTCTCCGTATCCAGTTATGTTGACAAGGTGAAAAGTCTAGACTTAAGTTCAACGTAAGTTAGATTTTCTTTAGTTGTAAGGTTGTGAACGGGGTTGGGGTAATGCTTGATCAACGAAGCAAGCAAAAAATCTCTTTTGGCTTCATCGTGGTCAAGAAACTGGCGTAGAGTCCAGCGGCAGGAGTTTGATGAACTTGAGCCAGTCAGTTGGTATAGGCGCTCCCATTCCATCTCAAAGCTGTCAAGGAAGTCGCTGATTGGTTCAGTAGTAGTAAAGGTTTGCGACAGACCAAAGAGAGCGTGCATCTGGTGAATGAAGCTAAATGCGTTATCAACGTGGTAGGTTTGCTTCAGGTATGACCAGATTTCGTAAGGGGTCTGGCCTTCTTGAGTATCGGTTTGCTTAATACTACCTGGATAAGTACCAAAAATTCTGACTGCGACATGGTTGTGTAGGCCTCTTTTTCAGAGGATAAAGCGTATTGAGATGGCTGCGCACCCTCAATAACAATCGATTGTGTCCCCATGGCTCTGAAGACCATCTGCATCTGGTCGGACTAGTCCTCATAATTTGATTGACCAATTAAAGAATCAATATTATCCAGCTTGACCACCGCTTGTTTGAAGTCTTTGGGTACTGAGAATGCTGGGGTACGAGCTGATCGGAACCTAGATTCAGTAGCGATAGACGCTGATGCGGAATCCTGGTCTGTAGGCGCGGGACCTGTCATTAGATCTGTGGGTGGGGTGCCAGTCATGGTATTTGTTGAATAACTGATGTGAGCCAACCGGGCTCATAACCTATTGAGATTAGGTGATGAGATAGAGGCAGTGTTGCAGTTGAACGTCCAATGAAGGAGAGCTTCAATGATAGAGGTAGAGGCTTCAATGATTGAGGTAGCGAGAATATAAGCGTGTCTTGATTCCATTATCTAGCAGGTATTATGAGCAGTATTTATACATGAACTGGTACAGTGAATACGTAGAGTTTACATGAAGGATAAGAGGTAAATAATGTGTAAAAGAATGTGTAAAAGAGTGTGATGGTGATATGAAGTAAAGAATGTGTAAAACGGTGGTGGTTGCACCAGTAGCGTACGATTGTAACTAGGATAGAAACTAGAAAGGTGTCACCACAGTATGATGTATTAGATAGGCAAGAGTGAGCAGCCGTATGGTGATGAGAGCAATGAAAATGTGTTGTCTATATCCCTTGATCTCGGAGAGAAGAGAAAAGTCCCCAAGTCCTTCAAGTCATGACTAAGCCCATCCATATGACTAAAACCCGTAGCGTTGCTATAAACCCGTAGCGTTGCTATATGAGGAACCTGTTCCTCCAGAAACAACCCAACGATATATATTAGTAGTCTGGCTGCACTGCCCCTCGTACGGTATTAGGCTTAAGGAAGTTCGGTGTGATATTTCAACAAGGAAATTACAGAACCTAGCGGGGCACGAACTCTGGCTTGTTGATAGGTAGTTTAAGTTAGCTGGAAAGCTAAATTTGTGAACTGTTGCTTATTGCTTGTCATCTGCGACCATAGACTGAAGAAAACGAGGCATCCCGTCCGCTCTGCCATATCTAAGCTTCAGATCGCTGGGCTAGTACTGCGGTGGGTGACCACACGGGAATCCCTAGTGTTGTAGATTCACTTTATTTTTTTGCCTTCGAATTCCGTACATACTACACATTGTAAGCATGAGTTCTGCAAGCTTTTGCCACCGATACCTGTTCAACTCGATAGAAGATTCCATCCTGAGACGCATAAGTACTCCGGTCGCCCAACTTTCACCTGTGTCTGGTTTTATGCATTCCGGACACTTTCTAAGGGATTGAATCGATTTGAGCAAATCCAGTGATATATGTACTTAGTATATATCGCTGCTCGCAATATCAGCACCAGCACCACCATCCCAGTATGATATGAAAAGCTTGAGCCTATAGTATTTATGCTAGTCAATCACTTCAGATCCACATACATGTCATCAAGTAGGTACTCAATCGATGAGATGATGGTATGGTTTACAAGAGATATTGAATAATCCAATCATTGACCCTTTTTTCTTTGCCAAATCACGTATTCAGTCTCTGTTACAGCTGAGATTTGGGCCTACGTGGGTGGGTGACCTAAGATAGCGATCTCGCATTTTGCCTATATATCTTCGCATGTTCTGTACATAGCTTTTGAGCTCTTCGAATACTTCGAGCATTGTTCTATCTATTGATATCCATCATTTTTCACTGTTATCCAGCACGTCATTAGGCCCGAGTTGGTGATCATATGCATGCATAGTGATAACTTGAATAACTATCGCACGACAGATGAAATCTTCGGATACTGCCTGATTGTTAGCTGGCTCTTAACACTGAGCATAATAGGGGTGATGATACAAACATACACTATGATGGAAACCACAATAGTACTAGGTACTAGAGAATTATCTGGAGTGGTGCTGCAATGCGTGCCAAGAGTCACGAGCGACAGTCTGGATACGGAACCCTTATGGATTATCAGAGTGTCCCTATGGAGAGAAATTATATACACATGGGCAAAATCCCCTGACAGAGAGAAAGTATGTCACACAGGTTGGGATCCCCCTACGGAGAGAAATAATGTCTACATATGGGAGCTTTGCATATATATAATCCTTGCAGGTATTCCTAGCACTCCAACTCCCTGGTACTTTCATATCGGAATTGATTTCAAGATTCGCTACTCAGTCCTCTATGGGGTGTGATTGCAGTAGGGGCTAGAGCTGCTGGTTATCCCTCCATAGTCCGCCACTAGGTTATCACCAGCAGTTTCAGGGGCTTGGTATAAGACTACCATGGGACCGAGAGCATTAGGAAACCTTTAAATTTAAAAGAACAACATAGAATTATTCAGATATGTCGACGGTGTCAATCCGTTAATCATAAGTAACGGGAGCATAGTCGCATACAAGAGGAAGGTAAAGTAAGTTCTCGAATGCGTGGATAAGGCGGCAGCGGAGGATCTATCAAGATGGGATGACAGCAAGGAGTCAATGGTCGAGTTTGGAAACCACAGTAAGTGCACAACACTGGGTCTACATATCAACCACTCTCTAGACTGGAGACAACATATCCGAATCCATACAGAAAAGGCAGAAGGGATCCAACAGTGCATGACAAGACTAGCAAACATGCAAGGCATTATCAGCCCAAGAAGTACCAGGGCCCTGTACACCAGCATTTTTTGGGGGACAAATAATTGCCCCCATTCAAGCTATCTAGTCTGTGGTGAGAGACCACACCTACATGTAGGTTATGCCGCCTCAGACTCAGTCCCTGATCCCCACCCCATACCAAACAACCAAGTACAGCCTCCACCTGTTTCTCCCAGTCACCCCCACCATATATAACTTGTGATGGTAATCTAGACATGAGAAAGGATAATCCTCCGGAATCAGTTGTACATTCGAGAATATACCATTTCTGTGCATCCGTCACTATCCCGTATGTTTTTCCAGTTGCGGTTGCGATGGCGGTTCCAGACTCCGAACTCGTGATATCTGAATATTTTCGCTTTCTCATGTTATATCGCCATCTACACTAAGCTCTTGAAACCGTGCCAGAAGGTCCGCTTCCGCTGCCAACTCCTCCTTTGTAACCCCTTGAAAACCCAACCAATTTTTAGAATTAAATGCTCACGAAAAACCTATGCCAGTGCCTACTAGTTAACTTGAGCTCTGTAAAGTAAAGTCAAATTCCAAACATACCTTATTATCAAACGCGATAGATCACCACGTCCTACTCCTTGTCCGGTTCCTTGTGCAGCGGCAAGTGAAAATGGTGTAGCAAGTGTTCCGACACCTGTGCTTGTAGATTCTAACTGACGTATTCTCGCATTTTCGGCTTCTTGTGTAGTTGGCAGGCGTGGGTGATGCTTCCGCAAATGGCGTTTGTAGTAGTGAACTTTGCCGGTACCTTCCATGGAACTCGATTGCAATGTGTGCAGTAGATTAGGTGATGTCCTATATTAATGTATCTCTATTAATATACTACAGTATATCAGCGAAAACTTACCTGAATCATCATCTATGGATTTTCGGATTAATAGCTTGCGTGAGTACACATAGTTATTAAATCTCCGTGATGATTCTCCGGATATTGGTAGGGCTCGTTCGAAAGGTAGGGTGTCATATTCAGCATGTAAGGGTCCAGTTGCATGATGTCCTTGTATTTGTTGAACATGCTTCGGATATGCTCTTTCCCAACCGTTGTTTGACTGGTGCGGTTGGGAGGCTATGGCAATAGGTAGGGCTCGTTCGAAGAGATAGGGTGTGATGTTCAGCATGTAAGGGTCCAGGTGCATGATGTCCTTGTATTTGTTTAACATGCTTCAGATATGCTCTTTCCCAACCGTTGTTTGACTGTGCGGTTGGGAGGTTGAATCCCTTTCACCGTATTGGAACTGCGGATTGTGAGAGGAGAAGATTGGACTGGCTCCAAAGCAGTGCCAGCCGGACTATCCAAAGTGATGTACTTCCGGTTGTTTGGATGAAGCTGTGGAGCGAAAATCTTTGACCAGTACAACTGGGTGCTTAACATCGTGTACGACTTTCGATACTTCCTTGGCCAGCTCTCCAGCGGTGGTGTTCCATGAAAATTCATGGGACTGATACTCGGATGGGAAAGCACGTGCTAACTGAAACAAGGCGTCTCTGAGAGGAACCTCAATGGGGCGTTCACAGTTGTCCTTTCTCGTGTCCTTTCGGTTTTGTCCTTTCGGTCCTTTCTACGAGGAACATGGTTGTTCCTTGCACGTCCTTTTCGAGTTGTCCTTTCACTAAGGAAAGTGCTGTCATACAATAGAGAGGAGGGAGCAGAGATAGAAGCCACTCTAGGACAGAGATCAACTCACAAGAGTGAGGAGCCTATGGAGTGGGACGAAGATGATGAGTGGAGTCTATTTTACTCCGATGATGTAGATGTAGAGGAGGATGAAGGAGGAAGAGAGGAAGCCACATCCTCTGAACTCTATATACACATATGGCAGTCACGTGCGGGTTGACTTCCCCATCGGGCTCGTTCCCACATGACCATGCCCAGAACCCAACTAACCACGCTCCCCACATGACAACCCGCAAACTCCGCGTCAGTGCTATGTAGCAAGAGTCTAAGTTTTTCCATACTAAGTTATAGTTCGTCCGGGGGGGAGGGAAAATTTTCACCCACTATAACACATTTTACTTAGACTCTTACTAGCGCTTTGCGCACTTGTGTTTAGAGATACCTACTGCTGACAGGACAGGGTCAGATGACCTGCCAGAGTGAGGTCGACGACATCACCGACTACATCACCAGCTCTATATCACCGGTGATGTCAACTCTACATCACTGACTCATAGGATAGAAGGGATATATAAGGCTCGAGGGGATGAAGGAGACAGGAACATAAATCGATAGATAGAGAGATAAATATTTTTGACGCATACAAATTTGCTTAGCTCAGTTGGGTCATATATATGAAGATGGCACCCCACCATCGTCACTCCACCTCTCTACCGAGGTGCTTGTGCCAACCAGACTACGCTCCACCATAACATCAAGCCAACATTCCCCCACCCTGTTGGAAATACCCTCGCAACCACGCGAGAGTCACGGGCTTGCCGGGTGACGAAAATGGCCAGTTGCAACTTGGGCAAGGTATCCCCAAATGGTCGTCTGTGAGATAAGGGAAGGATATAAGCAGGAAATTTCGCATGTAATTAGATTTCGTTGTCGGTATCAACCAAAGCAGTTCTCAAGTTCTTTTCACACTTTCGCATACAAAACTCAACTTCGGTCTTTTGAGTCCTTGGATCTTTTCCATTGATGTATTCATTCTCTGTATACTGCTTTTGGGTTCGTCTTCTTGCCTAAACCTCACTTTGATGCCATTCTTCCCCCAGTTCTTCACATTCTTCCCCCAGTTCTACATTCTTCCCCAGTTCTTCTCGGCATAACACAAAGAATGCTCATGCAAGAAAATTAACATAAAAAGGAGATATCTTCTAGGAAAGCTGCGATCAATATGGCCTCCTTAGTAGCTTTTGTGCCGGCCAGGTATTCTGCCTCAGTTGCCACTGTCTGCTGTTTTTTGGAAGCCCATGATACTGTACATCTCTCGTAGAAAAATATATAGCCCATTGTTGAGTGTCTATCTCGTCGAAATAACCTATTACACTTGGTGACAACATCGATGTTGTTAGATCGTTTCTTTTTCCGAGGACCATCTCCATTGAAGCTGTTTTCTCCACAAAGCGCAAGACCCTTTTAATGCCTTTCCAGTGTCACTCCGTCGGGTTTGCGGAATACTGAGCGAGTTTGTTTATCGCGAAAGCAAGGTCTGGTCTTGGCCCCAGCATGAGATAGATCAATGACCCTATAGCTGCCTGATATGTCTGAGGACTTATGACCTTTGAGTTCTTGAATCTTCCCCACCCTTATAACCTTAACCATTTAGACTACTAATGCATGACTAATGACTAAACGGATTAACCCATAAGGCACCTCCCCTTTCAGGTACCAATTATATCCACGTGACCTCCCCCCATCCGCCTTCCTCACCCCATCCTACGCAATAAATTCCACCACCCTCTCGCACAACGCCTCATCTTCCCACATCTGCTCTGCTGACCGCCCCAAGCCGTCTCCCACCCGCGAATAGCGTTGGAGACACGCCGCAATTTGAGCCGTCAAACCATCGCACACGCGTACGCACTGCTGGTCCTCCACTTTTCCGATCTCCCAAAGCCACTGCCGCTGAGGGCCTTTATCTGTCACCATATATACGAGGCCTTTAGTCACTTTCGTGTGGCAACGCATATGTGCCGGGGTGTAGTAGGTGCGCTTGCCGGATCCCCGCTGGTGTTGCGATGTCAGGCTTACCCAATTGCCAACCCATCTCCACCTCTTCTTTCGCCCTCCGCCTCCCCACTATGGCACTTTACCCACATCAGCACCCTCGGTCTTTCCTGCATCTGCCTCTTCAGAATCTCTTCGATACATCACCGCGGGGCTTCGTAATAATACCGGTAAGTTCGTATTGCAGACTTCATATCAGTTGTACCGCTCCCTGACTATCCAGGGCCACGCGGTCAACATTTTCCCACGCCAGCGTCACACCTACTACCTCTGCATCCACCACTGTCGCCGTCGTGCCCAGGAACAAACCCCTCGTCCTCGTGGCCCCCACTGCCCTCTCGACATTCCTACTCCCATCCGTCCACCCTTTCAGGTCTCATAACCTTGTTTCATACAGGTTACGAGCCCGGCGCTCGCACGCATACAAGCAAAAGCATAAGATTGGGATATCTGAGTCCGCTCAGTAAGGTCTAGCAAGCAGACGCAAGTTGCTACGAGCCTGAGTGAATCACATCACAGCCATACACCTAACGCAGATTATACTGCATTAATATACATAACCAACGGAAAAGCCGCACACTACCGAGACCGAAAACACAAATCTGCCTTCTACGCCTTGTGCAGACCGAAAATACCAACACTATCACCTCTAAAACAAACCACCCTCGAAGCAGACATTCCCGCAGTTTTCGAAGCAGTACACCAAGCCGAACTACGCAAGGAAGGCAGAAAGTCGTATATTGAACATATCAGAAGACAAGAGCCTATCAATCATCCCAACTAGTGGAGTGGAAGGAACAATAAAGGAGCTACTAGAAGGTGTGAGAGGAATAAAGACGGGAGCAGATAAGTTTCAAAGTGAGCTAGAGCAGGGGCTGAGAGAAATTAATAGAGATGTGGTTGAGCTGAGGGAGGCCATAGAGGGTGTTCAAATAGGAATAGGAGGAGTCTAAACAGGACTACATAGGGTGAGAGTGGCCTTGGAGGGGGTTGGGCGAGGAGTGGGGCGGAGGTACTCGAGGGAGATGTAGGGAGGCTGTAGAAGGGGCAGGGGGGAGTGGGGATAGGTGGCGTGTGGAAGGAGGTGGGTTGTGTGGGTTGTGTATATTATCCAAACTGTTGCTCCTGGCTTTCGCTCATTGGTGTGCTAAGTTCACTGGATAACAGCTCACTAACCGGATCCCTGAATCCTCCACCAATCCTCAAGTGGACCGAATGGACACTGTTTTCTTCTGTCACCCTATTTGGGGTTACAGAATATTATGGTTATGTGGGTTCCAAGCTTTTCCTTCTGCTTTTCGCTCATCGATGTGCTAGAAGCTCGCTACGGATAACAGCTCAATGTCTCATTAACGGATCCCTGAATCCACCGCCAAACCTCAAGTGGGACCGAGTAGGCACTGCCCTCTTCTGTCACCCCGATTTAGGATTATAAGACGACCCCAGTCGATAATAATCATATTTTGAGTCTCATTGACTGGGATGTGTTAACCCCCTCTGTCGAGGATCTCTAAAGTCACTAGCGAACGGTGTCTACTCACTTACTCACTGCGGGTGGAAGACAAAATTGTCACCGTCAACCTAGCAGAATCCTTCTTTGGTAAGCTAGGTGACATCTGAGGTGGAACAAGGGGGAGTGGCGGGATCTCGATATAATAGTCAGTATTCTGCTAAGGAAGTAGATTCTGCTTTGAGGCGCGGGAAGGATGCTTGGCCGACTATAGTTTTAGAGGCTGACGTCTCTGAGAGCCTAATAAGGTTGCAGACTGATGCGAGATGGTAGCTCAGCCACTCTGATGGGGAGGTCAAGATAGTTGTATTGTGGTTTTATAGGAACACCAGGACAATCCTCAGTGTGGTATGGCGGATGGGGCCAATTCAGCGCGAGATACCAACCAGGGTGATTGTGACAGATGTTCCAACCAGAACACCAGGTATCGAGCTAGGTGCAGGGGTGGTTACGGGGACGCTGACAATCTCATTCGAGGATGTCATGCTTCAGGGTGCAGCAGCGCCTCAAGAACAAGATTTCATGTTCTCAGCACAAGAGTTAGCGAGTTTTTATGCACAAGTGTGGGAGGAGGCATAACTATCCACGCGGTTGAAGTTGTTAGGGGTATGGCTAGACATTGTGTCTGTCAGGTCTGAGAGTATGAAGTGCTTTATAGAGAGAAAAAGGTGTTGTGAGTTGTTGGAGTTGGATGGATTGTTGATGCAGTGCGAGTTGAAGTCTTGTTTTGAGGTGGAGTTGCAGTCTTGGGTTCATTTTGGGGAGGTATGAGGTTGACCATGTTGTAGAGCATAGTTGATTCCGTAGTTGTGTATTTTGTCAAGATAATAGCATTCCGTCTTATCATTGCATATATCACGTGTTTCTCACAGGCGATGTTTTGCAGGGGTGGTCCGCTAGCCTGTCATGGACTGCTACTAGGCTTGCAAGGGTATCTGTAAACAAGACTGTATTTTTTCCCGTTAAAACCCCCCAACCGTGCTTAAGACTGCACAGTACGCCATCTGAATGCAGTCTCACCCCATCTGGGTGTACAAATTTCCAAGGGCATCACGCACCAGCCAAGATAGCCGCGTCAGCAACGTCATCAGTGTTACTGGATCCTTACCATAGCCACCAAGCACTGCCTGGAGCCTACCAACGTCGTCCATATGTCTTCCCCCAGTCTACTGCTTCACTGATGGAGGAAGATGAATATCCATCTGGAGTTCAAACCCCACACAATTATGTAAGTAACTTGGGAGAACCATTTTCGTCTTGGGGGCTGCAGAGTACTAGTGTGATAGAAAGCCGTGCGGACGATGCTGCTGAACCACCAGGAGCAGTTGCGGGCCAATATTTAATGTCTGGACTCAGGTGGGTTTTCATGGGCACTTTGGTTAGAATTTCATCATTGTTTCGTTATTCTATGCGCACATTTGTTTGGAGTAGGTTGGAGTGGGGGACGGGTGTCAACCGCGCTTGATTACCCAATGGACGGGAATGCTTGGCATTTGTCCTGCTCATTGTTGATGATTGTAAAATATTTGTGAACAGGTGGAATAGGTGTGCGGTCTAAGCCCGTAGCTCAAGCCCAGTCCATAGAAACCGCGATAGGAAATATGGAATGATGTAATGGAAAGTAGCCCTTCAACCCCCTAGTTTACATGCTATCCATCCCATCAAAAAATTCCTTAAAATCGGGCCCCAAATCGATGTACGTGTATATACGAGTATGTAGATCTTACCATAAAATCTGGTTAGTAAGACGGCCGTCACTTGGCCCTTGTGAATAAAAGATAGTGTCTAAATCACAACCAAATGCGATATATAATCCACCGTTTCTTTCAGAAATGTAGTAGGACAGTAGCCACTGATAGACCCGAGGATCACTAGATCAATATCTGGGAGCTGCCACCGTTGGTCCAACCCCGGGTATCACGTTGGGTATTGAATCCAGCAATTGAGCAAATATTCTGTAACTAAGAAAGTATGCATGGATTATACAGTATTTTGCTTCACGCTGGCTCCGGCACCAAGGCCTTCTTACTAATCAGTTTCTACGGTATTCGAGACCACCGGGGTATCGGGAGTGGATATCGGTTTTTCGCGATTTAAGCACCCACATAAAAATAAATCGGTCTGGGCATGAGAACACGATTTTTCCAGATTTACGAATCCTTCCGCAAGTATTTTTTATGAAAATTTTTGACGCAAATTTCTGCTTAATCCAGTTCGGCCTCTGGTGTGCAAAGTTACGACAGTACAGTTAGCAAATATGCGTGAGTCATGAGTTGTGGTCCTGGGCCGCTTATGGGTATCGGCCGCCTGCGGGTGGCATATATATAGGTAGATTTATATAACTTGTAGCAGGGAACTAAATATGACTTGCAATTACCACCATGGCCACAAAGTATTATATCTACATTGCTGCCTGCTTTCATCGAACGGAAAACTATACCAAGTACTCAAAGTACACCAAGTAATAATGGTGTTTATTGTAAATGTGTGAAATGCTACTAGGCAGTTATGTTGCTGTTTCCTGGTTAATGGCACGGAACGATAACAACCCTGCGTGCCCCCTCCAGCGAACTTCAGTACCTCCCCATCGCTATATGTAGCAAAGAAGTTTACCCATTCTCGAATTCCCTCCTTACCAAGAATGCTACATACATGCACCTGCTCGCTTACATGGTCTGGTCCCTCTGTGTATCAAACTGGGATTTGAATTATCCCTGCCAGACTGCTCATGTCGGTGTTCCCCACAATAATTAGAACCCATATTCACAAAGGTTCAGCGTTCTCAGCCCCTCCTCAAGCTCATCATCAATCCGGTGGCCTTCATCACCATCCATCCATGCACTGTCCTATGATTGATACAAGCTGGGGCCAGGGAGGGTGAGGTCTCCCTTCCGGAGTTGTTTATCCAAACCAAGCTTAAACAAATATGCCACCATTAAAAAAAAAACAAAAAAAACAGTCTTATGATGAGAACAAAATCTCCACGTCGGCAGCTCCATGTGACCAAGGTCTTTATGATGGTAGAGCTTTCTCCCTTCACCGTAAGGAGAACCTGCGACAAGCGTGGTAAAGATCAATTCCGCCGAATCCAACTTGACGGTAACGGTAACTGGGATATCCTGGTACAGAACCATGCCCAACCTGGTGATGAAGTGCCTTCGTGGCACATTCATCATATTTGTGGTGTACGTAAGGAGTATGTGGACGCCTGTGTACTTAATCAATATTGCGGACTACACGAGAAGTCTGGGAGTACATACTCGGATGCTCCTCGTCATCGGGTGCAATATTTTCCGCACTAGCATAAATATTCTCCTCGAAAGTTAGCATCCGCCGCTGGGCTTCTCCCGACTGCCCAATTAGGAAGTGGTGGAGGAAGTGCTCCTCTTTGCCGACTCCTTGGACCATGTTTTCTCCCTTTAGACTATGGTTAGCCAGGTGGTCAGCGCGTCCCAGGTGACAGTTACCTTTCGAATGAGCCACTTCATGCGATTCATACACATTGCAATCCCAGTGAATGGATCTATATATCGCTTGTGGCGTGGGTGAATAATGGGGCGATACACCTCAGCTACGCTAATTCCATAGTTGTACCGTGCTTTGCGGCTCTCTACAATACCCCAGCTGGAGGTGTTGCCGGCCTCGTGTTGGTGGACACCGTGTTGGACCGCACCAAGGACGATGGCGGTAGCCCTGGGAATGGATGGGGAAACGTCAGCATTAGTCTCGCAAAGTATGCATTTGGTCATATCCAGGGTGGCGTACGGGTCAAGAGGCCTAATCAACTCTACTGTCGTGCCGTCCGGGTTGCGCACGTTGTTTCTAAGCCACTTTGCCAGGTATCTCGATGCGCCGAAACCCCCGACTAAGATCATTGCCTGTGTATTATTGATTAATCATAATTAGTTTCCAAATCGGTGGCTACTCAATGCAGTATCAAACACCCACATGTACATTCTGCTTAGTATTCTGCTGCGCCGCCGTCACCTGTGCTTGCACTAGCTTAGTAATCTCTTTGAACGTCTGCTCAAAGATTTCCTTCAAATCGTTGGTCGAGAATTTGATCTTGTGTCTCCGCACACCCTTTGCAGGATCATCAGGTACTCCTGGTAGTGCGCACACCTGCTCGTCATCATCGTCATCATCATCATCGTCATCATCATCATCATCATCATCATCATCATCATCATCATCATCATCATCATCATCATCATCACCATCACCAGCATCATCACCAGCATCATCACCAGCATCATCACCGTCGTCATCACCATCGTCACCGTCACCATCATCCCCATCATCATCACTGTCGTCGTCGGGGAAAAATTTGAGCTTGATTTTGGCGTCAAAATCGTCACGCATCGTTATGCGATCCTCTTCACCCATGTTGTCATAAGCTCTTACGACAGTGTTTTATGGTTAGTAAGAGGTTACACTAGTGCTAGAATGACGTACTGTTGCCCAATTCGGCGGATCACCAAGTCTTCGAAACGCCTGTTAAGGATCGTGGAGCCACAGAGACCTCCGCTGCCGACATTACACTCACTCACTCGGAGGTGGGGGTTGATAGATGTAACTTTGTAGGAAATGAGGTCCTGTGCATATGCATGTATATGTGAGTCAAGTTGTACATAATGCACAGAGAAATCTAATCAAAACAATTTATACCACTTACCACTGTCCCACCACCGCAATCAACAATCACATAGATGTTCCCAACCTGAAAACTTGAATTAGTGGGAAAATAATCCTGTGAGTAATGTAAATACCATATTCATATAGCGGTACAACAGACCTTCAAATTTCCTTTCACTTGGCCACCTAAATCTGTGAGAACATGCACAGCTGCCGCCTCCGGCTCGGAAATCATGTAAAGCTCTTTCTCAGGTATACCTGCATTGATTGCCGCCCGTTTCGTCAACTCTTTTGCATTATCATCCCAGATCTGTGACAGGCAATTAGTATACGTATTTGCCCTGCTAAAATCAAAGCTACTACTACTGCATATGCATATGGTTGCTCACCGCGGGTACCGTAAGACAGCACTTTATTGGCACTCCACCGGGTCCTTCACGTCCGAGGTCCTCTTTCAAGCTCGGGTAACTATCTGCTAATTTCACTTTTGCATATGCATACAGCTCCTTTAAATAATCCGCAGCCAAATCGGCTGGCGTTTTATCCACCGGAATGGCGTTGATGGTTGTTCGGAGCTGGGCGAGATGGATGAAGGCACTCCCAGGGTAGCCGTTCAGCCCATTGCTTTCGAGGCGGTGGAGAAGTTCGTCATTGCTGCTATATGCCGCCTCGTTCAGGAGGAGCTTGAACCACTCTAGTCGACCTCGCACAGCTCGCACAGAGTAGCCCCACTGGATACCCTTCTTTGAATATCTAAGCACCGTAGGGACCTTGTTTGACGATTGCGAGTTCTATAAAAGTACTAGCTATGAGTGAGGGGCCAGTCGAGGAGGGAGAGCAAGCAAACCTGAAGTTCCCAGTCTCGAAGGATATGTGATTTGTCACTAGCGGTATTGTGCTACACAATTTAAAGACTATAATTAATATAACTTTGCCCATCCAGCCGGAAATTAGGGCTCAATACTTACCCAAGCAACACCAGAGTATGTGGTGCCAAAATCTATTGCCATGATGAGTGCCTGCGAGCGTGGAGGATTTGCTTTCGAACTTGAAGTCGCTAGTCCAGCAGAGGGTTTGGCGGTTTGTTTTCTGTTTTTTTTTTTTTTTTTTAAGGAATCATTAACCGCATTCTGACGCTTGTTTTTCTTGGGCATGAGAGTAATTCCAATTTGTCGTAATGGTAGTAGTTCACGTTGCGTAGTAGTATATCGAGTATCGAAGTAGCCAAATTTTGCACAAGAGCAGCTAAACGAGCGATAGCAGCTCGAATTATATGCATCACGTTATGGTGGTCAGTCACACGGCAGGTGTGTCATGATCATGACCTTTCGCCGTGCATGTGTGGGAGGCCTGAAACCAACTTGGTTATCCGCTGTAGCCAGCTTTGCCGCGGGCTGCTGAGACACAGATGTTATTGTTATAGACAATGACCAGCCATGCGAACAACGCACACATGTACTGTATGTAGGTACCATTGGCTACCTACCGGTATAGTTATGACCAACCACCTATCATGACCGGGATCAACACGCTAGCTATTTTCGGAAATCCTGGAATACTAGGCAAGCAGAGTGGAAAGAGACCATTCCGGCCAAATTCAGATCTATGGAAACAATTACGCTCTACAACATGGTAACCCTCATGTCCTACCAAACAACATATTACCCAATATCTCCAGTACCTATATGATATGACCTCCCTGTCTACCAGCACACCCCCCCCCTACTCCACCATATAGGCTGAATATCAGACAGGTGAGCCTAGGAGCATGAGGAGGCCTTTATCAAGCAGCTATATTCATATTAACATCGCTCTTATACCAGCAGCCTATAATATAGTGAAGTAGCATGCTATCAAATAAGCCATTCACCACTGTAAAATGTGCTATTTTGAGAATTCGCTAATTTTCCTTAATTTATACCACCCCGAACCTCCTGCTCTCAATCCACTGCAAATATCATAGTACTCTCAATCGCCATGGAGGGGCTTCCAATAGCATCAATATATGCTTATATCGAGAGAAAATTACACCTTTTTACATATATAGGGGAACAACGAGGGACACGCTTATAGTGAATATATGCTTATATCGGGTATGCTTATGTATAACGAGGAAAAATATAACAAGTTTGCTGTTTACATATGAATTTGCCTCGCTCACTTTTATGGAAATGGGAAATCTAATTCGATCAACAAGCTCGCTTCTTGGATGCACAGCCTCTATAAACAATTCTCCTCAGCACCTTAACAAAAATTATCTGCTGCATGGGATGTTGTTCAGATTAAACTGCTTAGCGACGCTGCTTATCACCAAGGATGGCTCGGATGTTGCTGCAGTGAGACTAGCATCCCACCCCTATGACGTGGGATTTGGGCAATTTTTTATTCGTTAAAACAACGAATTGCCACCCGTCTGTCGCGTGCGATTTCTCGCCCCCAACCGATTGATGATAGACTTATGGATTCGTCCGGCATGAATGGATTCGCTTCCCGAGTACATTGGATTCGTCTGCATCGTAACGGATCTGTCAACGCGACATCCGTTCAGCTGTTTACCTACATGACATATGCATAATGATAACCTAATCTTAATTTTGTATCACGTGTTCTTCAAATTTTACGCCGGCTATCGGCTGCGCTTGATTCATGCATGCTAAGTAATTTCTGCGCCGTACCCGCGAAAGACGGGTAAATACTTTAGCAGATGCCATAAGTAGGTGTGAGTCCAGAAAATCCACTCTAGGAATTCACAACTCAAACGTCGATGCTACTTACACCTCTATCCTACTTACACCTCTGTCCTACTTATACCTCTCCAATAACTGTCGTCCTGAAGATGAACTATCATGTGATATGATGCATTTCCATCGAGGATGTGTGTGATGTAATGCACATCATCAGTCATGTACGTATATATGCATATGGATGCGGCACAAGTAGTATATTAGCACTATACTACATACCACACTATACTACATATGACACTGTAGTTGGCACCTTTTGTCTAATTTTTATTTAGGGGGATCTGGCCGGGAAAAGTGGGCGTGGCGGTGGAAGGGTGCGGCACATACTTGCCGGGGACGAAGGCTGAAGAGGGAGCGTGGTGGAGGGAGCCGCTACTGGTGTGAGCAGGAGGCGGACATTCTATCTCTCGGGGTTTTGTTCTTAGGTTCGGGAGGCGGGGCGTTTAAGCAGCATGTTGTTCCGTGTGTAAACCCAATCCTTTAAAGGTGCGGGAACGGGGCCGCCTCATAGCCTAAGGCTCCCTTCGGGGGAAAGGCGTATAGACTCAAAAAAAAAAAAAAAAACTGTAGTTGGCACCGCGCAAGTAGCCCAATACCACTATACCACATATGCCACTGTAGATGGCACGGCACCACTGGCACATTATTACCACTATACCACATATCACTCTGTAGATGCCACAGCACCAGTGGCACATTACCACTACACCACATACCACTACGGGTATACTGTAAATGGCACGGCACCAGTGGCGCATTACCACTAAACCATATGACACTATATCACACGGTAGATCGCACGACACCAGTGGCACGCTACGGATATAGCTATTAGTTAAAGGTGGAGCAAGGAGGCTCTCCGAATCAGTACACTACTGGCACAATAACCACTCTATACCTGTCCCGGTTCCTGGCTACACACCTACTCCAGTTTGCAATATCATTCGGCATGCGCTGCTCCTCATGCGCGTGCTTTGGGTATAGTATTGTGTTCTTGACATGTTCTACTAAGCGATTGGTGTCTCACAGGAGTCTCAGTTAAGCGAGTGGTACGGAGTATTTCAAAGGTTTTCTCTTTGCGAGCCACAAACAATGAGCCGCCATCAGACAAGCGCGCTCGGCAGGCAGGGCAGAACTATGTACAGTTACAACTTGCTATACGGAGTACCGGAACGCCTTTAACCGGAAAACTTGCTATTACGGACGGGCTGCGGCGATTTTGGAACAACAGGGCAAAATTTTATTGGTTATACCGGACAAATAGTGTAAA
>Ga0307514_10001795_pt1 | contig 24157 bp, 35 predicted proteins | sample 16_EM_MG_FD_203088 | JGI IMG/M metagenome (GOLD analysis project Ga0307514, IMG submission 203088) | Populus trichocarpa ectomycorrhiza microbial communities from riparian zone in the Pacific Northwest, United States - 16_EM | ecosystem: Host-associated > Plants > Roots > Unclassified | place...
GTCTATTCTGAATGGCCCTGATGGGCGACGCACCCAGGTACCGCACGACTGATTCCCGACGTGGTTTAGGCTGTGGCAATTGCCTAACATCAAACGATGAAAATCACAATAGCATCGGTTTCAGTTTCCTGGAGGATTCCGACGGAAGCTAGGAAGGTACAATTTAGACCCAGAGACTATCGTCTCGGTGGACCTACGCAGGGTTCTCTTGGTATCTGGGTTATCGGATATGCAATTTAGCAAGTATCCGGGAGCGGGGTTGCGACGAACCCACGGTGTGGATTGCAGGGGTGTCATGTATTTCAAGATCGGACACTGTACGGTAGCGAGCGGTTCGCACAGTGACCAGATCCAATAGGACGCCGGTTGGAAGCCATCGCTTGAATAGGCAAGTCACAAACGACGACCTCAGAGTTTGGCGAGGGGACTGCAAACAGGTATGTCGAGATCAGAACCGTGAAGGGACTTGTTCCAAGAATCTCTCACGCCCAGATTCGGGGTCTGTTGGAAGAAAGCGTATTTCACAGGACTTGCTAGATAATTCATAACAACTCAGTAGGCGCCGCATCTATGACCCTGTACGAAAATTGTATTTGGGGTCTGGGGTCCCGGTCAGTTTTTTCAGTTCTCCCATCCGCGAGGAAACAAACCTTTGCAACAACTCTCGGATCTTTTCCTGCACAGTGTGACAGGGAAAACGTTCTAAACCCCAATTGCGGAATGAGAGGAGACAACAACATCCGAGGGCTGTGATATCACCGGTGATTGCGTATACAGATAATTTGCTTCCGTCTTCGCTTCTTTTTCTTATCCGAATCAGGTCACAGCGGAAGCAAATCGTTGGGCCTAAAGTGAACAAGACACCCGCCCAGCGCATGGACGCAGCCCTTCCAGGCCACGGTAGCCGAATATGTGTGAGACGTGGACTGAATTACATCCGAAAAATAGTGTTTTGTTATCGATCTGTGCTCGGTTGCATGATCACGATAGGCATGATCAGATACTAGGGAGTAGATAAGGTTAAATGGGAAGCGCGGTGGAACATGACCAGGACCATCCAATACAAACTGAGATACGAGTAGGCTCTTTCCTAGTGATGGGATGGTGTTGCTGATCTCATGCGTCATGGCCGGTCAACTGGATCAAACTGAATACCATCCCGGCTAGTGGGTGTTACTATGTACGAAGGATAAAACGCTGGCGGAATCGTCAAAATATGGTACTTGTATACATACCGGCCCTAGACTCTATACAATTAAATACACGCGCATACAGGAGGTGTAGTCAGGAATAATACGGGGTGGTAGCCGAGGGACCCGCATCGGAAGGGCGGTTGGCGAGGAGATACATATTCTGTAAGGACGTACCAACGGTGCGATCTTCGTAACCCGAATAAAAATAGCCTCCACTGGGATTTTCTGCGGCGGGGGCCCCCAAACCATGCGACATCGGAGGGAGAGAGGAAGTCGCGGTCGCTTGTTCCGGCCGGTGGGCCAATCGTGGAACCAAGCTGTTGTGAATGGGAGGGTATGACGGTAACGAACGAGGATACGCCAGCGATTCGATCCGCCCCTGTTGTTTGTCATTCTCATTCCAGCACGGACGGTTGGGTCCGTAGATATCGTTAAATTGTGTCGTCGGCAAACACGGCTCGTCAATGTGGATGGTCTGAGACATGGAGTGGTGTGATCTTAAATCCCCGGGAAACCCATGGCTATAGCCCTGGAAGTCATGGTAACCAGGCGACGACGGGGAGAGAGAATCCGGAGTAGACTGCGATGCTAGAGCCATGTGTTGAAAGTGATCGAACGCAGGAGTGGGTATCGGTAGGGATGCCCGTAAAGGGCTCAAGTTCTTTGACCCTAAGGACGAAGAAGAAGTTCCAGGGGTGGGGTAATAAGGAGACGAAGGCGACGAGCTCCGGGAGGTAGAGTATTGTGATCTGTGCTCGTCTGGTGAATTCCTGGGAGGGAAAGGGTCGAAATGAGAAGAAGATCCCTCGGTTCTCGAGACGCGCGAGGCGTCTTTTTGCCTAGGCGGCGAATGACCAGAGGGATCTGAAGATGTTGACTGGGCCGTCGAAGAGTTGGTTCGTGTATTGGGAGAACTCTTCTGGTATGGTTGGCCAGGCTTATTTGCGGCTGGCTGATCTCTCCGAGTCCTTGAGCGACGCTTCTTCTCCATCCCATTGATTTTTTGGAGCTGATAGACCAAACTGGGTTTATCAATGGAAGATGCTGAGGAGCCGTTGGCCGTCGATTGTAACCCTGAGTTGGGAACTCGTCGGTCATCTACAGTAGGTTCCTTTCCCTTGTCTACAAAGTTCGATCCCAAATCTGTCAGTGAGGCGCCAGGAGACGGAACGAAAGGGGAAAACCTCTTGCGCCGTAGAAGTCGCTCAGGTAGAAAGCGAACTGTGTGTCATCGGCAAAGGACTGGTAAGCATGGCCTTTGCCAATCTGAGGTCGCGCTCAATTGAAATTCTCCGCTGAGTCGTAATCGGGAAATTTACCAGTTCCCAATACAAAGGCGTTAAGCCGTCCATCGCAGACTGAGATCGGACGATCAGGTGCACCCGAATTTCTTCCTAAATAGAACGGAGGATGAGAAATGTTTCAGATCGATCCAAGTTTGCACACCTGATGCAGTTGTTCCACCGCAGTGGACCACGCAAGCGTTCCGTGCGGGCCCAGTACGTCCGTCGAGGGGTTCAGGGCCGCGACAATGACGAGATGGCGCGTTGCGGGTCTATGGCCAAATGCTCCCGACAACGCCTAAATAGAAGTCGTGTGTCAGAGCGTAAGCGGTGGAAACGGGCTTGGCGTACTTCAATCGCGCGGGCAACATTGACGGGGGAAATTGTGTTTCCGCCGTGCGCGCCGAACTGAATGGCAGGGATATCGTCCCACCGCGGGGTTCTGTGAGCAGAAGGGTCAAAGGGGGGTTTGTACGGGGCGTATTCCGAAGCGATCATCCATAGCGCCTCGACCTGGAGGGTAACAGTTGGTGGGTGAGAGAGAGTAGGCGTAAGCGGACTCACGGAAGCGGAGGGGTTCCCGCCCTTGACCGCGGCGAGGAGGGATGGGAGGTACGAGTCCCTCAAACGCTGCCAGAGGGGGTCCATATAGGTGGAGTCCTCGATTAAGAATAGCACAGCAGCGGCGTCTCTGGGACGGTTGAAGATAGCATCGATAGCAGCGAAGGGCGAGGTCATTTGGACCAACTGTAGAGGGAAGTAGGAGAGGACCAATGGGGTTCATAAGAGGAACGAGACCACAATCATTCCAAGGGGGTGAGGAAGGAGAGAATCTGTCGTGGTGCGGGACCCCGGGACGGAGAATTCATGAGGTTTAAAAAGTAGGCGAGCCGGTGGCAAAAAGATTGATTCTCCGCGAATCCGTAGAGAGTCTCAACTTTATTTTATTTTTTGGCCTCTCTCACAGACTGAAGGCTATTCCGGATCAGAGCCATAACTAATGCAATCATCAGTTGCGTGTGTGAAAAACGACCGAGAGTGAGGAAGCGATCGCAAACCGGAACGACTTCTTCCATTGCAGCTAGCATTCACGCCCGTGCGTGTGCATGTGTCGATAAGCATCTTACCACACACCATCTCTCGTGATTGTCGAGATGATGACTATAATCTCCTCCGCTCTCGGAAGCTTTCCCCTGCCGCAAGTGTGTCGCATGTTCCTCAGCCCCAGGCCCCGGCCGCTCTCCCGGGGGTCAGGGCAATCCGAACACACCCTCTCCTTTTATCACCACTGCGCCCGGATGCATAAAATAAATGTTGCGAGATTTTGCGGTGCAATCGTGGGAACTTTTTTCTAAATCCGACCACACACACGCGACGCACATCAACATCCCCAGGCCACCGTCCATACCGTCGACGACCACCTCCCGCCCACCATGGCGCACATGCAGGGCTCAGGATCTCCAATAACCCAGGTGTCCCAGACACCTGTTGCGCCTATGCACCTTCAACCTCAGCTCTTGACCCGTCTCCAACTCGACCTTCGAGGAAAGCGATTCACAGTTGACAGGGAAACAATCATGAACCTGCCAGAGTCGATTTTGCTCTGCCTTTTCCCAAATGGTCTCGTGCTTAGCAGGCAGAGCGCTATGCTTTCCGATGGCGGAGACAATGACGAGTTTGAGGAGTTGTATGGAGTTGATGTACGTTGTCCTGGTGTTTTCACACTCACTTCGCTTACCTCCGCCTGCCAGTTTGACCCGGACTGTTTCTCTTTTGTCCTCGCGTTCTTCAAACAGTCCGCCGACACCTTTTATGGAACCCCAAACTCTCCTGGACTCTATGCTGCCCAACAACTCCTCGTTGACGGCGGATCTCCCACCTCGGACTTCAACCCCACGTCGTCTCAGAATCCCCTCTTGTCCAAACAAGCGATAATTGTGCTACGTGAAGAGCTGGAGTACTTCTCCATACCATCAGAGGCAAACAAATCTACTCCCGGGCTGACAAGTGGCGCCGCCAATGAGGCATTATTGGAGCTGAAGAGGAAATGTGGTGTCCACTTACTACAAAAGAGGAACATATTCACAGCCCTTCAGCGGAACGTGAACAAGGAGAATAATGTTGCAGAGCAACATCTGATTGACATGCTTTGTATGAGGTAACGTCTTCCGTCAACATTCGGGTTTCTGCGAGCTTGACATCAGTCCCTAGCGGATTCAATCGGGATGACGAGTGGGGTTACCGGGCCATGGAACCAAATCGATGCTGCGTTTCCTCCATTGCCTTGGTCCTCCTCAAAACCGGCATCGTCCATCATCCTCCTAATGCTGGCGGTGAACGGCAGGTCACCATCGATCACAATCAGATGGCTACTGCCCAGAAACTTCTACTCTTTTGGCGCAAGCCTGCCGTAAGCTCTTCCCCATTATGACACCCAACCTTCGTCTGACCTCAAGACATAGCGTAAGTGTTGGTGGGACGGTGCAGAAGTGGATCTGGCCGAAGGCGGCCAGACATCCCAACTTGTAAAACTTTGGGCTCGTAGGGTATGGACCTTGGAGCTCAGTTTGGTTCGTAGTAACCTAATCTATCACCGGAACATGCGTCACTAACTCGTGTTCTGCTTAGGTTTGATGCGCATCCGATACCCTTGACAATCTTTACATTTTACCGTAAGCCTTTCTCGTGACGCTGCGCAGGATAGTCTAGTACGATTCATCTGCAAATAGTAATTGCGGTATATTGTGCGGGAGTGTGTTAAGCTAAATTTGCTCAGACCGACCAATAAAAAACCCTTGCATCCGCTTTGCGTGCTTGAGTAACGATACCACGGAGCTGGGCGTCATCCCTTCCATTCGCTTGGCAGCACCCTGCAATGGACATGAATAAGTTGTGCATCGATCTGAATTCAACGGCCTACAATCGTCGTGGGCCTAACCACCGCGAGCCTTTCTTTTACCTCCGAACTCACCCCGGCGACTCCGCTGTAGTCCATGTGGGGATCGAGGGTCAGATCTTCATCCTCGTGAAACGCTTTAAGATCCGCCTCTTGACGCCGAAGAAATGGGCTGTACCGTCCTGGGAATTCGGCCATTATTGGGTCATTATGGTGGGTAAGATAAGGTCACATAAGGGAGCTACACACCATCAATCTGCACGCGGGCCAACAGTTGTGGGTCGATCGTTCCCAGTGCCGGAATGGCAGGGATGATATCGGAAATTGTGACGCGGGGATTTGCCAACAAGTCCAAACCACTGGTAGGGTGGAACATTGCCACGGGTCGCGGGTATTTGGGGGATTCATGTCGAGGGAGATGTTTGGAGAGGAAATGGATGGTAGCCATTTTGGTCACAGGTCGAGTGTGTCAGACAAGACGATCAAAAGGATGGAAAGAATATGGGAACGTTACTCACCTTCGGAGAATTCCATCGTGACGAACCTCTAGCCCATAGGTTTTCCAACCCTATGACCAATTGTTCGTGTATCAATTTCATTCTGCGGGACTTGTGGGATGAAGGAAAGTGAAACGTGCCTGTGGGCTTAAGGACGCTGATTCAAGTAAGTCTCGCGCGCGGTCCATCTCGGAGGCGGTGGATATCAGCAGGTTCCAACGATAATCAGATATTACACCCGCTTTCCGAGCTAAAAGAGGCCATACAACAGCGTCAGTCCTTGGATCACTCTCGTCATTGAGTGATTGCGCCGATAAGGAAAGAAAACATGCCAAAAGAAACATAGGCTGGCGCTCACCCTTCTTCGTCAGCCGTAAGTCCGCATTGTCGCTTCGAATAGTCATCCTGTACTCCGAGCGAGACGTGAACATTCGATCTAGAGGATTCAGTGTCAGCCAAAACCTCAGACGATTCACCGAGCCAAACGAGTTGTATTACATGGCTCTTCGGCGCCTTTGACAATCAAATCATCGATCATTACACCAACGTAGCCTTCGGCACGAGTGATGGTCATGGGACTCAGGTGGAGTGCATGTAACCCAGCGTTAATGCCAGCCACAGCGCCTTGCGCTGCAGCTTCTTCGTAGCCGGTAGTACCTAATAGGTCGAACATCAGACGTCACGAACGGCGAAACCAGGAACAAATTTTACCGTTTATCTGACCCGCCAGAAACAACCCCTAATGCAGGGCGCATCAAAGTAAGACGGCTACGTAGAGCTGGAGAATTTCGCGACGAACCCTAATCCTTTTGGTCTCTAGGGTTTCTATCGGAGGGAAATCGTTTACCCTCCGGCCAAGCGATGATGCGGTGACAACCCACGAGTAAGTTCCCTAGGATCAATGTGATCATACTCAACGCCATACGCTGGTCGGGCCATTTCAGCGTGTCCGAGGCCCGGAATGCTCCTGATGATGCTCTCTTGCACGTCCTCAGGCATACTATTCGAAATGCCGTTAGGGTAGATCAGATCTAGGCATATAGGAGGGGGATTGAATGGAAGTCCAGCATGGCTGAGGTGTGGATATTAAGGAATTTACCGGAGTCATAACCTTCCGGTTCCAGCCACACGGTGTGGTGTTCCTTGTGTCCAAAACGGAGAACTTTGGCTTCCAAAGACGGGCAATATCGCGGACCTGCGCATTGAATTGAGTGAAAAGACTGGATCAGGGTGTTTCAATTACGAACCCTTTCTGGTTTCTTGAATGTGAATGCTTCTGTGCAGGTTGTCTTTGATTATTTGATGCGTTTTAGGGTTAGTGAAAGTTTGGTAACATTGGATCTGATTATTCTGTGATGAAGCCGAAGGCAATGAAGGCTGGTGAGGTGATGAGGATGTCGCTCGGATTGTATGGCGTACCGCGTTGTCTACAGTATTGTTGAGGTAGCTGAATGGGGTAGGGGAATCGTCACCTCGTTGCACAGCGAGTTGATCGAAGTCGACGGTCTTCTTGTAAAGTCGTGCAGGAGTTCCCGTTTGGAGACGGCCGAGTTTAAAACCAGCACACTTCAACGAATTCGACAGGCCAGTTGAGGGTGAGTCATCCATGCGGCCAGCTGGGAACCGTTTGAGGCCTTCGTACCCAGTCAGATACAATCACTTGCTTAGGTTAATCTACTCCACCGATGTGGATCTCCCCGGATAGGAAAGTGCCTGTGCAGATAACGACTGATTTGCTCCTGACAACGTCTCCAGTATCTGGAGAGACATGCGGTTAATCCGAACGCCTGGAAGCAAATGGTAGTTTATTACCAAGTCTGACTCCGCGAACCGCAAAAGTCGGACCAGCGGGGCCGGTGGAATCAGCCGTGTGGTCCAGAACCAGATCAAGAACGCTTCCCGCACGAACATCAAGGTTCGGATAATTGAACAAGGTTTCCTGCATGTGATACTTGTATAATTTTCTGTCGATCTGAGCCCGGGGACCCTGGAGACTCATGTTGAGCCGAGTACCGAGTTGGCCAAGAACACGATGCATACCCAGACGGCGGCGCCCTTTGAACGATTAAGAATTTGAAACTGTATCCCGGCCTTGTCTGCAAGATATCAGTCCGGGGTGTGCCATGGGGATGCGGAAGGAATAAACGAAGGTACCTGAAATTCGCCCGCAGAGACCGTCCATGGCGTCAACCTCCCGTATCAGTGTTCCTTTTCCTACGCCACCCATGGAAGGATTACACGACAGTTCCCCGACAGTTTCGAGCTTTTGAGTAAGCAACAGTGTTCGAGCCCCCGACCTCGCAGCGCCCGCCGCGGCCTCGCAACCAGCATGCCCCCCGCCGATGACGCAAACTGCCTATCATAGTAAGTGGAGGTCAATGTTCGACTCCATAGGTACTCACCGTCGTACTCATTTGAGTGAGTCAACGATGCGTAAGAGCGAATGAGGCGGTTCTTGGCCACTCTCACGCGCCTGCACCCGATTGCCACGATCATTGACATTCGAAGTTTGTTTGGAGTTGCTAATGCGCGGCCTGCAGCCGTTATGCAGTGGTTCCTGCAAGACTTTACCGGAAGCCAACGTTTCAACAACCTTTGCCGAACTGTTCAAGTCGTGACACGCCAGAGTTCTGATTGGTCACAAGCGCCCAAAGCCTGTTTTTCGGGTGAAATGGAAGGGTCACGTCACGTGTGCCTTGATGCCGCCCGTCGAAACTCTGAACATCTCCGTCCGTGGTAGTGTAATGTTCAGCTCCGACCGCCCATTATGGGGAAGGTCTATGAAGATAACTGCGGTTGAAAGTGAAAGAGGCTTGACATTGACACAACAGTGGACTGTATTTGATAGCCGTTTACCTTCCGACCACGGCGGCACGTTGGGCCGCGCCGCAACGGCAGAGTGATGGCTCCAGAAGTGCTAAAGAACTCTATATCAGTGTTCCCATCCAAAGGTGTTGTGGGGGCCGGATCGGTTGCTTAGGCCTGGCACGCGGCAATCAAGAAGGTCATCGCAACTCCAGGTCGCGTCTTCAAGCTTCAAGCTCCATCCTGAAAGCCAACGGAGGAATTCATGGAGCGAGGCGAATCACTGAGAACTAGCTTTGACTTTGACCTTAGGATTCAGCCCAAAACGGTTCCCACCCAGGGATCAGCGGGGTCGGGCCGGAAGGATCGGCACCATTACCGTTATCAAGTTTCAACAGGTCGACGGCGTTTGACACCATCCGCAGTTGGCAGGGTCAAGAAACAGTGTACTGCCGACTTGGTCCGACCGAAACGGTGCCAGAAGACTTTTCGATCTTGCTCTTTCACCCCCCTAGCACGATGTCCGACAAAGCTTACGCAACAGGATCGAAAGTAAAATCTTCGCCCTCGCCCCCGAAGAAGCACCCTCATCCATTAGATCCGCTTGATGAAGATGAGGTATCGTGCAGATTGTTGAGGGAACGGAAGCGACGATCACTGATCTCCCTCAGATCGTAACTGTCTGTCGTGCTGTTCAGCTCCACGCCGCCGAAAAGTTGTCTGTCAAGGCCCTGAGATTCATCGTGTGTAATCTTTTGCCGCCCCTGAAGAAACAAGTTCTCGCATATCTGGGAATACCCCTCGTCACCGGTCGGGAGCCAGAGGCGCATCCTGGTGAACTTCCACGTAAGGCAGAAGTTGATGTGAGCACCCTTTTCAAGTGTTATCTGTCCCAAGATCCGCGGTTGACATTTAGGGATAGTTCATTGACCTGCTGACCGGGTGCGCAACTTTTCGAGCGTCCCAATCCTTAATATTAACCCGGCATCTTCCTCAGCTACGCGTACAACTTGATCCTGACCTTGGGTAGAACTGAATGGACTGTGGAGTCTGTTGAAGAGCTTCCCGCCGGGTCACAGCCCCAGATCTCACCTGAGGAACTTTTGAACTGTGAAAATATTATAAAAGCCGACCCCGAGGTTCAAAGGTTGGCCAAGGAAGTCGGTGAGTGGGGGACCCACTTCCGTAAATCTGCCCATCGAATTTAATATTCCGTAGGCGTCGAACCCCACCAGATTTATGCAGATGGCTGGGCCATTGGCTATGACGAGAGGTTCCCACTGACCAGCAGAATCCAGCAAGGACTGTGTTTCGCTCGGTATTCGGAACACGAGAACCTTTATGCTCACCCCCTGGTAAGCGACGCCAACGATTTCCGGAAGCACGCTTCTCATTGCTTTCTCCCGCAGGACTTTGTCCCAATCGTTGATAGTGCAACCGGGACAGTCATACATATTGATTTCCCCGCCCACTACGCGTATGTTGATAAGGAGGAAAAAGAACACAGGCTATCTGCAACCACAACAGCCCCCCACCCATTGGACGTGACGGCGCTGGATCACTCCAATCGAGAGCGTATCCCACCTCCAACCGGGAGATTCGACTTCCTCCCAGATCTCATCGCCGAAAATAATAAAAACTTCAAGGTTCGGGATGATTTGAAGCCCCTTCATATCGTTCAGCCTGAAGGCGTCAGTTTCCAAATGAACGGCAACGTGCTCGAATGGCAGAAGTGGAAGATGCACATTTGTGAGCGAACGTGCTTCCTGTGACAATTGTCGACGACAAGGTTGAGCCTATTGTAGCGTTCAGTCATCGGGAGGGCATTGCACTCTCAACGATCACGTACAACGACGACGGGGTCATCAGACCGATCTTCTACCGCCTTTCCCTGGCGGAGATGGTCGTTCCATATGCAGCCCCCGAGCACCCCCACGCACGCAAGTTCGCGTTTGATGTGTAAGTCCACTGTTCCTGTTTCATTTGCTTCGACTTTAATAGAACTTTGTTGATCGGGTCAGTGGCGAATATGGATTGGGGACAATGGCGAATGAACTTGCGCTCGGGTGTGATTGCTTAGGACAGATCCACTACTTGGTCCGTTGTTTCTCGCATTGTTTCGACGTGGGGCGGTGGTTTCTGATCAGGTGACAGTCCGGAGCGTATGTCAGCCACAGTGGACAGGCAGTTGTAATCAAGAACGTGATCTGTATTCACGAAGAAGACGCTGGAGTGCTCTGGAAACACAGCGACTATCGGACTGGCGGACGCTCAAAGACCACTCGTTCCAGGCGTCTCGTTATCAGCATGGTGTGCACGCTGGCTAACTACGGTAATTTACCAGTCCTCCTATCTTTGGTTGTGACTAAATGTAGACCGCCGCAGAATATATCTGGAATTACCATTTTTACCAAGACGGCTCCATTGACTCCGAGATTAAACTGACTGGCATCCTCCAAACCTATGTCGCGAAGGAAAATGAACCTAACCCTTATGGGATCACAGTCGCCCCTCAAGTTAATGCCCAGTATCACCAACACATCTTCTCGTTGAGAGTTGACCCGATGGTCGATGGGCTTGCGAACAGCGTCCTTGAGACAGACGTAGTTCCATCTCCGGCCTCTGTCGGATCGCCGGAGAACTTCGCTGGCAATGCGTTCACAACCAAGAAACAAATCCTCAAGGTGGAAGGGTCCCGCGACTATGATTGGGCAGCTGACAGGCGATGGAATATCATCAATGCCAGCAGCAAGCACTACGCTTCTGGCGAGTATACAGGTTACGGGATCCATCTCAAAGGAGGAGTGATCCCTCTCCTTGCCAAGGAGGGTAGCTGGGTAGCCCAGAGGGCCAAGTTCGCATCTAAGCCCTTGTGGGTGGTCAAGGACAAGGAGACCGAGAAAGGAACTGAGCGATTGTGGCCTGCCGGCAAGTATGTCCCACAGAGCCGCGGCGAGGTAGACGATTCCATCGGAAAATGGGTCGAGGGAAAGGCTAGCGTCGAGAACGAAGACATTTTGCTATTCTTAACGATTGGTGAGTCGAAACGCGAGCCATCCGGTTCATCAATTCATGTCGAACTTTGACGCTCAGGAGTGACGCATATCCCCCGCCCTGAAGACTTCCCTGTGTGAGATTGACACGAGTTTGGTGTTTGAGATCAGCGCTAATGTGCAACTTAGGATGCCGGTCGAGAACCTGAAGGTCTCGTTCCGCCCGCAGAGCTTCTTCAAGGTCAACCCTTCGATGGACGTACCGGAGGCGAAGGACTCCAAGAGTCTCCTTGTCTCGAACGGAGGGAATTGTTCCAGTTGCAGCTAGAAACGGAAGGTGTGGTGTATACTTCCAAGTTGTATCTAGGTGACCGCTGTCGTAATCTCTTGTACCCTTTGTAAACCGTTCTTCCGACCCGTTCAAGTTCCCCGTCGGTTCAACGGCAACCGGGTCCGAGCCCGGTCGGCTCTCGCTTGATCCGTCGCGTCACGTGATCTGGATTCACTCCGATAGAAATTTCTTGTCAATCGGGTCACAGCCACCTCCACCTCCTACCCAAACACAAGTCGTTCGAGCTAGAATGGGTGCATACTACGACGAGATAGAAATCGAGGACATGACATGGGATGACGACAAGAATGTGTTTCATTACCCATGTCCCTGTGGCGATCGCTTCGAGATTTCTAAGGCCCAGCTTAGAGATTGCGAGGACATCGCGACATGTCCTAGTTGCAGTTTGATCATAAGGGTTATATACGACCCGGTATGTGCGTAATCCCACTCGTAGTATTGTACATTCTCACGTCCTTCCGACGGAAGCTCGATTTCGAAGACTATGAAAGTGAGCAAGATGATGGCGAGGTAGAAGAAGCGGAGGAACAGGGTTCTGACAATGAGAGCTTTCACGGGGCTCTTGAGAACCTTGGCCTCGAGGAGACGAGCCAGGTCGCCATCGCCGCCGCCGCTTGAATGTCCAATGGTCAACACGAGCTTCGCGCAAGTAATGTACGTGACGACCATTTTTCTGCGTTGGAATATATTAACTCACAACTGTATACGATATTTGATGCAAGTTTTCAACGTCGGAACTCTTCTCATTGTCATCGTCAAGTGATTAACGATATTCCGTGAAGTATCAGGAGACCTCCGTGGGCGAATAGCCGGACGATTAATATCGGTAGCGAGTAGAATAGTCTGGGATGTTTTGTGAGACGGGTAGTGGGAGAGAAAGTACACCGCACGCCATACCTTTAGGTGATACAACAAGACCTCGTCCCTTGGACGCACCGCGGTAGACAGTCTCAATGATATCGATCAACTAAGGGCACGTAAATCTCGCATACCCTCTTATGAGTGAAATGTGTACCTCTTGCTTGTTATCCATGGGCCAGTTGCTGAGAATACCGTCGGTGAGAAGCTTGACTTCGATTCTAATTAAAGGTTTCTCACATCTTGTTGTTGTTTCCGGTACCAAGATCAATCATGATATGCTTGTTTCTGCGCGAGTGGTATCAGGTCAGTTTTCGACGGAGACACAGTGGTAAATATGCACCGATAGAAAAACATGACCGTGCATGGATCATACAACTCGTACATCTGTCAATTCACGTATCTTAAGCACCGTAACGCTGGGAACACAACATCAATCTTACCGACCTTATTGAAGTCTGGGACCTGGGTGATGTCGCACAGATAGATCACAGCAAAGTTCTGTACTTTCTCCGCCACCCCATAGAGGGTCTCGTCCATGGTCATGCATTGGGGATCCCAGTCGTGGCCGAACCGGATGACGACGACCCTGTCCTCCTCGGATTTGATAGCCTCGTCGACGTGCCAGCCAGAGGGGAGATGAGGAAGGAAGTAAGACATGGTGGTTAGGATACGAGGTCAAGAATTGTCAGCCACTTCAAGTTCCACACGACGCGCTCATCATGAGCCTCATCTAGCACTTTCCCACCACCATCACCCGTTATGAGTTCCAACAGTAACACCACACGTCCGGTAGTCTTCATGGATATCAACATTGGCGAGACACCAGCCGGTCGCCTCAAGATGGAGCTTTTTAGTGATATCGTGCCCAAGTACGACCCTCTCCGATCGCCCGCAAGCATAGATTGATCACCTTGCATATCCCGCTAGGACGGCGGAAAACTTCAGGCAGTTATGCACAGGAGAATACAGGTGAAACTTTGTCTCACCCGCTTTTTATGAACTCGGCTCATTCAAGTCGAGGGTAAATTCGCGTCCACAAGGATACAAGGGCGCAATCTTCCACAGGTAATGCCGTCCACACCCGGCCATTGTCACTTTCCAATAACTCACGCCATCCCAGAGTGTGAGTAGTGCGCGCGTACACGTCCCCTCATCTGTTAACCCTACATCTGCGTTGGTTGCAGTATCCCGAATTTCATGTGCCAGGGTAGGTCGGTTGGAAGGCATCATTGGGGTCATTCACTGATCCGCTAGAATTTACAGGTGGTGATTTCACTAAAGGAGACGGCACCGGCTCGTTCTCTATCTACGGGGACAAGTTTCCCGTAAGCATGGGCTACCTTTGCCCGTCTCTGACGCTGACCATTGGTGAAGGATGAGAATTTCAATGAGAAGCATACCTCTGCCGGTCTCTTGTCAATGGTAAGGATCTGACGGTCTGGGTGTTTTCCTTCTCTCAGCATCTCTCAGGCGAATTCCGGCCCGAACACCAACGGATCCCAGGTAAACTTAATGGCATAGCTCTATGTCCCTGGAAATTCTCACATATCCTCTAGTTCTTTGTAACCACGGCAAAGTGCGATTTCTTGGACGGAAAACACGTAGTTTTCGGTAAAGTGATCGATGGAATGCTCACGCTGAGGAAAATCGAAAATGTTCCAACCGGTCCAAATAACCGACCAAAGCTCGTGGTCAAAGTCGTAGGTGAACAATCATATCGCAAATGCTAGAGCGTACGCGGTGCTGACTACATCAAAGAGTGCGGAGAAATGTAGAAGTGAAAACACATATCATTCGTCGTGTGCTACATATCAAGCGTGTGGTACATACATTCCAAGCCGAATAGTTACAAGTTCACTCGCCCCGGGGTAACGCGTTGGACTGAGGGTATGGCAAGCGATTTTATCCAATATACAGTCCGATCCTCGGCATGTCGCACAGTTCTCTTCTCAAAGCACACTTCGAAGCACGTCGGGATCGCTGTAGTCGCGCTTGTCATCAGGAGCTCTCGACCACTTATCTGCATGCATTGTTAGACCTCCATCAAGTTTCCAGAGGTGGGTTTCGACCTACCAGGGCAGGCCAAGAAGTACCCATCCATGGCGTTTACGAAGCGCGCTTGGTACTCGTTGGGAGGGACGACCGTCACCTCCTTCCCGGACTTCAGGTTCTGTTTCGCCTTATACTCCAACGTTTTGGCGAAGGTGTAGCTCCCTGTTCCGCAAGACGTTAGAAACAGTAGGCCGGAACTCCGGTTCGCAAGCTCACCGATAGTGTCGACTAATCCACAGGCAATTTGTTTCTTCTCGGCGTCGATTCCCAACAAAAGCGAGTAATCCATGATGTTCGATTTCGAGAGGAACTCCGAGTCGCTCTTGATCGCCTCCTGAAGAACCAGCTTCGAGTGGGGGTGTAATAACGTCAGAGCCCGTTGTTGACCTACGCTTGTCCATGAGTAAAGTTGATAACACGTGTCAAACGACCGGACCTTCGATCCAATCGCCGTCGAAAAGCGGCTTCGTGGCTCCTGATGTCGTGGCCTTGACTTTACGCCCTTGGATTCCCTTCAGGTCGAACGTCTTCACGATCTTCTTATCAAAGAATAGGTTCTCCATGACGAGTAAGTCGGCTTTTGCCTGAACCGTCCCGCTCTCGATGTTCCTGATCTCAATTGTGTAAAATCCCAAGAGTTTTGCGAGGACGGTAGGGATATTGGCAGTAGACTCCATGTACTTGAAGTAAGACGGACCCAATTCGATTAGGACCTGTCTGTGCGTGGCTGAGCGATGAAGGGAAGCGCCGGGGCAAACCTTTGACTCACAGATCTGCAACGTTCCAAGCATCAACAAGCGTCTTGATGATAAACCTATCGTCAGCCGTCTTCCAGAAGTTTGATCTGCTCTTCCCTCCCTCCGCTAACCAGTTGGCACTCCTCTCGATGCTCTTCAAGTAAGTCGCTTCAATACCGCACCTCTTTCTTAACAAATCGAACTGCTTGGCGTAATAAACCATGCAGCTGAACTTTAACCGTTTCCCGACCGTCCAATCGTACTTGATGTGTGGCCGATCGCTGATCGCCGCAGGTTCGAGCGGCAGGAGGCCGTGATGGCTCTTCTGAGGAACGGGAGGGGGAGTAGATTCACCAGTACTCAGGATCTGTTTCATCACTAACGCGATGCCAGTAGAGAAGCCGGACTTCGTAGGCTGTGCTGGTGTCTCAGGCTTCGTGGTTTTTTCGGGGACTTCAGGAGGGTGGCCATCCCCTTGGTCACTCGTCGCTGCACCTGAGCCTTCATCGGCGAAGGGTCCGTCGTTTTTTTCGACCTTCTGATTGATGTCATCATTCCCGACGGACGATAGGATCGAGGAAGCTTTCCCCCGTCGGATCGTGCTCTCGAAAACAGAAGAATTGGAAGTCGAAGTACCGTAGGTGGCTTCGGTGATCGTATTATTACGACTCAACCCCCCATCATATGTAGTGGCTTCCATCTCGTGAAGTATTTGTCCAGCCGTTCCATCATTCTCTGGTGGTATGACCTCGCCATCGGCCGGCTGGGTGTTGAGTTCTACCGCTGGTTTTGACCATGCCGAAGGGGGTATACCCGCCTTTGATAAACCCCCATCCGATATGCGTGAGGGGGATGAGACAATGACAATGTCCACAGGAGCCTTGCGCAGAACGTCTTTTATTGAGAGAAGTGATGACGGGTCTCGAGGATGTTCCTTCCGGCTGACAACGGCAGAGTAGGCTTCCGGTTCTTCCCATATCGCACGTCCATCATCGGGGTCTGGTTGCTGGCGCGAGGTTCCAAAGAATCGATACGAAGACGTGGAGAATAGCGAAGGGCGAGTAATCGGTGTTTGCGGGGTTGCCGGTTGTTCCGATGTCATCCTCCTACCCGCCAACATACTAGAAAGCTCAGCTAAGTAATCTCCAGACCTGTATGGGTTCGTCAGTCTCAGAGCGAAAGGCGGGGAAAGGATCCCACGTGCCTCAAGGTGAACGCAATCATGCTTCCCCAATCGTTTTCACTGATAAGGATGTTGCTCCCAGGAATAGCATGGTTCCCATTTTTCCACCAGATTGGGTCTTCCGGGTAAGGCGACGTGACTTTTGTCCCCTTTGCACAGTGCTTTGCCTCCCATGCCATCATCCTCTTGATAGCTCCCTTCGCTGAAGTTTTGAAGGCATGTCTCACGTTGTTCAGGAATTCATTCGACGTCTTGGCGAGCATAGAGTACAGTGAGTGTTCTTCCCGCTGGAAATCCTCCCTAAGGTTCTGAAGGAGCCGCGCCATCTCCTCGCTATGAGGTATCCTTGGAAGTGACCGTGTGGAGGCCGAAGGGAGCGATTTTGCAGAAAGTTTGCTGTCGCTTCGTCCAGTCGGAGAGCGCGAAGGGGGTGGAGAGGCCGGTTTTTCAGGGATAGCTGGAGTAGCGTCGTCACGAGGTGTTTCGTGTTCGAGTTCGTCGTCAGGAAGTGAAGGCAGGGTTTTCGCCGGTACACGTGGAGTCTGCTCGGTAGAACCTGCTCCCATTTCTGGTTCCTGCGTGGGAGAGGAGTCTGGTAGGGTTGACGGTGCAACCTTCGGTGTCGCCTGGGAACTGTGACTTGATTCTGTTTCATCTTCATCGGGGTCACTTGACGAAGGTAGACGCGGAAGGGATTTCATGGGCACTGCTGGTTCGGTGTTGTCTTGGAATACTTGCTCCTGAATCAGATAATTTTCGATCAATCGTGCATCGGGTAGGCCGTACAAAAGGGAAAAACTTGCAAGGTTGTCCATCCTTTCCGACAGCTCGTGCCACCAAGTCCTCATTTCCCTCTTCAACATCCTCTTCGCATCGCTAATTTCGGGGTCTGGGGGGATGGTACATTGTGACGGGACTGTCGCTGTGCCTGTAATGGGAGTTTTCTCCCCTGAAACATGAGCGCCATACGCGAACTGTACGCGGGGGACCTCGACGTTATAGATTTCCTCAACGACAGCCAGGGTGAATGTGATCTGGTGAGTCCGATAGGCGAAATGACGAGCAACGTTTAGGCCAGGGCGCGATGGAGCAGTGTCGGCCCTGCTCCCTGTAGCGGGTCCAGTGTGTTCGCACAGCCGAGGGGTAATGATGTGGAAAGAATGGGAATATACAAGCAGTTCCAGGAACTTTCCAAACGAAAGTAAGCTGTCGAAACCGGTCGTAAGCCGCGGAGTGTGCGTGAGATGATGGAATACCCTTACAAGGTTCCATCGCTCATCTTCACCGTCTTCGTCTTTGCAGGGCATTCAACACAACTCTGCCACATATCAATCCGCTCATCATCATCAACCTCTTCGAGAGGATTAACATTGACGGTGACCCGCGTTCCCGCGTGGATAAAATGCAACTCATGCTGACTCCGTTTCGATTGACACCCAGCGTTCCCGCACTGATCCTCGGCTGTGGTAGCCATCCTCATGATCATCTCGCCAAGCGTTTTGTCTGCGCCGCTTTCTCGAGAATAATATCGGAACCGCATCCACCTGCGACGGCCGCCACATAACGCGGAGACAGGCGCAGAAGCCGGCTGCTCGGGGGTGCCAATGGGAGATGAGGATAAGGAGTTCACCGTGGAAACTTCCGAATTGGTGGACGTAACGGATGGTGCTCGGGAAACGGGGGTAGGTAAAACGTGTTCCGAATAAAGGGAGCAGAACTCTTGTTGCCTTACAAAGCCGCGAATTCCAACCATCCCCTTCCCCTGTGCATCACGTCCCTCCCAACCAAGCAGATAACGCAACCCTATCCTCTCATCGGGATTGAGTCTACGGGTCGGATCTGAATCCTCCTTCTCGGCTACGGACTGCAGGAGAGACGGTGGTGGGAAATGAATTCCGGCGGTTGTGGAAAACAGGTCCTGGAAACCTTCGATGCGGGTAACGGTCGTCCTGAAGGGGTGTTCCTTCGCATGCTGTTCCGTTTCTTTGGCTACCTTAGTCTGCCACGGGAGGTTATCGGCAAGGAAGGAGAACCGTCTAGCCCTTGGATGGGGATTATCCATCGATCGTCGCGGAGCATCTCTTGTTGTCCACCCAACCTCCAAGGAATTACGTCTAGCGAGCCCCGTGGCGCGGTTCAACAGACCTTCGGTTTTCTTCGAGAGAAAGCCCCAGACGCCTGTTTGATGACTCCGATCTGATGATCTCTCGCCAGCATGGGGGGTACGGGAATGGTCGCTGGAATGTTTTATCGGCAGCGGCGCGGGGCGAGGTCGAACCTTGGGTATGCTGAGTTTGACGTGCGAGTCGGAAAAGAGATGTTGTTCAATAACAGCGGAAAGGTAGATGTAAATGGCAAGGCGGAGAACTTTGCGAAGCGCCACGTGCTGCGCAGCGGATGCAACACCTCTCAGTGAGAAATTCCCGCCAACAATCTTGATTGGGTTTTCGTCAGAGTACTGCGCGCTGGCTAACAGATAAGGCGGTGAGATGGGGCAGGAAGACTAGGTTCGCTTGAACAAAACTGACCGTCCCACTCATCCAACCCATACAAGATATTTCCTTCCTCGCAATCTGGCTGTTTGGGAGACGGTGCGGGATGGGGTAGCATAAAACGGGATGAAGAGAAGACACATCCAACGGCGGGAGGGACAAATTCGAAGTCGGAGACGTTGTCCGAAACCTGACCATAGGCGGTAACGGTCAAGAGGAGATGTTTAGCGTAGGGCTTTGGAGAAGGTGGTAAAGCCTTCGACAGCCAAAGTGATATCTGTTCCATGGCTGTGCCAGGCGGGGGTTTAGGCGGCGGGAGATCGACAGTGTGTTCTGGTATATCTGAGACGGCGACGCTCTTAGGCTCTGTGACAGCGTCGGCAGTCGTCGTTCCTTCCTTAGTATCCCTTAGGATTAGCTTCCGATGGACAGAAGCCCGCCTCGAACGGTTCGTACCCACGATCCAACCATCGTTTGCGATACCGTCTCCCAGGGAGTCGAGCGCGTCCAAGATACCGTTAGTCCATGCGTCCTTCTCGTGGTTCCAATCGTTTCCTGCTATTACCGAGGACTCCTCTTCAAGTGCGCGGAGAATGAACCTTCGAGCGTGGTTCCGTGCCTCGACGGAGAGGGTGGTGAGTTTGGGGGCGTCATGCCTCATAGGAAGGGTGGGTAGCGGTTTGTCGTGATCAGGCTTGGAAGCCATGCAGGATCATTATACGCGATTGTTGCAGATGATAATTTGACAGCAGACAATGCTCAGGGTGGTGGTGACCGCTATATTGGTGAAACAGTAGTCCGAGGTTGACACCGTGTTCCCACCGAAGAGGACGTCTGTGAAGGCGGAAGCCACGTGGTTCTCAACCCCGTACCAGATAAGGGTGGAATAGACGCTCGCAGCAGGAATCTCCCAGGAGTCAGTGTGCTCGAAAGAACCGGCGGGGTAGTATCGACCATGCCGGTTTAGGGGAGATAACCCATCTTCTCCAGTGCGGACCGTGGGCAGTTGTCATTGACCTGGCGCCCCCTAACTGTCAAACTTGTGATTGGTATCCAAAAACGTGCAAACCATCGCCATGACCATATTATACTACTGGATCGTCAAGCAAGAAGATTCTGAAGCCCGAGACCTCATTTCTTATCGAGAAGAGTTGAACGCATTCCGACATCACCACATCGTCGTTGAGTCGCTGTCCCCGTTGCTGAAGGGCGCGTCGTTTGCTTTGGGTCACCAAATCAAGACAGAAAGGACGTGGCGGGACCTTAATGACACCCTCGTCACCTACCTCCAGTCACAGCACGTCCAGGATGACCAGGAGCAGTCCGCCCTCGGAGTAAACATGGGTACGAACAATCCTGTCCAGCTTGGGGGCGCTCCAATTTGAACGGTTTTCCAGGGATAATTGTGGCATTCAAGCACCCCGTAGGACAGAACGTGAAGACATCGTTCTCTAAAAGTCGCGGGGGAATATTCTAGGTTCCAATAACTACACTGCTTTGCTTTGCGTCAAGGACTCTTGGGCCCTGTTGGAGAGCTCTTCCCAACCAGGTCTGCCGAATAGGAGTGCAGCAAGCACGTAGGATAGCTAGCAATTTAGCAGATCAATCGATATTCCTCGCTCAATCCATGGGAAGACGCACCCCAACGACGAAGGTTGTCTCATATCGCCTCGCAAGGATTATGGTATACCCGGCCTCAAATACGTGAACAGTCCACATGAATACCGCGGCGGTTTTCACGGTTGTTCCTCCGACGAGAACGCGTATAAACGTTCCAGGCGTCCAAAACACATTGTAGTCTGCATATTGCAGGGGAGAAAGCAACACGTAGTAGATGAAGTAAATCAACGCAACATGCGGGATCCATAGCTTTGACACGCCAAAGGTGACGCGCCGCTGAACGCCGGACTTGCTCGGTAACCCGTTGCCGAAAGGCGCCATGTTAGGACAAAGTCAGCAGCGTTTGTTTGTTTCCCAAGCCTTTGCCAAACGAATTGCGTCATGACCATGCATGGCTTGGGTCGGCGATCGGGAATGTCAACGCTCCAATCAGATCGTGTGGAGTAGCGTAGTATGATGTGGGTTAGCCTACAAGGTTAGACGGAACTGGGACCAAAACTTGGGTGTCCTCCAGAGCCTCAGTCTAGGCCGCCAGGTGAAGGATGAACAGTAAGTCTCTGGCGTGTATTATAGGTAATCGGTAACCGATAACCACTTAGTATTACATACATCCGAGTCAGCACACATATTCACTGGTATCTAGTATCGAATCGCTCAGGGTAGGTGGGATGGGCGCGATTTAATACGTGGCGGTGCCCCTTCTAGATCTCCGTCCATAGTTGAATCGACGAGTTCCCACTCTCCTGCGCGAGGTGCAGATTCGGCAGCAGATGATGTCGACAATCAAGTCAAAGATCGCAACGATGACCTGGAAAACGAGGATAAGTGGCGTGGACGAATGCCTAAGCGGTGTGACTTACAGTTACTATAGCGTTGACAATCGTCATCACCACGGTCGCGATGGCGGAGATGATGGTGTTGATGATACCACCGATGGTAGAAACGACAGCACCCTGAAAGAATGACATTGGGTGAGTGCCAGAGATTGCAGGAGATTCCGGCAAGACTTGATTACCATTATTACTTGTGATAGAAGAAGAGATGTGAGATAGAAGGGAAGTGGTGTTCGGGGAGCTTGGCGGGGGTTTGGTGAAGATTCGAACTCATACCCACTTGACTTATATACCCAGGTAGATGGGGCAATCGTGGGAAAGGTGAGCCGCCTATTGGGGTAAGTGGGAGTCGGCAAGCCTGGTTCCGCTCCAGCTCCAATCCCACACCCTCTTTCAAGGTCACAACAATGGACCCCGTGGCCGCAAAGTCGTCATTCCTATGTTTGTACATGTCCAGCCACAAGGACACCCTCGCCAGCTACGTCATCTATCACGGCAAGATGACGAACACGAAGGTTACCAATGCGGAGATGATCGGAATAGATTCAAAGGTGCCCGTTCCTGAGCATTCCGCCCTCCATGTTGTCTCATTACCCTGTCTGCTATAGGGTATGAACCTCAGCTACCAAACCACATCCTCCGGTGATGAAAAGATCTCTATCCGAATCGAGTTTGAGCCTCCGTTGTCTGGTTATGAGGAAGTCAAACCTCGCTTGCTTTCCATGAAGGCAGATGCAGAAGAGGCCCTCGGAATGGTAAGGGCAAAAATGTCACAAAGCTCCGACCGGTTCGTTGATGCGTTTCGGTTCCCTAGGTCTCTGCTCCACAGATAACTGAGTTTACTGTCTCCCGCATATGGCTCGTGCCTGCGGGGTTAACGGCATTGCTCACCTACGTCACCCTCTCCCCTCCTTTGTCCACCACCGTTCCACCATACCTCTACCCTGGCTCCCTTATTCGGGATATTGCCGGTGAATGGGTTCTCAAACTCTCGTGGGGAACCGTGGTGGTGTTTCACCTGCTTGAATCGATTTATACCGTAACTCTCGTCAAGAAGCACAGGACACCTTTCATGGTTGGCGTGAGTGGAGCTTGTACGTTGATGACCTGGTTTTCACTCCTTTTTTTAGGCCATGTACGTTCTCGGAACCATTCTGTTTGGTTACCCAGGCTGGATGGAGCTCAAGAAGAACGTCCAAGCCGCCAGGATCGATTCGATTCTCAAGGGCAAATAGTTAGTTTATCAAGTTGGCCTCGTTGTACACTATCTATACAAGACGCCTATGTAATAGGTGTATCCTTGACCACGCCAAAGTCGAACGATTTCGGTGTGGACTCTGCGTGTCACTGTCCGTATTTGATTTCGGAGGCAAACGGGATCACGTGTCCGGTCGCGTCGAGTCTTGGCAGGCACCCGCTTCGAGACGCGTCGAATATTGCTCCCTGTCACCATCATGTACTCCCTCCCCACCGTGTGTCCGGTCAAGTGGACCGCTACCCAGGAGCGTTCTATTCTGCGGGGTTACCCAAACGTCGCAGGTCCGAGCACTGCCAATCCTCAGCCAAGTGTCGTCAAGATTCTGTACCTCCAATTCTTATGGCTCCCCGAAGTGATTAACTTGCGACATCGGTTGTCTCTACCACTGACTTTGAGTGGTTGCTTTCGATAGTCCTTGATGTCGCTACAGAGGCTCTACCGGTCTCTTCAGCGACTGCTTCCACTAGCCAACGTCGATCCAACTCACCTTGCGGATTTAGAATCATTGTTCCTAACTCCGAGACAGTGCTCGGAGAAGTACCAACGTTTGATCCCAGAAATCCTGAACACCGGAAACCCCGACGAACCCAATGACTTTGAACAAGGCATGATGTGGTTCGCGTTTAAGAGTGACAAGCCCCCGGATGAATCCATCTTCGGAGACAACGAGGAGGAAAAGGAAGAGAAGTGGAAGAAAGACTGGTTAGATAGGATGGAACGCAGAGAGTCTGTTTCTCCTCATTAACCTTCTTGAATCATGCTAATGACCGCTAAGGGTGCAGATACAGATCCTCTTACATCTGTTTCGGCTGTGTCATCCCACATCCTACCCTGTCGCTGAATCTACCGAGGGAAAGTCCGCTTCTCCAAAGAAACGGAAACAGCGGGACCAGCCACCGACTCTCTCACTTGAAGATAAACTCGAGTCATTGATGGACAAACTCGCAATGTGGCAGCTCTTGAGGTCCATCGATGATCACGGCACAAACCCCTCCGGCAATGGGAAACTGAAGGACGGTAGAGACTGGATGCAGATATTCTACGAGGGCGTGGTCCAGGAAACGTTCGTTCATCCTTTGCCCATCCCTTTCCGTGTGCTGAC
>Ga0307514_10001796_pt1 | contig 24144 bp, 29 predicted proteins | sample 16_EM_MG_FD_203088 | JGI IMG/M metagenome (GOLD analysis project Ga0307514, IMG submission 203088) | Populus trichocarpa ectomycorrhiza microbial communities from riparian zone in the Pacific Northwest, United States - 16_EM | ecosystem: Host-associated > Plants > Roots > Unclassified | place...
GTCCCATGCCAAGAGTGACTAAACTTACCAAAATAGGAAATATCTGCATGGTGTGGGGGCCAGACTAGTCCCCATTCAGTACATGAGTTCTGCGGTGGCTTTTGTATACACGGTCTTTAAACTCCACAGTACGGATACCATATTGGCAACCCTCACGATATGCTTGCATCGTCCGTTGAAGCTCTGAGTCCTCCTCTTCACTGTCAAAGTAAAGTTCTATACCACTATTATCGTCAGGTACCGGTATTCTTTGAGCTTTACGAGCTTCGCAACCTTTCACAGCGGAAGCAAGGCACGCTTTTCTTTTTTTGCTGAGCGGAGGCATTATTGTTGTGGTTGGCAATCTTTTCGCGTCACATAAAAAAAATAAAAAAAATAAACCGTGCTGACTAAGGCTCAGGACGAATGTCCCATTTTGCCAAGACTTGTAGTCTCTATAAAAAGCATGTAGTTAGTTGCGGATATTATGTCAGAATATTGGCTTTTTAGTTCTGTAAAACCATCTCATCATATTGGTTTTGTGAAAAAATGCCTCAGCTTCAAATACATAGCCATACAAGTGAATGTAAACCAGCAAAAGTTATTGCAGTGCAAACAAATGCACCTGACTCTGAAACGATTGTTGTAGCTGCTGAAAGCATATATGTTATGTCATCAATACTTTAAAAAAGTAGTACTATCTGAATGTGAAACCGAGGGTATCTATTATTGAAAGTACCCGATGCCATGCCAGGCAGGAGGCGTTAACTAGACCTACTTAGGCAAGGAGTTGTAACTTGGTTGTACGAGATCACAGAGTTCATGTGCAGTAGGTAGCAGAGTTTGGTCTCGAGCTCAGCTCAGCTGGTGATTGGTATTAAAAGCTCGAATCCGGAGTGACGGGACAATCCAATAATTTTTGTGGCAGCTACTGATGCAATGAAAAGAGGGGGGTAGAGAGTAGAGAGGGGTGGGCAGACAAGAAGACGGTTTCCTTTTCCCACAAGATAGGGAGCACTACCACAGCAGTCTCCCCAGGTCTCACCGCAGTGCAGACCCTGCATACCAAGAGGGATAGAGTCACAGTCTTTCTAGTACCGCCACTGATGGAATGAAAAGAGAGGAAAGCGGGGGTACAGAGTAGAGAGGGGTGGATAGACAAGGACGGTTTCCTTTTCCCACAAGATAAGGAGCACTACCGCAGCAGCCCCTCCAGATCTCACCACAGTGCAGACCCTGCTTACCAGGAGAGATAGAGTCACAGTCTTTCTAGTACCGCCACTGATGCAACGAATGAAGAGATCACTCAGAGCAAAGGTCTACCCACGTCGTGAGAAGTCTGAAAATGATCTGTATTGATTGAATTGATAATGGATTGTCCCTTTTCCTTCTTGGAGTGGGTTCAGTAGTCGGCGTGGTCGGGGTCGTTAAGAATTTTTTTTTCGCAAATCATTACTCGTATTCAGCCTATCTAGACTATAACGAGAGACCGCACCTACTGCTAGGTTATCCAACCCTGGGGCCGGTCCCTGCCCCTCATCCCCCTTTCTAGCTATGGTCGTTAAGATTCTTGTTATCGTAGGTTGGGTTCTTGTTGTACTCACGGCCTCGGTTGCCGTAGAAGGCAGATTACTCTATGACCTGCTTGGATAGTTGATTTGACACCAGTCGATATCTGGGGCAAATATGGGGAGTATTTTTTTTTGGTAAAAGTCTGTCCCGTGATCGGCTAGCAGCGCGCATTGCCGACACTGTTCCAAATAATCGCGATAGGCGCTAGTTGCACTGCAGAGTGCTAGAGTAAGCCCCACGGATTGTCTTTCAACTATGGCTTGCTCTATACATAACGAAAAGGTCAGCTTCCGTCAATGAAATGGAAATGGTTTAACATACGGCAGGGCACTAAACAGTCTCCTAGGGCTGTCTGTTCTTCTTGAGGTATTTGCCGTCGGATACTTCCTCGCCTCTCGTTTCTACCAAAGATATCTATTCCAAGTCCCCCGTCTCTAGCCTTCAATGTTTCCTGTCCAACAATGGGGAACCAAATTCGGTCATCATACCCAAATATGGTCGGATCAATAGGGAAATAGGGCAGTTGTAATGTGACATTCAAGAACTTTGCACCGGGGCACCATTTGGGAAGCTTGATGGGAGGAGGTGCGGGTTTACACCGGAAAGGTGGGCAAATGTAATTTTTCTCAGGAATGGGCTCAGTTGGGCAACGGTCGATAGGGATACAAATTGTCCCTGGAAGACAGCCCCAGGTTCTGTTGTCGTGACAATTGCTTGTTTTGGGTTGCGCGGTTGGCGACGGGGCAGCTGTGCGACGGGTGCATTTCAGGGTCTTTGTTACAGTGGCTGTTGTTGGCTTCAGAGTAGTGACTGTCCGTGTACCCTCCGGAACACATGACCTTAGATTCATTAGCACTGTTCCTGAAATAGAACCATGTGAATTTGAAGGTCCGGAAGGAATCTAGCTTACAGTGTAGCTGTTGTAGTTATCGTAGTCGTGCGTATAATGGTCGTGGCTTCCTCCCCTTTAGGATCCCCCCCTCTGTCCCTAGTTACCGTGGTCGTTATTGTTTTACCCTCCCCGTAAAACGTCAACGGAACAGTCTCGGTGACTGTCGTAGTCTCTGTCGTGGTGGTTGGCACCACTGTAGTAACAGCCTCCGTGATAGTCGTTACATGTTTGCACGAACCTGTAAATATCTTAGTGACAGTGTGTGGAAAATTCAATGTTGCATCGACGCCACTGATCCCAAAATTTTGGAAAACGGCAGCCAGCATAACGAACATTGTGAAGGAGCCGGATTTCCGTGCGCCATTCTGGCGGCCGCTCCCTCGTCCCATCAAATGCATTGAGAACCGCGTGGGCTGCCCAGCGATGACTACTTTTGACTGAAGGCTCTCCGTTGTGGCAAGATGGTGGTTATCTTAGTGCCGACCGGGACCTTCTTTGTGGAGATGGATCCGATTCAGACCGTATCTGGCTGAGCTCTTCTTTTCCGACGGCGCTCTGGAAACGAAGACGAGGATGAGAGATCACCTCTAGCAAGTGGATACGACCCTACAGGATAGGACAATGAGCCCTGCTTCAGCCTCTATTTAAGACCAGAAGACCAGAAGGCCAGAAGGCCAGAGCTACACGACGTGGAGGTAGGTGCACTCGTGGCAGTGAGGCGTCAGGCCCCAGGGATTTGTAGTTGCTTTTGGCCCCATGCATACCCACTTGGGTAGTAACTAGACTCAAAAAAGAAGTAAAAAAAGTAACTAATATGTACACTATCTCGGTAGTGCGCTAGTCCCGGTATGGTAGTCCAAAAGGTATTTTGGGGCTGTCTATACATCACATTCTTCAGCTGCAGCTGCAGCTCCAGCCTGCCCTCTAGCTTTTTAGAATGCAAGTGGCCTTCCTGTTATCCAAAACGCCTTCAGCCCCAAAAGAAACCTCTATTTGCCAAGCCCCTAGCGGTTAACAACCCAATACCGAGTATGTACTACATATGTGCGGCACGTCACATCATGTGTGAGTCTTCAATCCCCGGTCCCCGGCCCCCAATCGCATACCAGTATCACTGATCTCGAGATGTACCGTATGCTTGCAATCATAGGGAGTGCCATAGTACCTAATATTAGCATACCCCCTGAGCGAATATGTGGCCCTATGCGGGTGATGCGCACGTGCATGTGCAGAATTGCTGCTTTAGGCGGAATATTGAATGTACATACATATATACTGTATGTAGCCGCCAAACCTTTCGCCAGAATCTTAGGTACCCCGCCAGCGCACGCCGGAGAGCTATGTACTAACAACCAGGCTGCAACACGTACCATATAGGTATCAACTATTTATGATAACGCTTATCAGGTTTTTTTGATTGATTCTAGCTTTGGGTTTGGTCGAGTGCATGAGTTCAGGGTAACTCAGTGCTGGCTGTAAGTACTCTACTTCACCCAATTACCACCACCACTCCCTTAACCCCTCTACTTTCACCCGCTAATGACTCGCACATCCTCAGTTTTCATTCAGGTGGCTGATATATGTTTGGATTGAACAAGGCTGCCTGAGGAGATGGACTTTTATTTGCAGAGATAAGGAAAATTAAAAGAAAAACTCCACAGGAGACTATCTAAACGGGGTGACGCCAGTGGAGGTGTCTTACTGCGGGAAAAAGTGGTAGATATTTTGGAGATAATGGGATTCATTGCACGAAGGTGAGGTGGTGCGTGGTGAAGTTCAGAGCGAGCGAAGACTACACATGTTACCCTGAACTCACGACGAACCCATCTCCCCCATCCCGCTCCTACTCCACCGACCTTCAGCCGTATAAGTATTCGGTTTATAGAAGCCTTGGTTTGGATACACATATACTTTCACTCTACGTCACACTTCACACACACAAAGATTCTCCACATCAAACTCAATTCAACTATTCACGAAAGAACAACAAATTTTCACAAAACACAACACAAAACACAAGACAAGACACAGGAATGGAGATCAAATATTCATACTAACAAGTAAAGTAAATTAACCTACACCCCTGGATCATCAATCAGCCTCATCCCCTTCATAACAAAATCATCAACAGAAGAAAGGGACGAGAACTGAAGTTTGAGTTGAGAAAAACGACATGACACACCTACATACGCAAAAAGAAAATATAAAAACTCCCGCGAACCAGAAAAAAAAAACACCAATACTCAAAATATGCAAGCGATGCAGTAGCAGCAAATGAAGGCGGAGAAGTAGAAGGGTAGGAGGAGTATGATAGATAGAAATTATCTTTATATCATTTCGGGCGTGGATCGTGATATATCGTAGATGTTCGTGGTATGAAACGAGTGCATCATGACAACAATGATAACAATAAGGTAACAAATCAGTAAAAACGAGAAATAACACCGCCAAATGTATGTGCAGTAAGTGTAAACGACAGTCACAGCAGAAAAAAAAACCGCCAAACATAGTCGTCAATGGGGAAAATAAGGCACCCGCAAGTCACCCCCCTACTCCTTTCTTTTCTCAGATCTGCTTTTTCCTATTAAATGCCATGAAGGTCTTTGCCTTCTCTGCTAACTTGGGCCTCTTTTCCCCATTCGCAGTGGTCGATGGCACTGTCCCAGCCGTTGGCACTGGAATCTTGCTTGGTGAAACCGGTCCTTGGGTCATGGAAGCACTTGTCCCTGGCCTACCCGTCGTACCAGATGTGTTTAGTAGTCCACCAGAGCTACCAGGGACCTCAACATTGGCTAGCTTGCTAGACGACTTACCCCTAGCACCTAGCGCAACGGACCATCTCCGGTTGAATTTTGGCTTAGTCTCCCCATCCTCACCCTCACTTGCAGGGGATGTTTCCGGCTGGTTGGGGCCTGGGCGATCTGCCCCATTTGCTGGCGGGAAAGGGGAATTAGGTGCGTTGAATGGGTTCGGAGAGTCGGGGGTGTCCTTAGAATAAACTGATGGGGTTCGCTTCTTGAACAAACCACCAAAATTCCTTGTTGAGGCAGAGGTACCGGGGCGTTGATCGACGCTATATACCGAAGGTGCCTTTGATGGCTGTTTGGAGGAGTCGGCATCAATTGCTAGCCCAACGCCCGGGTTCTCACTCTCCAGCGGTGGTGATACAAAGGAGGTAGTTGATTTCATAGCCTCAGCAGCTGGGGTCGATGGAGTGCGCGGTCTGCTAGCTGATGTGCCAATGGTAGGGGAGTTAGGAGATGATTTCTTCCTCCCAAAGACAGCCCCCATTGACATCCGCTTATCCTTCTTAGTAGTAGCGGCGGAATCGCCATCTGGGGAGGACTCATCACCCTCCTTCTCCTTACCCTTGTCCTTGTCCTTATTCTTGCGCATCATCATGAGGTTGACGGCATTGTTCATTGCTAGGGTGCCCTTCCGCTTGGGAGTCGCTGGTGGAGAAACTTCCGGGGCGCTGGTATCAACGGCGGAATCGTCAACCGCGGCGTCAGAAGAGGTTCTATTGGCTTTGTCGTGCTCCTCTTTCTCCTCCTTGACCTTCTTGCGGAAAGACATCAAATCCGCCGCTCCCTTCAAGGTGAGTGTATTCCTCCTTCTCGGGATTGCATTCTCTACTGGGACCTCAGCACCGCTAGGAGTTGCTGGTTTGTCATCCTCGACAGCAACGGCGGAATCATCTGCACCTGGGGTGCCAGGGGCGGAAGGAGCGGCCTTTTCTACGTCTGGCTTATCTTCCTTAGCCTTCTTCCTCAGCAACATAAGGTTGACAGCATTGTTCATGGTGATGGTATTCCTCCTTCTCGGTGCTGGCGGTGGTGCAGGGGCCTCCTCCGTGGGAGTCTCGGTGGGAGTCTCGGTGGCAGCTGCGGGGGTTGGTGGGGCAGATTCGACCGCTGGTGTTTCAGCCGCAACAGGTGCCACTGCAGTGGGCGGTGGGGAAGCCGCAGCAGCAACTGCAGCGGCCTGAGCTTCAGCAGACTTGACCTTCGCATCCTGATCCCTCTTCTTCCTCATCATCAAATTAACCGCATTGCTCATATTCAGCCTCTTGCTCGCCCCCAGAGCAGGGCTTGCGAGAGGGGTAGTAGCAGGACTAGCACCATCAATTGGAGAAACAGGAGCCGAATCAGCACCAGCTTCCTGTTGTTTCTTCTTCATGCCAATCGCAAGCTTCATGAGATCCCTGGGGTTCCTCTTGACTGGTGTTGTGGGGGGGGATTCAGTAACTGGAGATGTAACACCAGCAACAGACCTAATGGAAGCTGCCTTTCCAGCGGGGCTAATGACACCCTCAGCGCCCGTTACCGATGCATTGTCCTTCTTCTTATCCTTGTCCTTACCAGCCAATCCAAGAGTTAACATCCTCTTTGTCGAAGTCCTAGTCAAGAAATTGGGCCTCTTGGTAGACTCAGCCATGCTCTTCCTATCATCGTCAACAGATCCGACAGAAACTGCCGCAGAATGGGAAGTTCCTGGCCTAAGGTCACCCATATGGGGTATCTTCTTGCTTCCAAAGGAGAAAGTTCGCCCCAATTTGCGCAAAGCAGATTTTTCTTTAGCCGATGGAGCATGAGTTTCTACACGTTCAAGCGGGGTAGTTGTCTCGGCTTCAGGGACCTTGGTCGGGGGGGTGGCTGGCCGGATTTCGGATTCTCCAGCTGCGGCGTTACCTGCCCCAGTTTCCTTGTATTTGGGTACCCATTCTTCTGTTTCATCTGCCATTTCATCGTTCAAGTTCCTAACAGGAGGAGGAGCAGGTATAACTTCAGGTTGGACAAGCTTGATAGTATCGACGGGGTTCACAACATCAGTAATCACAGGGGCAACTACAGGCTCTTCACGAGCAGCTGGTGCGGCAACGACAAGTTCAGCATCTTCAAGATCTGCTTCTTCGCGAATGTCAGCGAGAGAGGGTCTCGAGATGATAGAAGGGGAAGGGCGGGGGCGCGTACGCAGCTGTTCCTCCGGTGCTTGATGATTGCCGAACTCAGGAAGATCAGGCATCTCGCTTTTAACTGGGGAAGAACTTTGCACTGGCTCAGGTATAGAGGTGGAGGCACCGACGGTGATTTCGGGAATGCGTGGTTTTTCTTCATCTTCGATTTTTCGAGGTGGAAGGGGTGCTGGTGGGGTATACTTTACTGGTGCGGGGGTCAAATCTTCGATAACATCCTGTGGGAGAGTCGACGCTGGAACAGGGAGGATGGTGAATGTTTCTTCCTTTGGCATTTCAGTTCCCCCAACCGCGACAACTCCGGGGATTTCAGTCACAAGGTCCTCGGTCTTTGAGAGAGGTTCATCACTCTCATGCGTTTTGCAGATCTCTTCAACGAGTTTATCCCAGTCCAAGGAATTTCCAGCTGCATCAGGTGGGGTTGGAATTCGTGGTGAAACATCACCAACAATTGGAAGATCCAAACTCCTCTCGGTCGGTGGGGTCATTGGGGGCTGGGGCTCTGGTTCAACAATCTTATCTTCAGCTGAGCTATCATCCTCTTTCACGGGGGTATCATCCTCTTTGACCAGAGCATCATCCTCCCTGACTGGAGTTTCAACAGGAGCGGGTTCTACTTCTGGAGTTGGCTCTGGCATAGCTTCTTGAGGTACAACCTTGGAAATGTTTTCCTCAGGAGAAGTGTCAACAATTTGAGGAACAGGAGCAACCTCCTCCTTCTCCTCCTTCTCCTCCTCCTCCTCTTTCCTCTCATCAGAAATAATAGCCTGCAGCTCCTCGGCAGCTTCTGGGACCGATGGGCCAGCTTCGACAACCTCTACCTGGACAACATTCTCCACCTTAACCTCGTCCATCTTCTGCTCTGTCTCTGGTGCAATAACTTCCGCCTTTGCCTGCTCAACGGCTGGTTCAGTAACAGGCGCGATGGCTTCAGCTGGTGTCACGACAGGGAATTCAACATTCTTTGGCTCTGGGGAAACAGGGGTGTCGACTGCGTCGGCAATCTCACTGACAACAGTCTCTACAGATTCCTTAGCGACTTCAGTGATTGCCTCATCCTCAAGGCGCCTTGCTTCTACCTTTGGTAGCTCTGGGATTGGGGCCGCAATCTGAATAGGTGCCACGCCGATGGGAGCCTCGACCGGGACTGGAGCCTCCTCAGAGACTGCCTCAGCAACAGGAATGATATGAACCTCTTTCTCCTCCTCCGGCCTGGCAAAAATCTTCTCCTTTGCAACTGCAGTGGTAGCCTCCGCTGCTGATGCTGCTGATGCTGCTGATGCCCCTGCATCCTTGTCTAGAACATTCCACTCCTCCAAGTGCTCGGTCATAGGTACTTTCCCAACAAGCAGGTCAATTTCCTTGTCATCCGGAATTGCCTCCACGATGTGAGGCTCCAGATTCAGTGGCTCTGGCTCCTTCTGCTTCCCTTTGTCACTGGCATTATCAGCAGCTGATGGTGGGGCTCTTGCCTGAATGGCAGGGAGCTCAGCGGGAGGAATGACAATCCCTGGAGTACCAAAGAATGGATCAAATAAATCATTCTTTCCACTTGGCGGTGGAGTGGGAGCATGCGGGAGGATAGAGAAGACACCATCCTTGGCTTCATCACCAGAGAGTGAGAGTGGTGGTGTAGGTGGGTGGGATACTGGAGCGGAGGCAACGGGTCCTGGTACGGGTAAGGGAAGCTGCTCTGGCTTCGCCACTTCGGCTGGGAGTGCTGGCTGTTGGTGCTCTTCGGAGAGCTCGTGTGTGGTTGGAGGGCGGTTGTTCGGGGGCCGGAGGGATCCTGCACGTGAAAACGCATGTCAGCCAAAAAAAACCGCCCCCACGCATCATGTAGTACCCCATATATGCTGCGCGCTGCGCGACAAAATAAAAGCCGCATGGAAATGAACAGATAAACGAAGGAGAACGAAACTGCCGAATATGAATGTGATGAAACTGGAAAAAGAGGGTATAGACCAATGCCATTATGATAGCCCGCTCTCAGAGGATCCTCGGCATGCATTTCTGTCTCCAGCTCCTCCAGCTCAGGACATCTCCCCTCTGTACTTGCCCGTTCTTCCGCTGCACTCTCCTCAGCAGGAATATTATCAGGAATAAAAATTTCCCTTTCCCTCGCAAATATATGAAAGTATTCAGTAGAGTCATGGGAATTGATATCCTCTCCCCTGATCACGCATCTTGCGTGTGGAGCGCTGTCGCGGATTGCAGTACACACCCACGCTGGAAGATAGCTAAGCAATCCCCCAATGGCGCGGACGTAAGGGCCGATGCTTTCTTAACTCAGGCAGTACATGAGATATTTTTCCATGGTGTGGGGGAAGAGTAATGGTAATGGGGATAGCTTGTGGGAATCAACACACACAACTAGATATGAATGTAATGAACTGAAGCGAAGAAATTGAAACGATGCCCCTCCCGTAACAACCGTGGTTCCGGGAGCTAAGCGGAAAGGCAAAACATAACTGGGAATAAGAAGCGCGGTAACAAAAAGCTGTATGTAATTCCTCCGAAAATAGTAGGCAAGGGGGAACTTACTATTCATCTCACCGGGTACCATCACCGACGACCTTCTCCCTGCTCGCCTATCCGCAGCATATGGTCCATCCTCATCACCCAAAACAATCTCTGTCGCAGCCCGCGGTGCATCTCGTCCATGTTTATATGGTGAATCTCCTACCGCAAGATTCACCTCATCGAAGCCCTCAGAAACATAAAATCCCTCCCTCTCTAATTCTTGCTTTAACTTGCGCGCTGTCTCCCGTATTCGTTTCTGTCGGTCCTGTTCACGCTGTTGCCATCGTAAAGGGGTCACGCTAGATTCCCGACTTCGTGCCGCCACGGATTGGCTGTCAAGGACATCCCCGGCGGACCGTGACCGGCTATGACGCGGAGTAGACGCCCCAGAGCTTGTAATGCTTGGTGCTATACCAGCTCCCCCAAGTTTCCCATAGAGGAACTTGGTAAGCGATAAGGTCGCTGTGGTATAGGATTTTGTGTTTGGTGGTGAATCCACAGGAGATCGATGTGTAATAATAGTTGGGCGGTCCAGGAGTACGGGGGCAGTACGAGTAACTGGCCGCGATACCGTGACTGGCTTCAGAAGTGGATACATTGCTGCTTCTTCTCCAGCTACTCCGTATCGTTGGGTTGGAGAATCTGGCGGCGATGAGCCGGTGCTGGAAGCACTGTATGTCGAGTCGATGGAGGAATAAGATGATGCGTATCCAGAGGAAAATGTCGTGAATGGGTTGTTGAAGAAGGTGCTAAATGACATTCGATATCCGTGAGAGATAGCGGACGGCTCACGGTGGAGGCGCCTAGGTTGTGGTGAAGCTACAGGTGCAGTTGGATTGTAATGTGTGCCAGACAGCACACACACATATGCAAATGCAGTGCCGGCGCGGGTGTTGCAGCTGGGGGGGTAAGTAGGTATACTCTACCTAGCCCACTGATAGGGAGCTCCGGGTAGTGGTGGTGGGTCCACGTCGTGTTGCCCGAGAATGGTGGGGATGGAAGGTGGCGGTGGTGGAGAGCGTACTGTGACAGATATCAAACAAACCTTCAAGTCACCGTCAGTTGGGGGGGGGGGGGATCGAATGCAGGGACCTCCTCCAGAAAGCCTTCAAAACAGGGCGAGAGAACCAGATATCAGCGCATGACACTGGGGTAAGGCTGCTGCTAAGGCTCTTGTTTCCAGAGCAACAAACCGCCTTTCGAACAAAAATTTTCAAGAAAGGCAAATGGTGCAAAGGGTCTCGCAGATGTTTTCTTCCACCAAAAATGCACAAAATACGCACGGTCGATACAATCTTGGTGTTTATATAAAAAGAAGAATACCCAGTAGATTTGTTGCAGTATGAACTCACCAATATGCTTGTGACTGACGCACTGTCAAAGCTCTTGCAGCTCTAGGCCTCACTAGATACATAGAATGTTAGTTCCTCTATTTTTTCTTGCCTCTGGATTGCACTGCGTGAGTCTTACCAGCTGGTCTCCCCCAGCAAATTGATCCCAGCTTTATGGATGAGCCCAAAAGGTGGCCTATCACCAAGGTTGCCCAGCTCGGATGTGATATCGATAGCCTGTGCGGAGGATCAAATTGAAATCAAATTGAAGACCAATTCGAGACGTAATGCTCCGAGCGGGGAACCAGCTGATGGACGAACGAGGGAGTGCGATTGAGCAGAAACTCCACACGCTATATGTATGTAGGCTATATGTATGTATGAATAGATGCTACTTGTATGTATGCCATCACGAGAAGAGGTATTTCAGAGCAAATCGGGACCAGTAATGTTGACCCTCCAGCGATAGAGTACTGCCAGCTTAACCCAATTGAATGCACTCCGCTGAGCAAAGATTTTGAGCCTTAATTCTGTCTGGACCGCCGTTGCGATGCACCAGAAGCAGGTGCACAGAAAATGTGTGATACATGCATGAGTAGCAACTCTAGCATCTCTATCCACCGATAGGTGTTAGATCATCTATGTGTGGACAGGGGACCCAAAAGGGTGAGGCGAAGCTAATGCATCATGCGCATTGTGTGTTGTCCGTGTTCCACATACGTGGTTGGCGAGTCGCAATGAAGCTTTTTGCATAGGATGTGATAACGTTGAGCATTGGGAACTTGCTAGGCGCAGACCACGTCAGTCTGTCCTAACCATATTTTATCCTGTGCCGTGTTGTAGCGAATGAACAGTCTCCGTTCCTTTTGTCACCTGCGAATAAGTACCCAAAAAGTATGGTATGCAGTGAATACTATGCACAACGAGAGTGCAAGTACACTTGGAGAGCATGTGAGAGTTTTGGAAAAACCTCTAACCAGCTATGCGAGGGGAATAACATAAACAGTAAACTAGGAAATAAACACCATACCAGGATATTAGATCGTCCTTTACCTGTAGGTACCTACGCAACAGGCCAGGGGTACCTATTTATTCTTGACATCCGGACTAAGCAAAGAGGGATATGTTTGATGCACACAAATCCTCCCACCCCAAACAAACTCCATCGTCGCTTAAGAATATCCAATACCTTGCCCAAAAGTGGGGTCCGACTGACTGGTACAGGCCGTTGTGATTTCAACCTTTTAAGATGCCCAACCAGTAAAAGGGTTCAGATGGAGTTGCTTTTTAATATTTTTTTTTTAAGAATGGATGAGCCAGCGAAACATCCAATTGCCAGCGGCTGCCAAGCCCTAGCCATCTGGCTGCAGACGCGTTTCGTGATGGTGAGCTTGAGATGGTGGCGACCTTTGACATTCGATACACGACCGCAACCCCCGTCGAGGATGGACGGCAAATTGAAACGTTCCAGGGATCGAATTAAACACTTCATCACTCCATCTGCATTATCCCCGCATTCCCCCCCTCCATCGTGTTCGCTGTCCATTATCCAATTGTTAAGGAGTATATTATTTTACCCTGGGTGAGGCAACTGCTCACGTCAACGCTGATACGTTGTTTGCTGGGTGGCAACACACATACCTCTCACCGATCATCGATCGGAAGCAGCAAATGTAGAGAACAAGCGCTGCTCCTTATTCCTCTCAATCCAATTACCTGCCTCATAGGTATCTGTTCGTCAACCTAAGGCTTCTGGTTCATCCCTCGTGCCGAGCACCTGATAGATGTCGAGACCATTCATATGTGACTAGAGCCGAGCCCAAGTCATGCTTAAGAACGAGCATAAGCCCATATTTCAATCAGTGACCATCACTTTGATCTCGTAAGAATCTCTCTATCTCCACAAGTCATCGACCACTTTGTTGTACGTCATACTGCTTGGGGAGGCTGTTACTGTACTCGTACTATCCACCGCCTTGCATCACTAGTACCATCACCAACTTTTTTGCTTTAGCAGTGTAAAGTTCCCGCTCTGTAACTCGCATGATGTACCTACACAAGCGCGTATTTGGATGTCTCTCAATCTGGGTATCATAATGCATTCAAAGAATAAAGAAATGTGAATGTGTAACAAAACCTATTCTAGCAAGGTGCCTCTCGTCCCGCCATTCGCGAATATTTGTGTACTGACCAAGCATCCCGGAAGCTCTCCACAAGGAGGGGTTCCGTTCCGGAAAGGTAACTTTAAGCCCAATATCCAATAATAGTTGCGCCAACCTAAACCACTTAGGCCAAATGATGTTCGCAACCTGATGCAGGGCTAAGTAGAGGAACTCTAGCGACGACAGATGGGAGAGACTTTCTCACCTTCAACCATGGTACCGCAAGCAATCAGAATTTGGGTCCTGTCCTTCCATGATAGCAGCCCGACCACTTGTTGGCGGTGTACACTCGAATTTTGACTTACTGACTAATTCCATAGTGGGGTTGCAGCCGCCATCCCAGGATTACATAATTTACGTTCATATCACATGTTTAGTGTTATCGCGGACATCTTTATTTGGTCACGAGGCCTTCAAGACAGACTTCTTGCATAACACTACTCCCGCAAACCGAATTAATATATCTGGTATCCTTGCCCTCCCTTATCTTGTGCCAAACTATGCTGCCGGAGTTTTGCGGAGAGGGGGATTTTTGGGGGTCAAATTTGCAGAGTGTTCTCGGTGTGAGGGCCCGGATGTGGGCAAACCCCCCCCCGCGGGTTTTGCCATCAGCATGCCCTGGAAGCGGGGCTCAAGTCCTGTGCTTAGCCGAGAATGAGTAAGGAGATGGGGTAGGTATATCAAAAAAATCTTGAAACCTAACATGTACTAGTAGGTAATATCCATGCATGCACACACATTTTAGACCCACGGGAATTCCACCCGCTGCCAGGACAATTAAATATACCTGGCATACTCCGTAGCACCCCGCTAACGCATTGCACGTGATGACATCCGTGCCCACTCCGTATTTGATAACTACCACCACTGTGTCTTGTGGAAAGGACCTGGTCTTTGCCACTGCCCCCTCCCCCGGGGAGGCGGGTCGAAGGCTATCTCATAAAAACGTACCGATAAAATGGGAGAGCAGATCTATAAATAAATCCTTGTTTATGGAGGAGATTTAGTACAGAACCAGACTAAGATTTGGACTTACCCTGAATTCGCGATTCACCAACATAAACATTTATTCTTGAGCTATTTGTGATATAATTTAAATTATATACATAGGTATGAGGGATTTCATTCTTGTTAAGATTCTTGTTAAGTTGCCATGCCAACCATGTGTTTATAAACAAATTTAACCGCACACTGCGTTTAACTAAACCAAATAACCCCACTCCATCAATTCTTATCAGAACAGTCTAAAACTCATGATATACCCTCCCAGGATCAACTTTTAACAAACGGCAAAGAGTCCGTTTTACCTCGTGCGCTAGTTCTCAGGTTAAAGTACGACCATGAACTGGTTGGTGTTGCCAAGGCGCGCATGGATATTTGAACGTGATTTTAATCTTTAAGAATCCCTCTAAATTGTTGTTCTTTTTGTTTTTGGTTTATTGTGCTAAACCTAATATTAACAAGAAAGTGAAATCCAACTACCATGCTTAGGTACCGAACCGTGCTTTAGTCATCAATTTAAGGAAAAAAAATCATACTCTCCTGAGTAAATACATTCGAAAATCCTCCACTTATGTCCCTCTTGCCTCCATTAGGATGCCCTGTCATATCCGGTTTTGCCTCCATTTGGACACCAGTCGCGTGGAGGTGAGGGTATTTCCTACACTGACTATCGCAGTCCATCGCCATAGTCGTCTAGAATGCAATTTATGACTCCTTAAAAATAACAAAAAAAACCCCTCTTGCTACTATCAATCGTGCTAAGCGAGCCACGTGACTTTATCGGGACCTTAACTAGTGTTTTGGATTCAAGAGTCATGAATCAACTACCACCAACCAGAGCTATAAGATGCAAGCCACCATAAATTCCTCTCGCTCATCACAAAGCTCTGTTACGGTATCTCCGGAATCACCGAAAGATATACCTAGGCCTCCTTGTTCCGTAAGCGAGGAATCCCCTATGTGCAAGTTGGACGATGGTACTTTACAGTAAGCCTCCTTGTTTCCATTTTCTACCATGCCCACCCCCCATTAATAATATCCAAATTAGGTACCAATCCCCTGTAATCACTCTCACCCTTACCTCGGCCCCTAGGAAAGAATTCTTTGCCCACCGGGGAATCCTTTCCTCCGTCTCCCCTGTGTTCCACTCTGCTCTTTTCCACGGGGACGGGAAACCTCGAACCGCCGAAAAACTTCTCCTCGACCACGTCACCGAAGAAACCCTCCTTCTATTCATTCGCTGGGCATATACAGGTGAATACAACAACCAGATTCCACTCGTCTCCATTGCCCATCTCTACGTCCTTGCAAAAGGCATGTCTATCACCCATCTGCAGAGTAAATGTCTCTATGATCTCTTCCAGCTTATCCTGGAGTGGCCTCTCAGCAAGCAAAGGGTCGTGATGGGTGACGTGATCAGTTACCACATTGGGCCAGTGTTGGCGGAAGAAGTAGTAGACCTCATTAAATATGCAAGCAGCACAATTGGGTTCTCTGAAGGTGAAAGACAGGATCCACTGTTACAGGCTTTATTGAATCTTGCAGCATGCCAAATCCAGGTTCTGAGGATGTGTGATAATTTCAAGGAAGTTATGAGGGAATCTCTGGACTTTGCATTGGCATTGTTGGGTTTGTTGGGTCCGATGATAGACCGGCACATGGTGAACCGGGATTTCATTGAGCCGCCGGATAATGCAAGTTTTGCAATCAAGGGAGCTCACTGTGCTCAGTTTACCTGCAGTAGAGAAGGGCCTGTAATAAGACTAGGAGGGGGAGGCTGCTGAACTCGAGCCTACCTGCTGTCAGAAGTTTGGGATAAATTCCCAGTGGTTTTGATACTGATATTGATTATGCCGAATAATTGGGTATCCTGCTCCTGAGATGTATTCGGGCATTAATTGTTAATTGCATACTTAATTCTAGCTTCTGAGGAAGCTGAGGAAGTTGAGGCCGTTACCCTGGTTTACCATTGTTCCAGCTCACGGGAGTCCCACACTCAGGAACCTCGACAAGAACTCCCCCATGCTTCTAATTCGCACCTAATTGCCACCCTATAGGCACTCTTGGAGCAGGGGTCAATTGTGTCGAGAACCAAAACTGAGAGTGTGGTTGATCTGGCTGCCATCACAGGGTTTGGGTATCAACAAGTTGCAGCCCAGGGCCTGAGAGCGCAGTTCCGGGGTTATCAGGATATAACTTACCCTAGTCAAACCCCATTTCCCATCTTACCATACGTGATGAAGGACAGAATAGACTTTTTGCAGAAGCTGCAGAAGAGTGAGAAATCCGTACCGTACTGTTGAAGCAAGTATCTTGAACTTAGTATATGAAGCACAAAATCATGTGTTGTTAGTATTTACAGGCTCCGTATACCGCAAAGACTCCAAGGACAACTTCATAAATTTTTCTGTAGATGTAATGTATGTAGAAACACCCTCAAGACCACTGCAATATGTAACACTGGTACTTGTCACCTGTGCCCTTTTACCCTTGGCACATATGATGCGTTCCTCAGATGCTATACAACTCAGCGACTCGATATGCCGTTCGTATCTAAGTTAGGTCCCCTGTCATGAGGCTTTGCTCCCTTATTTCCTCGAATACCGTAGGTTCCCTCAATCCAGCACTCTATCCGTTCAAAATAGATCCGGCACCAATTTCAATGACCTATCCCAGCAAACAGGCTTGCAAAGTAACACCCAATGTATCATTTGTTGCCGGGGATCGGTCACACGGCAGTATATTTCCTTCCATTTTGTATGAAATCGTGTTTTCGTGCCCAGACTCATAATTATGCTAACTGCACGAAATCGTTGGATTCTGGTACTCCCATCCTTGTATATTAATTATTAATTAACCTTGAAACACTCTTTAGCAGGAGGGCTTGTCTTATATAGAAGGTCGTAGAATCTAGACAATTTTATATTAGCCAATATATGGGCATCAACCCTGACTCAAAAGAGCTCGGTAACTAACGCGGGGTAAGTCTGGTCTGCTCAGAACGCTGTCAGTTTCTAATTCACCATTTTAATTTCTAACTTACACCTAAGCATGGTTGCACGACTAGAATATTCCAACCTGAGCTCTTCAGAATCGTGGTTGCAGAACCACTCCGCGTAGCAAACGGGATGATTCTGGAAATCATCGAACTCTCGCAGATTACACTTGCCGCAATTTCCCCCTGAACCGCATAACCTCACAGTCATGCTGAAAATACTATACGGGAAGGAATCGGGGGCGTCTTGGTGCTATATGGGGTCAGCGCTGGCACCTTGGAAAACCTTCTGGAATGGGCATATACATACCTAAGGACCGTCTCTTGGGGACCCCATATGAGTTCCCCAGCTTCGATACTTGTGGGCCAGTAAGTTCCATTTTCTTGACTCCTGTAAAAGATGGGGCTTTTTCTACGGGGCCGCTTCCTGGCTTCTTGCGGCGTTGCTCTGAAAGACCCCGGGTTGCAAAGTTATATGCATTCGCTGAGCGGTTCAACGCCCTTGAAGGTTCTGGTCTTCAACATGACGGCACCAGAGATCAAGAATCGGCAAATCGCCGGGTGGGGGATTTTCGTTGTAAAATACCTCACGGACCGTAAGGTAAGTATCTCGATTGCCGTGGAAACCTTAGGCAGGAGTCAAACGACTAAATGATGGGCCCGGATAGCTACGATCATGATGTGACACTGCAATGTGTCCACGGATCCATTCCCAACACACCTCCCCTGGATTATCTGGTGAAATTTTGTGCATAGCACTGGGACCTATTGCAAATCTTGACCATAATTAATGCAAATAGGTATTGAATTTCGATCTGTATTCTTTGCCAATCTTTTGCCATCCAATCATCTCCCCAAATTACCTGAGGCTAGTAGAGCGCTTCTAAAGTTAGCCTCGGTACCTTTTGTGAGCCCAGGTGCGCATCTATGTAGAGAGCACACTCCCAATCACGACACTGCAGGCGTTGTCAACAGACCGGCATTTCCATTATCAAATGCTCCTTCTATCATTTTCTTAGTCTGGCTGATCCATTAGTACCCCGGGAGCCACGAACATCCCACAATATACTTAATTATTTCCTGCAGACTGAGTTGGGTCTGCCCTGTTGATGGGAAGTTGCAGAATTTGACAAAGTCGATGTTCATCTGCAAGCCTCGAAGGTGAAATTAGTTTGGCTCTGCAAACAGACTATGGCGAACGGTCAGCTTTTGACAGAGTGGGAGTATAGGAAAGGCAGGATATTTGATTGCATGGCTGCACTGTATGTATGGCTGTAGGCCTAAGTATTACTAAACCAATCAGACTACTAGGTATAGTACCAGTGGTTGACACACTGGAAGGCTAAGGCTCAATATGGGGGGGCTTGTGTGTATTTATACGGGGGATGTTATCCTTGATAGTTTCTCTAGGCTACCTAGTACATTAAGCTTAGAAGTTGTTTGTAAAAAGCTACATAGTCTGCCTGACCTCATAGTCTGGTGGGCACTCTCCACATTTAGGTAACATTTTCCCTCATAAATTCACCTAGGGCTCCCTTTGGGTCTCCGCCTCCAATCCTTCCTTCTCAAAATCTGCTGTCCTCTCCATAGTTTCGCCATTTATCCTCCTCCTCAATGGCACCAAAAACATTGCCCTCGTAAACTTGTTCATGTCGCACAATTCCTGCCATCCCGTAGCCTCATTCGGACAACACCCCCTATCTAATTGCAATGCGATCCCCTTGCTCTTTAAATCCATCACAAGCTCTTCCATTAGGGCTTCTGCATTGCTAATATTTGATTCTGGTGACGGTAACCTCTTTCTTTTCGACAGAAATTCAGTCCCGATATTGTCGAAACAGTAGCGGATTAGATAGACTATGGATTTGCATCTCCCTGGGGGCCATTGAGGCACTGTGCGGATGGGCCAGTCGGTTGAGTGGAAGAGGGCCCTGGCATAGGCCTGGAGAGGTGTTATATTAAGTGTTGTTGCTAACACGAGGATCCGTGCATGAGCAAGTTTCTGTGTTCTTTTTGAGGGGAGCTATTAGCAAAGGCTAAGATGCAATCAAGACAAATTGATGGATGGGGTTACACGAGCTCATACATCGTTAATAAGGTATCATGGGGTGTTGTGATTGGAGGAGTATATACTCCTCTATACAGCCATTCCAGAAAGCGTCGGAGTGTCCAATCATCCACGCCCTCTAAGACAAAGCTGTTAAGGGGAGGCTCTGTGGCTAAAGCTTTTCGAATAGTAGGCGAGGCAGCTGCAAGCAGGTTTTGGTGTACGTGGACTATGAGCTCACCAGCATCTGATGTCTCGAAAGCGGTACTTTCCTCGGGGGATAGCAGTCGGCACGCGGGAAGAACTAGCCCGATCGTGGGAGACTGGAAGAGTCTACATGCACATGAGCTTTTATCACGGTATCTGAAGGGTTTAACGTACGTGAGTTTATCGAGGAGGGACCACAGCATTTTGGTTGACAGAAAGATCTTAGAAATGACCTGTATCCGAAATGGTAGTGCAAGCTGGAGCAGGCATGGCTTCTTATATCACCCCTTTCGCATGGCTGTTCAAAGAGAATTCCAGCGCCAATCAGACTACATAAAATGCACGTCTCGTAGGCAACTAACTCTTCACTCTTCAGGATTCCCTTCGAATCTCCACGGAAACCGTTCACGCTGGCCTCTGCTCTAGGCTGACCCCTGAACTGGAGGAGGATTTGGGTCTACTCACGCTCCAGGTGGAGCTTCTAGAACTTTCCTATCTAGGTTGGGGCAGGCTACCACCACCTAAGTACAGCCTATGTCCCCGACCAAGGTCAAGGGAGTTGTTTTCGATCTCGCTCCTCAGAGAATTGATAAGACACCGTGGGGTTTGCTGCCTAATTCTAATTTCTCCTCCCCAGCATTGCACAGTACCTACTTAAAAGTAGGTAGCCATATCTCCTTCCGTGGGCCTGATAGAAGTCTCGAGCTGGGCTTGAGGGTCTCGATTCCATTATTCTGTACTCTGGTTTCTCTTTAACCCATTGCTGCATCTGGCTAAGTAAGACTCCCACCCACGGGCATACATACAAATGAGCTGCGTTTTGCGGGGTCCACCCGTCGCACACGCAGCTTGCATCATCAACCTTCCCTATCTCCTTCAGCCATTGCCTCTGGCGGCCCTTGTCCGTTTCGAGGTATGTGAGGCCCCTTATTGCCTTTCAGGACCAACTCATATGGGCAGGCAGCTTGGAATGTAGCGGATAGGCTTGCCGGATGCCTGCCAGTGTAACAATGTCAGGCATGTGCGTCCGTTATCCCATCCACACCTCCCTTTTCGCCCTCACGTCCGCCACTTCATCCCCCTCCACGCCATCATACCCATTCATCCACATCAGTGCCCTCTGGTGTTCCACCATCTGTCTCGCCAGCCGTTCTTCGATCCAGGATCTAGGCGCCTGATAGGCTAGCCCCTGTATCCTCTGTATCATCCCGTTGCTGTCCAGGGTTACTACATCGCTTCTTTCCCACGCCAGCGATACTCCTAGGTAGTGCCTCTGCATCCGCTATCGTGGCCATTATCCCAAGGTACTGTGCTTCTGTTTCCCCAGCATTTGGGATGGTCAGCGAGAGCGATCAAAGGACTGGTGTACATGGTCACGGAAAACGGGCCTCAACGCCAGTGGCTGAAGGAAATTGGGAAGACTGAAGAGCCTTTGTGCGTATATGATGGATGGACGCCACAAAACGCGGCTCACCTGCAGCGATGCCCGTGGATGGTGGATGGGATAGGGAGGTCGGTGGAGCAGATGTGGAAGGATGAGAAGTGATGTGAGCAGGTGTTGGAGTTTATTTTGTAGATAACTAGATAGTTGGGAGGGCAGGGACTGGCCCGTGGGGATGTATGTATGTTGTAGGGATCGACTTCAGATAAACAATTTCAGGTGCACAAAGTGTTTTGGGTTTGGGAATCTTTGTTGTTGGGGAGTGCTTTTGGGGACTTTTGATGTAAAACCGTTAATGGAACTATACGTGCATCACGGAGAACAAACAATGTAAGTAAGTAGCTTACGAACTGCACCCAGACAGGGTGAACCGAAGACCTTGTATTAAGACGTAACTACATCAACGAAAACTTGGAAAATTTGCACTATTTGAGAAATTTCAATGAAACCAAAAGACGCAGTGTCATTCATGAACCTCAGCTCATTCAGTTTCAATTGGGATCACTCTTCATACTCACCGAACTCACTTTCATAACAAACGCTGTCAAGTCCATCGTCTGATTCGACCTCCATTGCTGGCATCGCATCTCCTGTAGGTACCACCCATGGTGGTTGTTTGGAAAGTTGATCCAAAACACCCCTCTGCAGAAGAGCCCTGCAAATATCTTGGTTTTTGATCAGCTCTTCATAGCGGGTCTGAGATTGGAAGGTAGGCAGCTTCCACGCAAGTAGCTGAATCCAGAATCTGAGCATTTCATCACCACCGGCCCTGCTACTGGGTGGATCGGCAATGCTGTTACGGGCTTCAGTCTCCTCGGGGGTGGTAAAAAGATCTGAGGTAGGCAGGTTGTTGAATGCGTGAAGGATGATATCGATCAACTCTGGATACAATGAAAAAAGGTCCCACGAGCGGCAGCCTGAGAGCGCCTCGTTGACTTTGGCCATGACTAGCTGTTGGAGAACTTTAATGTTGAATCTGCCTGCAAAGATGTATACTTTGACGTTGAACATGAGAAAATCCTTGTAGTTGGGCCAGAGACTGCGACTACTGAATCAGCATCCTGGAAGTATCGGCACAGAAAATTACCTAAGACTGCATCATGGGGCGGGCACTTACCGTAGTTCGTCTTGTTGAGTATATTCATTTCTGTACACCCAGGTTAAGAACCTCTCGACGACAAGCTCTTCAACATCATGAAGTACAAGAACACCCTCAGGGCCATCCTTCATGTCGCTACTGACGCACTTGTAGAGTTCGGGAGAGCGGGAAGCGAGGAGGCCTTCATGGACGTAGAAGACTGTAGTGAGCCTCCCGGCAGAGCTAGTACCTGAGGCGCCAGGTATTGGATGCAACACCCCGGACGCCGCTCCCAGCTCTAGCTCCTGGTCATAGGGCTTCCTTTCACTCTCTCTGGGAGTGGTGGGTGCGAGAGCAGGCGGTGCAGCAACCACAACCTTGATGAACGTAGGGGAAGATAGGAAGCTAGTAGATATATATGTTCGTTAGCACGAGCATGGAGCGATCCAAAGAGTGAGGAAGATTTGTGTCTTGTAGATACATACGCTGTTAGTGATCTATGCTCTGAGTCCATGATGAAGTCAGGAGGTTTCTAGAGTGAGGCTGAGGTGTAGAATTCGCTGGATTTGTGGCAGCGCTGGGGATGGTGACGGACTTGAGTCGATCGCGAGATTCACACTGATTCTAAGCCCTCAAATGGCACACTGGTTGAGTGAGGTATGTAATCGACCTACTTACCGATGGAGGGAGTGTTGTCTTTGTAGTCTTGTGTGTCTATGCTTGCGGCCAAACTTCAGACTTTGATTTCTCAGGACCTCCCCTCCTAAAGCCTCATGCCAAGACCCAAGACTAGTAACTGAGGGCATTAACCCCATGCCAAGACTCCAAAGGCAAGTCACTAGCCACATTAATGTTAGCGTCGACGGAAGAAGGTGTTACACCGAGGGGCTGTGCAACCACTCTACGAGACTACATACTGACTACTAATACATACCATGCTTTAAGTCACCGAAGTGAACTATATTCACATGCAATTGAATTTTGGAGCGATTTGAATACTAGTCTGGTTTTCCGGAAGTGGTGACATACGTTATATGTCCACTTAAAATATGTGAAGTTGTAACTATTATTTACTGTACTGCCCTTCAGCTTGTCCCTACGCAGGACTTAAAAAAAGGAAAAAATTTATCCTCTCCAAGCATTCAACATCATACTCTCCTCCATTATTTCCACGTTTGTTGCGTTCAAACTTTAGCTATACAATAGAGCAATGTGGTAATAGTTTTAACCCTGTGGCAGTAGGGGAAATGAGAGAATTGTTTTATTCTGGAGGATCGATCAGCTGTTTGAGGGGCTCCAAAGCGGAATCTGAAGTGCGGTGGCTTCATGGAAAACAGAAAAAATCAACAGCTCGCCTATTCTCGGTGTACAAACAGAAAAGCTAGGAGGCTTAGCCGCCCAGTAACTACCGTACATGGGGTAATGGCCCAGTTGGGAGTCTGGTTGCAGGGAGGCACAAGAAAAAAAGAGGTAGTCTGTGTGGCACAGAAGCTCAGGGATATGTTCTTTGCCAGGTGCATACAAGAAAAAAGATAATGGCTCAGCTGGGAGTTGAACCTAGATCACCCGCTCTCTGCCTGAATTCAGCAGGTCATTACATAGCGAGGGTCATACCGTTAGACCACTGTGCCTTTTTGGATACTAACACTGCGTACAGGCTCTATTTAACTTCAGGGTTTAACTTATCGTACACTCATTGCGCAAAATACGTAATCCTTTAACTGTTCTCGTGCCTAGAATTGGATTTACACACTCCCTAAAAATGAATTGGGGTAAGTTAGTTGTCAATAAGAGAGCTGGTTCTATTGGGCTTTGCTGGGTGCACAGAAGAAAAAAAAAGATAATGGCTCAGCTGGGAGTTGAACCCAGATCACTCGCTCTCTGCCTGAATTCAGCAGGTCATTACATAGCGAGAGTCATACCGTTAGACCACTGGGCCT
>Ga0307514_10001797_pt1 | contig 24122 bp, 20 predicted proteins | sample 16_EM_MG_FD_203088 | JGI IMG/M metagenome (GOLD analysis project Ga0307514, IMG submission 203088) | Populus trichocarpa ectomycorrhiza microbial communities from riparian zone in the Pacific Northwest, United States - 16_EM | ecosystem: Host-associated > Plants > Roots > Unclassified | place...
ACATAATTTTAATATTATTGTTAATTGTTGGTGTTGCTTATTGCTGAATGTGAGGGCTTAGTGGTGGTTCTGGTGGAAATATATAAAAACATTAAAAAATGAGCAATAATTTCGCACATTGTAATATAATTTTTTTCTCGATAGAAAAAAATAAAGTCAAAAAACCAGCAAAAGCAAGATTATTTATACTTATTTTTCATATTTAATTTATAATCACTTTTTTATTTATTCTTCTAATTTTCTTAACTCTTCTAGTTGGGCTTTTTCTCTTCGTAATTGAAAATATTTTCGTTGTAATTCCTTTAATTTTTCTTTATCTATTCATCCTTTATATCATTCTTCTTCCTTAAAATCTTTACGATTATTTGATAATTCTTCTCAATGTTTTTTCTGTCATGGCGCCATTAATTCAGAATTAGTCATTTTCTCAAAATGTTCTGGTGAATTTAACTCTTTTCTTAATTTCAAATGTTGTTTATAAAAAATCTCTGCTGTTTGTTCTGATAAGGTATTAATAGTACCAATTCGATAAACTGACTTTTCTCCTAAAAGTTGGCGCACATAATTATGAGCTGTTCTTTGGTATTCTCCCGAAAAATTTAGATCAATATCAGGTATTTTTTCTCCTTTTCAACCAAAAAAAGTTTCAAGAGGCAAATTATGACCCTCCATAGTTAGTAAAAATGAACAATTGGGACACTTTTCTTTTTCGGTATAATCATAACATGAATAGGTTTTATCATTAGTGTGATAAAGTTCGCTATAACGACAATTTTTACAAAATTTGTAAAAAGGCAAAGGATTTAAATCGGTAATTCCGCAAAGATAAGCAACAAAAGAGGAGCCGATTGAACCTCGCGAACCCACTAACTGTCCTTTCTCGTTAGTTTTTTTGACTACCTCATGAGCTAACCAATAAATAAAAACATAACGACCTTTAATAATTTTTCATTCTTTTTCAATTCTTTCTTTTACAAATTCTGGTCAATTATTGCCAAATAATTCATTGGTTTTATTAGTATAAGACAATACTAAATCATTTTCTTCTCCTTTAACGTTTTCAGTGGATGAATAATTAAGAGGTGGTTGTTGAATATTAACTTCTCCAATTTTTTTTACTAGTTGTTGAGGATTGTTAAAAATTACTTTTTCCAGCAAGTTTTTATTATTAAGAAAAAGTCAATTATCGATTATTTCTTCTAAATTAGGCAAATGTTGTGGAGGCAAATAAGAAAAACGATCTTCCTTGCTTTCCAAAGTTGCTTCATTATACAAATAATGCCTAATTCCATTCATTCCCTCATTAGCAATGACAATTTCTTTGAGAATTTTTTCTTTATCATCACAGTAATAAACATTATGATTAGCAATAGAAGGAATATTTAATTTGTTGGAATTAATGATAATTTTTTCTAACATTTCTTTTAATTCTGTTTCTCGAATTTTTCCATTTAATCATAAGTAACAAAAAGATTTAGGACTGTTTATTTCAATATAATCATAAAATTTCATTTTTGTTTGTCTTTTTTCTTCCGAGTTAAAACTACTAAAAAGCGAAAATATTTCTCCTTCTCTTCCTCCTGCTGCTCCTATTAAAATTCCAGAGCGATATTTAACCAAATCAGAACGAAAAATACTAGGTTTTCTAAATAAACTTTTGGTATGAGAAATAGTTATCAAATTATAAAGGTTATGAAGTCCTTCTTGGTTAGTAGCTAAAACTTTTATCTTTTGACCACGATTAGGAAAATGTTCAATATTAATTAATTCTTTTACTTTAATTCAGTAATTAATATTTTTTTCCTTTAAAATTTTTAGTAATTTTCCCAATAATTCACCTAATAATTTGCAGTCATCAAGAGCGCGGTGAGTTTGAGAGATTTTTGTTCTTCCTGCTACTTGGCTTAATCTTTCTAAACTATAAGATTTTCGTTCAGGCAATAATATTCAGGATAAGGGCAAAGTGTCAATTATTGAATAAGGTAGTTCTTTATCAAAATGGTTCTTTCATACTTTATTTAAAAAACCATAATCAAAATTTTTAGCATTATGAGCAACTAGTATACAGTTTTCTCAATCTTTTTCTAGTAGTGGCAAAATTTCGCTAATTTTTGGAGATTTTTTTAGTTCTTCAGGATCAATATTAGTATATCAAGTTGCTAAAATTTCTGGAGCGATCTCTTTTTCCGGGCAAATTAAATATTCTCCTTCACGAATAATTTTACCATGGTGATAAACAACATATCCGATTTCAATAATTTCGTTATATTCGGAAAAAAACCCGGTTGTTTCTAAATCAAATACACAATAAGTTAAATCATCTATTTCTTTATCTAAGACTTTTTTAGGATTATTAAAAATATAGGAAGGCAAATTATCTTCTAACATTTCCATTTCACATCCATAGATGATTTTCAAATCCTTGTTTTGTCACTTACTAAATTCTGGAAAAGATTGTACATTATAATTGTCAGTTACTGCTAAGGCTCCATAATTTTTTTGTTGGGCATTTTTTACATAATCGCTTGGGCTACTTATGCCATCTAAGGTGCTAAATTTAGTATGAACTCCCAATTCAAAAATTTTCCGCTTTCTTCATTCAGTAAATAAAACCAGTTTATTTAACTTCTTTGCGTTATTATTTGCTGAAAAATTATTAAAAATATTATTATTTTTCCCATTTTTATTATTATTTAATCCGTTATTATTAGTTTCTTCCTTGCTTTTTTTTTTCAAAGAAAAACGAATATTAGGTAATCCTAATTTAGTTAGTATTTCCTTAAAAAAAATAAGTTTTGGTTTTCAATTGGTTGAGATTTTTTGGTTGGAAAAATATAAGTAAACAATATTATTTTTTCATTCAAATTCTTCTAATAACTCTTTTTGTTGGCAAAAAAAACTTAAATCTTCTTTATTTTTTCATAGAAAAGGAGTAGAACAAATTAAAGAAAAATACTCTTGAATAGTTTTTTTACTAACTTCAAAATTATTTTTTTCAACATTTATTTGGTAATCAAGATAATAAAAAAGATAGTTTAATTTGTTATGAAGAAAGTATAATAATTTAGCAAGCGTTGAAGCCGAAAATAAATGAGGACTAGTAATTTTTAAGCAATATTCGGGAGAAAAACTAATTTTGGTTGTTTGAAAATCTTGTTCTTTTTCAAGTTTTTCAAGTATTTTTATTGACATTTAGATTTTTAATATCTGTTTTTGTATTTTTATTTAGAAATGGTAAAAAGATTTACTAAAACTCTAAAAATTACTTTTTTTAACACTAAAGTTAACAAGGTGATTAAAATTTTCTCATCATCTATAATAATTTATTTTTAAATAAAGTTCAATTTTTTTTTCTTTAGTATATATTTAAAAATAATTCAATTTTCTCATCATTTTCTATATCTTTTAATAATTCTATGTTTACCAATATTTCCTTCAGTAAATCTTTTTTGCTTTCTTAATTCTCTTAATAATTTTCTTGACTCGTCTGTCATATTAATATAATAATTATTTTTTTATTTTTTAATTAACAATAAAAGGTCTAATAATTCTCATTAAATGTTATTATTAACGCCAAATATTGCTCTAATTTGGTTTTTAAAATAAAATCATGTGAATTATATAACATTATTTTATTTTTGTCGGGGTGGATTATTTTGAGAACAGTGATGGGTTTCATAACTATCATCTTTTATATAAGTTATCTCGGCTATCAGTTAGCATATTTTACTCTTTTTGAATAACAGATAACCAATTTATTGGTTCTTTTTTTAAACTTATCAATAAATTATTAATTTTTGAAAAAGGTCGTGAACCAAAAAAACCATGTTCGGCACTAAAAGGAGAGGGGTGGGAACTTATTAAACTATAATTAATATTAATTTGGCATTCTTCTTGGATTTTTTTGGCTTTTTGTCCCCAAAATACTCATATTAAACTTTTATTATAGTTTTTTAAATAATATATTAAAGAATAAATAAATTCTTTTCATAAAATAACATGAGAAAGAGCCTGTCCTTCTCTTACTGTTAGGGCAGTATTAAGTAAAAAAACTCCTTCTTTAACTCATGGAAGAAGATCGCCTTTTTTAGGAAGAGAACATTTAAGGTCATTACTAAATTCTGAAAAAATATTTTTTAAACTAGCCGGAATATAAAAAGTTTTTTGCGTACTAAAGGCTAATCCATCAGCTACTTCTGATGAATGGTAAGGGTCTTGTCCTAATATGATTACTTTTATCTTTTCAAGAGAAATGTTTCGAAAAAGTCTGAAAATATTTATTTTTTTTGGTCAACATTTGTAATTTTTATATTCTTCAACAATTTTGGCAAGCAAAGGAAAAAAATAAACTTTTTCAATTTCTTGCTGAAAAAAAGGATGTCAACTAGCATCAACCTCATCTAAAACGAATTCTTTTATTAAAAAATTATCTGTTTCCATTATTTTCTTGCGTTTTAGAAAATAATTCATTTCATTTACTGCGGTCAAACATTAACATTCACAATAACCACATTACTGCTATCATTATGCATAACTTTATTATTGTTCTAAAAATTCTCGATATAATATAAGAAAATAAATATATAACAATAGTAGTTAGCAAAAAGACAATCAAATGATGAGCTTTTATCTTATTAGTATCTTCAAACAAAAATTTCCATCCCTCTTTAATCCAATCTTTAAATTTACTAATATATACTCCTAAATTTTTCATTTCTTTTCTTTTAAACCTGATAATAATAATAAAATATCTAATATAATAACTAATTTTAGTATTTTGATAGAAAACAACAACACTAATAAATTTATTAAAGTCTTGGCCGAACGCGAAAGAGTATCGGAAGAAAAAATTAAAGAAATAATTATCTATTCCTTTCGCGAATCATATTGTAAAGGAGAAAATTTGGAAGCTGATTTACATTTTGAATTTGGTGATAATCTATTAGTTTATCGCACTTATAAAATAGTCGAAAAACTTAACGATTCCAATAAAGAAATATTAAAAGATAGTGAACAATTAAATCAATTATTAAAAACAAAAGATAACAAAATAAAAAATGATATTCTTTTTCTCCCCTTAGACATTAAAAATCTTTCTCTTTTAACTAGCCACAGAATAAAAGAGCAATTACGAAAAAATATTGGAGAAATTAAAGAAAAAAATCAATATAAATTGTATGAATCACTCAAAGGAGAATTAGTGCGGGGTAGTATTCAAAATTATCAAGAAAAATATTATGTGGTTAATTTAGGAGAAGGAATCGGTCATTGAGATAAAGAAGAATGAAAACTTCCTGAGAGACCGCGTTTGGGGCAGAGTTTTTATTTCCTCATTAAAGAAGTGAGAGAAAAATCAGAGAAAGGTTTACCTCAAATCATTATAACTCGTCAGGATGATTTATTCCCTCTCAAATTATTAGAATTAGAAATACCAGAAATTAAAGAAAAAATAATTAAAGTTAAACAAATTTTAAGAGTTCCTGGATTAATTAAATTAATAGTTGAAAGTAAAAGAACGGGAGTTGATCCATTAGGAACTTGCATTGGGAAAAACGCTGAAAGAATAAGAGCGATATCTCGCATCATTTATCCTGAGAGAATAGATATAGTTCCTTGATCCGAAGATAAAAAAACTATGTTTTTTAATTTACTTTCGCCAGTTAAAATTGTTTCACTGCTAGAAAAAAAAGATAGTTGGGATATCATTGTTCCACAAAAAAAAGTTTCTCTTCTTTTAGAAAACCAAGGAAAAGTATTGAAAATGATTAGTGAATTTTTAGGAACGGGGAGGAAAATTCATGTGCAAGTTTTGGAAGAAGTAGAAAAAGAGAAGAATAGTATAATAGTTTGAAATGGAAATCTTACTTTTGATGAGTATCAGCGACTTCAATAAACTATGAATAGTAATGATAAAAAAGATTTACTCGTGGAAATTATTCGCCAAAAAATTCCACTTAACCTTAATGAACTAAAAAATAAATATTTTTATTTAGCAAGCGAAAATGTTACGGTAGCTGAATTAGCTAAAATTTTTGGTAAACAAGACAGCCAAATTGTTGGATTTTTTTGAAAAAAAGGACAAATTATAAATAAAAACCAAACAATACCTTTTAATTATTTAGAAGACTATTGCAAAACTATCGGCGTAACCATTAAGAGAAAAAGCGGGGTAGATTTTCGCGGAATAATTGAAGAATATTTAGAAAATATAACTAATGACAATCAATTAACAGAGCGTTCTCCTGTTATTAGTATTATGGGTCATATTGACCACGGAAAAACAACCCTTTTAGATACTATTCGTCACACCAATGTTCAAAAGAAAGAGATAGGAGGAATAACTCAAAATATTAGTGTTTCGCAAGTAGAATTTAATGGAAAAAAAATAATTTTCCTTGACACTCCCGGGCATAGTGATTTTATTAAAATGCGTCAACGTGGAATTTCTTTAACTGATATAATTGTTTTAGTAATCGATGCTAGTGACGGAATAATGTTACAAACAACTGAAATTATTGAATATCTCCAACACTATAAAATACCAGTTATTGTTTTCATTAATCATAAAAAATCAAATGAAAATAATGAAGTAGAATTGAATCGTATTAAAACTCAATTACAAGAAAAAAACTTAACTCCTTTAGAATGAGGAGGAGAAACGATAGTTATTTCGGGAAATTCCAAAAAAATTGAAAGTGCTAAATATCTTTTAGAAAATATTTTACTTTTATCGGATTTCAAAACTAATCTTCAACATCCAGCAAACGGATTAGTAATTGATAGTTATTTACATCCGCAAACTCAATCAAGAATAACCAAGTTGTTAGTTAGAGGCAACAAAATTCAAGAAAAAGACAATATTTTTATTAATGGAAGATTTGGTAAAATAAAAATGTTATATGATTTAAACGATAATAAAATAAACTCTTCTAGTTCGGCAGGAGATATAATTAATGTTGTAGGCATAGACTTTCCAACTGAATTAGGAGATAAATTTTTAGTAATAAATAATGAAAATACCAAAAAATCTATTGAAAACCAATTAACAAATTATTTAGAACAAAAAAGTAAATCAACATCTCTTTCAGTTATTAAAGAAAAAAAAACTATTAATCTAATATTACTCGCTGATAGTCAAAACTCTCTCGAAGCTCTCAATGATTTAGTAAGAAAAAAAGCTTCTTCTAATTGTCGTTTTTCAGTAATTTATACTGCTATTAGAAATTTAAATAATTCTTCTATTAATCTAGCTAAACTTACTCAAAGCATTATTTTATCATTTGGTTTACAAATTAACCAAGAACAAATAAAGACCATTAAAAGTGAAAACATTTCTTTCTTTATTAGTAAAATTATTTATGAAATTGAAGATAAGCTAATAGAAATTATTAACAGCCAACAAGAAACCGAAGAAATTGAAGAAATAACTGGTAAAGCACGAGTAGAAGAAATTTTTCACTTTTCTAAAATTGGAAGTATTGCTGGTTGTAAAGTAATTAGTGGCAAAATTAATCGAAATAATCAAGTTCATGTTTGACGAGAAAAAAAGAAAATATTTACTGGCAGAATCAAAAGTTTAGAAAGTAATAAGGAAAAAAAACTCGAAGTTCTCAGTGGATATGAATGTGGAATTGTTTTAAACAATTTTAATGATTTTTTAAAGGGTGATGAAATAGTCGCTTTTCAAATAATAAGGAAAAATGTTAGTTAAACCTAAATTTTATAGAGAAAGAAAAGAAAAACTTTATGAGAGAGAGATTGCTATTATTCTCCACAAAACATTATCTCAAAAAAATAATCTTCCTCTTTTTTCATTAACTTATTGTAATTTAGATGTTAGAGGAAAGAGTTTGAAAATATTTGTAAATATTTTTCAAAAAAGAAAAAAAGATGAATTAGTAAAGTCAATAAATAAAGAATATTCCCCAATATTAAAAAAAGAACTTGCCAAAAGCAAAAATTTTGCTTATATTCCTAATATTTCTTTTTTAATAGATATAAACCAAGAAACGAACGAAATATTAGAAAAAATTATTCGGGAAAAAGATAATAAAATATAATATGCTAATTAATTGAATAGGAATATTTTTACCAATAATAATTTTTTTTATTTTATTATCTTTTTCTTTTTTTCTAAACTATATTTCTTCATTATATTCAGAAGCCGACTTATTTAAATTAGATTTAAATAAAGAAAAGAAGAAAAAGAAATTTAAAAAACTAATTTTTATTTTGAAAAATAATCAATTGCTTTTTATATTAATTAGTTTTATTCAAGTAATGCTTAATATGGTTATCACAGTTATTTTTATAGAAAAAATAGATGAAAAAATATTTTTAAAAATAAACAAATTATTTTTTTTTCTAATAGTAGGAATTTTTACCGCTCTTTTTACCGAAATATTTTCGCGTTATTTAGCAAATAAACTATTTAGTAAACAATTAGTAAAAAATAAATTATTAATAAATTTTACCTACTCTTTAATAAGAATTCCTTTTTGGATGCTTGGTAAAATAATTAAACCAAAAAAAAAACTCTTTGCCAATTCGGAAATTGATGTCATTCGTTTTATTAATAATTTAGAATCAGAAAAACTTTTAGAAAAAAAAGAAGCCTCCTTGGTGAAAGCAGCCTTTAATTTTGATGAATTACAAGTAAGATCAATATTTATTCCATGAAAAAAAGTAGTTACTATTAACGAAAATATGAATTATGAGGATATACAAAAAATCTATTCACAAACACTTTTCAATCAATATCCCGTTTTCAATAAAAAAAATAAACTAGTTGGAATATTTGATTGAAAAGTGTTTAATTGAAATTTAATTAATAAAAAAAATATTGATTGAAAAAACCAAATCGAAAAAGATATAATCTTTGTTTCACCTAATGAAAAAGTTGATAAATTATTTGAAAAATTACAATCAAAATATTGTAAATTAGCAATTGTTAGAAAAAATAAAAATAGCGAAAATTTATTAGGTTTAATTACTTTACAAGATATTATTGAGTCATTAGTCGGGAAAATTAAAAATAAAAAAAATAAACTATTTTCCACCCGAATCGATTAATTGCCTAGTTACTTCACAATCCTTTCAAGAATCAAACTCATTAAATAGACAGTAGTTTAAAAAGTTTTTTTTGTCGGGCTTTTTTACTTTATTTTCACAAAATTCAATGTATTTAACAACTTGAAGATTTTGACTAGCAAATTCATCAACTTTCAGATTTTTTTCTAAATAAATTTTACTAAGAAAATTAGGAGCATTTTCTAAATAACTATAATCTCCTAAATTTATTAAAGATTTATTAGCAAGAGCTCAACTTTCTTGATAATAATAATAATGTCTAAAATTAGTTACCTTTTTTTCAATGGTATTTACTTTTAATCAAAAACTATTAAACTCATTAATTTTTTCGTTAATTATTTTTCGACCAAATCAAATAAGAATTAATCAATGAAAAACCCCCACATTAGCAGATGATAAAGCTTCCAAAAAAACTTTGGTAATCGAAGAAGCATTAAATATTTCTTTAAAAGCCTTGGCTAATCCTTGGGGGGATTCAGTCTGAGTTTTTTCAATAAAGCCATTAAGCGTTCCAATAATAAAAGGAGTTACTAAAATAATGATAGATGAATAAAGAATGATTTTCCGAGCATATCTATTTTTTCATGAAAAAAAAATTTTCAAAGATGGATCGTTCTTCTTGTGAAATCGCAAAATTCAAGTATTAAAAGTAATGAATATTAAAGAAATTAAAAGAGTAAAAGGGCTAACAAAAGAAAAAGATAATAAAAAAACACAAGCAATTTTAATTAAACTATTAATTATAAAAACAGGTAGCTTGTGAAGAAAAAAATTATTGTTTTTAATATATCTATCTCTCTTTCATAAATAAAGATTAACAAATATAGAGATTAAGTTTAAAATAATTATCGCCAAAATAAATCAAAAAATATAATTTAATATTTTATTTTTTGATTTATTTGTAGAACCAATAAAATATTCTTTAAAACTTCTTTCTTTACCAAAAAAAGTGCGAAATATTTTTCCCAAAAAATCTACTTGTAAATATCTTTCGCCTGCAAAGACAAATATAGGAAGAAAAATAAGTCAACAAATAGTACGAAAAATTACTTGAGATATAAAAAACTGCTGATAATGAGAAAGTATTCTTTTTTTAGTTTTCATTTTATAATATAATTTTATGTAATAGGTAGAGATAAAATAATAACAAAAATTTTATGTCTAACATTACTATATGAAATATAGTATTATGACAGGAGTCCAAGAAATTAACCAAGAACGAAAAAGGGCTATTCATAATCTGTCAAGAAAAGAAGTAATTAAAAAAAATCTTAACAGAAATGATAGAAATATTAGATAGTAAGCCCTCTATTTCTCTTCATCATCCTCTTTGTGCTACTTCCCAAATTCGATATTACGACCATTTAAGAAAGGATTGTCAACCCAAATATGAAGAACTTTATTCTTTAAAATCTTTTGATATTCGCCAAAAAAAACTACTAGAATACCTAAAAGAAAGTTTAACCAAAATGCCCCAGGAAGAAGGAGAATATAATCGGCAAGTGGCTTTATTGACTTGTCAGACTATTTTAAAAGCGAGAAGTAAAAACCAAATATAAATTGTCCTTAAAAAAAAAGTATATGGTTAAGAACAATAGGTTATTTCATAATCTATCTCTATTTTTTACTCCTGACCTAATAGCCATTATGTTGGGATTAAATAAAATAAGAACATTTAACTATTCTTAACAAAATAAACTCTTACCAAACTATCACCAAAGTAAAAAATGAATGTGCGAACTGATATGAATATAAGCAAGTTGACAAGGAAAGTGGTTTATGTAGTGAACTAGCTTTAGTATGAGCTTCTTGGAGACTTATATTAAGGGGATAATTTTTGAACCATATAACTAACTTCAATTTTTAATAGTGAAATACAAAGTAATAACGAAGTAAATAAAAGAGTTAAAAATTTGGGAAGAAGTTAACAATTGAACACAGTACTAAATAACATAAGAATAAACAGATTCAAAAAATATGAATAACCTTTTTATTTTTTATTCAGTAAGAAGCAACAAGAGAAATAAGAAAAATACAGACAAAATAAGTCATTAATTGTTTTAATAAACTATCTTTTGTCATAATTACATTATTATGCAGTTTTGTTTAGGAGGTATTTGAATTAAATATTGTTCTTCGTAATCTTTTATTCTATCTGATTGATAAGAAGTTAGACTGTCAAATTTACCATTATTACTTCTACCAGCTTGTATTTCAGCAAGTTTTACTACAGAATCATTCGGTAATTGAATTTTTCAGTAATAAGTTTGATCGCGACCAAAAAATTTGAGAAAGTCCGCAGGTTCTTCATAATCACTTCAAATTTTTCATTTTGATAAATTCTCATCAGGAGTATTATCTACCAATCTTTTACCTTCTTTTAAAAATTCATCATAACGACTTTCATCATAATTGTGATAATAAACTTTCGATCACCAAGAATAAAAGATACTTGTGCTAATTGTAAAGGGAAATTTCTCCAAGAACAATTAATTAAGTACGAAGAAAACAGAAGCCAATACCAACTAACTTCTTTTTTTTGCTCACCGTGCTGGTCCACCATTAACCATGTTAATTCTTAAATATATGAAAATTACCTTGAGGCAAAAAATGAACTAGCCAAAGCAAAAGTAAAATTAGAAAGTATGGAGAGAGAGCAAAAACCAACCAATTGAACTTTGTAATAATAGGTGGAGGAATGATATTAATGTTGGCAATAACTTATTACCTACTTGTTGAAAAAAAGTTAGAAAAGAAAGGATAAGATAAGTTAAAAACGAAAATTTATTTAAAAAGGTTACCTTTTTAAATAACTGCTAAAAATTTTCTCTAATGATAGAAAAATTTACTTAAAAAATCATTAAAAAACTTCTCTAATTCTTTGAATGCTTAAAACTTTATTACTAACTTCATCAAATTCAAAAATAACTCCATTAAATTGTCCGTTATCTTCATAAGGAGCCATTTTTGTTGGTAAGGAATATTTGGTTCTTTGAATAATTACTTCAAATTTAGCACCAATAATTCCTCCATGTGGTCCAGTCATTCCTAAATCAGTGATAAAAGCCGTTCCTTTAGGCAATAGTCTTTCATCAGTAGTTTGAACATGAGTATGCGTTCCTCATAAAGCACTAATTTGCCCGTCATAATATAAAGCTAAAGCAATTTTTTCCGCAGTAGCTTCAGCATGAAAGTCTACTAAATGAATTTGTGAATCTTTTAAATTCAAAATTTTTTCTAAAGCAAAATAAGGATTTTCTGCGACCATTGGCATGAAAACTGTTCCTAATAAATTAGTAATACGAATTTTTTTACCTTTAACATTTATTAGAATTGTTCCTATTCCTGGATGATAAGGATTAGAATTAAAAGGCCTTAATAAATTAGAAAATTCCTCAATATATTTTTTAGTTTCTTCGAGGGCAAATATATGATTACCAGAAGTCATTATATCAATTCCATAACTTTTTAATTCTTGATAATGTTTGCGAGAAATTCCTTTACCGTGAGTAGTGTTTTCGACATTAGCAATAACTAAATCAAGACAATGTTCTTTTTTTAACTTTGGAAGGTAATTTCTAATAACATTGCGACCAGTTTTACCAAATATATCACCAATTGCTAGTATTTTCATTTAATTTATTTTTTGTTATTTTTTAAATAAGTTGATTGTTTTTTATGTCTTCTTAAAGAAAATTTATTAATTCAAATTCTTTATTCTTGCTTTTTCGATAATTTTTTTTTCAATTTCTTCGTAAAGATTAGGATTTTCTGTTAAATAGTCAGTAACATTTTCTTTTCCGTTGCCAAGTTTTTTTTCACCATAAGAATATCAATTTCCACTCTTTTGAATTATATTTAATTCTGATGCTATGTCAACGATTTCTCTTTCTCTTTTAATTCCTTGTAAGAAAATAATTTCTAAAATTGGTTCCTTGTAAGGAGAAGATAGTTTATTTTTTTTTACTTTAACTTGAGTTTCAATACCTATGAATTGACCATCTTTTTCAATTTTTTTTTTTTCTTTCAATCTAATCCTTAAACTAGCAAAAAAACTTAGTGCTACTCCACCAGGAGTTGTTTCGGGATTGCCAGCAAAGAAACTAGTTGAAACTTTATTTCTAACTTGGTTAATAAATATTATAATTGCTTCTTTATTTGTCAATTCAGAATTAATTTTTTTTAAACCATTAGACATCATACGAGCTTGCGAACCAATGCTTTGTCGCTCTAAATCTCCTTCTAATTCAGCTTTAGGAACTAAGGCTGCTACTGAGTCAACAATAATTAAATTTATCCCTTTTTTAATCAAATTAACCGTTAAATCTAAAGCCTGTTCGCCATAATCTGGATGTATCAAAAGTAAATCGTTAGTTTTAATACCTAAATTCTTAGCATATTTAACATCTAGAGAGTTTTCTACATCAATATAAGCCACTTTTTTGCCAATTTTTTGACATTCGTTAACAGCATGAAGAGCAAGGGTAGTTTTTCCGCTCGCTTCTAGACCATATATTTCAATTATTCGACCAAAAACATAACCACCGCCAATTGCTTGATCCAAAATAAAACTACCCGTGGAAAGAGTAGGATAATTTTTTAACTTACTTCCTTCTAAGGTAGTAATAACTCCTTCTCCATATTCTTTAGTAAGTTCTTCAACAATACTTTTTATTTCTATTTCTTTACTTTTGACTTCTTTTTTTGTGTCATAATTATTATTTTTTATCATATTTTATATTCTTTTAATACTTTCTTAAATTATTAAATCAGTAACTTGGCAAAATTAATTCTCTTTGAAAATTAAGAACAATTTTCCGTAATTTTGGATTTGGAGATAATTGCAGATTTAAAGTGCTAATTTCGGAAGAACTAAGTAAATCTCGTTCTTTTTCTAAATCATCTACAAATTTTTTTCCGTGACAAATAAACTTTTCTTGCCATTTTTTAATTACTTCTTCTATTCTTAAAAAATTAGATATTGATTTAGAAAAAATTTCTTCTTTATCAAAAAATCAAAAAAAATTTTTATAAAAAAGAGAAATATGAGGGATTTAGCGAATTTTTAGAGAATAATAAAGAAGCCCTTGAAATTTAAATTGTATAAAAGAAATTCGGGATTTTTCTGCTTAACCATACTTTTATTTTTTATTCAAAATCCTCATTTCTCAAACTTCTTTTTAAATCTTTTTCTTTGATTTTTTCTTTTATTTGATATTTTCGTAAACGCTGAGCGAGGGCAACCTCTAATTTGGCTCACCCATTATTACTAAAAAAAAGTTGGAGAGGAATAAAAGTGTAATTTTTAACTTTTAATTCGCGAATTATTTTATTAATTTCTTTTCTTTTAAGTAATAATTTTCTTTTCCTTCTTGTATTATGAGCCTTTGCTAAGTTACTAGCATGAGAATACTTATAGGCTGAAATATGCATATTAGAAATATACAATTCTTTCTGATGAGGTAAAACATAAGCCTCACTAATTGAAGTTTGGTGGTTATGAAGTGATTTTATTTCATTTCCGGTTAATACTATCCCAGCCACAAATTTCTCGATAATTTTATAATCGCGGTAATTTTTTTTGGCTTGGGTAATTAACTTACCAGTCATATCTAGCTATTTCGATAGCCTTTTTTACGCGGTCAAAAACAATAAATCAATACTACTATAATAAACACCACTGCCACAATTCCAGTAGCTTCTTTGATAGGAAAATCTTTTTTATTAGGCTGTTGTGAGTTATCTTCTCCTTTTAACTTACTCAATTCTTTTTTAAGTCTTTTAATTTCTTCCTTATTACTTTGGTTATTAGGACCATTAGGATCTTGCTGATTCTCTCCCTCTAATTGGGCTATTTTAGTTTCTAACTCTTGGATTTGCTGTTGCTTTTCAGGAGGGTTATCGGGTAGCCTACGAGGAGGAGGTGGAGACTGAGAAACACTACTAAGTTTAATTTCCAACGCGCGACTACTAGGAGCCTGATATAAAGTAACGTTTGGCTTAGTGTCATCAACCACACCACCAATTCCTCCGGCGAAAAAATTAACTTGTTCTTGATCAAAAACTAGTTCATAATTATTTTTGCTACTATCTAATAAGTCTGAAAAAATCTTATCCTCGGCATTATCGTAAGAACCAAATAATATTTTCTTTAAAGTAACGTCAGGATTTCCACCGTGTAATTTGGACAAATCAATCCCAAACGAACTCATATAAAAATTAGTAGTAATTTCTAATTCTAGGGCTTTAACATTAGCTGGTTTATTCGCAGAAGTATTTTCCTCAACTTTTACTTTAGTGAAATGTATTTTTATTTGATTCATATCAATATATTTTTTTATTCAATAATTTCAGTAATAACTCCTTCACCAACTGTATGACCTCCTTCTCGCATAATAAATTTATCATTTTTTTCAATGGCGATAACATCAATCAACTCAACAGTAAATTCAATATCGCTTCCCGGACTTACCTCTTTATCTTTAGGTAAATCAACTGTTCCAGTAATGTCAGCAGTAGAAATAAAAAACTGCGGACGATAACCACTCTGGAAAGAAGTATGACGCCCTCTTTCACCTTTACTTAAAATGTAAGCATGAGCTATAAATTTTTTGTGAGGAGTAATGGTTCCTGGGAAAGCTAAAACTTGTCCTTTTCTTACTTCTCCGCGTTCAACACCTCGCAAATTAATACCTACATCATCACCTGGTCTAGCTTCATCTAAACTCTTGTGGAACATTTCAATACCTTTGACAACTGCTTCTTTTTTTGCTCCAAAACCAATTATCTCTAATTTATCACCAATTTTTACTTTTCCTCGACGAACTTTACCAGTAACAACCGTTCCTTGGCCTCCAATAGTAAACATGTCTTCGATATACATCAAAAAAGGTTTATTTTCATCCCTTTCTGGAATAGGAATATGTTTATCGATAGCCTCAATAAGTTGAAGAATTTTTTTACCTTCCTCCACATCACCTTTTAGAGCTTTAAGAGCTGAGGCAAAAATTATGGGAGTATTTTTATTACCATCTTTATCATAACCGTATTTTTCTAAATGGGAACGAATATCACCTTCTAATAATTCTTTTGTTTCTTCATCAATTCCTTCACTAGTTTTATCGTTAATAAAAACTACAATATTTTCTACACCAATTTGTTTAGCAAGAAGAAGATGTTCTTCAGTTTGTGGCATAGCTCCATCACTAGAAGAAACTACTAATATAGCGCCTTCCATTTGAGCTGCTCCAGTAATCATATTCTTAATATAATCAGCATGACCTGGACAGTCAATTAAAGCATAATGACGAGTTTCAGTACGAAACTCAACATGAGTAGTACTAATAGTTATTCCGCGTTTTTTTTCTTCTGGAGCTTTATCAATTCTATCATAATCTAAAAATTTGGCTCATCCTTTCTCAGAAAGAACTTTAGTAATTGCTGCCGATAAGGTAGTTTTGCCATGATCAACATGACCAATAGTTCCAATATTCATATGAATTAATGATCTGTCAAATAATTTTTGTGCGCCTTTTGTATCTGTTTTTTTTTCTGCCATAAATTAAATTTCTATTATATTAATATTTTAAGAGTAATTTATAAAGTTTGTCACATTACAAATATAACGACTTTCTCATATATCATTCTCAATTTTGGCTATTTTTGGTTCAGTGATGATAACATACTCTAAATTATTTTTTCTCGTCTTGGAGTTTTTGAGGCAAATGATTTTTTTAATCATTTTTCACATTCTTACTTAATCTTCAACTATTTGGATTAAGAACAATTTTATTACTATTTTGATAATTTTTTTCTCGATTCTGAGTTTTTTCTTTACTATTTATTTCTTGTCATTTTTGAATTTTTTCATGATGTCCAGATAACAAAATTTTTGGAACTGAGAAGTTATGAAAATTCTCAGGCCTTGTATAAGAGGCAAAATCTAATTGCGAATTATGAAAAGTTTCTTGTTGGTAGGATTCTTCATTAATAACCCCCGGAATAGCCCTAATTAATGAGTCAGTCAAAACTAAAGCTGGCATCTCTCCACCCATTGTAATAAAATCACCAATTGATATTTGTTCATCAATATAATTCAATATTCGTTCATCAAATCCTTCATAATGACCACAAATAAAAACTAAGTTAGAAGTTCGATTAAGTAATTTTGGAACCTCTTTTTGGGTAAATTTTTTACCTTGTGGAGAAAGTAATACTAGATAACTATTAGAATAATTTTCTTGAATAATAGAAAGCGCTCTAACTAATGGATCAATTTTTAAAAGCATTCCCTTTCCTCCTCCAAAAGGATAATCATCCACTTGTCCCTTTACAGCAAAATCTCGCAAATTATAAATTTGATAAGAAAGTAATTTTTTTTGATGAGCTTTTTTGGCAAGAGAAATTTGAAAATAATTATAAAAATATTGCGGAAAAAGAGTAAGGTATATAAAGTTGGGCATAAGTAAATTAATTAATTTTACACTATCTGTATAATAGTTAAATTGGCAATTATTATTTTTTAAATGATTAAAATTAATAATATTATGACACTTGAAAGAACACTTTCTATTTTTAAACCTAATATTATTAAAAAAAACTTGATTGGAGAGATTATTAATATATTTGAAAAAAATAAATTACGAATAGTGGCGATGAAAATGATTAGTTTAACTTCCCAACAAGCTGAAAAATTTTATGAAGAGCATAAAGAAAGATCTTTTTTTAGAGATGTAGTTAAATTTATGTGTAGTTCACCAGTAGTAGTTATTTGTTGAGAAGGAGAAAATGTGATAAAATTTAATCGAGAAATAATGGGGGCTACTAATCCCCATGAAGCCATTGAAGGAACTATTAGAAAAATTTACGGAGAAAACATTCAAGCAAATGCAGTTCATGGTTCAGATAGTCCACAATCTGCAATAAAAGAAATAAAATTCTTTTTTAATAGTAAAGAAATGTTTTCTTAGTTATTTAAATACATTTATCAAAATTTTTACATTCTATTTGGAGCTTCTATTCCAATTAATTCTAAACCTAATTTTAAGATTATTTGAATATTTTTTACTAATAAAAGTTTTTGTGAAGTTAATTCTAAATTTTCTGAATCTAGAATTGTATTATTTTGATAATAAATTTGTCAATTTCGAGCTAATTCATATAGATAATTAATTAAATAATGAGGTTTATTTTCCTCAACAATATTCTCTAAAATAAGAGAAAAACGAATTAATAAATTAAATATTTTTCTTTCGCCTTCTTCTCTTAATAAATCAATATTCGAACTAATTTTTTCAATATTTTTTTCTTGAGCCTTTTGAAATATTTGGTGACAACGGGCATGAGCGTATTGAATATAATAAAGACGAGTTTTTTTTTGGTTCTCTTTTAATAAATCAACATTAATGGATAAAGGTTGATCAGGTGCTTTTTCTAGTAAAAAAAACTTTAATTGATTAATATCTAAATAATTTAATGTTTCCTCTAACTCAATAGTATTGCCCAGCCTTTTTGAAAACTTTCCCATTTGACCTTCTTTATTAAGTAAATTAACTATTTGAACCAAAGTTATCTGAACATTTTCAACCTTATAACCTAACAATTGGCAAGCGCCTTTTATTCTTCCAATATATCCATGATGATCTGAACCTAAAATATCAATTATTCTATCTGACCTTGCTAGTTTATCGCGATGATAAAGAATATCCGAAAAAAAATAAGTATAATCTTCCTCTTGTTTAATAATTACTCGATCTTTTTCATCACCAGCTAAACTACTACGAAAAAAAGTTGCCCCTGTTTGAGAATAAATTAGATCTTTTGCTTTTAGTTCATTAAGTAATTCTAAATCTTGATTTTTTTCATATAAATTTGTTTCAGAAAATCAAATATCAAAATTAATTCCACATTTGACTAAGTCTTGACGAATTTTAAATAGAATTATTCCTAAAATTTCTTTTTTTCAAATAATTAAATCTTCACTATTTAAATTTCTATTACCGTATTTATTACCTCATTTTTTTATTAAAATTTTTGCTATTTCTTGGCTAGATTTTCCTAAATATTCAATTTTTTCTTCTTTATCAAGAATAATTTCTTGAAATTGACAATAAAAATAATAAACTGATTTAATTAATGATAAAATTTGTCCTCCTCTATCATTTATATAATATTCTCGAATTACATCATATCCTAAAAATTGATAAACATTCGCCAAATTATTGCCAATAACCGCATGACGAAAATGAGCTAAATGTAAATAACCGGTCGGATTAGCTGAAACATATTCAATATTTAATTTAATATTTCTTTTCTTTCCGTGGAGATTTTTTCCTTCTGTTTGGTAAGTTTCTCACAGAAAATCTTGATGATAATTAGTAGGAAAACGAAAATTAATATAACCTTGCTCAGTAATCAATAATTCAAGACTGGAATGGTCAAATTTTTTTATTATTTCTTCTGCTATTTTTTGAGGATTTTGTTTAGTTTTATAAGAAATGGGGAGTGCTACAGTTAAAGAAAAATCAGCACTAACTTTGCTAGGTAAATCTCATTGAATAAAAGATGGCTTTCAAGAAATACCATAATAAGAAGCAATAGTTTTTCAAATTTCTAAGAAATCATTTAATAGATTTTTTTTCTTCATTTATAAAAAAATTTTTAACGACTTTCTCAAAAACCGACTATTTGACCTTTTTCTAAATCTCCTAATGGTATTTCTAATTTGACCTTATCACCTATTACTATTTTGGCTTTTTTTCGTCCAATAGGGGTGCGAAAACGAGAAGCGATAGTAGCAATGACTATTTGGCCATTATCACATTTAATATAAAAATTATTATTTCGTGATAACTTAATTACTTCGCCACGAGCTGAAAGAAAATTATTATTGTTCATAGTTAGTTATTATTTTAGCACCTTTTTCAGTAATGAATACCATGTGTTCAAAATGAGCATTAAAGTTACCATTTTTAGAGATTACTGTTCATTTGTTAGAAGAAAGTTCAATTTTCGCATCATTCTCTTGAACTAGCGGTTCAATACAAATAAACATTCCTTCTCGAATAATTTCTCCTTTATTAGGAGTTTTGTAATTGGGGATAAAAGGTTCTTCATGAAGAGAATTGCCAATTCCATGGCCACCATATTCTTTTACGGGATGATAACCACGAGTTCGAATATATTTTTCTAACATAGTCCCAATATCTTGGGTAGTAGTAATATTTGGTTGAATTTTTTGGATAACATAAAGCAAACTATTTTTAGTTACACTTAATAAATTTTTTATTTTTTGACTAACTTCGCCAATCACAGTAGTTAAAGCAGCATCAGCATGATAAGTAACTCCTTTTTCATCTTTTTTATAACAAGCAACATCGATGGAAATTATATCTCCTGTTTGGAAAATACGTTCATCAGGAATGCCATGAGTTAATTCACTATTTAAGGAAACACAAATAGAAGCAGGAAAACCTCGATAACCTAAACTTGATGAATAAACTTCTTTCTCAGTCATTAAATTAGCCGCTCGTTGGTCTAAATATTTTCCTGAAATACCAGGTTTTATTTCACTTTTTAATTGTTTCAAAATACTAGCGACTATTTTTCCTGCTTCTTTTATGTATTGAACTTTCTCCATTGACAATTTTATTTAATAAATATAAAAATATTTTTTTCTTTCAAAATCAATGATTAATTAATTCTATTTTTTGGTTAATTTTTCTAATTCTTTTTCCAATGGAAGTGAATAGAAGAAAATAATTTATAATTAATTAAGAAATATATTTATTTTTCATAAAATTTATAAAAAATTACTTATTTTTAAAATTTTTAATTTTTATATAATGGTAGCAGAGAGAGGGCTCGAACCTCCGACCTGACGAATATGAATCGCCTGCTCTAACCAACTGAGCTACTCTGCCTTTTAATATTATTTTAAATCAAAAAAGAAGTTGGGTTATTAAGAGTTATAATAATAATTTTTTGATAAAAATCTTTTATTGAATTTTCCATAAATTTTCAATCTGGTTCGCCATCAGTTGTAGGTAATAATAACTTTTCTTTTGGTATAATTTTTAAATTTTAACAATCCTCAACAACTAGTAAAAAAAATTGGAGAAGTTAATATTCAACAACCACCTCTTAATTATTCATCCACTGAAAACGTTAAAGGAGAAGAAAATGATTTAGTATTGTCTTATACTAATAAAACCAATGAATTATTTGGCAATAATTGACCAGAATTTGTAAAAGAAAGAATTGAAAAAGAATGAAAAATTATTATTATAACAAAGAAATACTTTTTTGATTTTATAATACCAATACTAATTGGCTCTTTTTGGGCTTTATTACTTGCTTATTATCTTTTCTACAAGAAAAGAGTACCTCCTAAGTGATACCTAATTTGTCTTGCTTTATTTTTCCTTGTTGTTTTATTCGTTTCTTCATCTTTTTCACCAGGCAAGTAAATTACTTAAAGCATTTAACTTCTTTTGGTTTAGGGAATCCATTGTAGCCATTAATTTGGATTTGACTTTTGCTTTATTTTTTCTTTCATATTTTTTTAGTTTTAATGGGAAAAACAACTCGTAACTAGTAAAATTATTGATAAAAAACTAATTTTATGACCAAAGAGTAAAAAACGACTCTTTTTTATTTTAGTTTCGAAAAAAACAAAAGAATAAACATTGTTAAATTATTATTTACTTTCTTCCTCATTAACTAATTTGGAACAGTTAGAATATTTTATTTTTGTGGTTGTTGTCTCGTCTTGTCCTATTTTATTTATAAAATAACTATAGTTTCAAACTTCTTTAGATATAAATATCTAATATTACTTACAACCATTTAAGTAAAATCAAATATTTAAAAACCTAAACTTTTAGGCATCTTAGTCTATATATTATATTTTAGAAAAATGAATATACAATCAATATATAAAAAATCAGAAAATAGTTTATGTTGTGAAAGATAAGTTATTGTGCTTATTAAAATGAATAAAAGGTTTATTTTCTAAAGAAGAACCGAAAAGTAAAAATATTAAAACTAAAAATAGTTCTAAATCTGTTCAAATTTCTGGTGATAAAAATTTAACTAATAATTTTACTAAAATAAGAACAATGATTACTCAAAATTATATACTACTTCCTACTTTAATCAAATAATCTAAATCAAGGACTTTTGCCTCTAATTCTCTTTTTAGTTCGTATTGATTAACAAATCTATCACCAACTAAACCATAAAAAGTAAGCATGGCATTGCGTCAACCAGAATTAGTTCAATTAACTCCATATTTATCTCCTAAAACTAAATTAAATTCCATGTTGGGATAAGAGCTTAATCAACTTTTTAAACTTCCTCCGGAAGATTGAGTGGGATTGCGAGTTCCTTTTTCGGATTCACTAGAAGCTCAGTAATAATCTAGAATATAATTTCATAATTGCTCTCTGTAAGTAGTTAATTGTTTTTGCTTATCAGTATGACTTCTTAAAAGTTTTATTTTTTCAATAGAAGCCTGATTAATGACTTCGGCTAAACTGGCTTGTAATTTTTGTTCTTGCTTTAATTTATCGATTTCTAGCTGTTTTTCTTGTTGCTCTTTTAATAAAGCATTCTCCCGTTTTTTTATTTCTTCTTCATTAATTCGTTTCTTTTCTAAAATTTCCGCTTCAATTTTGGCTTTTTCTTCATTAGCTCGTTTTTCAATGCGTTGGCGTTCTTCCTTATCTTCTAAGGAAATTCTGGCTAATCGTTCTTCTTTTTCTCGTTCAATTAATTCACTTTGATTTTTTAACCGTTCTTCTTCTTGGGCGTTTTCTTTTTTAATATTAGCAATTTGTTCTTGTTTGCGTTGTTCTTCTAAATTTGCTTCTCTTTGTTTAATTTCTAATTGTTCTTCGACTCTTTTGCGTTTAGTTTCAATTTGTCTTAATTTTTCAGATAAATATCGTTCTTGTTCTTCTTTTAATCTTTGTTGCCTTAATTCTTCGGCTTGGCGTTGTTTTTCGGCTTCTTTGGCAATTAGTTCTTGCTCTTTTTTTATTCGCTCTTGTTCTTGGACTAATTTCTTATCTTTTTCTTTTAATTTTTCTTCTCTTCTTTTTTGTTCGGTTTCTGCTAATTGTTTTCTTTGTTTTTCTCGTTCTTGGCGTTTTCTTTGGCGTTCAATTTCTTCCGGTGATAAACTGCTAGAACCTTCTAAGGGATTTTCTCTTTCTTCCGTAGGAGTAGTTGTTGAAGAACTAGAAGAAGAAACAGTTTCTTTTTGTTTACCTTTATCTTTTTTAGTTTTTAAAGCCTTATAAATTTTTCAGTCTTCTACTAATTCTAATGGTAAATAATCAGTAATGGTTTTATTTTGTAAATTACCAGCAAAAATTAATAATTCAAAATAATTATATTTCGGTAATAGTTCAAAACCATTAAAAAAGAAATAAACTCGTTGTCAAGCTTTAATTGCTCCCATAATTACTCAGTCTTTTTTTTTCGGAAAAATATTCACTATCTAAACGAAATTTTAAATAAACTAATTTGCCACGGTTTTGCTTACCATATTCTAATAAACTCGGCAATAAAGTTTTTCGTGCTTCTTCGGCTTTTTGCTTGGATAATTCTTTTTGTTTAGCCAAGATTTCTTTTTGGAATTCTTGCTGTTTTTGCTTTAAAAAAACATTTTTTAAGGCTAAATAAGGTGTAGTAGATTTGGTAAAGTCAGTATTAAGGTTAGGAATAATATTTTCATTAGTTAAAATATTTAAAGTAGAATGAGACAACTTTAATTCTTTTATTTGTTCTAATAATGCTAAAGAATACTTAAATTCTTTGCTTAAAGGTGATAAAGAATTAATAATGTTTTTGTGAGTAGGTGAAATTTTATATTTACTTAAAGGAGTAGTAAATAGTTCTTGCTTTTCTGCTTTACTAAACTGTATCTTTTGTAATCCTAATTTTAAAAAGTTTTCTTTCTGTTCAGCAGTTATCTTTCAATTGTTAGCATTGACAAAAGAAACTCCCATTTTTTCAAATTCTTGCTT
>Ga0307514_10001798_pt1 | contig 24114 bp, 18 predicted proteins | sample 16_EM_MG_FD_203088 | JGI IMG/M metagenome (GOLD analysis project Ga0307514, IMG submission 203088) | Populus trichocarpa ectomycorrhiza microbial communities from riparian zone in the Pacific Northwest, United States - 16_EM | ecosystem: Host-associated > Plants > Roots > Unclassified | place...
AAGCTGCTGGCGCTCCCTGTCTTCTGCGCGGTCATCCTCGTCACCCACCTGGCCTCCTTCCCTGTGGCCAGGGCCGGGTTGCCGGTGCTGCGCACGATGCTGTCACTGCAGGTGCTGCTGCTCCTGTTCGGGGCCGCGCTGGCGATCTTCGTGGGGCCGCAGCAGAAGGGAGATGACGTCCTCACCATCGTGGCCGGCATGTCCTTCGTTGCCGCGATGGCCATTCAGAACGCTGCCTCGCGCGTGCACCTTGGCAGCGCCCCGCCGACCACCTTGATGACCGGTACGACGACGCAAATCATGATCGACATCGCGAACCTGGTTCGCGGATTGGATGGCGAAAAAAGGCAGGAGGCAAGCACTCGCCTGTCGAAGATGCTCGCCAACGTGGCGGCGTTCGCAGCGGGCTGTGCGGCAGGTGCCATCCTGTACAGCCAGTTGAGCATGTGGTGCTTCGCGATCACGCCCGTGCTCGGGCTCGTGCCCATTCTGGCGAAGGCAACGCGCGCAGCCGCACCCTGACCGGCCGGCAGCGTTCCGGCTGCCGTGCAGCGTCCACCGCCAAACCGGGCTTGGTAGTCATCCGGCGTGATGCCGAGCCGTTTCACGAACAGCTTCCTCAACGACCGCTCGGTCGCAAAGCCGACCCGGCATGGCCGCGCGGCCCGCCGGTTCCGCCATCGACATCGACATCGGTTGATTCGCGTTCGAAAGCACCCACGGCGCGTTCTGGCTGCCGCAGCGGCTCGTGCTCTGGGTCGCCAGATGCACGCGGTACTGCGACTGCCCACCCGGACGTTTCAAGATCCCAGCGGGTAAGCTGGCGGGTCATGCACATACTGGTATCGCGCCGCAGCACTCGCCCATGCCGAAGCCTCCACTCGCACGCGCGCAGCACGCGGCACGCGGCGCGCCACGAAAAGTCAATCATCTCGCGTTGGCTGGCAGGGCTGGTCTGGACGGCCCTCGCCCTCAAGTTGACCAGCGCCTCAGCGCTTGCAATCTCGGACTACGAGCACACCGTCTGGGGCGAGAAGGACGGCCTTGCAGCTGCGGCGGGTCAATTCATCCAGGTGCCGCACGGCATGCTCTTGATGCGGACCACCGTGGGCCGCCAGGTCTTCGATGGCGTTGAGTTCCACTCGTTCAACAAGGCGCCGGCGGGCGGGCCGTTCGTGGACTCCGCCGACGTGCTGGGACAGACCAGCCCCACGGGAGCGGTCTACTACATCCATCCCGAGACGCTCCGCCTGATGCGGAGGTGGCAGGGCCGCACCGAAGCGGTCGAGGACAAGTTTGGCGCAGGTCCTTACGCCAGGTTCATCTTCGATCAGCAAGGGGTTGGGTGGTATCACCAGAGAGGTGTCCTTCTTCGGCTCGAGGGGCTCCATCTCGAGGCCCTCGATGATTCATGGGGCATTCCAAAGGGGACGAGGGCAATCCACCGTCCGGTCGTTGACGCGCAAGGGGCCGTCTGGTTTGTCAATCCTGTGGGCCTGTACAGGCTGCCCAGGGGCGCGCGGGTGTTCGAGCGCGTTGACGTGCGGGATTGCGAGCAGATTGCCTTCGCGCCGGATGGATCGCTGTGGTGCACAGGCGCCGAGGGCATCGCCGTGATCGACATGAAAGACAGCCGCCCTGTCAGCCAGCGGCGCCTGACGCAGGTGCCCCACGGCATCATGTTGTTCGACAGCCGGGGCGGTCTCTGGATCCATTCGCTGATCGGCATCGAGCATGCGGCCGACTGGCGACGCGTTCTCGCGCCTGGAGGCGTCTCCGCCCTGCGGGCAGACGCCATCACGCCTGAGCGCGGCCTGTCGTCTCTTTCAGTGAACGACTTGCACGAAGATGCCGACGGGAACATCTGGCTGGCAACCGCAACTGGCATCGAGCGGTTTCGGCTCCCGCGCTTCACGCAGGCGAAGTTCCCGCGTTACGTGACCTCTGCCGAGCTGACACCCGATGCCGATGGCGGTCTTTGGCTGGGCCAATGGAACAGCAGTTTGAAGTACGTCGCCAATGGCAGCGTCAAGGAGATGCCCCAGATCAAGGACGTCACGAGCATCCGGCCCGGCGCAAATCATCGGATCTGGGTGTCGACCCAGAACGCGCTGTGGCGCAAGGAGGCGGGTGCCGACTTCACCCTTGTCCCGACGCCCGATCTGTCATGGCGTGGGCAAATACATCAGATTGCTGAAGATGACACGGGAGCCGTGTGGCTTCAGGCTGGCGATCAGTTGCTGCGCCTTCAAGACGGTCGCATTTCTCAACCCAAAGGGCCTGTCACGCCGCCTGCCGATGGACGCTACATCCTCCATGCCGACACGCAGGGCCAGCTCTGGTTTGCCGGCAAAGCGCGCCGCGGTCCCTTCGTGCTGCGTGGGGGCCTGTTCCGCGAGATCAGGTCCGAGCCCTACCATGACACGGTGACCGAAGCCTGGGTGGCCTTCGCGCGCGGCGCAAGGGTCTGGATCGGCGGGCTCAACGGCGTGGGCGTTTTCGAGGGAGACCAGTTCCGCCCCTTGCAGAGCAAGGGCAATGTTCTCAAAGCGATCACGGGCATCGTCGAGACGCCGCAGGGTGATCTGTGGCTGTCCGGGCTGAACAAGGTCTTTCACATTCCCGCAGCAACGCTCAAGGCCGGCTTGAGCGGGCAGGCGGTGATGCCCAAGGTCTATGACCACCATGACGGGCTACACGGCGTCGCAGATCCCGGGGATGCGCCCAGGTTGGCCCGGGATGCCGCGGGCCTCATCTGGGCCTCGACCAACGAAGGTCGCTTCTGGATCGATCCCGGTGTCAAGCAGGCCGTGCCCAAGCCACCCGTGGCACAGGTCTGGGCGGTCAAGAGCGATGGCGCGATCACGCCAGCGGGAGCCGGGGTGCAACTGTCCGCCAATCCCGGCCAGATCGAGTTCAACTATTCGGCGGCGGCGCTCTCCATCGCGGACCGGGTTCGCTTTCGGTATCGCATCGAGGGCATCGACAGCGAGTGGCAGGAGGCCGGGGCTCGGCGCACCGCGTACTACACGCAGTTGCCGCCGGGCCGCCATCGTTTCGAGGTCATGGCCAGCAACGAGGATGGCCAGTGGGCCGAAGTGCCCACGTCGCTGGCGTTCGAGGTGCTGCCGGCCTGGTACCAGACGCTCTGGTTTCGCATGCTCGCGCTGTCGCTTGTGCTCGGATGCCTCTGGCTGGTCTACCGGCTGCGCGTGGGTGTCCTGAGGGCTCGCGAGCGGTCGCGCATGCGCGAGATCCTGGCGGAGCGCGAGCGCATTGCGCGAGACCTGCACGACACCTTGTTGCAGAGCATGCAAGGCGTGATCCTTGGATTCCAGGCCGTGGCCACCGCATTGCCGGCCCAGGACAACACCCGCGGTTCGATCGAAAGCCAGCTCGACCACGCCGACCAGATGCTGGGCGAGGCACGCGACCGGGTGCGCGATCTGCGCAGCACGGATGCCGACGCCGTCGGCCTGCGCGAAGCGTTCGAATCGGCCGCAGCCCAACTGGCGGGAACAGCGCAGGTGGAGATCGTGGAGGCCGGGCGAGTTCGGGCCCTGAGGCCTCTCACCCGCGACCGCATCTACCTGATCGGCCGTGAGGCGCTGCTGAATGCCGTGATCCACGGCAAGGGCAGCGACATCCGCGTGGACCTGCAGTTCGAGTCGCGCCGATTCACCCTGCGCGTGCGCGACAACGGCCCGGGCATGGCCCCGGAAGTTCTGGCGGCTGGCACCCGCCCCGGCCACTACGGACTGCTGGGCATGCGCGAGCGAGCCGCGCAGATCGGCGGCAGCCTCACGATCACAAGTCGACCCGGAGGTGGCACCGAGGTCGAACTTCAGGTGCCTGCCGCCCAGGCTTTCGAGGGCACCGCGTCGAACAGGCCGTGGCGCCAGATCTTGCGAATCCCCAGAGAAGGTCGCCAGCCGATGCGCCGGCAGGCATAGGCAAGAGCTGCAACGGACCGCCTATTGCATGCACCAACTGAGGTACTCGCGATTGGTGAACCGATAGGGCCCGCACGCAAAGGCCGGATTGGTAGCAGCACGGCCAGCAACGCCGCCACCGGGGCAAACAGGATGACGCCGTGCCCCCTGCAGGCCACGAAGATGAGCAACCCCAGCGCAAAGAGAACGATCAGGAGAGACATCGAGTGGCTCCAGTGCGGTTGGTCGGCCGGCTAATTGCCCAGGCCCTTGACGGCGGCCAGGATGACATTCGCCACCTCGGCAGGCTTGGCCATCATCACGGCATGGCCTCCGTCAAGACTGGTGACCTTGGCGCCTGCACGTTGCGCCATGGCTTTCTGCGCGGGCGGTGGAATCATGTGGTCCTGCTCGGCCAGTACATACCAGCTGGGCTTGCTCCGCCAGGCCGCCACACTCACCTTGTCGCCGAAGCTGCGCCCTTCGATGGGCTTCTGGCTCACTGCCATCAACCGGGTCCTGGCCGGCGCCAGGTCCTGGGCGAAGTGCTCCCCGAAGTTCCTGGCGCTCATCCACAGATAGCCGTGTGAATCCTGCTCGATGCCCGCCAGGCCCGGAGGTTGCGGCAGGTCCTTGTTGGCGGAAAGGTCGTTCACCGATTCCCCGTCCGTCGGCGCAAAAGCCGCGACGTAGACCAGGCCCGCGACCTTCTCCTGCCGCCCCACCTCGGTGATGACCACTCCACCCCAGGAATGGCCGACCAGCAGCACCTTGCCCGCTTGCCTGTCGATGGCTCGCTGCGTCGCGGCCACATCGTCGGCCAGCGAACTCAGCGGGTTCTGCACCGCAACCACCGTCAGCCCCTTTTCCTGAAGCAACGGGACGACATCGTTCCAGCAGGAGCCGTCTGCCCAGGCGCCATGCACCAGGATGACGGAGACCTGTTGGCTCGCAGCTGCCGCTGGCGCTGCCGCGACGACACCCGGACTCAGCCAGGCGCCGAACGCCAAGCCGGTCGCGATGGAGAAGGCAGTCAGCTTGGGAACAAGGGGGGCATTCATGGCAGTTCCAGTCATCAAAATAAGAGCATTCAATGTCCTTGGAAGCTGGGTCGCCAGCTTCCTCCCGGGGGTTGGTGCCACCTCCTCCGTTGGTGGCAAGCGCTGCTTGACGGCTGGCGAACTCGATCGCCAGGCCTGCGCCGAGCAAGCTGCAGCCCAAGTCGGCGACCTGCCTCTTCTGGCCACTGTGGTGCCTTCCTCCGTGCACACAGCTGCACGCCTCACGCCCGGCACACTCGAAGCGAACAGCGACGGGAAAGCCAGCTGGCACGCACTGCTGCGCGGGTGCCCGTTCCAACTCGGGGATGAATCCATGAACGACCTGTTGATCTCACTCGCGCTCGGCCTGGGCATTGGCGTCGCCTGCCGCTGGTTCGACCTGCCACTGCCGGCGCCACCCAAGCTGGTGGGCGCGCTGCTTGTCCTGTCCATCACCCTCGGCTTCACCGGCGTTGACCACCTGCTGCGAGGCGCCGCATGAATGCCGGCCCGACACAGAAGACCAGGATCGTGATCGGACTGCTGCTGGGCGTGGCGATTGGCGCGCTGTGCCGCTGGGCCGGCATCCCGTCGCCAGCACCGCCCGTGCTGGCCGGTGCGCTGTTGGTGGTGGCCATGACCCTCGGGTACATCGCCACGGATCGCTGGGTCGCGAAAAGGGAAGCCAGGCACCGGGACCTGTGCGGCGGGCCGGACGGTTCGCTCAAGCAAGGCCGGTGACATCGCCGGGCTCTCCCTGCCGGACCTCGCAGCGCGGCTCTACCCAACCGCGCGCGCCTGCGCCCCTTACGCCCAGAGGCCTAGCGCGCGCCAACCCGAGTGCGGGTGCCGGCAGGTGATCGGTTCGGCAAAGTGGCCAGACATTGCCCACCTGCTCCGAACGCGGTGCCGGAAACAACCGGCGGTCGCCTTCGTCACAGGCGGGTGGTGGTGGCGGGTAAGTCGGACCTGCCCGTGGCGCACGCCGCAGGCTCCGTCCGCATCTTCAACAACGCCTCGAAGCGAGGCTCATACGCAAAGGTCATACATGGCACACGTACTCACCACCGGCGGCGGAAAAGCGCTGCTTGACGCCTCCGACGTCGCGATCCTGCTGCTGGATCACCAGTCAGGCCTGCTCCAGACCGTGAAGGACATCGAGATCAGCGAGCTGAGGGCCAACGTCGCATCCCTGGCCAAGGTTGCGGCCTTGATGGACATCCCGGTCATCACCACCGCATCGGTGCCAGATGGCCCGAACGGTCCGCTCATCTCCGAGATCGAGCAGTTCGCGCCTCGCGCAACCTACGTTTCACGCAAAGGGGAGATCAGCGCCTGGGACAACGAAGACTTCGTCAAGGCCGTGCGCGCCACAGGCAAGAAGACGCTGGTCATCGCCGGCATCTGGACCAGCGTCTGTGTGATGTTCCCGGCCCTGGACGCAGTGGCCGCTGGATTCAAGGTCTATGCGGTCATGGACGCCTCCGGCGACCCCAGCGAATTAACCTCCCGGGCCACGCTGGCCCGGTTCACGCAAGCCGGTGTGGTGCCGACCAGCATCAGCGCGATGGTTTGCGAGCTGCAGAGAACCTGGAACCGGCCCGACGCGGCAAAGTACGCCGAGATCTACGCCCTCTTCTCCCCGCACTACGCCGCCGCCATCGAGAGCTTCGTGCGCGCGCAGCTGGCTGCAAAGGCATAACCGGCCAGTGCGACCCCGGGCAAGCCGCCCAGGGTCTTGCACGAGCTGCCATCGCTTGAGGTGATGGCAATGTGAACGGGCCGCCGGATGCTGCAAATGCATCCGGCGGCCCGTTGTCACTGGTTTCTCAGCGAACCACTCGTTGCAGGAACTCGCGAATCAGGTCGCCAATCTGCCGGCCGTGGTCTTCGAGCGCGAAGTGGCCGGTGTCGAACATGTGGATTTCGGCGTTCGGCAGGTGACGCTTGTACGGGGCCGCCCCGGCCGCCGGGAAGATCTCGTCATTCGCGCCCCAGGTGATCAGCATCGGCGGCTGGTACTTGGTGAAGTACTCGTGCCACGACGGATACAGCGGGACGTTGGTCCGGTAGTCGTAGAACAGGTCAAGCTGGATCTCGGCGTTGCCAGGGCGGTCGAGCAGGGCCTGGTCGAGCGTCCAGGCGTCGGGACTGACCAGCGACATGTCCTTGAATCCGGTGCTGTACTGCCAGTACGTTGCCTTCAGGGTCGTCAGCCACCGGATGGCCTCGCGCTCCTTGGCGGCACCGGTTTCCCAGTAGGCCATGATGCCGTCCCAGAACGGGTGCCCGAAGCCCTCCATGTACGCGTTGCCGTTCTGAACCACAAACGCGGTGACGCGCTCCGGGTGCTTGACCGCCAGGCGAAAGCCCACCGGGCCGCCGTAGTCCATCACGTACAGCGCGTACTTCTCGATGTCGAGCTGGCGGGTCAGCTTGTCCACGATGTTCGTGTAGTTCTCGAAGGTGTAGGCGAACTTCGCACGATCAGGGCTCTCGCTCTGGCCGTAGCCCGGGTAGTCCGGGGCGATGACGCGAAACTTGTCCGCCAGCTGGGGGATCAGGTTGCGGAACATCTGCGACGACGTGGGGAAGCCGTGCAACAACAGAAGCACCGGGGCGTCCATCGGACCCGCATCCCGGTAGAAGACTTCGATGCCGTCGACCTTGACTCGTTCATACCGGATGTCGGTCGGCGATGATGTGCGGGGGGTAAGCTGGTCCATGTGATTCCTCGTCAGTAGATGGTGGGGCGCCTCCGGTCTGCGGATGCAGCAAGCCTGGAGGATGTCGTCATGACATCGCGTGTCTCAGCGTGTGATGACGGACGTTTCAAGGTTAGACACCAGCGCTGCGAGGCACATCCTGCAGAGGGCGGTGTCGAGGGTGGCCTTTGGATGGAAAGGACAGCAGACATGTCGCAATTCGGATGCGCGAGACCACGCTGATTCAGACCAAGAGGTACCTGAATTCACGACCCGAGATCGCCGGGATCGGTGATGCATCACAACAGCGCGATGGTCGTCATGGCATGCCCGGGTCCGTACCGCCGGCAGCCCTCTTTCTCAGCGCCGCCAGTTCCGCGACCATGGAGGCGGTCATCTCACGGATCTCGGCCTCGGTGAAGCGCGGCGTGATGTGCTGAGGGCAGTTCCAGTCAAAGGCTTCTACCCCGATGACGATCGCGCGCTCGGCCCTGCCGGCATATCCGGGAACCTGGAGCGACCGGACCAGGTCAGGATCAACGGCCCGGTCAATGACCCGCGCGCGGCCCCAGATCTTGAGCCGACCGGGGTCAGCGTGATTGACAAGAATCAGCGCAACCCGGCCATCGGCATCGAGATTGCCAACGCTGACATATTGCAGGTTTCCGCGGAAATCGGCGAACCCGATGGTCCTGGCATCGAGCACCTTCAGAAAGCCCGGCGGTCCCCCACGGAACTGGACATAGGGCCATCCCGTCTCGCCGACGCTGGCCTGGAAAAATCCGTCCATTCCTTCGATGAACTCTGTCTCGGCCTGCGTCAGTTCCTGCTGGCGCGCCGTCGCCGTCTCGAAGCTCCGGTTGGCCTGCCGGGAGCCGTAGCGTTGCTGGGCTGCCTTCACCGAAGGCGTGAATGTGATCTCCGCGAATGCTCGTGGCATGAAATCTCCAACGGGTTGTCCAATGTGGAAGGCTGTGAAGTCGCCGCCTGCAGACGGCCGACAGGCCCCGCACGTCCCTTTGCGACGGCCACGCCGCAAGCGTAGAAATGCGCCGGCGATGCGGACACACCCCCAGGACCAGCAGAAGGTTGCAACTTTGGGTCAACCGTCTGGACGACGGACATTCGCCCCGCGCGGGTGGCTACCTCACTTGGACGCAAGGGCCGCTATGCCTCCGGCTGGGTGACGGGTGCTGGCAGCCCGGCAAAGATTGGCCACCTCAACTTCCGACGCCGGGATTCCGCCATGGAAACACGTCCTCCACTTCCTCCCTTTACCCGCGACACCGCGCTGCAAAAGATCCGGTTGGCCGAAGACGGCTGGAACACGCGAGACCCTGCCCGTGTGGCGCTGGCCTACAGCGAGGACACCCGCTGGCGCAACCGGACGGAGTTCCCGACAGGCCGGCCGGCAGCAAAGTTGCTGCTGGAGCGCAAGTGGCAGCGCGAGCTCGACTACCGGTTGATCAAGGAACTCTGGGCCTTCGAGGGCAACCGGATTGCCGTCCGCTTCGCCTACGAATGGCACGACGACGCCGCGAACTGGTACCGCAGCTATGGCAATGAAAACTGGGAGTTCAATGCGGCGGGCCTGATGACGCATCGACACGCCAGCATCAACGACCTGCCCATCGCGCAAGCGGATCGGAAGTTCTTCTGGCCCCTGGGCCGGCGGCCCGACGATCATCCCGGATTGACTGAACTGGGACTTTGAAGGTCCACGCCCCTCCCCCCGCAACTTGCCGTTCGCCAGCGCAAAGCCCTTCGGTCGCGGCTGGGCGGCATCAGCCCCTACTCATCACCACTTTCGTGATGCTGGGGGAAGATGATTTTTCGTCGCCCGAACAAGCGGGCATCCAACGAATAAGCCCCGGGGCCCAGCATTGCGAGCGCCGCGGCCTCAAGGATCGTGCAGACGGGCCCCACGTCCATCTCGCCGGTGCCATTGACGCAAATCGCCAGGACCAGGGGCACGCACATCGCCGAGAAGACCGGCGTGAAGAGCCCGATCCAGAGCGCGATCGCCACCGTCCAGGGCGCCAGCATGGCCACACCGGATGTGAACGGGCCAGGAGGCCGGAGTGCGCCGTCCAACAGGAGAACGCTCAGCGCAATCCGCATGATGAGCAGCGCGGCGCCCGGTGGCCCGCCAGGGAACGCGGAGAACAGTCTTTGCATTTGCTCGCATGCTATGAAGACGCCATCGAACGGAAAATGCCAATCCGGGTAACGGCCACTCAGCCCTTGGAGTGATTTCAGGTGCAGCGCCGGTCGATAGAGTCGAATTCACCACCATTCGAGTCGAGCGCCAATGAAGCGAAGCCTGCGGCGGTTGCCATGGTGCCGACTTGTGTGCCTGCTCAGTTGTGGCAGCGTTTGGGGGGCCGACCGGGGCCCGGCGCCGCCGCTCGCCTTCATCCGCTCAGATGGGTTCATCGCTTTTTGCGGCGTTGGCGTGGCGCTGCTGGCCTTGGCCGCGCTCCGGCTCTGCGTCCAGCGGGCCGCCGCTCGCATGCGCGCCCGCTGCGAAGAACGCATGGCCGAGCAAACATGCATCGCACGGGAACTCCAGGACACGCTGCTGCAAAGCACACAAGGCCTGATCCTTCAGTTCCAGGCCGCCGTGGACCACATGTCCCCCCAGGATCCAGCCCGCGCCGCCCTGTTGGAAGCGCTGGACCGCGTCGAAGCCATGCTGACGACGGGCCGCGAGAGGGTGCTTGACCTGCGCACCTCGGAGGAGCCACTGGGCGACCTGCCGGTGGCCTATGCCGCCACCGGCGAAGCGCTGAGGCAAGGCGGCCATGTGACCTTCCGCACCATCGTCGATGGCACGGCACGTGACCTCCAGCCCTTCGTCAAGGCCGAGCTCTATCGCATTGGCAGAGAGGCGCTGCTCAATGCATTTCGCCACGCACATGCGGCCACCATAGAAATCCAGATCGTCTATGGAGAAGACAGGCTGAGCATCCGCATCCGCGATGATGGAACAGGTGTTGATGCGCGCATGCTCGGGCAGGACAAGGGCCCCGCTCACTGGGGTGTCGTTGGCATGCAGGCGCGCGCGGCGCGAATCGGCGCCCGACTCGATTTCTGGAGCCGCGCGGGTGCCGGCACCGAAATCGAGTTGCGCATTTCGGCTGCGCTTGCCTACAAGCCACCGTCGAAGATCGGCCGATGAAGAGGCGACTCAGAGCTCTTCGTTGAGGATGCCCCGGCGCATCGCGATGACGACGGCCTGAAGGCGGTCACTCGCACCGAGCTTCACGAGAATGCTCTTCATGTGGGTCTTGACGGTCTCTTCCGAAACCCCGAGGCGATCTGCGACCTGCTTGTTGGCGCCTCCCGCGGCCACCTCGCCAATGACCTCCACCTCGCGCGGCGAAAGCGCCTCGTCGGTCAAGCGCAGGGAAAGCTCCTGCGCCACCTCAGGCGCGATGAAGCGCTTGCCGCCATGCACGGCATGCACAGCGGCCACCAGTTCCTTGCGAAGCGCGTTTTTCAACAGGTAGCCGCTGGCACCGATCTTGAGCGCACGAAGGGCTTGCACATCGCCGCGGTAGGTCGTCAGCACCACGATGCGCGCTGACGGATCCCTGCTCAGCATTTCACCCATCGCGGCCATGCCATTCATGCGTGGCATCTGCAGGTCCATGAGCGTGACATCAGGCTTGTGCTGCTCGAACAGCGCCAGCGCTTCGATGCCGTCGCCCGCCTCGGCGACCAGGGCCATGTCAGGCTGGCCGGAGATGACCGCGGCTATGCCCGCGCGGACCATCGGGTGGTCGTCAACCACGAGGAGGCGAATGGGGCGATCGTGAGGCTCAGACATGTTGGTTGGCGCGCCCTGCAGCGTTCAAGGTTCGTGCGGGACGTTACCGCCCTACCGGGACCATCGTCAACCTGCACGGCGCGCGACTCCCTCTATCGAGTGAGGCGCCCGTCCCTGCGTCGCGGCTGGCGAGGCTTGACCCGGCTCCCTAAAGTCCTGATCCATCAAGTCACCTCATCTGCCCATTGGAAGTCACGATCGATTGCGGAAGACACCCTTCGCCAGCCACGTCAATGCGCAGGCATGGGCGCCTGGGTTGCCGCTGCGATTTTCCCAACTGTGAGGTCTGCACCTCGTGTGATGGAGAAGATCATGAAGCCTGAACCCCGGGAAGCCACGCCAAGTTCATATGAATTTGGAAAATTCCTGCTTGTTCCTGAGCGTCAGGCGCTGCTGGAGAGCGGTACCCAGGTCCGGATTGGCGGCCGCGCATTCGAGATGCTGACTGTCCTGGTGACTTGCGCGGGCGAAGTGGTGAGCAAGCGCGAATTGCTGGAGCGCGTCTGGCCGGACACGGTGGTCGAGGAAAGCAACCTCAAGGTGCACATGGCGGCACTGAGGCGGGTGCTGGGTGACGATCCATCAGCGGCCAGATACATCGCGACGGTGACTGGGCGCGGCTACCGATTCATCGCAGAGGTCACGGCCCACACCTCGCCTGCGGGGCGGGCATCTTCTTCGCCATCGACGCCAAGGCGCAGCAATCTGCCGGCCGGTCGCGCGAGCGTCCTGGGGCGGGACGATGTGATCGACATGTCGTTGGATGAGTTGACCCAATGCCGCCTGATTTCCATTGTTGGCGCGGGCGGCGTGGGAAAGACCACGGTAGCGCTCGCGGTGGCCGAGCGAGCGCTGGGTGCGTTCAAGGATGGTGTGTGGCTGATCGATCTGGCGTCACTCACAGAACCCCACGAGATGCCCGGCGCAATCGCCAGCGCGATGGGTCTTGCACTGCATGGTGCTAGCGAATGGGCGGCATTGTGCGAACACCTGCGCGAACGCACGCTGTTGCTTGTGCTCGACAACTGCGAACACCTCATCGATGATGCGGCCCACTGCACCGCCCAGGTTCTCGCGAACGCGGCCAACGTCAAGATTCTCGCGACGAGCCGAGCACCGCTGCGGATTACGGGAGAGCGAGTGCGCAGGCTTGCAGGACTGTGCGCGCCGCCTCGATCAGAACGTTTGAATGCGACACAAGCGCTGCGTTTTCCCGCGATCCAGCTCTTCGTGGAGCGGGCGACATCGAGCTTTGAACGGTTCGAGTTCCACGACGCCGACGCTGCTGCGATCTCGGAAATCTGCCGAAGACTCGATGGTCTCGCGCTGGCGATCGAACTCGCCGCGGCGTGCGTACCGGCTTTTGGCGTCAGCGGCTTGCTGAGGCAACTCGACAGTCGCACCCATCTCCTGACGGGTCGCCGTGCGGGTCCGCACCGCCATCAAAGCCTGGCTGCGAGCTTCGACTGGAGCCATGCCCTGCTTTCGGAAGCCGAAGCCACCGTCTTGCGCGCTGTCTCGGTGTTCGACGGCGAATTCGATTGCCCGGCCGCCGCGGCCGTCACGGACCTGAGCCTTGACCAAACGACGGAGGCGCTGGGCACGCTCGCCGAAAAGTCGCTCGTCACGGCAAATTTCGGTGGCCCCACAGTGAGCTACTTCCTCCCGGAAACGACAAGGCACTGCTGCCTTGAGCGCCTGGCGCTGAGCGGGCAGGAACACCTGGTTCGCTTCAGGCTCGCGCATCACAGGCGTGGCGCACTCGACCAGCAAGGCGCGGCCCTTTCGCCGCGGGACACAGGCCCGCAACCACCGAACTCCCCGTGCCGCCACTGCGGCACGACACGCGGAGCTGCCTGCGCGGCGCCGCCAATCACCCCCTCCAAGGGCCATCATGACCAGTCGAAGAACCTTCCTGAACACCTCAGCCGCTGCAGCGGCTGCCACGCTCGCGTCCACGCCGGCCCTTGCCGCGCGGCGGCCACCGTCGCCTGACATCGCGACCACCGTTCCCGATGGCCTCAACCCCGTCGGCGTTCGCACGGCAGGCGTGCGCCTGGTCCCGGTCGTCGGCGGCAAGTACAAGGTCTGGACCAAGCGCGTCGGCAACGGCGCGACCAAGGTCTTGCTGCTGCACGGTGGCCCCGCCTTCTCGCACGAATACCTGGAAGTCATGGCGGCATTCCTGCCCGAGGCCGGCTACGAGATCTATTTCTATGACCAGCTGGGCGTCAACAACTCCGATCAACCGGCCGATGCGTCGCTGTGGACAGTGCCGCGCTACCTGGAGGAGGTGGAGGAGGTCCGGCGTGGCCTGGGCCTCGACAAGTTCGTGCTGTTTGGCCACTCATGGGGCGGCGTGCTGGCCATCGAGTACGCGCTGAAGCACCCCCAGGCGCTGAAAGGCCTGGTGATCTCCAACATGGTGGCCGGCATGCAGGCGTACCTAAAGCGGGTCAACCATCTCAAGGAGACCTTGCTGCCTGCGCCGCTGCTCAAGCAGATCAATGCACTCGAACAGGCCAGGGACTTCGACAACCCGGCCTATGAGCAGATCATCATGGCGCACCTCTACAACAAGATCATCTGCCGGCTGGCCCCCTGGCCCGATGCGCTGATGCGCAGCTTCAAGCACATGAACAAGGACATCTACATCCAGATGCAGGGGCCCAGCGAGTTCGAGGTGAGTGGCAGCCTGAAGGACTGGGAACGCTGGGATCGCCTGAAGGACATCAAGACCCGCACCCTCATCCTCGGCGCCATGCACGACACCATGGATCCGGAAGACCTCCAGCGCATGGCAAAGATGATGCCGAACGCCAGGGCGGAGATCTGCCCCAACGGCAGCCACCTGGCGATGTGGGACGACCAGGATGCCTACTTCGGCCACCTGCTGCGCTTCCTGGCAACCGTCTGATGCGTCAGTGAGCCTGGTGCCGCGACGTTCACTCGCGGCCCTGGGCTGGCAACCCATGTGGCGCTGGCACTGCCGGCGCCACATGGCACGGGTCACCGGAGGTTGCGCCCGAGAAACGCCATCATCCAACGAGCAATTTCGTCGCCATGCGAGGCCAATGCGAAGTGACCGGCGCCATCGATCATGTGGACCTCCGCCTTGGGCAGGTCGCGCTTGAATGCCTCTGCGCCGGCGGGCAGAAAAAACGGGTCGCCAGCGCCCCAGACCGCCAGCAGCGGCGGCTGGTGCTTGCGGAAGTAGTCGTGCACCGCCCCGTACTGCTTCAGGTTGGACCGATAGTCCAGCAGGATGGCCAGCTGGATGTCTTCCTGGCCCGGACGATCCAGGAATTGCTGGTCCAGCAGGTAGTCGTTCGGATCGATGCGAGACGGCTCTTTCACCCCTTCCAGGTATTGCCATCGGGTGGTCTCGAGCTTGAACAGCTTGCGCAAGGGATCGCGATGCTGCGGCGAAGGATCCGCCCAGAATTCGCGCATCGGTGCCCAGCCAGGGCTGAGGCCCTCCTCGTACGCATTCCCGTTCTGGGTCACGATGGCCGTGATCCGGTCTGGATGGGCAACGGCCAGCCGCCAACCGATGGGCGCGCCAATGTCGAAGACATAGAGCGCATAGCGCTTGACCGCCTTCACCTCGGTGAACCGGTCGACCACCTGCGAAAGCTCGTCGAAGCTGTAGTGAAAGGACGCGCCATCCTTCACCTGCGTCAGGCCAGAACCCGGAAGGTCGGGCGCAAGGACGCGGTATCGAAGCGCAAGCTTCGGAATCAGCGCCCGGAAAAGGCGGGATGACGTGGGGAAGCCGTGCAGCAGCAGCACCACAGGTGCATCCGCAGGGCCCGCCTCGCGATAGAAGATCTTGTGGCCATCCACCTCCGCAAACTCATGTCGCACGACCACTTCGGCATTCGCGGGCGAGGCGGCATGCACCTTGGCCCCCACGAGCAGCAAAGCGAGCGCCACCAGGAAAATCCATCGGAATGTGTTTCGGAGTGAGCGCATGGCAGGTTTTCTGGTGAATGACAAAGCGTGGGCGATCGAAAGAATCCCTCATTGAGGACCCTGAATGTGTCAAGTCTGATGAAGCCGCGTGCGGCGGACCAGGTGGCGGCCCGCTACCAGAAGTGGACCCGGGCCTCCGGGGCCAGGTAGAGCTTGTCTGTGGGCTGAACGTCGAAGGCCTTGTACCAAGCGTCCATGTTGCGCACCACGCCATTGAGCCGGAACAGCGGCGGCGAGTGGGCGTCGATCAACACGAGTTGACGCAGCGTGCCTTCGCGGATCTTGGTGCGCCGGAAGCGCGCATGCGCGAGGAAGAAGCGCTGGTCACCGGTGAGCCCATCCAGCACCGGTGCGGTGCCGTGCTTCTGCTGGTAGAGCTGGTAGGCGAGATAGGCTGCTTCCAGGCCGCTGAGGTCGCCGATGTTTTCACCCATCGTGAAGGCGCCGTTGACCTTCAGGCCTGGCAGCACCTCATAGGCGTCGTACTGCTGGCGCAGCGCCGTGGTGCGGGCCTGATAGCCGGCCTTGGCGGCATCGGTCCACCAGTTCTCCAGCTTGCCTGTGGGTCCGTGGCCGCTGCCCTGGTCATCGTAGGCATGCCCCATCTCATGGCCGATGAGCGCGCCGATGGCGCCATAGTTCACCGCTGGGTCCGCATCGGCCTCGAAGACCGGCGGCTGCAGCATCCCAGCCAGGAAGGTGATCTGGTTGGTGGACGGGTCGTAGTAGGCATTGGGTGTTTGCGGCAGCATCAGCCAGCGCGCTTTGTCCACCGGCTTTTCGAGCTGCGACACGGCCCGGCTGCGCGCCAATGCCGCATGGCTCATCATGCTGGCGAGCAGGTTGGCACGGGATATCTTCAACGCCGAATCGTCCACGCGGTAGGCCGGCGCACCGATGCGGGCTTCAAAGGCGTCCAGCTTGGCCAGGGCCTTTTGCCGGGTGGGCGCGTCCATCCAGGCGGACTGCCTGATCAGCATGCCGTAGGCGGTGCGCAGGTTGTCCACCAGCTCTGTGACCTGCGCAGCGGCGGCCGGCGGGAAGTTGCGCGCCGCATAGGCCTGGCCCACGGCTTCGCCCAGCACGTTGTTGACCAGTTGAACGCCGAGCGCCGAGCGGAGCCGCTGCCGCTGCACGCCGTAAAGCGTCTTGCTGTGGAACTCGAAATGGGCCTGGCCAAAGGCCTTGGGAAGGTAGGCCGCGTTGTCGTTGACGAAGCGGAAGGCAAGGTAGTCCTTCCAGGTTTGCAGCGGGGTCTCGGCATAGATCCGGCCAATGGCGATCACCGCGGTGTTGTTGCCCAGCACCACCGCGCGCGGCGACTTGAAGCCGTAGGCTGCGAGCCAGCGCTTCCAGTCGAACTGCGGGACGGTCGCCTGCAGCGCAGCCAGCGTCTTCGGGTCGTTCATGCGGGCCTCGTCGCGCGATTGCGTGCCGGACCAGTGCACCCGCGCCAACGCCGTCTCCAGCGTCATGATGGCTTCGGCCCTGGCGGCCGCAGCGTCGAAGCCGGCCAGCGCCAGCATGCGCTGCACGTATGCGCGATAGGCCTGGCGGTTGGCTTGGTACTTCTCGCCTTCGAGCAGGTATTGGTCGCGGGTCATGCCCAGTTCGCCCTGGGCAACGGCGATCACATGATGGTCCGGGTTCTCGAAACCCGGCACGACGTCGATGGCGATCGGCGAGGCGTACCCTGGCGCCGCGAAGAGCGCCTGAAGGTCGGCGCGGCTTGCGACAGCGGCGGCGCGCGCAAGGTAGGGCTTCAGCGGCTGGACACCACGCGCCTCGATCTCGGCAGCGTCCATCCAGCCCGCGTACAGATCGCCAGCCATGCGCATCGAGGCGCTCACCGTTTCCGGATGGGCCGCGGCCATCTCCAGCAGTTCGCGCACTTTCGCCTCCGCGTCGGCCGAAAGCTGGGCGCTGGTGCCGACCACCTCGCGATCCGCCGGGATCTCGGTGCGCGCCGCCCACCTGCCGTTGGCGTAGTGCCAGAAATCATCGCCTGGCCGCACGGTCTCGTCGCGTGCGCTCAGGTCGATGCCGCTGGGCAACACGGTGGCCGGGGCCGGTTGGCCCCAGCCGGAGATGGACATGGCCACTGCAGCGAGCAAGGCTCCTAACTTCAAACTCAAGACAACCCCTGTCAATTCGCGATGAAAATCCAGCCGGGGCAAATGGCCACGGTGGCAAAAATCTCGCAGCGCCCATCGGCCACTGCGAGGCGTCATGCGGGCAACGCTTGCAGGACGCCTGCGCTGGAAAAACTCCGCGACTGAGCGCCGGTGACGCGCGGCACGCTCCTGCCACCCGTTGGCGGCGCTCGCCTGGGCGCCGTGTTCCCATCGGAACCCGCATCTGCCGACCGGTCGATGAGCCCTCGCTGAGAAGCCACCCACAAGGCTTCGGTCCTGCAACGCGCACCGAGCTTCGTCAGCAGCCCTCGCATGTGAGACTTCACCGTGCCCACGGAGATGCCCAGGGTGCGAGCCACCTCCTTGTTGTTATTGCCGCGGAAGACCAGGGCGAGCACCTCGGCTTCGCGGGAGGTCAGGACAGGTTGCGCCAGGCTGTCCGCCATGCGAAGGGTGGCGGCGGTGCAGAGATGCCGGCGCCCTGCCGCGACCGCACGCGCCGCGTTCACGATCTCGTCTGCCGAGCAGTCGATCAACACATAGCCGCGCACGCCAGCAGCGAGTGCACTGCGGATGTCGCTCTCCTGTCCCATCATGGACACGACCAGGACGTTGGTTCGGGGGTGAAGTTGATGGCTCTTCGCCCAGTTGATCCCGTTGTCATGGTCCAGCACAACCACGTCGGGGTCGCTCGGCTGTGTTGCAGGGCCGCCAGCTTCTGCGCCCCCTCGTACTTCAAACTCTGGCCACGAAGCGAGGATGCGGCGCAGCCCTGCCTCGATAACGGCGTTCTGGTGCGTCACGTCTATGACGGCGGGTGTGACCAAAGCCATGGCATCGCTCCTTCAATCTTGATGCATGCATGGTCGCCCTCGGCGGCAAACAAGGCCAGTTAACCGCGGTTAAATCTCGTGCCCCCCAGCCGCCGACAGTCGCTCCTCCGCAGCAGCGCACGTGCAAGGATGCGCATGGGGCGTCCCGTCCGACTCAGGACTCAGCGGCAAGGCGACCTGCACCAACGCGCCGCCCGACCCAGGAGCGCCGCCTTCGCTTGTAGGCGATCCTGGCCGGCACCTCGATGGCCACCGTGGTGCCCTGCCCACCCGAGCTCACGTGCAAACGCGCGTTCAGCCGCTGCGCCCGTTCCTGCAGGCCGATGAGGCCCCAGCGTCTGGCGTGCGGCTGGTCCGGCTCGAACCCGTGACCGTCGTCTGCAACTTGCAGATGGAACTGCCTGGGCGCATGGGCAATGCGAAGCTCGACGCGTGTGCCCTGCGCATGGCGAAACGCGTTGCTCATGGCTTCCGTGGCGATGCGCTGGCATTCCTGCACGGCGACAGGATCGAGTTCGCGCAGCGGACCCTCGATGCGCATCTCAAAGGAGATGCCGGTGTCGCGCGACCAACGCTCGCCGATGAGTTTCAGATCCTGGGCAAAGTCGGTCGGACGGGCTGTCGCCAGACGCAGGTTCGTCACGGCATCACGCCCGTCTGCAATCACTTCGTCGGCACAATCCAGCGCGTCTTTCATCAAGCCCCTGGCGTGCTCGTGCGGCGGGATGCGCTCCATCACCGCATGGAACCGCAACACCAGGCCATTCACGGCTTGCAGGAAGGTGTCGTGCAGTTCGCGCGCGATGCGCTCCCGCTCGACCATCCGCTCCTCCAACCGCAGGCGCAGACGAGCCTTGGCCGAGCGCAATCTCGACCAGTACAGCAGTCCCAATGCCGCCGCGGCGGCCGCACCGCACAGCGCGATGAACCAGGGCGTCTGTACGAAGGTGGGGGGAATGACGAACTCGATGCTGGCGCCCGTTTCATTCCACACGCCGTCATTGTTGGAAGCGAGGACCTGGAAACGATGGTGGCCTGGCGGAAGGTCTCTGAAGTACGCCTCCCTGCGTGTCCCGACCTCCTGCCATTCGCCATGCCCATCGCCGAGGCGATAGCGGAACATCACGCGCTCGGGCATCGTGAGGCTGGTCGCGGTATAGGAGATGTTCAGATCGCGGGTGTGCACCGGCAGTTGCGTGGGCATGCCTGGTTGCAAGGTGTACACGGTGCCGTCCGCAACGATCGACTTGATGATCACCGTGGGGGCGATGAGGTTGCGCGCCGTGCGCGAGGGCTCGGTCCAGACGACACCGTTGACCGTTGAAAACCAGATGCGGCCGCCATTGCCCATCGCCGCTACTGGCAGCCCCGACAAGCCATCCAGGTGATTCAGCAACGCATAGCGGACGGGACGTTCGGGCCGGCCGAGCGCCGGGGCCAACTCATCGGCGGTGATGTGCACCACGCCCTCGACCGTGCTCAGCCACAGGTCACCGGTCGGACCCGGCACGATGCCAGAGACCCCGATGAACGCGCCGCGGGTTCCCGTGACAGGCCGCAGCACACCGCCCTCCAGGTGCCACAGCCCTTTCTCGGCGCCGACCCAGATGCGATCGCCTTGCTGGCCGAATGAAGCCACGGCGCCCAGGCTCGCTTGCGGTTGCGCGTCGTTCGGCGAGGCCATGATCGCCAGGCGGTCGCCGTCAAGGACCGCCACCGTGCCATCGTCATGGCCGAACCAGACCCGGCCCCGTATGTCGGTGAACAAGGCCGTCGTGTTTTGCGTGGGCATGTCGGTGCGTCCGCCCCACAAGGTCCACGCATCCCCCACCACCCGGTACACACCGACCCGCAGCACGGACACCCACATGGCACCCTGGGCGTCCTGTGTCATCGTCTGGATGTTGGAGTAGGCGTAAGCAGCCGGCCCACCCTGCGCGCCAGGCCGGGCCGAGCGCCGCCAACGGTGATCAGGCTGGAGCTCCCAGATCGAATCCCCACCCGCCACCCACAGCGAGCCCGCAGCGCTGCTGTAGACGGTATCCACTCCCACGCCCGCCAACTTGTTGAAGTCGATCTGCGTCCGGGAGACCGGCCCGGCACGAAAGATGTTGCCCCGCGACGTGCCGATCCATGCGCCGCGCTCACCCGCAGGCGCCAGTGAAAACTCGTTCGATCCGACATCCAATGGCAATTTCAACAGGGCCGGCGCACGAAAGCGATCAAGTCCGGCGCGGGTTGAAAACCACAGATTGCCTTCCCGATCCTCCAGCGCGGCCGAGACGGATTCGCCGGTCAAAGGCGCGAGATCCGCCTTGTAGCCGCGCCACCCATTGGCCGTGGATGCTGCGTTCTCTGAGGACGGTGGGAAACGGCTCGCGCCCTCGCTCCCCCCAACCCACAAGTGGCCTTCCCTGTCGAAGACACACGTGGCCTCTTCGCTGACGGTGACCTGCCTGTCGTGCCATTCCGGCACCCACGCGCTGGCGCCGAGCGGCACTTTCAGCGCCAGCGTGCGCACGTGCCCCGAAGTGCACAACATGGCCGCGCTGCCGGGCGCCAGGAGCATGGTGATGAACACGGACTTGCCGAGCGTGATCGGCAATTTCTCGAACCGTGTCGCGCCGTCCCTGAGATAGAAGATCTGCCCGTTACCCTTCACCCACAAGGTGCGATCGCGATCGACAACAAGCGCCTCCAGGGGGCCTGTCGGCGCGTTCCAGGCGGCGCCCACCGCCTGCCACCGCCCGCTTTCGAGTCGGAACAGCCCTCGTGTCGTCCCGGCCCATACCTTCCCATCCCCTGCATGCCCGATGGCCGTCACGGACGAAGCGGGCAACCCCTCTGCCCGGCCGTAGTTGACCAGGCGGCCACCCTGCAAATGGCTCACGCCGCCGAGGTGGTGCCCGATCCACAGGCCACCATCCACCGCCACGTGCAATGAATAGATGTCCTGCGACAGGAGCGAAACCTCGTTCGTGCCGGAGAAGCGCTCGAACGCCACACCGTCGAAGCGAAACAACCCACCCGAGGTACCCAGCCACAGAAAGCCGTCAGGCGTCTGGGCGATGGCCTCGATGCCCGTCGGCACGCCATCATGGACGGTCCACTGCGTGTGATAGAGCTGCGAGACGCTGTATTGCGCCGGCAATGCCTGCGCGGCCGGACAGGTCAGCGCATTGACCAGGAATGCCTGCACCAGGCACAAGCTCCAAGCGCGCAGGCACTGCCAAGTCATGAGGAAGTCGAGCGCCTGCGACGGGTGCTGGCCATGGTGGTGTGCGGGCAAGCGTCGCGTCGTGCTCACATCGCTTCGAGGATGCGGCGTGCGTTTCGCAGGTCTTTCGTTTCAAAGCCCTCGTTGAATTGCCGGTAGATGGACGACAGCATGTCCTTGCCCCGACCGCGGGAGCCGGAATCTGCCCACAGCGCCGCCAGGTTGGTTGCCGAACGCAGTTCCCAGGCGAGCGCCCCTTGCGCGTGTGCCATGTTGATCGACTGGCCATAGCACTCGGCCGCGGCATCGGCCCACCCCGCTTGCCTGCCGGCTTCGATGAATGTTCCTTTCAGGCGCAGCATCTCGGGGATGCCCCAGACCTGACCACTGCTGGCGGAAAGCGAGAGCGCTTCGTCGATGTTCGCGAGCGCACCCGTGGTATCGCCGCGCAGCGACAGCACGTGACCCAGGTTCGCAATGAATGGCGCATATCGAATGCCAACGCTGCCGTCGCGGATCTGGACCAGCGTTTCCTCATACCGCTTCAGGTCAACCTCGCGGCCGGAATCGAGCAACCATTTGATGCGCACGCACTCGGTCATGGCGCCCCACATCGGCAAGCCATGCGCTGCCGCATGCCGTGCGGCGAAATTCAAGGCCTGCTCCGCACCAGCAAAGTCGCCGGTATAGATGGCAAGAGGCGCTGCGGTCATTGCAATGGCGGAACAGATGGGCACTGCGTGGTTACTTTGCTCTGCCTCTACGCGATGGCGCTTTGCGGTCGCGAGGGCCTGTTCTGGAAAACCGAGCAACCACTGCACAAACGCCAAGGATCCACGGGCCTCCAGACGCTGATTGAACTGGAATCGGGCGGTCTCCCAGCCTGCTCGCGTTTGAACCGGTGACGCGAGGAAGTCTTCAAGGTGGCGGCGCGACTGAGACAGGTCGCCCAGGTAGTGCAAGGCAGATCCCGCGTGAGCGTCCGCATTGGCGACCGAGATCAGGTCCCCCTCCGCGCTTGCGAGCGCTCGTATCTCGGCGGACAGTGCCAGGGATGACCGCGAGTCGCCCTCCCACAAATGGTATTCCGACAGTCTCTTGAGGCATTCCAGCCGAAGGTCCGCACGGTTCAATTCTTCGGCAAGCGCCAAAGCCTTCGTGAAGAGGTCCTTGACTTCCTGCATCGGACCGCGCGTGAACAATTGCGCCCCACCGGCGGCCAGGCACAAGGTCAGTTCGTCCTGCCTGGTTCGGTCGGTCCCGAGGCTGTTCTCCAGTGCCCGCTTCACGAACAGCCGGCATTCCTCGAACAGCGACAAGCGTTCCCAGAACGGGATTGCCGCCACGGTGAGCTTCACGCCCAGTGCGGCGTGTGCCGAGCCGGCAAAAGCCCAGCCAATCGCGGTGCGAATGTCGTCGATCCTCTCGGCGTGACGAGCGAGCCAGTCCGGCCCAGTCAAACGAACATCATCTGCCTTTGCATTCCCAGCCAGCTCGAGGAAATGCAGGGCATGGCGCAGGTGAGCACTGTCCGGCTCGTCGTGTGCGGCGAGCTTCTCCGACGCATAGCTGCGGGTGGTGTCGAGCAGCCGATATGCCAGCTCGATCTCGCCGGGCTCCGCCGCGAGCAGCGATTTGGCGACAAGGTTGGCCACGCCCTCGACCACCTTGACGCGGTCAATGCCGTCGTCAGCGGCAACAGCACAAGCGGACGCCAAGGTGAACGCGCCCGCGAACACAGACAGCCGAGACAAGATTCTCTGATCGCTGTTCGACAGGAGATCAAAACTCCAGTCGATGGTCGCCATCAGCGTCTGGTGGCGGTCCGGACCCGACCGGCGTCCTTTCAGCAGCCGGAATCGGTCGTTGAGCCGGGCCAGGATTTCGCCGATCCCGAAGACATCGACTCGCGTGGCGGCCAGCTCGATTGCAAGCGCGTGGCCGTCCAGACGCCGGCAAATCTCGGCCACGGCGGGGGCATCCGCATTGCTCAGATTGAACGATTCAAGGCGGTCAACCGCGCGCTCGACGAAGAGCTCCACTGCCGGAAAGGCCACGGCTTGCGCTCGGTTGATCGCCGGTGTGACCGGTGGTGTTTTCAATCCCGGCAGCCTTCGAACCCGCTCGCCCTGCAAGCTGAGCGGCTCCCGGCTGGTGACCAGGATCCTGAGTTTCGAAGCCTCCGTGAGGAGGCGGTCCACGCAAGTGGCTGCGGCGTCGATGATGTGCTCGCAGCTGTCGAGCACCAGCAGGATCTCTCGATCACGCAAGAAGCTGCACAGCGCGGCGAGCACATTGGCCGAATGCGCCGCCATGCCGATGGCGGTCGCGATGGCATTGGGAATCAACGACGAATCCTTCAGCGGCGCGAGGTCCACCAGCCAAACACCGTCCTTGAACGACGGGAGCGCGCGGTCAGCGGTGGCAATCGCAACTGTCGTCTTC
>Ga0307514_10001799_pt1 | contig 24110 bp, 29 predicted proteins | sample 16_EM_MG_FD_203088 | JGI IMG/M metagenome (GOLD analysis project Ga0307514, IMG submission 203088) | Populus trichocarpa ectomycorrhiza microbial communities from riparian zone in the Pacific Northwest, United States - 16_EM | ecosystem: Host-associated > Plants > Roots > Unclassified | place...
CGACTGCTGCCTCCCAGACAGCGGCGACTGCGCCCTACGCACCGGTGCTGCTGCGAGCGTCGGCTGGTTTCATCGCCTCGCGTCCGACCGTCTGATCCCCGCGCCACTCGAGAGGTTCGCGAATACGGTACTCTGGAGCGGAGGCAGGCTCATAGGCGGCACAACCGCGCTGCGCACCGGCCACACAGCTCTCGACGGTGACGATGTTCCATCGGCATCGATCGTGCGCGATGGTGATCTAAAAGGGTCGATATCGCAGCTCTCCTGATTGACTCACTCGTCGACCGGGCCGAGCTGGAAGCCAGCCGTAATGCTGGGCTCCCCTTTGCCGCTTCACGCCCGCGGTTCCTCTGTTCCCGCGAAGCGCCTCAGCCGTGACAAGCTTGCACTTATGCAGGTGCGCCTCGTTGCGACTGCACGATCACTGTAAGGAATTCACCAATGACCACGGAAGCAACTCCCGTGCCGACAGCGAAGGCACGAGCTCCCAAGAGCACCGAACCCGATGTGCTGACCGGTTCCGGGGCGATCCTCCGCACCCTCGAGAACCTCGGCATCAAGGATGTCTTCGGCCTCCCGGGCGGTGCGATCATCCCGTTCTATGACGAGCTGATGGCCTCGACGACCATCCGCCACATCCTTGTGCGCCACGAGCAGGGCGCGGGCCACGCGGCCGAGGGCTACTCGGCGACGGGCGGCCAGGTCGGCGTCTGCATCGCCACCTCCGGGCCTGGCGCGACCAACCTCGTCACCGCGATCGCCGACGCCTACATGGACTCGGTGCCGCTGCTCGCGATCACCGGCCAGGTGTTCTCGACCCTCATGGGCACAGACGCGTTCCAGGAGGTCGACATCGTCGGCATCACGATGCCGATCACGAAGCACTCCTTCCTCGTCACCGACCCGGCTGACGTGCCCGCAACGCTCGCGGCGGCCTACCAGATCGCGACGACCGGGCGCCCCGGCCCCGTGCTCGTGGACATCACGAAGGATGCCCAGCAGAAGTCGGCCCCGTACATCTGGCCGCCCAAGCTCGACCTGCCCGGCTACCGCCCGGTGACGAAGGCCCACGGCAAGCAGATCCTCGCGGCGGCAGAGCTGCTCGCCAAGGCGGAGCGTCCCGTGCTCTACGTGGGTGGCGGCGTCAACCGGGCCAAGGCCTCAGCCGAGCTGCTCGAGCTCGCCAACGCTACAGGCGCCGCGGTGGTCACGACCCTCATGGCCCGCGGTGTCTTCCCCGACTCCCACAAGCAGAACCTCGGCATGCCCGGCATGCACGGAACGGTTCCCGCGGTTCTCGCTCTGCAGGAGGCCGACCTCATCGTCAGCCTCGGCGCGCGCTTCGACGACCGAGTCACGGGCAAGCCGAGCGAGTTCGCTCCGCTCGCCAAGATCGTGCACGTCGACATCGACCCGGCGGAGATCGGCAAGATCCGGGTGCCCGACGTTCCCATCGTCGGCGATGCCAAGGACGTCATCGTCGATCTGACCGCCGCCTACGCGGACTCCGCCACGGCACACAAGCCCGACATCTCGGGATGGTGGGAGCGTCTCAACTCGCTCCGCGAGCAGTTCCCGCTCGGCTACGACCAGCCGGAGGACGGCCTGCTCTCGCCGCAGCAGGTCATCCAGCGCATCGGCGAGCTCACGGGCCCCGAGGGAATCTACGCTGCCGGTGTCGGCCAGCACCAGATGTGGGCTGCCCAGTTCATCAAGTACGAACGCCCGAACTCGTGGCTCAACTCCGGCGGCGCCGGAACCATGGGCTACGCCGTTCCGGCGGCGATGGGCGCGAAGGTCGCCGAACCAGACCGCACCGTGTGGGCGATCGACGGCGATGGATGCTTCCAGATGACCAACCAGGAGTTGGCCACCTGCACCATCAACAACATCCCGATCAAGGTCGCGATCATCAACAACTCGTCGCTCGGCATGGTGCGCCAGTGGCAGACCCTGTTCTACGAGGGCCGCTACTCGTTCACCGACCTCGAGACCGGAGACGGAACCCGCATGGTTCCCGACTTCGTGAAGCTCGCGGACGCGTATGGCTGCCTCGCCATCCGCGTGACGAAGCAGGATGAGGTGGATGCCGCCATCAAGCTGGCACTGGAGACCAACGACCGCCCGGTCGTCATCGACTTCATCGTCTCGCGTGACGCGATGGTGTGGCCGATGGTGCCGCAGGGCGTCGGCAACTCCAGCATCCAGTACGCCAAGGAGCATGCTCCCGAGTGGGAAGAGGAGTAGGCCATGAGTCACGTTCTGTCGCTCCTCGTCGAGGATCGCCCCGGTCTGCTGACCCGCGTCGCCGGGCTCTTCGCACGCCGCGGCTTCAACATCGAGTCGCTCGCCGTCGGCGCGAGCGAGATCGACGGCCTGAGCCGCATCACCGTCGTCGTCGACGTCGAGGAGCTGCCGCTCGAACAGGTGACCAAGCAGCTGAACAAGCTCGTCAACGTCATCAAGATCGTCGAGCTCGACTCGTCACAGGCCGTCACGCGCGAGCACATCCTGGTGAAGGTGCGAGTCGACAACTCGACACGCTCGCAGGTGCTCGAGGCGGCAACGCTGTTCCGGGCCCAGATCGTGGATGTCTCGACCGACGCGCTCGTCATCGAGGCCACAGGCAACACCGGCAAGATCCAGGCGCTGCTCAAGATCCTCGAGCCGTACGGCATCAAGGAGATCGCCCAGTCGGGCCTCCTCGCCATCGGCCGCGGCTCGAAGAGCATCACCGAACGCGTCTACAAGAACTAGGAGCACGCGTAGCGCGCCCCGTGGATCGAGTGGCCGCGCAGCGGGTGTATCGAGATCTCAACCAACCAAATACAGAAGTACGAAACAGCAGGTTTCGATACGCGGCTTCGCCGCTACTCAACCGGCGGAAAAGATAAGGAACATCGAATGACTGAACTCTTCTACGACAAGGATGCCGACCTCGCCCTCATCCAGGGCAAGAAGGTGGCGATCGTCGGCTACGGTTCGCAGGGCCACGCCCACGCGCAGAACCTCCGCGACTCGGGTGTCGAGGTCGCCATCGCGCTCAAGGACGGCTCCAAGTCGACCGCCAAGGCGCAGGAGGACGGCTTCGAGGTCAAGTCCGTCGCCGACGCAACGGTGTGGGCAGACCTCATCATGATCCTCGCTCCCGACCAGCACCAGCGCGGCATCTTCGCCGAGTCGATCAAGGACAACCTGACCGAGGGCAAGACGCTCGCCTTCGCGCACGGCTTCAACATCCGCTTCGGCTACATCGAGCCGCCGGCTGGCGTCGACATCATCCTCATCGCTCCGAAGGCCCCTGGCCACACGGTTCGCCGCGAGTTCGTCGCCGGTCGTGGAATCCCGGACATCATCGCTGTCGAGCAGGACGCCTCCGGCCAGGCCTGGGATGTCGCACTCTCGTACGCGAAGGCCATCGGCGGAACCCGCGCCGGCGTCATCAAGACGACCTTCACGGAGGAGACCGAGACCGACCTGTTCGGCGAGCAGGCCGTTCTCTGCGGTGGAACCTCGCAGCTCGTTCAGTACGGCTTCGAGACCCTCGTCGAGGCTGGCTACCAGCCGCAGATCGCCTACTTCGAGGTGCTGCACGAGCTCAAGCTCATCGTCGACCTCATGTGGGAGGGCGGCATCGCCAAGCAGCGCTGGTCGGTCTCTGACACGGCAGAGTACGGCGACTACGTCTCCGGCCCGCGCGTCATCGACGCGTCGGTGAAGGAGAACATGAAGGCCGTTCTCGCCGACATCCAGTCCGGTGCGTTCGCCAAGCGCTTCATCGACGACCAGGACGCGGGAGCCCCCGAGTTCCTCGAGCTGCGCGCCAAGGGTGCAGCCCACCCGATCGAGGCGACCGGCAAGGAGCTGCGCGCGCTCTTCGCCTGGAAGCAGACCGACACCGACTACGTCGAGGGTTCAGCCGCCCGCTAGTTTCACCAGCGGGTTGAGTAGGACGCGCAGCGCCCGTATCGAAACCCAGCTCACACGAACGGCCGTCCTTCCTCCGGGAGGGGCGGCCGTTCGGCGTTGAGGGCATGGCTCGCCCGCGTGAACGGCCGCTGACGCTACGGTTCATGAGTGCTCGCAAACCTCATGACCTTGATCTACACGTCGCTGTTCACCGCCGCTGGGCTGGCGATGATCGTCTTCGCGAGTCAGCTGTCGCGGTTCTTCACCACCAGGTTCCCGAAGGCAAGTGAGTCCGTGCTGTTCCGCCCGACAGCGCGATCGTTCCGCTTCCTTGGCACAGCGTGGGTTCTCGTCGGCGGGATCTGGCTGTTCGACATCGCGGTTTCGCTCTAGCCGTTCCTCGCTCAGGCGGCGACGAGCGCCGCGTCGATGAGGGTGACGGCAGCAGCCTTGGCGTGCCGGGCGGCATCCGAGGTTCCGGCGATGGCCGCCGTCGTCTGGGCGCCCTCCGCGAGGATGGCGAGCTGGGGAGCGAGGTCAGCGGGTGCTCCCGCGTCCCTGACGAGTGCGGCGACGTACTGTTGGAACGCCTCCTTCTGGGCGCGAGCCGCGGCGGCCACTGCGGGGGAGCTGGCCCCCAGCTCGCCGAAGGAGTTGATGAAGCCGCAGCCGCGGAAGTTGTCCTCGTCGAACCACTCCGAGAGGAAGTCGTAGATAGCGAGCAGCTTCTCGCGTGGCCCTTCGGCTCGCGCGGCGGCCGCGCTGATGCCGTCGTTCCACGTCGCGGAGCGGCGCGCCATCACGTCGGCGATGATCGCGTCCTTCGAGGGAAAGAGCGAGTAGATGCGCTTGAGTGAGATGCCCGCGGCGGTGCGCACCTCGTCCATTCCGACGGACTGGATGCCGCGGGTGTAGAACAGCTCGTCGGCGGCGGCGAGCACGTTCTCGCGAGCGGTTTCGTCATCCATCGTTTCTCTCCTTGCGCTGAGAACCATCGTTCTCTAGTATAGGACCAACGCGTTGAGAACGACCGTTCTCACGAATCGAGGTAAGGAAGACCATGCCGTACATCACCGTTGGAACTGAGAACTCCGCTGACATCGAGCTGTACTACGAAGACCATGGAACCGGCCAGCCCGTCGTGCTCATCCACGGCTATCCGCTGAGCGGCGCATCGTGGGAGCGCCAGACCCGCGCGCTGCTCGAGGCGGGCTACCGCGTCATCACCTACGACCGCCGCGGCTTCGGCGCCTCAAGCAAGCCGACCGTCGGCTACGACTACGACACCTTCGCTGCCGACCTCGATGCACTGCTCACGACACTCGACCTGAGCGATGTCGTGCTCGCCGGCTTCTCGATGGGCACGGGTGAGGTCGGTCGCTACATCGGAAAGTACGGCACGGCGCGAGTGGGCAAGGCGGCGTTCCTCGCCTCCCTCGAGCCGTACCTGCTGCACGGTGACGACAACCCGACCGGTGTTCCGCAGTCGGTGTTCGACGGCATCGAGCAGGCTGCCCGTGCAGACCGCTTCGCCTGGTACACCGGGTTCTTCAACGACTTCTACAACCTCGACGAGAACCTCGGAAGCCGTATCAGCCAGGAGGCCGTGACCGCCAGTTGGAACGTCGCGGTGGACAGCGCGCCGAACGCCGCCTACGCGGTCGTCTCCTCGTGGATCGAGGACTTCAGGGACGACGTGAAGGCTGTCGCCGCATCCGGAGTGCCCAGTCTCATCCTGCACGGAACCGCCGACCGCATCCTGCCGATCGACGCGACCGGTCGCCCGTTCCACGCGGTGCTGCCGGACGCCGACTACGTCGAGGTCGAGGGTGCGCCCCACGGCCTGCTGTGGACCCACGCCGACGAGGTGAACGAGGCCCTGCTGACCTTCCTCGCCAAGTAGCACGTGCCGAACGGCCGCTGCGTGATTTAGTCGCGCGCGGCCGTTCGTCGTTGCCGGGTGGCATCGGCAGTCGTACGGTTAGCAAATGGATGCACACGGTGGTGCGGCCGACCTCTGGTCGAACGGACAGGACTACGAGCGCTACATCGGACGGTGGAGCAACGCCGTGGCGCGCGAGTTCGTGCCGTGGCTCGACGCCGAGCACGGCGGCAGCTGGCTCGACGTTGGCTGCGGAACGGGCGCCCTGACCGACGCCGTTCTCCGCCAGGCTGATCCGACCCGCCTCCACGGCCTCGACTCGTCGGAGTCGTTCCTCGAGCTGGCGCGCCTGCGCACGTCGGGAACCATCGCCACCTTCGAAGCGGGCGACGCAATGGACCTGGATGACGGCGCGGCCACCGGCGAGCCGATCGCCTACGACGTGGTCGCCTCCGGTCTCCTCCTCAACTTCCTTGCCGCTCCGCTGACCGCCCTCGAGCGGCAGGTGAACCTGACCGCGCCGGGCGGCCTTGTGGGCGCCTACGTCTGGGACTACGCCGTCGGCATGCACCCGATTCGCCTGTTCTGGGAGGCCGCGATGGATCGCGACCCGAGTGCGCAACGCCAGGCCGAGAGCCTCCTGTTCGCCGAGTGGCAGCCGAGCCGGCTCGAGGGGCTGTTCGCCGACGCCGGACTGACGAACGTGGAGTGGCGGGAGATCGTGGTTCCGGTGACCTTCGCCAGCTTCGACGACTACTGGGCGCCGTTCCTCGGCGGGCAAGGCCGCGCTCCCGCATACCTTCGGAGCCTTGACGCCGCCGCGGCAGCTGAGGTGCGCGGGTTCCTCGAACGCCGAGTGCCCGTTGAGGACGACGGGAGCGTCGCCCTCACTGCCCGCGCCTGGGCAGCCAAGGGCGTTCGGCGGTGGCCGCTCGCCGCAGAGTAGCGTGAGTCGCATGGACATCACCACGCGTGAGCAACTGGACCAGCTTGTCGGCACGCCACTCCCCGCGACCGCGAACAAAGTGCGGAGCGCCCTAGTGCCGGTCGACCGGGACTGGCTGGCGGCATCCAGTCTCTGCTTCGTGGCGACGTCGAGCGCGAGCGGGGAACTCGACATCTCGCCGAAGGGCGACCCGGCTGGGTTCGCCATGGTGCTGGATGACACGACTATCGCGCTCCCCGAGCGTCCGGGCAACCGTCGGGCCGACGGATTTCACAACATCCTCGAGAACCCGCACGTTGGGCTGATCTTCCTCATCCCTGGGCGCGGCGACACCCTGCGCATCAACGGCACCGCGCGGCTCGTCAGCGATGCGCCCTGGTTCGACGCCATGGTGGTGCGCGGCAACCGGCCGATCATGGCGACCGTCGTCGACATCCACGAGGTGTTCTACCACTGCTCGAAGGCGTTCCTTCGCTCGAAGGCGTCGGATGCCGAGACGTGGCACCCGGAGGCGGCGCCGCGTCGTGCGGTCATCGCCTCGCTCACCGACCGCCGTGGGGAGCCGCTCGACGCGCTCGACGAGTACTACGGCCCCGCGTATGCGGAGAAGATCTACGGGTAGGTACTCAGGTCGGAATCTGCAGCCCGCTGATTCCCGACAGGTCGAGCCAGGTGCGCTTCTCCGTCGTCACGATCGTCAGCAGCACGTCGCCGCAGGCGCAGCAGCGCACGACGTAGCCGCTCGGGTCGGGGTAGACCATGGCGCGGGCGAGCACGGTGACGTCGCCGCAGTGGCGGCACTCGCCGCTCGTCGTGGTGAGGTCGAAACGGAAGAGCTCGCTCAGCGGTCCGGCCAGAGAGTTGCCATCGACGTGGCTCATCACGCACCTCCGAATCGCTCGGTCTTCACGGCGATCGGGTCGTGGCCGAGAGCCACGAGGTGGGTGGCCACGGTCTCGACGAACCCGGTGGGGCCGCAGACGAAGACCCCGGGGGAGTCCGTCGACGGGATTGCGAGGCGGGCGAGGTCGTCTTGGGTGATCCTGCCGGCCGGCCGCGGCCATCCATCCGGCGCCTCTCGCGTGTATAGCCAGTCGAGCTCGAAGTTCGGGCCGACGAGGGAGTTCAGCTCGTCGGCGAAGAACGCGTCAGCGGGCTTGCGCACCGAGTACAGGAGTTTGAAATGAGCGGTGGATGCCGCGGCGGCGTGAGCGCGGATCATCGCGACAAGCGGAACGATGCCGCTGCCGCCGCCGATGAGCTGCACCGGCTGCGTTTCGGTCGGCCGCCACACGAACCATCCGCCGAGCGGACCGCGGAACTCGACCTGGTCACCCACCTGCAGGTCGTCGACCAGATACGGCGAGACCTCGCCGTCGGGCAGCTTGTCGACCGCGAGCTGCACGCGCTCGGTCGAGTCGGCCGAGGCGATCGAGTAGGAGCGCACGGCCTGGTAGCCGTCAGGGGCGCTGAGCCGCACGTCGACGTGTTGGCCGGCGACATTGCCCGTCCAGCCGGGCACCTCGAAGACGATGCTCCGACCGCTCGGGGTCTCTGTCTTCGTCTCCACCACGGTGCCCACGTGCCACCTGCTCGTTACCAATACCGCTGCTCTTTCCACGGGTCACCGTAGATGTGGTACCCGTTCTGCTCCCAGAAGCCGGGCTCGTCGTCGTCCTGCATGATGAGGCCGCGGATCCACTTGGCGCTCTTCCAGAAGTAGAGGTGCGGCACGAGAAGGCGAGCGGGCCCCCCATGCTCCGGGTCGAGCGGCTCGCCGTCGAACTCCGACACGATCCAGGCCTTGCCGTCGAGAAGGTCTTCGAGGGGAACGTTCGTCGTGTACCCACCGTAGGAATACTCCATGACGAACTCGCGCTCGGTCTCTACCTTGTCGAAGATGGCGTCGAGCGGAATGCCCTTCCACGTCGTCGCGAGCTTCGACCAGCGGGTGACGCAGTGGATGTCGGTGTGCACCTCCTCGGTGCCGAGCGCGTGCAGCTCGTCCCAGTTCCACTGGGTTGCACCGCTCTCGGTCTGCACCGTGAAGGTCCAGTCGGTCGTGTCGAGGTCGGGGGTTGGCCCGGCCGACAGCACGGGGAAGTCATCGGTCAGATACTGCCCCGGCGGGAGGTCGGGATTGTGCTCCCGGCTTCGACCGGAGAAACCGCGCGAGATGATGCCCATGGATGCCCCTTCCGTTGGGTTTCACACTACCGACGTACCAGCGGGTTGAGTAGCGCGCAGCGCGTATCGAAACCCTTGGGTTGAGTAGCGCGCAGCGCGTATCGAAACCAGGTCTCGATACGCGCGCTTCGGGAGCTACTCGACCAACAGATGCACCTAGGGTTAACGCATGACGCGCCTCGAACTCGGACTCCCGGGAGTTCGGCGCGACCCGGCGAGCAAGCCGTCGACCGAAGGCCGGCCAGAGCACGCGGGGCTGCTCGACAGCTACGGTCGCGTCGCCCGCGACCTGCGCATCTCGGTCACCGAGAAGTGCTCCCTTCGCTGCACGTACTGCATGCCGGAGGCCGGACTGCCGGCGATCCCGCGCGAGAGCCTGCTGACGGCGGTGGAGATCGCGCGTCTGGTTGGCATAGCGGTGCGTGATCTCGGTGTGCGCGACATCCGCTTCACCGGCGGCGAGCCGCTCATGCGCCACGACCTCGCGGAGATCATCGGTCTCTCTCGGGCGGTCGCCGGCGACGCGAGCCTCAGCATGACCACTAACGCGATCGGGCTCGACAAGCGCATCGACGAGCTCGTCGCCGCCGGCCTCGACCGGGTCAACATCTCGCTCGACACCGTCGACCGCGACCACTTCGCACGGCTCACCCGGCGCGACCGGCTGCCGAGCGTGTTCGCGGGCATCGAGGCCGCCCAGCGCGCCGGGGTCTCGCCGCTCAAGATCAACGCCGTGCTCATGCGCGACACCCTCGGCGGAGCAGCCGACCTGCTGGCCTGGTCGCTCGAGCACGGCGCACGACTTCGCTTCATAGAGCAGATGCCGCTCGACGCCGACGAGGCGTGGGCCCGCGACAACATGGTGCCAGCCTCAGAGCTCATCGAGGCGCTCTCGAGCCGCTTCACCCTCACCCAGCCGCATCGCAACGATCCCTCCGACCCTGCGGAGGAATGGCTCGTGGATGGCGGCCCGGCCACGGTGGGAATCATCGCCTCGGTCACGCGCAGCTTCTGCTCCGCCTGCGACCGCACTCGCGTGACCGCCGAGGGCACCGTGCGCTCCTGCCTGTTCGGCGACGACGAGACCGACCTGCGTGCGCTGCTGCGCGGCGGCAGCACCGACGAGGTCATCGCCGACTGGTGGCGGGCCGCGATGTGGGGAAAGCAGGCGGGTCACGGCATGGAACGCGCCGACTTCGTTCGCCCGATCCGCAGCATGGGCGCGATCGGTGGCTGAGGTTCGCCCGGTGCTCGTTCGATACTTCGCTGCTGCAGCCGAGGCTGCCGGGCGCGAAGAGGAATTGCTCGAGGCGGCCTCTGTTGGCGAGCTCAAGGCTCTGCTCGCCGAGCGGTATGGAGCACCGATGCAGCGAGTGCTCGCCGCCGGCTCGTTCCTCGTGAGCGGCGTCGTGAGCCGCGACGACTCCACGGCGATCGAGGCACGCGTCGACGTGCTTCCGCCATTCGCGGGAGGATGACAGGCGCTGTCAGTAGGGTCGCTGAATGGAACCGTTCACCATCGCCATCCCGGATGACGTGCTCGCTGACCTCCGATCGCGGCTCGAGAATGCGCGCTTCGTCTCACCCACTGCCACCGGCTGGGAGGCGGGGGTCGACCCGGCCTACCTCCGCTCGCTCGTCGAGTACTGGGCGCACGACTTCGACTGGCGGGCGGCGGAGGCACGGCTGAACGCCTACCCCCAGTTCATCGACCGGGGCCAGCACTTCGTGCACGTTCGACGCAACCCGAGCCGTCCACCCGTGCTGCTGACCCATGGATGGCCGAGCAGCTTTCTCGAGCTGCTGCCACTGGCCGACCTGCTCGATGTTGACGTCGTCATCCCGTCGCTTCCCGGGTTCCTCTACTCCGAGCTTCCGACGGTGCCACTGACCCGGGCCGCCATCGCCGAGGGATTCCACACGCTCATGACCGACACGCTCGGCTACGACCGCTACTTCGCCTTCGGCGGTGACATCGGCGGCTCGTCGGTTGCGTGGCTGGCGACGATGTACCCGGATGAGGTGGCCGGCATCCACGTCATCCACGGTCCGTTTCCGGCGAGCTTCGATGCCGCGCCCGTCACCCCGCAGGAGCAGGCCTTCTTCGACGCAGAGGAGAATCGCGACGAGTGGGACTCGGGCTACAGCGACATCATGAGCACCCGCCCCGACACCATCGGTGCCGCCCTCATCGACTCGCCCGCCGGCCTCGCCGCCTGGGTCATCGACAAGTACCACGCGTGGAGCGACAACGGCGGCGACCTCGAGTCGACATTCGACCGGGACACCCTGTGCGCGATCCTCACGCTCTACTGGGCCACGGGGTCGATCGGCACAGCGTCAAGGCAGTACTGGGACTATCCGCAGAACGCTCCGCGCCCGACGATCACTGTTCCGGTCGCCGTCACCCAGAGCAACGAGGCCGACATGAAGGTCTTCCCTCGCTCGATCGCCGAGCGGGCGGCAACCGACATCCGCCAGTACGCCGAGCCCGACCGCGGCGGCCACTTTCTTGCGCTCGAGCAGCCGGTGCTGATCGCCGAGCAGCTCACTGCCTTCATGCGCTCTGTTGGCTAGATGCCCCCAGTTGGCTAGACGCGCCCAGTTGGCTAGAGCCCGACCCACTCCGTCGTGCCCGACTCGAGGTGCTGGCGCTTCCAGATCGGCACCTGCTTCTTGATGAGCTCGACGAGTTCAGCGCACGCGGCGAAGGCCTCGGCACGGTGCGGCGCGGCGACCGCGGCGACGAGAGCCGTGTCGCCGACCACGAGCGACCCGACGCGATGCGCGGCCGCGACGCGCAGACCGGTCGAGGCCGCGACCTGGCGGCAGACGTCGTCGAGGAAGGCGGCGGCATCCGGGTGCGCCTGGTAGTCGAGGGCCGAGACGGCGTCGCCGTGGTCGTGGTTGCGCACGATGCCGGTGAACTGCACGAGGGCGCCGTTGGTGCTGTCGAGCACGAAGGCCTCGATGGCGGCCGCGTCGAGCGGCTGATCGGAGATGAGGGCGAGCACGTCAGCCATGGGCGCCGTCCCCGGCCACCTGGGCAGCGAGGTGCACGAGCAGGCCATCGAGGCACGCGATGCCGTCGCGCACGCCACCCATCGAGCCGGGCAGGTTGATGACCACGGTGCCGTTGGCGACACCGGCGAGCCCGCGGCTGAGGGATGCGGTGGGTGTCGTCGCGAGTCCACGGGCGCGGATCGCCTCGGCCACACCAACGAGCACGCGGTCGAGCAGGGGAGCGGTCGCCTCCGGGGTGCGGTCGGTGGGGCTGACTCCCGTTCCGCCCGTCGTGATGATGACGGCGGGCGCGGTTGCGAGAACCTCCGCGAGGCCGTCGGCGATGTGCTCGTCGGCGACGATGCGCACGCCGTCGACCGCGAAGCCCTCGCGCTCCAGCCAGTCGGCGATGAGGGGGCCGGTGGTGTCCTCACGGGTTCCGGCGGCGCCCGCCGTCGAGGCCACGATGACGGCGGCAGTGTGCGGGCGCACGGGGGCGGGGGTCTTAACGGGCTCGATGATCGATGGTGCCGCGTCGCGGGTCCAGTGGCCGTGCTTGCCGCCGGTCTTCTCCTCGAGGCGGATATCTGTCATGGATGCCGCGGCATCCACCGCCTTCACCATGTCGTGCAGGGTGAGGCCGGCAATCGCGACAGCGGTGAGCGCCTCCATCTCAACGCCCGTCGTGCCGGTCGTCTTGGCTGTCGCGGTCACCACGATGGACGAGGTCTCGAGGGCGAAGTCGACGCTGACGCTCGACAACGGGATCGGGTGGCACAGCGGCACCAGCTCGCTGGTCTTCTTCGCTCCCTGGATGGCGGCGATGCGGGCCGTCGCGATCACGTCGGCCTTCGGCATGCCCTCCGCGATGATGAGCCCGATGACCTCCGCCGTCGTCAGGAACCGACCGGATGCCGTCGCGGCCCGCGCGGTCACCGGCTTGCCGCCGACGTCGACCATGCGAGCACGACCGTCGGAGTCGACGTGCGAGAGTTCGCTCATAGCTCCCACACTTCCACCATTTCGCCGGCGGCGAGCGAAGTCACAGCTTCGGGCACGACGACGAGGGCATCGGCGGCCGCGAGGCCCGCGACGAGGTGGGAACCGGGGCCTGACGAGACCTCGACGGTGTCGTTCTCGCCCAGCCGCGCCCGGAGGAACTGTCGCTTGCCAGAGACGGAGGTGAGCTTCGAGGTGAGGGTGCGGAAGCCCTCGCGGCGGGCCGGCAGGCCAGCGTGCTCCCGCAGGATAGGAGCGACGAATGCCTCGAAGCTGAGCTGCGTGCTGACCGGGTTGCCCGGGAAGCAGATCACCGGCACCCCCTCGAAGACCGCGGTCGCCTGCGGCCCGCCCGGCTGCATGGCGAGGTGCTCGACCTTCGCGCCCCGCGGCTCGAGCAGCTCGCGCACCACCTCGTAATCGCCCTTCGAGATTCCACCGGAGGTGAGGATGACGTCGGCGACCCCGACCGCCTCGTCGAGCACCGCGAGCAGCTGCGCCGGCTCGTCATCCACATGGCGGATCAGGGTGACCCGCGCGCCCGTGGCGTGCGCGGCGGCCACGAGGGCGACCTGGTTCGCGTCGTACACCTGGCCCGGCACGACCTCGGTTCCGGGCGGCCGAACCTCCGACCCGGTTGTGATGACGGCCACCCGCACGCGGCGCACGACCTCGACCTCGGCGAGGCCGGTCGCCGCGAGCACGGCAAGGTGCCGGGCGGCGAGGCACTGCCCGCCGAGCACGAGGTCGTCGCCGACGAAGACGTCGGAACCGCGGTCGCGAACGTATTCGCCAGAGCGGCGTGCGCGCGCGATGGTGACGAAGTCGCCGGTGACCGTGGCGTCCTCGACAGGCACGATGGCATCCGCACCCGGTGGCACGACGGCGCCGGTCATGATGCGAACCGTGGTACCGGGAACGAGCGGCTCTGGCGCTGCGGCCCGTGCGGAGATCTCGCCGACGATGGGCAGCGTCGTCGAGACCTCGAGGTCGAGGGCACGCACGGCGAAGCCGTCCATCTGGGAGTTGCGGAACAGCGGGAGGTCGACGGGCGACGTCGTGGTTCTCGCGGTCGTGCGACCGAGAGCAGCCTCGAGGGGGATGGACTCGCTTCCGAGATCGAAGACGAGCAGGCTCCGCACGTGGGCGGCGTGGGCGTCAACGGACGTGTGCATCAGTACCTCGTCATCTGGGGGTCGACCGTGCGGGCCCATGCGTCGATGCCGCCCTCGAGATGCCGCGCTCTGAGGCCAGCGCTCTCGAGGATCGCCAACCCCTGCTGCGACCGGATGCCATGGTGGCAGTAGACGACATACTCCTCGTCGCGGTCGAGCCCCGCAACCACGTCGGGCAGTGTGCCGAGCGGGATGATGAGCGCGCCGGGGAGTGCCGCGATCTCCGCCTCCCAGGTCTCGCGCACGTCGATAAGGGTGACGCCGGTCGACTGGCTGAGCTCGGCGGCGGAGATAGACTCCGCCCCGTGGGTTGAGTAGGCCGTGTGCGGCCGTATCGAAACCATCCCGCAGAACGCCTCGTAGTCGATCAGCTGCGTCACCGGTTCGCTCGAGCGGTCGAACTCGAGTTCCCGAAACCCTCCGCTGAGTGCGTCGTAGGTCGTGACCCGACCACTGAGCGGTCGACCGACACCGGTGAGCACCTTGATGACCTCGGTCGCCATGATCGCCCCGATGATGCCGACGGTCGTGGGCAGCACGCCGCCGACCTCGCAGCTGTCGACACTGCCCGGCGGGGGAGGAGTCGGGAAGAGGTCGCGGTAGCCCGGTCCGCCCGGCAGCGCGACGCTGGCCTGACCGCCGTACTGCGAGACCGCACCCCACACGAGCGGTATTCCCGTGATGGTCGCGGCGTCGGCGGCGAGGTACCGGGTAGGGAAGTTGTCTGACCCGTCGACGACGAGGTCGTACTGCGCAAACAGCGGGAGGGCCACGTCGGCGGTGAGACGCAGCTCGTGCAGCACGACGGCCGTGGAATTGAGGCGCTGGATGCTGGCGGCTGCCGATTGGGACTTGGCTGTTCCGACATCCTCCGTTCCATGCACGAGCTGCCGGGGAAGGTTGCTCAGCTCGACGGTGTCGTCGTCGACGATGCCAAGGGTTCCGAGGCCCGCGGCAGCGAGGGCCGGCAGCACGTGGGAGCCGAGGCCGCCCGCGCCGATGACGAGCACCCGCGCGTGCTCGAGCCGCTGCTGCGCCGGTGCGCCGAAGCCCGGCAGCACGAGCTGGCGGGAGTAGCGGGCATCCATTGCTCGATTCTCGCATCGTGCCGAGGCGCCTGCTCCCCACCGAAGCCTGTCGAGTTGCGTCAATACGGGCAGCATCTGCGTCACCGTGCCCCATGTGCCGCAAGTCGCGACGGGGGCGGCGTAGGTGGGGCGGTAAAGCAACGCAGATGCGGGATAAACTAAAGCTTATGACCGCATTCAAGGTTTCGGAGGCCGCCGAGCTGCTCGGGGTGAGTGACGACACCGTCCGCCGCTGGGCGGAAGCGGGGCGGTTGACCCTCAGCGGCTCTCCCCAGGTGATCGACGGCCTCGAGCTCGCGCACCTCGCACAAGAGCTTGCGGCGGACCCGGGCGAGAGCCGATCGAGCGCCCGCAACCGCTTTACCGGACTCGTCACGCGGGTGGTCAAGGATGGTGTGATGGCCCAGGTGGAGATCCAGGCAGGCCCGTTTCGGGTGGTGTCGCTCATCAGCCGGGAGGCGGCCGACGAGCTGCGTCTCGAGCCCGGCGTTCTCGCGACCGCGAGTGTCAAGTCGACCAACGTCGTCGTGGAGATCCCGTGAGGCTGCTCCTGGTCGCCGCCCTGCTCGTGGGCCTGACCGCCTGTGCGCCTGCGCCGACACCGCGCTCGCAGACCGTCACGGTCTTTGCCGCGGCGTCGCTCACCGAGTCGTTCGAGGAAATCGCGGACGCCTACGAGGATTCCAACCCTGGCGTCGATATCGTCTTCAACTTCGGTGGCAGTTCCGGGCTGGCTGCCCAGCTCGCAGAAGGGGCACCCGCGGACGCTTTCGCTGCAGCGAGCCCCTCGGTCATGAAGGCGGCCGCCTGGGGCGACGAGCCCGTTGTTTTCGCTACGAACGTTCTGCAGATCGCCGTGCCGGCGGGCAACCCCGGCGAGGTGTCCGGCCTCGCAGACTTCGCACACGCCGATCTCGAGATTGCCCTTTGCTCGCCAGAGGTGCCGTGTGGCGGCGGTGCCGCCCAGTTGTTCGACGCCGCCGGCATCACCCCCTCTGTTGACACCTACGAGCAGGACGTAAAGGCCGTGCTCACCAAGATCTCCCTTGGCGAGGTGGATGCCGGGGTCGTCTACGTGACAGACGTGCTGTCATCAGACGGCGTCGACGGTATCCCCATCGATTCGGAGCCGGTCGACTACCCCATCGCAGCCGTGACCGACCGTGGCCACGCCTTCATCGACTTCGTCATGTCTGCCGAGGGGCAGGCGATTCTCAAGGCCGCCGGTTTTGGCGCGCCGTAGGTCCACGCTGGCTCCCGCGCTCTGGGTGCCAGCCAGCCTCGCTCTCGCCCTGCTTCTCCTGCCGCTTGTCGCGCTCATCGTGCGAGCGCCGTGGTCGACCCTGCCTTCCCTGCTCGCCGAGCCGACCGTGGCGAAGGCGCTCGCCCTGAGCCTGGTGACGGCGACCGTCGCGACGGCGATCTGCCTGCTGCTCGGGGTGCCGCTCGCCGTCGTGCTCGACCGCTCGTCCACCTGGCCGGCCGTGCCACGCCGCCTGCTGCGCGCGCTCATCACCGTGCCACTGGTACTGCCACCGGTCGTCGGCGGTGTCGCCCTGCTGCTGCTTCTCGGCCGGCGCGGGCTGATCGGGCAGTGGCTGCCGTTCGGCATTCCGTTCACACCCACGGCTGTCGTCATCGCCCAGGTCTTCGTGGCCATGCCCTTTCTCGTGATCGCGACGGAGGGCGCCCTTCGCGCCTCCGACCGTCGCTTCGAAGTCGCGGCGGCGACGCTCGGCGCCTCGCGGTTCACGGTGTTCCGCCGCATCACCCTCCCGCTCGTCGCGCCGGGCATTGCCTCGGGTGCCCTGCTCTGCTTCACCCGCTCGCTCGGCGAGTTCGGCGCGACCATCACCTTCGCGGGCAGCTTTCCCGGCACGACCCAGACCCTCCCGATCTCGACCTACCTGCTGCTGCAGACCGACCCCAACGCGGCGATCGCGCTGTCGCTCGTGCTCATGGTCGTCTCTGTCGTCGTGCTGCTCGCCCTTCGCGACCGCTGGGTTCCGGGGGCGGTCTCGTGAGGGCGTCGCTCGCGGTGACTCGCGGTTCCTTCGAGCTCGACCTCTCCCTCGAGGTCGGGCCGGGGCGGGTGCTGGCGCTCCTCGGCCCCAACGGGGCAGGCAAGTCGACCGCGCTCGCGGCGCTCGCTGGCCTCGTCGACAACGGCGGCAGCATCCATCTCGGCGATCGCGTGCTCGACGATGTGCCGGTCGAGCAGCGCCGCATCGGCGTCGTGTTCCAGAACTACCTGCTGTTCCCGCACCTCACCGTGCTCGACAACGTCGCATTCGGCGCTTCTCGAGAGGTTGCGCTCGAATGGCTGCGCCGATTCGACCTGGCCGACCTCGCCAAGGTCAGGCCGCCCCAGCTGTCGGGCGGCCAGGCACAGCGGGTTGCCCTCGCCCGTGCGCTCGCAACCGAACCCGACCTGCTGCTGCTCGACGAGCCGCTCGCGGCGCTCGATGTGTCCATCAGGGATGCCGTGCGCGACGACCTCGCGACGCACCTTCGCTCCCTCGCGATTCCTACCATCGTCGTCACCCATGACTTCGAGGATGTCGTGGTCCTCGCCGACGACGTCATGGTCATCGAGAACGGCGCCGCAACCCAGCGCGCCACCGTGCGCGAGCTCGTGCAGGGGCCGGCGACGCCCTACATCGAGCGGCTCGTGCGGGACTGGTCGGACGACTAGAGCGCTCGCCTAGCCCAGCAGCCGCCGCCACGCCACCTCGCGGGCAAGCTGCCCGGTCTCGAGGAACAGCTGAACCTGGGCGGTGCTGCCGAGGGCGTCCACGAGCTCCTCGGTCGGCGCGCGCCAGAAGCCGAGCTTCTGCCAGAACGGTCCGGAGCGGCGGCTGAACAGCCACGCGGTCGTTGCACCCGCGAGCTGGGCCTCGACGATGGCGAAGGCGGCGTTGCGCAGGCCGATTCCGCTGCCGCGGAGGTCGGGGCGCACCGCGACGCTGCGGATGAGGGCGTGCGTGCCGACCAACTCGAAGCCGGTGGTGCTGGTGATGGCGCCAGCGGGATCCTGTTCCATCCAGAGCTGCGCCGTGGCAAGGCCCGCGACCGTGAGGTCGGCCTCGACGAGGAAGGCCTCGACGAGCGGTATGTCGGCTGGGGTAACGCGCTTCACGCCGGCCCGGGGCGGCCGAGGTGGCCGAGCAGCGCAACCACGAGCGTCACGAGGGCAGAGAGGAGCATTCCGAGGCCGATGTGCAGGTTGAGCAGCAGGGCGCCGACGAGGGCACCGGTTGCGATGAGCGCAACCGCGAGCAGACGGCGTGCCCAGTTCTTGTTGCCTCCTCCGCCGAAGACGGAGTCGAAGGCGAGGCCGACGATGGTCGAGGTGACCACGACTGTTGTGACGTCGGCGACCCCGATATGGCGGGCTGCGCCGGCCTGCACGCCCATGGCAAGGCCGAGAAAGCCGGTGACCGTGTAGTTGAGCCATTCCGGGCGTGAGTCGACCAGCAGCGCGACCATCGCGGCGACGAGCAGGATGACGCCGACCACTCCGAAGAGTGTCGTATTGAGACCAGACCAGCCGGCGGGGCGCCCCTTCAGTACTCGCCCGGAGATGGCGGCACCGCCCATGAACGCGAGCAGCGCGATGACGGGTCCCAGAATCGGCAGGCCGTCGGCACCGGCGAGTGCCATGCCGAGAATGACCACGTTGCCGGTCATGTTGCCGGTGAAGACCTTGTCGAGGCCGAGGTAGCCGACCGCGTCGATGACGCCGGTGGAGAAGGTGAGCGCCAGCATGAGCCCGAGGTGCAGCCCGGCGGGATGAGAGCGGAGGTAGGCGACCATTACGTTAGAGGCTAACGGAGGTACGGATGGCGCTACAGCCGGGCAGCGGCCCGATTCGCAGCAGCACCTACCTGCCCGCCGAACCTGGAGCGGTGCTGTGGGGCCGGCTGCCGTGCGCGACCGACAGCCCGGTGCTCACGATCGACAGCGGCAGCGAGGTGACGGTCGACACGATCTCTCACGAGGGGATCCTCGAAGACCAAGGCCGCGATCCACGTCGCTTCTTCGCGCAGTTCGGTGACCACGAGGTGCTGGATGACGCTGTCGCCCTGGCCGCGTCGCCCTACGACCGAGAGGATGGCGGCCCGCACGTCGTCACCGGCCCGATCCGTGTCGACGGAGCCATGCCCGGCGACCTGCTCAAGATCACGGTCGTCCAGACCCTGCAGCGGGTGCCCTACGGGGTCATCTCCAACCGACACGGGCGCGGTGCCCTGCCCGTCGGCGAGATCGAGCCCTTCAGCGTCTTCGCCGCCTCGCAGGACGGTTTCGGCACGTTGCCCACGGCCGGCCGCGACATCAGGTTTCCGCTCAACCCGTTCCTCGGCATCATGGGGGTCGCGGTCTCCGGCAACCGCCGCCCCCACTCGATCCCGCCGGGTGCACACGGCGGCAACATCGACATCAACCTGCTCACCGAGGGCTCGTCGATCTACCTGCCCGTGCAGGTTGCCGGAGCCCTCGCCTACGTGGGCGACCCGCACTTCGCCCAAGGCGACGGGGAGGTCGCGCTCACGGCGTTCGAAGCGAGCCTGAGGGCGACGCTGCGGTTCGAGGTGGTGCCGCACGCGGCATCCATCGAGCTGTTCGGCCAGCTCGCCGGGCCACTCGCCGAGACGAGCGAGTACCTCGTGCCGACCGGCATGAACGAGGATCTCGACATCGCCGTGCAGGACTGCGTTCGCGCCGCGATCGCCCTGCTGCAGGCGCGCTACGGACTCGACCAGACCCACGCCTACGCCTACCTCAGCGCGGCGACCGACTTCAACATCAGCCAGGTCGTCGACCTGGTGAAGGGCGTTCACGCCAGGATACGAAAGGCCGACTTTGAGTGACGTTCTGACTGCGTTCTGGGAGTACGAGCGCGCTCTCATGGCCAACGACCTGCCCGTGCTCAACCGTCTCTTCCTCGACGACCCGGCGACGCTGCGCGGCGACGCCGCCGGCATCCTCGTCGGTCACGAGGCGATCGGCGAGTTCCGCGTCGGTCGCGGCGGTGCGCCGGCACGCGAGATCCTGCACGTCGAGGTCGTCGAGATCGATCCGGATGCCGCCCTCGTCATCGCGGTGACCCAGCCGGCAACCGGAGGGCGCGGCCAGCAATCGCAGCTCTGGATTCGCGTAGGCGGCGAGTGGCGGGTTCGCGCCGCGCATGTTTCCCTTCCAATGCCGGCGCTCAACCCCGCGGTCTGGCGCGTCGCGGGCAGCCCCCTTGTCGCGGGCGCACCCAACGGCCCCCTCGCTGGCGAGACCGTGGCAGTGAAAGACCTCTACTCGATCGCAGGATTCGCGGTCGGCGGTGGCGTTCCCGCGTACCTCGCCGAGGCCCAGCCCGCGCTCGCCACCTCACCCGCCGTGCAGGCGCTGCTGGATGCCGGCGCCGCCATCACCGGAATCGCCCAGACCGACGAGTTCGCCTATTCGATCGCGGGCCGCAACCCGCACTACGGCACACCTCCCAACCCGGCCGTGGTCGGGGGAGTGCCTGGCGGATCGTCGAGTGGTCCCGCGTCGGCGGTTGCCCTCGGCCAGGCGTCGATCGGGCTGTCGACGGACACGGCCGGCAGCATCCGGGTTCCTGCCTCGTACCAGGGGCTGTGGGGTCTGCGATCGACGCACGGGGCGGTGCCGGACGTCGGCATCCTTCCGCTCGCCCGCACCTTCGACGCGCCGGGGTGGATCACCCGTTCGCCCGCCGTGCTGCGCGGTGCCGTCGAGGCGACGCTGCACGAGCACGCTGGCGTCGGCGGTATCGTCGTCGATCCTGCGCTCGCGGCCCAGGCCGAGCCCGACGTGCGTCGTGCGTTCGACGCGTTCATCGCAGACCGCTTCGAGACGGTCGACCTCGGCGACTCGCAGGAGTTCTTCGAGACATTCCGCACCGTGCAGCAGGCGGAGGCGTGGCGAACCCACGGCGCGTGGATACTCGCCCATCCCGGTGCCCTCGGTGGCGACGTGGCCGGTCGTTTCGAGCTTGCCTCGCGGGTGACAGCCGACCAGGAGGATGCCGCTCGCGCCACCCTCACCCGTCTGGCCCTGCACCTCGACACCGTGCTCGGCGACCGGGTGCTGCTCGTGCCTTCCGCTTCGTCGGTCGCACCGGCGATCACCGCGGACTCCTCGCTCATCGAGCGCACCCGGGCTTCCACGCTGAGGATGACGGCTGTCGCCGGCATCACCGGGCGCCCTGCCCTGAGCGCGCCACTGCTCTCGGTTGCGCAGCCGGGTGCCCTGCTGCCCGCACCCGTCGGCGTCAGCCTCGTCGGCCCGCGGCACTCGGAGCTCGCGCTCATCGCGCTGGCGGAGTCGCTCGCGGGTTGAGTAGCGCGCTGGAGCTTGGAGCGGAGGCCATTTCTGGCCTCCGCCGCGACGCCAGCGCTGACGAGCCTCCGGCTCGTCAGTACCAGCGAGAAGCCTGAGCTACGCGATAGCGACCTGTTGCCGCGCGCCAAACTTCAACACCGCCGCCGCAATCAGCCCCACCGGCACCCACAGGTACACCGCGAAGAACCCGGCGAACTTGAGCACAGCGAAGGTCGAGTAGACGACCGCCACGACGGGGCTGACCTCGCTGGGATTCGCGAGGGCGATGAACGACATGAGGTTCTCGAGAGCGTCGAACGCCGGAGCCGAGAGGCCGACGACGACGAGGGCGAGTCCGAGGCGGCGCCAGCGACCCTCCGGCAGCAGTCGCGCAACGAGCACGAGCGCGAAGAAGTGCAGCAGCGCGGTTGCCGCGACGAAGCCGAAGTCGACGAACTGGGTCTGCCAGTAGACGCCGAGGGTGCCGGCGGCATCCATCGTCTCGTACCAACCCTCGAGCTTGTCGGCGCTGAAGGAGGTCTGGCCCACGTAGTAGGGCACGGGATACCCGGACCGCGCGTAGAAGCCGTTGAGCACCACCTGCACGACGTTCTGCAGGATGAGGCTGGTTACGGTCGCGGCGACGAGCACGGCGAGGCGGAGGGACAGGGCGTGGCCGGCGAGGCTCTTTATATATTCCATGGAATGTATAGAACCGGAAGACGCGGCAATTGTCAATTCCATGGAATATGATCACGGAATGGATGCTGCAGAGGCCGCCCGCGCAGAACTGCAGGGTCGTGCGCTGCGCGACCTGCTGATCGTCAACCAGCTCGTGACCACGCGCCTGTCGCGCGCGCTGCACCCCACGCCCTTGTCCCTCACCCATGTGAGCTTCCTCAGCCTCCTGCGGCGAGTGCCCGACGGCGCCAGCGTCAGTCAGATCGCCGAGGCGATGGAGGTCAACCAGCCCGCCGTTTCCAAGACGCTCAAGGCGCTGGAGGAGCTCGGAGTCGTGACGACGCAGCGCGACGCCGCCGACGCACGGAGGCTCGTCGTGCGCATGACTCCGCACGGCCACGAGCTGCTCGGCCGGGCGGAGCAGGCGATGCACCCCGCGGCGACCGCGATCTTCCGCGACCTGCCGACGCCGCAGCTCACCCGGCTGGTCGGAGAGCTCGAGGCGCTGCAGGCTACCATCGAGCGGGTTGAGTAGCGCGGAGCGCGTATCGAAACCGCTGTGCGGGTTGAGTAGCTCGCGAAGCGCGCGTATCGAAACCTAGCCGAGCAGCTCCGCCGTTGTCACGACCTTCGCGAACTCGCCACCCGAGAGGTTGATCGCCGTCGCTCGCGACAGCTCGTCGGCCGTGAGCACCGATCCGTCGGATCCGGTGAGGTCGAAGGTGTGCGTCGCGTCGATGGGGACGGTGACGTCGTAGCCGAGGTTGCCCGCCATCCTTGCCGTCGTCTCCACGCACATGTTGGTCTGGATGCCGCAGATCACCAGGTCGCGGATGCCCTGATCGTCGAGCCACGCCTGCAGGCTCGGCTCGCCGTAGAACGCGGAGTTGACGTTCTTCGTGACGAGCAGCGCCGGCTCGATCGCGGCAACCGCCGGCACGAGGTCATTGCTGGACTGGCCGACCTCGAGTGGTGAGCCGTCGGAGACGGAGTCGTGCCGCACGACGACGATGGGGCCGGTCCAGGCGTCGAGTAGAAGCGAGAGGTTCGCCTCGAAGTCGGGGTTGTTCCGGTTGCCCCAGTAGGCGCTGTCGGTGAAGCCCTGCTGGACGTCGATGACGATGAGTGCGGCAGTCATGCTCCGAGTCTGCCAGCGCACGGGTGGGCTGAGGCGGCATCGCGCACGCTCTGGCAGCTTCTAGTGGCTCGCCGTCACTGCGGCGATGGCCGCCGCGGTTCCGCCGCTGAACGGGGCGCCGTGGCCGGGGAGCACCCACGTCGCCTCCGGCAGCGCGGCGAGGGAGGCGATCGCGCGCGCTGGCTCATCCGTGAACGGAGCGGCCTGGGGTCCGGTGGCACCGGTCAGCACATGACGCGTGGTCAGGCCGTCGCCAACGAAGATGGCGTCGACGGCGGGCACGTGGATGGCGATGCTGCCCTCGGAGTGACCGGGCAGGCTGATGATGCGGGGCTGACCCGGCAGGTCGAGCGTCTCGCCGCCGTGCACTTCAACGACCTCGGTGAGGTAGGTGACCTTTGCCCCGCCCTTGCGAAGCGAGTAGCCGATGAAGCCGAAAGCGGCGAGGCCGAAGGCGCCACCCTTGCCGGTGCCCTTGGTGCCGCCCTTCGCGCGGTCGGCGTCCCCATGGTGCACGTAGACGGGAATGCCGTGCTCTCGCCTGGCGCGCTCGGCGAACCCGATGTGGTCGCTGTCGCCGTGGGTGAGGATGATCGCCTTGACGTCGCCGATGGTCTTGCACATGGCGTCCAGCTCGGCGAGCAGGTCGCGGTAGTGGCCGGGGAGGCCGGCATCGATGACGGTTACGCCGGTTTCGTCGGCGACAAGGTAGACGGCGATGATGTCGTTGCCGATGCGGTGGAGGTTCTCTGCGAGCTTCATG
>Ga0307514_10001800_pt1 | contig 24104 bp, 23 predicted proteins | sample 16_EM_MG_FD_203088 | JGI IMG/M metagenome (GOLD analysis project Ga0307514, IMG submission 203088) | Populus trichocarpa ectomycorrhiza microbial communities from riparian zone in the Pacific Northwest, United States - 16_EM | ecosystem: Host-associated > Plants > Roots > Unclassified | place...
CGTGAGGGTGAGCCGGTCGAGCAGGCCGACAGCGATGCCGTTCTCGCGGCCATTTGCGAGATCCAGCTCGTTGGCTGGCACGATGCGGTCGGCTCCGGCCTCGACGGCAGCCGCGATGGCGAGCAGCGCGGCGTTCTTCGTCTCGGTCGTGGCGGTGGCGAGCACGGTCGATGCCGAGCGCGCAGCCTCGAGCTTCTCGATGAAGGAGGTCGCAGTGAGGGTGCTCATAGAGCCAAGCTTAGAGAGAAGCTGCCTCGAACCAGGTGCCGATGTCGGCGCCCGCGAGAGCCTCGGCCACCTGCCCGGTTGCCGCAAGCAGTGTCGGGGTGCCGGACGCGGCGGCGAGCTTCGCGGCAGCGACCTTCGTTCCGGCACCGCCCGTTCCCACCCCGGCCGCGCCGATGTCGCCGAAGGTCACCCCGGATAGGTCGTCGTCGAAGGGTACGGTCGCGATCTTGGTCGCCCCCGGCTCCCCCGGAGGACGCGTGTAGAGCGCGTCGATGTCGCTGAGCAGCACCAGCACGTCGGCGCCGATCAGCTGGGCGACGAGGGCCGCGAGGCGGTCGTTGTCGCCGAAGCGGATCTCGTGCGTCGCGACCGTGTCGTTCTCGTTGACGATCGGCAGGATGCGCAGGTCGAGCAGGCGCTCCATGGCCCGCTGGGCATTGCCGCGGTGCGTCGGGTTCTCGAGGTCGCCCGCGGTCAGTAGCACCTGTCCTGCGACGATCGTGTAGCGGTCGAGGCTGTGCTGGTAGCGGTAGATGAGCACGTTCTGGCCGACCGCTGCGGCGGCCTGCTGCGTGGCCAGATCTGTGGGGCGGCCGTCGAGCGACAGGTACGGGATGCCCGTGGCGATGGCACCGGACGAGACCAGAATGACCTCGGAGCCGTTGGCGTGCGCTGCCGCGAGGGCATCGACGAGTGGGTCGATCTGGCCGACGTTCGGCCCGCTGATCGACGAGGAGCCGACCTTGACCACGATGCGGCGCGCGCCCGCGATCTCGGCGCGCGAGGTGATGCTACTTGTCACGATCCTCCCGGCTCTCTGTGATGGCGAACCCGTCATCGTCGTTCCAGATGCCGGCGGCCCGCTCTGCCTCGAGCTCGGCCCGCGCGGCGGACTTGGCGTCCATACGCTCGAGGTAGCTCGCCCGCTTCGCCTTGCTGGTCTGCCGGCGACCCTCGTCGAGTCGTGCGTCGGTGCCTCGGGGGCTCGCGATGAGCTCTGCGGCGGAGGACACGGTCGGCTCCCAGTCGAAGACGACGCCGCCGCCCTCGCCGATCATGACGGTCGAGCCGGGAACGGCACCCGCCTTGAACAGCTCGTCCTCGACGCCGAGCTTGGCGAGCCGGTCGGCGAGGAAGCCGACGGCCTCATCGTTCTCGAAGTCGGTCTGCTGCACCCAGCGCTCCGGCTTCGCACCGATGACGCGGTAGAGGTTGCCGTACGAGCCGCCCTCGACGCGCACGACGAAGTCGACCTCGTTGACGGCCTTCGGGCGGATGATGATGCGCGGCTTGACCGCCTCGGCTGCCACCTTGGCGGCGCGGTCGGCCTCGACGATCTCGGCGAGGGCGAACGAGAGCTCGCGCAGGCCAGCACGGGAGACGGCCGACACCTCGAACACGCGGTAGCCCCGAGCCTCGAGGTCGGGGCGGATGAACTCGGCGAGCTCCTTGCCCTCCGGCACGTCGGTCTTGTTGAGAGCGATGAGCTGCGGCCGCTCGAGCAGCGGCAGCTGGCCGTCGGGCACCGGGTAGGCGGCGAGCTCGCCGAGGATGATGTCGAGGTCGCTTATCGGATCGCGACCCGGGTCGAGGGTGCCGCAATCGAGCACGTGGAGCAGCGCGGAGCAACGCTCGACGTGGCGGAGGAACTCGAGGCCGAGCCCCTTGCCCTCGCTGGCTCCCTCAATGAGTCCTGGCACATCCGCGACGGTGTACCGCGTCTCCCCCGACTCGACGACGCCGAGGTTCGGGTGGAGTGTCGTGAACGGGTAGTCGGCGATCTTCGGCTTGGCTGCAGAGAGCGCGGCGACCAGCGAAGACTTACCCGCCGACGGGTACCCCACGAAGGCGACGTCGGCGACGACCTTGAGCTCAAGCTGGATGTCGCCCTCGAAACCGGGGGTGCCAAGCAGCGCGAACCCGGGGGCCTTGCGCTTCGTGTTGGCGAGTGCCGCGTTGCCGAGGCCACCCTGGCCGCCCGCGGCGACGACGAAGCGCATGCCGTGCTGGTCGAGGTCGATGAGCTGCTCGCCCGCGGCGTTCTTGACGACGGTGCCCACGGGAACGGGGAGGATCATCTCCGTTCCGGAGGTGCCAGCCTTCAGGTCGCCCTGGCCGGGCTGGCCGTGCTCCGACTTGCGGTGCGGAGAGCGGTGGTAGTTGAGCAGGGTCGTCGTCTGCACGTCGCTGACGAGCACGATGTCACCGCCGTTGCCGCCGTTGCCGCCGTCAGGGCCGGCGAGAGGCTTGAACTTCTCGCGCTTGACCGAGACGCAGCCGTTGCCGCCGTGTCCTGCGAGAAGGTGCAACGTCACCTGGTCGACAAACGAAGCCATGTGTACTGCCCTGCTCTCAAGAGAAATGCGTAAGGGCGAGCATGATGCTCGCCCTTACGTGAAAAACTGCCGTGCGACTAGGAAGCCACCACGATGTTGATGACGCGACGGCCACCCTTTGCTGCGAACTGCACGGAGCCGGCCTCGAGGGCGAACAGCGTGTCGTCGCCGCCACGGCCGACGTTGGCGCCGGGGTGGAAGTGCGTGCCGCGCTGGCGGACGATGATCTCGCCAGCAGAGACGACCTGGCCGCCGAAGCGCTTCACGCCGAGGCGCTGTGCGTTCGAGTCGCGGCCGTTACGAGTGGACGATGCGCCCTTTTTGTGTGCCATGTGTTTTCAGCCCCTACGCGATGCTGGTGATCTTGATACGGGTCTGCTCCTGGCGGTGGCCCTGGCGCTTCTTGTATCCGGTCTTGTTCTTGAACTTCTGGATGACGATCTTCGGGCCGCGAAGGTCGTTGAGCACCTCTGCGGTGACCTTGACCTTTGCGAGATCCTTGGCTCCGCTGGTGATCTTGTCACCGTCGACGAGCAGCACGGGAACGAGCGAGACGTTGCCCTTGTCGTCAGCCTTGATGCGGTCGAGGACGACGATGGTGCCGACCTCTACCTTTTCCTGACGCCCACCGGCGCGCACAACTGCGTAAACCATTTGGTTACCTAACTTTTGGAGGCAAGTGCCTCGAGAAGACTGGTGGAGTGGATCGCGGGCTCTGCCCAGCGCACACCAAGGGTCAAGACTACAGGGAATCCGGGCCTTCGGTCAAACCTCGGCGGGCGCGCCACGCGCGAAGCAGAAGGGCCCCGATGACGACCATCGGCGCGCCGGTGAGGAAGACCGTTCCGCTGGAGGCCACGGCCGCCATGATCACCAGCGCGAGCATCCGTTTCGACTCCACGATGTCGACGCTGGCGGCGATCTGCGCCCCGAGAGCCACGGCAACGACGACCGCTGCCACCACCGAGACGGCGATGGATCCGAGCACGGTCGAGGCGGTGCGTCGGGCCACTCGTGCCAGCACGACAAGACCGCCGAAGACGACGAGTCCGAACACCGCCACCGGGGTCGCCCACTGCTGAGCGGCTCCCCCGAGCGCGGGCAGGGCGTACTCGAGCATGGCCTCCGGGTACCGACCCTGGCTCGTGACAACGCCGATGACGTTGGATGCCGCGAGGGAGCCGAAGGTGACGAGCATCACTCCGGCGGCGGTGATCGCCGACTGCAGAACGGTCTGCCGCACAACTACACCTCGTCGATCAGGCCGGAGACGGCATAGTCGCGGGGGTGCGCCCGCAGCCACAGCCAGAGCAGCACCGACGCGAACAGCACCGGGATGAGGTAGTTGACGACGCTGGAGACTCCGGCGAGTGCGCCGAGGGTAGCATCCCGCACGAAGGCGGCGCCGTCGAAGCTGCCCTCGTCGACAGCAGCGGTGACGGCGATGACGATGCGGGCAACGATCACGAGGATGCCACCGGCCGCGGTCGCCAGCGCGGCGCGGGTGAAGACGAACGGCAGCGTCAGCTCATCGGCCAGCGGCGCGATGAGCCACAGGCCGAGAAAGACCCCAAGCGCGAAGGGCAGGGCCTCGGGAAGGTAGTCGACAACCGCGGCCGCATGAAACCCGGAGCCACCGAGGTAGGCCACCAGCTCGTTCAGCAGTCGCCCGATGACGAGCACAAGAGCGATGCCGAGCGCCGCGACGAGCGCGGGAAGGCGCCCGCGACGCCGCGCGAGCGAGACCAGCGTTCGCGACATCCTGCCGTCAGTCATCGGCCGCCGTGGCGAGCGCCCGAAGGCGCAACCACACGAGAACGGCAGCCAACAGCACGACGGGGCCAAGCTCGACGACTGTCGCGACGAGTCCCTGCACGGCACCCACGACCACCCACCCGGCGCCGTCGAACTCCGGAAGGCGCGCGCCGAACAGGCTCGACGACACCGTGCCGGAGATGTCGAGCACGAGGCCCACGACGAAACTGAGAACGGCGCCCCCGGCCACGGCGAGCGCCGCGCGGGCGATCGTCAGACGGAGAGAGATCGCTGCGGAGATGGGTGCGAGCAGCCACAGGACAAGGAAGACCCCGAGGGCGAACACGACCACATAGCGGAAGATGGTCGACGCGAAGTCGGCCCACTGCATGCCGATGACGAAGAGGTCAGGCGACGCGAACACCTCGACGACCGACGCCGACACGACCTTGATGAGGGCGGCGGCGGCCAGATAGGCGGCAGAGAGCGCGGCGATATAGAGGGCCGGGCGGCTGGATCGCACCGTGCTCGTGTCGATGAGTGTCAAGTCCGGGGCCTTTCGTGCTTATGATCGGCAAATGACCGTGTTGATCGACCAGCCCATCTGGCCAGCACACGACACTCTATGGGGTCATCTTGCGAGCGACCAGTCGCTCGAGGAGCTGCATGCCTTCGCGGCTGCGGCGGGCATTCCGAAGCGCGGTTTCGACCGCGACCACTACGACTTTCCCGCACACCGCTACGACGCACTGGTGGCGCAGGGCGCGGTTCCCGTCGGCGTGCGCGAGATGGTCACCCGACTGCGAGACAGCGGCCTTCGCGTCACCCAACGGGAGAAGCGCGGCCTGTAGACCGCGCTTCTCGCCGAAACGGATGGATGCCGCGACTAGTCGTTGACCGGCGCGCTGACCACGGCGCCAGAGCTGCCAGCACGGCGCGAGACGCGCGAACGACCCTGCCCCGGCTGCTTGGGCTCTGGCAGAGCTTCGAGCACGGAGCCGAGCAGCTCGTCCGCCTCGGCGGCACGGGCACGGCGCGGCGCGCGCTCCTTCTTCGCGACGGGGATGTCGAGGATCTCGACGGGCACGTCGGCCGGAGTCGGGTCTTCGTGAACGTGGGACTCGCCAGCCGGCTCGTGCTCGGTGTGCACCGTCTTGGCCGCGACGCGGGCAAGCGCGTTGCGCACGTCGTCGGTGATCGCGTGCGTGCCGTTCGATCCTCCGCCGGTGGACGGGTTCGAGCGCTGCGACTGCTGGTTGGTGCTTCCGCCGTTGCCGCCAGAGCCGTTGCCGGCGCGACCTCCGCGGCTGCGGCGGCCGGTGCCCGGCTCCGACTGCGGCTGCTGCTGCACGTGACGGCGGTTGACCGGCTCGTGATGGATGACGATTCCGCGGCCCGCGCAGACCTCACACGGCTCACTGAAGGTCTCCAGCAGCCCGAGGCCCAGCTTCTTGCGGGTCATCTGCACGAGGCCGAGCGAGGTGACCTCGGCCACCTGGTGCTTCGTGCGGTCACGCGACAGGCACTCGACGAGCCGGCGAAGCACGAGGTCGCGGTTCGACTCGAGCACCATGTCGATGAAGTCGACGACGATGATGCCGCCGATGTCGCGAAGCCGAAGCTGGCGGACGATCTCCTCAGCAGCCTCGAGGTTGTTCTTGGTGACCGTCTCCTCGAGGTTTCCGCCGGAGCCGACGAACTTGCCGGTGTTGACGTCGACGACCGTCATGGCCTCGGTGCGGTCGATGACGAGCGATCCGCCCGATGGCAGCCAGACCTTGCGGTCGAGCGCCTTCTCGATCTGCTCGTTGACGCGGTACTCGTCGAAGGGGTCGTTGGTGCCCTCGAAGGTCTGCACGCGATCGATGAGGTCGGGGGCGACGCCGCGAAGGTAGGACTCGATGGTCTGCTGGGCATCGCTGCCGGAGATCACCAGTTTGTGGAAGTCCTCGTTGAAGACGTCGCGGATGATCTTGACGAGCAGGTCGGGCTCGGAGTGCAGCAGCGCGGGAGCCTGGGCACTCTCGACGAGGTGGCTGATCTCCGCCCACTGGTTGGTGAGGCGCTGCACGTCGAGGGTGAGCTGCTCCTCTGTGGCGCCCTCCGCCGCGGTGCGCACGATGACACCGACGTTGTCGGGCAGCACCTCCTTGAGGATCTTCTTGAGGCGGGCGCGCTCCGTGTCGGGCAGCTTGCGGCTGATGCCGTTCATCGAGCCGTTCGGCACGTAGACGAGGTAGCGGCCGGGCAGGCTGACCTGTGAGGTGAGGCGTGCACCCTTGTGGCCGACCGGGTCTTTCGTGACCTGCACGAGCACCTTGTCGCCTGGCTTGAGCGCGAGCTCGATGCGGCGGGCCTGGTTCTTGCCGTCGCCCTCTGCTGCGGCGGCATCCCAGTCGACCTCACCGGAGTACAGCACGGCATTGCGGCCGCGCCCGATGTCGACGAAGGCGGCCTCCATGCTCGGCAGCACGTTCTGCACGCGACCGAGGTAGACGTTGCCGATGAGCGACATGTCCTGGCTCTTGGCGACGTAGTGCTCGACGAGCACGCCGTCTTCGAGAACGGCGATCTGGATGCGGTTGTCGCGGGAGCGAACCACCATGACCCGGTCGACCGACTCGCGACGAGCGAGGAACTCGCTCTCGGTGATGACGGGGCGGCGGCGACCCGCATCGCGGCCGTCACGGCGGCGCTGCTTCTTGGCCTCGAGGCGGGTAGACCCCTTGACCCTGGTCGGCTCGTTGCTGAGAACGGGCTCCGGACGCGGCTGGCGAACGCGAACGACGGTGTTGGGGGCGTCGTCTCCGTCACGCGGCTCCTCGCCGGGACGGCGGCGTGAGCGGCGGCGCACTGTGCCGTTGTCATCGCCCTGGTCGGCATCCTGCGGAAGGCGGTCTCGCTGCTGCCCGCGACCGCCGCGAGCGCTCTGCGGCGCCTCGTCGAGCGGGGTGGTGATCATCGGCGGTGCCTGGAAGATGAGGGATGTCGTCGGGCGGCGCGTCGGTGCCGTTGCCGGAACCTCGACGACGGCCTCGGCCGCAGCCTCTGGCTCGACGGGCTCGATGACGACGGCGGTCGTCTCCGGCGACTCGGCGTTGACGTGGGCCGCTGCCGCCTTCGGCTCTGCGACGGCCTTGCGGGCGCGGAGTCCGCGCTTCGGCTTCTCTACGGAGTCGGCCGCAGACTCTGCCGCCGGCTTTCCGAGGCGACGGGTGCGCTTCTTCGGCGCATCATCCACGTTCGCGTTTTCGGGTTCATTGGGGGTGTCATTCACCATCTCTGGTGTCTCCTGGCCCGGGTGGGCAACCGCGCCACCCACCGGGTACTTCTCTCGTGCGCTAACCGGCCCCGAGGGCTGGTCCGCTACTAATCCTTCAGGTCTGCCACCGGCATGTCGTGCAGTCTTCACGGGCATTCCGTTGAATACCTCGTACTGTCGCACCGTCTGCTCTGGCGGCTGGATCACGGCTGTCACCACGTGAACCGCGGAACTTGCTATCCGTGAGAACCACTGCGGTTCCCGCCCGGTTTGTTGCCCGGTAAGCCTTCTTTGGGTGCCAGGTCGAGCGCGGCTCGGCTGGCGTCCTCAAATTATCGCATGTATTGCCGATTACCCGGCATTGGGGGTATTGCGCGGCCACGGTGTCTACCCGGTTCTCAGATTGCGCATACGACTCGCATGCCATAATCCGGAGGTGACTGAGACCACTGTCGACCGGCGCCCGATCGCCTACGCGATCACGCTCATCGTTGCCGGCGTCGTCGGCTGGATTGCGGCGTTCTCGCTCACCATCGAGAAGTTCGCCCTCCTCGCCGATCCCAACGCCTCGCTCTCGTGCGACTTCAGCATCCTCGTGCAGTGCCGGGCCAACCTCGAGTCGTGGCAGGGGTCGCTGTTCGGCTTTCCCAACCCGATCCTCGGGCTGACCGGGTGGGTCGCGCCGATCGTCGTCGGCGTCGCACTGCTCGCCGGGGCGCGCTTCGATCGCTGGTTCCGCATCCTGTTCACCGCGGGCGTCGTCGCCGCCCTCGCCTTCGTGGTCTTCCTCATCACGACGAGCGTCTTCGTGCTCGGCACGCTGTGCCCGTGGTGCATGGTGACCTGGGCGGCTGTCATCCCGACCTTCTGGCTTGTCGTGCTCGGCAGCCTGCGCGATGGCACCATCACGTCGAACGGCCGTGTGCGCTCGACGGCTGCGACCCTCTCCTCGTGGGTTCCCGCGATCACCGCTCTCAGCTACATCGTCATCGCCGTGATCGCACAGCTGCGACTCGACGTGCTCGCCCACCTCTGACCTGCACGCCCCGAAAGGAACTCCCCCATGGTTGAAGAATCCAAGCAGGTCCGCCGCGATGTCGCGCGCGAGACCGCTCGCATCATGCGAGAGGAGGAGAAGAAGCGGCGCCGTCGCAACCGCATCATCACCCAGGTGAGCGTGGTGCTCGGGGCGGTCGCCGTCGCGGTGATCGTGATCCTCGTGGTGCAGAGCTCCATCAAGCCGCCGATCGCGGGGCCGGCCAACATGGCGAGCGACGGCATCCTGCTGCAGGGCGACGGCACCGGCGAGATCGTCGCGGTGCCGACCAAGGGAATCCCGATCGAGGGTAAGCCGACCGCGACGGACCCGACGAAGTACACCGACACGGTCAACATCGTTGTGTACGTCGACTATCAGTGCCCGTTCTGCCAGGCATTCGAGAAGGCCAACGCCCAGACCATCGGAACCTGGGTCTCCCAGGGCCTCGCGACCGTCGAGTACCACCCGATCGCCATCCTCGACAGTCAGTCGCAGGGCACCAAGTACTCGAGCCGAGCCGCGAGTGCTGCCGCTTGCGTTGCGGACTACCAGCCTGACTCGTTCTTCCAGGCCAACGCCGCGCTCTTCTCGAGCCAGCCGCCGGAGGGCACCTCGGGACTCACGAACGAAGAGATCGCCTCCATCGTGGCCAAGGCAGGCGTGACCGACGTCAAGGTCGTGAAATGCATCAACGACGAGCGCTATGTGCAGTGGGTGGCCGACGCGACGGAGCGCACGCGATCCGCGTTGCCGAACAGCGACCTTGATGGCCTCAAATCGACGCCGACCGTCATTGTGAACGGTCAGCAGTACACGGGCGATCCCGCCGACGCCGAGGCGTTCCAGGCCTTCGTCAGCGAGATCGGGCTCGCGCTCACCCCGGAGACCGAGACGGGCACCGAGGGCGAGTAGCTGTCGTCGGCGAGCCATAGGGTCGAGGGGTGAATCGCACCGATCGCCTCTATGGACTCGTCGAGGAGCTGCGAGCCGTCTCGCCCCGACCGAGAAGCGCGCGCTGGCTCGCAGAGCGGTTCGAGGTGAGCACCCGCACCATTGAGCGCGACCTGTCGGCGCTCCAGCAGAGGGGGGTGCCGATCTGGGCAGAGCCGGGTCGCACCGGGGGCTACTGCCTTGATGCGGCGCACACTCTTGCGCCGCTCGGCTTCACCGTCGACGAGGCTCTCGCCGTGACGATCGGACTGGGGATGCTGTCCACCAGCCCGTTCCGGGAGGCCACGACCTCCGCACTGCGCAAGGTCGTTGCCGTGATGGACGACCGGCGCGTCGCGGAGACGGCGAGCCTCGCCTCCCGCGTGCACCTCCTCGATGACGGAGCGGAGCCGAGTGCCCCCAGCCATCTCGCAACGGCCGTGCGCGCGGGACAGGTGCTCCACATCCGCTATCGCGATCGGCAGGGCGTGGAGACCGAGCGCGACGTCGAGCCGATGGGCTACGTGGGCAGGGGCCGCGACTGGTACCTCGTCGCGTGGTGCCGGCTGCGCACCGGGATCCGTGCCTTCCGCGGCGATCGGGTCGCCTCAGCCGAACCGACCGGCGAGACCCCGCCCCGACGGCCGCTCAGCGCCACCGACATCGACATCGCCTACGGACAACTTCGGTCGGTCTCCGACGGACTGAACGACGGCTAATCACCGACAGGACGGTGTCGCCTCGGGGCTCCACCATGGTCAGGTCGCATCATCTGGTGCGACAGGAAGGCACACCATGGAACTCGCATCACTTCGCATCATCACCGCCGACGTCGACAGGCTCGCCCGCTTCTACCAGTTGGTCACCGGGCTCAACGCCGCACGGCCGGCGCCCGTGTTCGCGGAGATCACGACCGCGAGCGGCACCCTCGCGATAGCGAGCCCCGCGACGGTCGCGATGCTCGGAGACCGCGCGCCGATCCCCGGGGGCAGCACCTCGGTCATCGTGGAATTCCTGGTGACAGACGTCGATGCCGAGTTCGCACGACTGCGTGCAACGCTCGACGACATCGTGCTCGAGCCGACGACGATGCCGTGGGGAAACCGGTCGATGCTGTTCCGGGATCCCGACGGCACCCTCGTCAACCTGTTCTCCCGCCCCTCGGTGTGAGCGAGAACGCGGCTAGCTGAACCAGAGACCGAGCTCGCGCTCGGCGGACTCGACGGAGTCGCTGCCGTGCACGAGGTTCTGCTGCACGGCAAGGCCCCAGTCGCGGCCCAGGTCGCCGCGGATGGTTCCTGGAGCAGCCGTGGTCGGGTCGGTCGTGCCGGCGAGCGAGCGGAAGCCCTCGATGACGCGGTGGCCGGCGACGCGGATGGCGACGACGGGTCCGCTCTCCATGAAGCTGACGAGCGGCTCGTAGAACGGCTTTCCCTCGTGCTCCGCGTAGTGGGCTCCGAGGAGGTCGCGGTCGGCCTGGATGAGCTTCAGGTCGACGACCTGGTAGGCCTTCGCCTCAATGCGGCCGATGATCTCTCCGATGAGGTTGCGGGCAACGCCGTCTGGCTTGATGAGAACGAGCGTCTCTTCGATCGTGGTCATGGGGTTGACTCCTTCGTGGATTGGATGTGTGCGGCCTTCGCGGCGTCGAGGGACCGGCCCTTGGCGAAGCAGAAGGCCCAGAGCGCGAGGAATCCCGCGCCGATGACGTACATGAGGGGAAGAACGAGGCCGAGGGCGATGATCACGAGCTGGAGTACCCAGCCGAGCCAGCGTCCGGCCGGGTAGCGTGCGGCCCGCCCCGCCACCGCGAGCAGCAGGATGAGCACGAGACCTCCGACGAGAGCCTGCACCGGCGTCAGCACCCGCAGCGAGAATGCGGCGAGCGCCACGAAGAACACGAGGAAGCCCTCGAGCAGCAGCACGATCGAGAGCAGGGATTCACTCGCGGACCGCTCGCGGCGACCGCGCGGCTGCGGCTCGCGCGCCTCCGAGGTGCTCACTGCTTCCAGCCCTCCGTGCGGGCGAGGGCGATCGTCTCGCCGACGAGGGTGATCGAGCCGGTGACGAGCACGGCCCGCTTCGGGCCCTTGGCTGCCCAGGCGCGAGCCTCGTCGAGTGCCTCCTCTGCCGAGTCGGCCTCGCTGACGTCGTCGGTCACCTCGCGGATCAGGTCGGCGAGCTCGTCCGAGGGCACCGCGCGCTCCGACTGCGATTGGGTGGCGACGAAGAGCGTCGCGACGGGAGCGAGCGCGCGGATGATGCCGGCGGCGTCCTTGTCCTGCAGCACGCCGATGACGACGGCGATCTCGTCGAAGGTGAAGTACTCCTTGATCGCCTTGGCCAGCGCAGTGGCGCCGTGCGGGTTGTGTGCAGCATCGACGATGACACTCGGCTCGACTCCCACGAGCTGCAGCCGACCGGGGCTCGTGACGGAGCTGAGCCCCTCGGTGAGCACGTCGCCGACGAGAGCCTGGGTTCCGCCGCCGAGGAACGACTCGACGGCCGCGATCGCGACAGCGGCGTTCTGGGCCTGGTGGTCGCCGAAGAGCGGCAGGAACTCGTCCTTGTAGACCCCCGCCCGCCCGCGCACGGTGATGAGCTGGCCGCCGACCGCGACCGTCGTCGACTCGAGCGAGAAGTCGGTGCCCTCGACCGCCATCGTCGACTCGGTGAGCTCGACGGCGCGCTCAAGCTCCGCGAGTGCCTCCGGCTGCTGGCGTGCGGAGACGACGCTCGCGACCGGCTTGATGATTCCCGACTTCGTGCGGGCGATCTCCGCAACGGTACTGCCGAGGCGTTGGGTGTGGTCGAGGGCGATGGGTGTGAGCACCGCGACCTGGCCATCGGCGACGTTGGTGGAGTCCCACTCGCCCCCCATGCCGACCTCGATGATGCCGACGTCGATCGGCGCGTCGGCGAAGCTCGCGAAGGCGAGCACCGTCAGAGCCTCGAAGTAGGTGATCGGCTCGTCGCCTGCCGCCGACAACTCGCTGTCGACCAGGGCGAGGTAGGGCTGGATGTCCTCCCAGTTGGTCGCGAGCGCCCGGTTCGAGATCGGCTGGCCGTCGATCACGATGCGCTCGTTGACCCGCTCGAGGTGCGGGCTCGTCATGAGACCGGTGCGCAGGCCGTAGGCCCGAAGGATGCTCTCGATGATGCGGCTCGTCGAGGTCTTGCCATTGGTTCCCGTGACGTGGATCACGGGGTACGAGCGCTGTGGGTCGCCGAGCAGCTCGACAACGCGACGCGTTGGCTCGAGGCGCGGCTGCGGCATCGACTCCCCCGTGCGTGCGAGCAGGTCGTCGAAGACTGCCGCAGCTGCCTCGGCATACTCGGAGTCGTCGAAGTCCCAGTCGGAGTCGTCGTCGAGGTTCGAGCCCTCCGGGTTGGCGAAGGGGCTCAGGTCGCCGATGCCGAGCGGGGACTCCTCCTCGGGGATGTCGCTGTCGCCCTCATCGAACCTGCTGTCGTCAGACATTCACTCCACCGGCCTTCCGCACATCGATCACGAGCGTTCCGGCATTCGCGTACTGGCCCGCCTCGATAGTCGCACGCTGGGCGCCCGGCGCGCCGTCCGCGGCGGCGATCCCGGGCTGCGCCGAGAGCGAAACGGCGTGCGAGGTTGCCAGGGTCTCTGCCGCGATCGTGTCGATCCAGGTCGTGAGAGCCGCGACATCCGTCTCGCTCTCGCCGAACACCGCCAGCTCGATGCGGTCGCTCACCTCGAGTCCCGCGGCCTTGCGGGTGTCCTGCACGACGCGGATGGTGTCGCGAGCGAGCCCCTCTGCCTCGAGCTCTGGCGTTGTCGCGGTGTCGAGGATGACGAAGCTGCCGTCGGCGAGGAACGCCACGGCACTCGACTCGTCTGCCGCCCGCGGGATGAGGTCGTACTCGCCGGGCAGCAGCTGCTCCCCCGCGACGGTCACGACGGGCAGAGCCGACCAGTGGCCCGCCTTGGCCGCCGCGATGATCTCCTGCACGCGCTTGCCGAGGCGCGGGCCGAGAGCACGAGCGTTGACCGTGAGCACCTGCTCGATGCGATGGGCCTCGAGGCTCGAGGGCTCGAACCTCTCGATGGCGACGGTCTTGACGTTGAGCTCGTCCTCGAGGATGCCGGTGAACTCAGCGAGCGACGTGTCGTTCGTGACCACCGTGAGTCTCGCCAGCGGCAGCCGCACTCGAAGGGACTTGGCCTTGCGCAGGCTCAGACCCGCCGAGGCGACCTCGCGAGCGAGGTCCATCGCAGCGACGAGGGCGGTGTCCTCGGGGAAGAGGGTCGCATCCGGCCAGTCCTCGAGGTGCACGCTGCGACCCCCCGTGAGGCCCTGCCAGATCTCCTCGCCAACGAGCGGGATGAGCGGAGCAGCGACGCGGGTGACGGTCTCGAGCACCGTGTAGAGCGTGTCGAAGGCGTCGCGGTCAGTGCCTGCCCAGAAGCGGTCGCGGCTTCGGCGCACGTACCAGTTGGTCAGCACATCGGCGAAGTCGCGCAGCTTGGCGGCCGCCATCGGGCTGTCGAGGGCCTCCAGCTCGCCCGTGACGTCGACGATGAGCTGGCGGGTCTTGGCGAGCAGGTAGCGGTCGAGCACGTTGGTCGAGTCGGTGCGCCACTGTGCCTCGTAGCCGGGTTTCGATGCGCCCGCCGGGCTACTCGACTCGCTCGTGGCGGCATTCGCGTACAGCGTGAAGAAGTAGTACGTGCTCCAGAGCGGCAGCAGCAGCTCACGCACACCCTGACGGATGCCCTCCTCAGTGACGACGAGGTTGCCGCCGCGGATGACGGAGGACGACATGAGGAACCAGCGCATCGCGTCGGCGCCGTCGCGGTGGAAGACCTCGGAGACATCCGGGTAGTTGCGCAGGCTCTTCGACATCTTCTGGCCGTCGGATCCCAGCACGATGCCATGGCTGATGACGTTGGTGAACGCCGGTCGATCGAACAGCGCCGTCGAGAGCGTGTGCAGCGTGTAGAACCAGCCGCGCGTCTGCCCGATGTACTCGACGATGAAGTCAGCCGGCGAGTGGCTGTCGAACCACTCACGGTTCTCGAAGGGGTAGTGCACCTGGGCGAAGGGCATCGAGCCGGAGTCGAACCAGACGTCGAGCACGTCTTCGATGCGGCGCATGGTCGACTGCCCGGTCGGGTCGTCGGGGTTCGGTCGGGTCAGCTCGTCGATGTACGGACGGTGGAGATCCGTCGGGCGCACTCCGAAGTCCGCCTCGAGCTCGTCGAGCGAGCCGTAGACATCGACCCGCGGGTACTCCGGGTTGTCGCTCTTCCAGATCGGGATCGGGGAACCCCAGTAGCGGTTGCGCGAGATCGACCAGTCGCGGGCGTTGCCGACCCACTTGCCGAACTGGCCGTCCTTGACGTTCTCCGGCACCCAGTTGATCTGCTGGTTGAGCTCGCCCATGCGATCGCGAAACTCGGGAACACGCACGAACCAGCTCGACACGGCCTTGTAGATGAGGGGGTTGCGGCAGCGCCAGCAGTGCGGATAGCTGTGCTCGTAACTGCGCACCTGCAGCAGTCGCCCCTCGGCACGCAGCAGCTGGGTCAGCGGCTTGTTCGCCTCGAACACCTGGAGGCCGGCGACCGGCTCGATGATCGGAAGGAACCTGGCGCCGTCATCCACGGAGATGATGACAGGGATGCCGGCGGCGCCCGTGACGACCTGGTCGTCCTCACCGTAGGCGGGGGCCTGGTGCACGATGCCGGTGCCCTCGCCCGTGGCGACGTAGTCGGCCACGAGGATCTGCCACGCGTTCTGCGTGCCGTGCACCTCGGTGTCGGCGTAGAAGTCCCAGAGGCGGTCGTAGGTGACACCGGCGAGCTTCGCGCCGAGAACGGTGCGGCTCACGGCAGCCTTGGCGGAATCCGCCGACTCGTATCCGAGGTCCTTGGCGTAGCCGCCGACGGTGTCGGTTGCGAGAAGGTACTCGCTCTGGCCCTCGGCGGCGCCGTCGGCCGCGCCGTTCGGTCCGCTCGGCAGCACCGAGTACTCGACGGCGGGCCCGACGGCGAGCGCGAGGTTCGTGGGGAGTGTCCACGGTGTGGTCGTCCAGGCGAGGGCCTTGACCGCGGTGAGGCCGAGAGCCTCCGCCTTGGCTCCGTCGAGGGGGAAGGTGACGGTGACCGACTGGTCCTGGCGCATCTTGTAGACATCGTCATCCATGCGCAGCTCATGGTTCGAGAGCGGGGTCTCGTCGTGCCAGCAGTAGGGCAGGACGCGGAATCCCTCGTAGGCGAGGCCCTTGTCGTAGAGCTGCTTGAACGCCCAGATGACCGACTCCATGAAGTCGACGTTGAGGGTCTTGTAGTCGTTCTCGAAGTCGACCCAGCGCGCCTGGCGGGTGACGTAGTCCTCCCACTCCTGCGTGTAGGCGAGCACCGACTCGCGGGCCTTCGCATTGAAGGCGGCGATGCCCATCTCCTCGATCTCGCGCTTCTCGGTGATGCCGAGCTGGCGCATGGCCTCGAGCTCGGCGGGGAGCCCGTGGGTGTCCCAGCCGAAGCGGCGGTGCACCTGCTTGCCGCGCATGGTCTGGAACCGTGGGAATACATCCTTCGCGTATCCGGTGAGGAGGTGCCCGTAGTGCGGGAGGCCGTTCGCGAAGGGCGGGCCGTCGTAGAACACCCACTCCTCGCAGCCATCGCGCTTGTCGATGGATGCCTTGAAGGTCGCGTCCGTCTTCCAGAACGCGAGCACGCGCTCCTCGATCGCGGGGAAGCTCGGGCTCGCGGGAACGGCGGCCGAGGCGTCTCGTGAATTGCGGGGGTACATCTGGCTCCTGTGGTCTGACTCACCTGTGGTTTGACTCACACAGGGACGACCCGTAGGCCGCGGTACCACCCCGCTTGCCGGCTCACGCCGACCGCTCAGACTGCTGGTTCGGTTCTAGTGAGCAGTCGAATTCTCGCGAACCCGCTGCCGTTCTTCCGACGACTCCCCGCTGATAACGGATCACTGCCTCCTCCAATCCTAGCCTCGAAAGCGCGTCAACCGGATGTCGGGGCCGCTAAGCTTGGCCCGACCCGTGGGAGCGCTCCCACGCTTCTCCACCACCTCAAGGACGAGCCGATGGACCACCTCACCCGCCGCCAGCTCCTCGCGCTCTCAGCAGCCGCGGCAACCACCGCCGCGCTCGCCGCGTGTGCGGGGCCGCCAGCTCTGGCACCAACGGCAACCGCCGCACCATGGGTGCCCCCGACCGACCCCATGCCCTTCCCGCCGGGCTACACCTGGGGCGCGGCGACCTCCGCCTTCCAGGTCGAGGGATCGACGACGGCCGACGGTCGCGGCGCCTCGGTGTGGGACACCTTCTGCGCCGGCGGCGGCCGCGTGCGCGGTGGTGCGACGGGCGACCCCGGTGCCGACCACTACCGCCGCTACGAGGAGGACCTCGACCTGATGGCGACGCTCGGTCTCGGGGCGTATCGGTTCTCCGTGGCCTGGCCGCGCATCCAGCCGACCGGCGTCGGCGCCGCCAACCAGAAGGGCATCGACTTCTACCGCCGACTCGTCGACGGCCTGCTCGAGCGCGGCATCAAGCCAGGGATCACACTGTTCCACTGGGACCTGCCGCAGTCGCTGCAGGATGCCGGTGGCTGGCCGGCGCGCGACACTGCGTACCGCTTCGCCGACTACGCCCGCATCGTGTTCGACGCCCTCGGCGACAGCGGGGCCGACTGGTTCACCATCAACGAGCCGAAGACCCACGCCTTCGTCGGGCACTGGTACGGAGCGCACGCTCCGGGAATCTCCGACCCGACGGCTGCTGCCGCCGCGGTGCACCACCAGCTGCTCGGCCACGGCCTCGCGGTCGAGCAGTTCCGTGACAGCGGGGCACCCGGTCGAATCGGCATCGCCCTGAACCTCATGCCCGTCTACCCGGTCAGCCCGGAGTTCGAGGACTCTGCTCGCATCATCGACGGAACGGAGAACCGCCTCTTCCTCGACCCAGTGCTCCTCGGCCGCTACCCGGAGGACGGCGTCGGCAGCGCGAGCGGCATGGTGCCGACCGGCCGCCGCGAGTTCGACGCACTCGCCCTGCCGGGAGACCTCGAGACGATCTCCGCTCCGTGCGACCTTCTCGCGGTCCAGTACTACGGCGTGACCGGCGCAGGTGCCGACGGTGCATCAGTGCCGCTCTACCCCACATCCAATGCTCCGTGGCAGCAGCTGCACGCGGAAGGCCTCTACGACCTGCTGACCCGCCTCAAGGCCGACTACCCGACGATCCCGATCGTCATCACCGAGAACGGCATCCCCGACGAGAGCCCGGAGCTCACGACCGACGACCCGTACCGCATCGACTACCTTCGAGAGCACTTCCAGCAGGCCAGCCGGGCGATCGCCGAGGGCGTGCCGCTCGAAGCCCACTACGTCTGGTCGCTGCTCGACAACTTCGAGTGGGCGGAGGGCTACGAGCAGCGCTGGGGAATCGTGGCGGTCGACTTCGAGACCCAGCAGCGCAGCCCGAAGGCGAGCTTCGACTTCTACTCGTCGGTCATCGCAGCCAACGCGGTGCCGAGCGCATGAGAAAGCACTCATAAAAGTTTCGCCAGCGCGGCCCGGCGCGCAGTCTGGATGGATGAACCGAGCCCTCTCGACCACCGTCACTATCGCCGCCGTCGCGGGCTGCGTTCTCGTCGGCGGTGCTGCGATGGCGAACGTCATCTCCATCGACGACACCGCGGGACGCGCACAGCCGATCGCCCCCGTGCAGGTCTCGCCCACCCCACCGCCCCTGCCCCCCGTGGCTGATTCTGCCCCCGCCCCCGCTCCGTCCCCCGGTGCGCCAGCGCCCGAGACGCCGAGCGCGCCGCAGACGGTCGCTCCCCCGGCACCCCACGACGTCTCCGGGCACGATGGCCCGCGTCATGGCGGGCCAGGAGGCAGAGATGACAGCCCTAGCGAGGACGACCGCGACGCCGGTCCCGGTCCCGGGCCCTCTGGTCCCCGCGACCACGATCGGCGCGACGGACGCCCCTGACCGGCTACGGCAGCCGGTAGCCGACGCCGCGCACGCTCTCGATGCGGTTCGCTCCCAGCTTCTCGCGCAGGTAGCGCACGTAGACGTCGACGACGTTCGAGCCGGGGTCGAAGTCGAAACCCCACACCCGGCTGCGCAGGTGCTCCCGCGACAGCGGCTCGGCCGGGTGACGGAGGAACTCCTCCGCGAGCGCGAACTCCCGCGCCGATAGTTCGACGGTCGAGCCGGCCACCGTCGCCGTGCGGGCCCGGAGGTCGAGGGAGAGGTCGCCGTGCGAGAGCACGGTGGAGGCGTCGCGCAGGCTCGACCGGATGCGGGCGAGCAGCTCGTCGACTCGGAACGGCTTCGGCAGGTAGTCGTTGGCCCCGCCGTCGAGCCCGGCGACGATGTCCTCAACCCCGGTGCGCGCGGTCAGCATGATGATCGGGGTGACCGCGTCGCGCTCGCGCACCCGCCGCAGCACCTCGAAGCCGTCGATGCCCGGCAGCCCGATATCGAGAAGCAGCAGGTCGAAAGGGTAGCGCTCGGCGAACTCGACGGCATCGGCACCGGTGCCGACGACCATGGGGGCGTAGCCGTTGGCCCCGAGCCCCTTCGCGAGGAAGCTGGAGATGCGCGGCTCGTCCTCCGCGATGAGGATCGTCGTCATTGGCTGCCCTGGCCTACCGCGGCTGGCACGGGCTGAAGCGGCACGACGATGCCGAAGCGCGAGCCCTCAGGCGAGGTCGTGAGGCTCACGGTGCCACCGTGGGCGTTGGCAATCGCCATGACGATCGGCAGTCCGAGACCGGATCCACGGATGCCCCGACCGCCGTCGACGCGCCCGAACCGCTCGAAGATGCGCTGCTCCGATCCCTCGGGAATACCGAGCCCCTCGTCGACCACCCAGAACTCCACCGAGTCCCCGTGCTCCTCGTCATGGCGACGGGAGCTGCCGATCGTGACGGTCGACCAGGCGGGCGAGTACTTCGAGGCGTTGTCGATGAGCTGCAGCCAGGCCTGGGTCACGAGTCGCGAGTCGAGATCGACGACCGCCTCGACGGTCTCGGCGAGCACCCAGCGGTGATTGGGCATGCCAGAGGCCTTCTCGAAGACTGCCCTGGTCAACTGGGCCGCGTCCTCCGGACGCGACGTTGGCACGACCACCTGGGCATCGGCGAGAGCCTCGATGTCGTCGACGAGGCCCGACATGCGATCGAGCTCGTCGAGCGCAAGGGCGCGCGTCGACTCGACGTCTCCCGGGTTGCCGACGTCGAGCAGCTCGAGGTGACCGCGCACGATCGTGATGGGGGTCTTCAACTCGTGTCGCACGTCGTCGAGGAGCTGCCGCTGACTCGTCAGCGCCAGGTCGAGACGGTCGAGCATGCCGTTCACCGTGACGCCAGCAGCCGACACGTCGTCGTTGCCGAGGATCGTCACCCGCTCCCCGCGATCGGTCGCCGTGATGCGCGCGGCGGCGGAGCGCAGGTGGGTGATGGGTCGCAGAAGGCGGCCGGCGACGAACCAGCCGACGAGGCCGATCGCTGCGCAGGCAAGAGCGGCGGCGATCGCATAGGTGGTGAACGAGTCGGTGAGCTCCTTGAGGGCGGCGTCGACATCCACCGCCGTCACATACACACCTACCTGCGGGTCGCCGCTGACGGTGACCGGGGAGGCGATGTAGCGCACCGTTCCGGCGCTCGTGATGGCGGTGCCGACCTTGACGGAGCCCTCGGCCGACTCCGCGACGACGCGTGCGACGAAGGCGGCGTCGTCGTCCAGTCGGAAGTCGACGGCGACGCCGGGAACGAAGGCTGCCTCGCCATCGAGAATCCCGAGGGCTGTCTCGTTGCGGTCGGGAACGAGTTGGGCGAGAACCCCCTCAAGCGCGTCGCGCGTGGTCGTGAAGGTGCCGGCCCCCGATGCCGGAGCCACCGCGTCCGTCTCCTCGTCGACGGGCGGAACGCCCGTCGCGATCACGCGCGCCGACTCGATGCGGGACACGAGGCGGTCGTCGATGCCATCAAGGATGCGGTCGCGCTGCACGAGGAACGCGGTGAGCCCCGCAACGGTCATGCCCACCGCCGCCGTGACGAGGATGGACGCGACGATGCGGGAGCGCACCGAGAACACAGGCAGACGCGCACCGTGTTCGCGGGTTCGCATGCTCTCAGTATGGGCAGGGTGCCAGCGAGGTGGCGAGCACTATGAGAGCTCTCTCACAAAGCTCCCAGAGTCCCGCGAGGGTGGTGTAGCAGCACGCCTCAACTTCGTCATAGACTGACCCCCGTATAGGTTACGTCCCGTCCACAGCAGAGGCCCGAATGTCTGACGACGCTCCCACCGAGCGCTTCCCCGCGCCGGGATCCTCGGCTAACGGGCCGACCGAGCCACTCGGGATCCCCGAGGCTGAGCCCGCCGCCACCGAGATCCTTTACACCCCGGCGGCCACGGCCCCGGTCGCACCGGTCACTGCCTCCAGCGCTCCGGCCCAGAAGCAGTCACGCGCACTGCTCTACACGCTGCTCGCCATCGGCGCCGCGCTGCTCATCGCCGTCATCGTGGTCGTGGTGCTGCTGGTCAACCGCAGTGGCGATGACACCCCCGGTGCCCTGCCGAGCACCAGCTCCTCGCCGAGTGCGAGCCCCAGCCCATCCGCCACCCCGAGCGAGACGCCGACGGCTGAGCCGGAGCCGGAGGAGTCCGAGGCTCCCGTCATCATCGGCCCCACCTTCGACAGCTTCACCGCACCCTCGAGCGCGGGATGCGCGGAGGGCGACGCGACCAAGCCGCTGAAGTTCACCTGGAGCAGCAGCAATGCCGTCACGGCCTACATCGGCGTCGCGGTGAACAACGCGAAGGACGGCTTCTACGAAGCCGACCTGCCGGTCGTCACCACGTACACCGGTATCGAGTTCACCTGCAGCCAGGACATCCAGTTCTACACGGTCACCCTCGAGGATGCCGACGGCAGACTCGTCCACCAGACGGTCACTATCACCAGGTAGTGCGACCGTCTCCCTGATCGCAGGGCCGTCCGAGGGGCTTCGGGCGGCCCTGTCTGGTTTAACCGATCCGGGAATATCGCAGCCTCTGGCGTACTTTCGGTTACGTGACTACAACAACCAGTGGCAAAGCGCCAACCACTACACCGCCCTCCACCCAGACCGCAGCACGCAAGGCAGTCTGGGCCGCTCTCGTCGGATCCTCGCTTGAGGCCTACGACTTCTACGTGTTCGCCTACTTCAGCGCGATCTTCGCGCCGACCCTGTTCTTTCCAGAACAGGAGCCTGCGGCGGCTCTCCTCAGCTCCTTCGCCTTCATCGCCGTGGCCTTCATCGTTCGCCCGATCGGCGCGATCATCTTCGGCCACCTCGGCGACCGCATCGGCCGCAAGCGCACCCTGCTCGTGACCATCGCCCTCATGGGCCTCGCGACCGGCGCGATCGGGCTCCTGCCCGACTTCGCGACCATCGGCGTCTTCGCCCCGCTGCTGCTTCTGCTGCTCCGCATCATCCAGGGCCTCTCGCTCGGTGGCGAGTGGGGCGGCGGCATCCTCGTCGCCGTCGAGCACGCGGAGCCCAAGCGGCGCGGTCTCTACTCCGCCCTACCGCAGCTCGGCTCCCCCATCGGCACGACCATCACGGCTGCCCTGCTCATCATCCTCAGCGCAACCATCGCGCCGGCCGACATGGTCGCGTGGGGCTGGCGCATCCCGTTCCTCGTCGCCTTCCCCCTGCTCGCCGTCTCGATCTACCTCCGCCTCGCGATCGACGAGACGCCGGTGTTCAAGGCGATCGTCGCGAGCGACCGTCGGGAGCGCATCCCCGTGCTCTCCGCGTTCCGTAAGTACCCTGTCGCGATCGTCGTCGCCATCGGCGCAGCGCTGCTCGGCATCGGCTCGTACTCGCTCATGAACACCTACACGATCGGCTACGGCATCAGCGTGCTCGGGTTCTCGTACCCGGATCTCGCGCTTGCCACCCTCATCGGAAGCCTTCTCCAGCTCGTCACGATCCCTGCGTTCGGCTACCTCGCCAACCGCATCGGACCGGCGAGGGTCGTCGCCATCGGGGCGCTCGGCACCCTGCTCATCGCGTTCCCGATGTACTTCCTGCTGCAGTTCGCGACCTTCGAGATCCTCGTCGCCACCATGATCGTCGGCGGCATCCTTCCGACGATGGCCTGGGCAGGACTCGGCGGCCTCATGGCGAACATCTTCGGCGGCTCGGTGCGGTACAGCGCCCTGTCGATCGCCTACGCGGTCGCCGCAGCGCTCTCGGGGATCGTGCCCTTCGCGACGCAGTCGCTGTCGAATGCGACGGATGCCGCGTGGTGGCACCCGGGAGTGGTGCTCGCGCTGCTCTCGGTGATCACCCTCGTGGCATCGGTCGTCGCCTCCCGCTGGACCAAGCCGGTCGACGAATTGGACTAGAAGCAGGCTCGACTGATCGAGCTACGCGCGGGGTGGCTCAGGCCGCCCCGCGCAGCGTTCCCCGCAGGAAAGGCAGGAGCGGAGCCAGGTACTCGATCCGCGCCTCCGTGGGCGAAACCGAATACGACGCGGCCCCGAACCGGATGCCGGCAGCGAACATGAACACCGTCACCTCGACCGGTCGATCCGCCGCAACCTGCCAGGTGCCGACGCCCCACTGCGCGGGCTCCGTGCGTCCGTCGACGACGATCGACGGGCGCACGCCGAACGTGACGCGCAGCGGCCAGGGGCGCAGGTCGACGGCGAGGCGTCGGGATGGCGCGGACATGCCGCCAGCCTAGGGCCGGCGTGCTCGGCTACCATGGCTGGGCACGACCATTCAGGCACCTCACCAACCGACACGGTGCCGCATATATCGAAAGCAGAGCGACCATGCCCAACGCAATTCCGGAGAAGCCCGCCCTCGAAGGGCTCGAGGCCAAGTGGTCGCCGTTCTGGGAGTCGAACAAGACCCACGCCTTCGATCGCACGACCGCGACGCGCGAGAACGTCTACTCCATCGACACTCCGCCGCCGACGGCCTCCGGCAGCCTGCACATCGGCCACGTCTTCAGCTACACCCACATGGACCTCGCCGCCCGCTACCAGCGCATGCGTGGCCGCAGCATCTTCTACCCGATGGGCTGGGACGACAACGGCCTCCCCACCGAGCGCCGGGTGCAGAACTACTACGGCGTGCGCTGCGACCCGTCGCTCCCCTACATCGATGGCTACGTTCCGCCCCTGGATGGCGGGGAGGGCTCCTCCGGCAAGGCCGCCGACCAGGTTCCCGTGAGCCGCCGCAACTTCATCGAGCTATGCGAGCGCCTCACCATCGAAGACGAGAAGCAGTTCGAGGCGCTGTGGCGCGACCTCGGCCTCTCGGTCGACTGGTCGCTCACCTACCGCACGATCGGCGACGAGTCGCAGCGCGTCGCCCAGCAGATGTTCCTCAACAACCTCGCCCGCGGCGAGGCGTACCAGGCCGATGCTCCGACCCTGTGGGATGTGACGTTCCGCACGGCCGTCGCCCAGGCCGAGCTCGAGGACAAGGAGCAGCCCGCCGCCTACCATCGCCTTGCGTTCCATGGCGCTGATGGC
>Ga0307514_10001801_pt1 | contig 24074 bp, 12 predicted proteins | sample 16_EM_MG_FD_203088 | JGI IMG/M metagenome (GOLD analysis project Ga0307514, IMG submission 203088) | Populus trichocarpa ectomycorrhiza microbial communities from riparian zone in the Pacific Northwest, United States - 16_EM | ecosystem: Host-associated > Plants > Roots > Unclassified | place...
TGCAGCTCGAGGGTTGGGTTGAGACTATTGGCATTCTACCAGATGGCCGTCTGTGGCCGGAACTATCGACAACACAGACAAAAGACCTGCAAAAGTGGCAGGGAGATAGTCATGCGAGAGAGCGGTGCAGCCATTCGGCGGGGTGGTGCATCGTAGTATTGGAAAAAAGGGAGGCCTTCATCAGACACAACCTGATAGTGACGCCAGCACCAGATCGCACAGAGGTCGACAGGGTGGAGAGGAGAAAGCCAAGCGAGGACACGATGGCACATGTCAAGATAGCCTTAAAAAAGACCCGAAACAATAGCGCACCAGGTCCCGACGGGATAAGCTGGAAGCTCCTGAAGAAGCTGAAAGACACCAACATCGGGAGGGCGATAATGCAGGACGTAGGACAGGTAGCAGAAGTGGAGGAAGGGACCCGAATGCCAGAAAAGTGGAGAGGGATGAAGATGGTCATGATACCGAAACCGGGGAAGGACCACACGGCTGTGAAGGGCTGGCGACCAATAGTACTGGCAAACACGGTAGGCAAGCTGGCAGAGAAGGTAGTGGCGAGGGAACTACAGAAGCATGAGGAACTGTGGCATGAGAGGGCATACGCAGGGCGACAAGGAAGGGGAGCGATCGATAGTATCATGCTCATGGCCCACATAGCGGAACAGCACCCGGAGGGAGTGATAGTCGGCAGGGACGCCCAATCTGCATTCAATACGGTCCAACGGACACACACGAAGAAGATCCTAGGGAACCACCCAGCACTGCAACAGTGGATCGACGATTGGCTAGCCCCACGACACTTCGAAATGGAGGTTGATGGGAAGTGTTTGGGCACGGCAACAATGACAGGAGGAACACCACAGGGGAGCCCGCTGTCACCAGCGCTATTCACGGTATACATGTCGAGTGTGGTGTGGCAGGCGGAGAAAAAACTGCACGAACGAAGGGGGGTCGAGACAAGGAGGGGGGGGAGGACGAGCTGGTGGCCATTGTCTTTCATAGACGACATCAATGGAGTAAGAGTGGGTGGCGAGAAACAGATGGACGAAGCATTGGAAGCAGCCGGGGGAGAAGCAGGCATCAAGTGGGACCGCACAAAGGACTGGAGAGGGAACAAGGGAAAGCACCTGGGGGTGGTCATTCAAGACGCCAGGAGGCACCAAAAGTACAGGTGCCAAAAAGCGAGAGCAGCATGGGAAGTAGTACGTCGGCTGAGCAAGCTACCAGCAAGCGGGAAGAGAACAATAGCCACGCAGCAGTTACTACCAATCCTGTTATATGGAAGCGAGTTACACTATACACCCAGCGAGCAACAACGGCGTCTGGCATACGAGATATACAGGTGGATAGTGGGAGCGTATCCTGGCAGTCGGAGTGACAAAGTACAGGGACTGACAGGGCTGCTGGACATAGAAACAATTATGCGGAACAAGAGGATCAGGTGGGCAGCATCAGTGTTGGCAAGGCACGAGCCAGATTTGAGGGTTATAGCAGAGCCGATACTCAGGGAATCCCTAGAGGAGGATACGGTACTGAGATGGATGGGCAAGGTCAACAATGGAGCGAGGATGATAGAGGTCGCAGACCTTGACGAAGAGAGAGTGGAAGAGTGGACGGACGGCAGCAGGATGGACGAAAGAGCGGCGGGAGCCACGAGGTCGGCAGGACTATACCTGGGGGAGTGGGCTACGGTGGCAGATGCCGAGGAGACAGGGGTGATGCTGGCGTGGGAGAAGTGCAGCATAGTAGCGCTAGACAGTCAAGGGGTCATCCAGAGAATACAAAACCTACGATATGAGCGACCCCGGTCATGGGTGGAAGAACGGATAGTGAGACAAATGCAGGAGAAACCGAGGGTGTTAATGTGGGTGAAGGGGCACAACGGAACAACGGGAAATGAGGAGGCTGATAGACAGGCGAGGCGGGAGGTGGACATGGGATATAGATTACTGAAGAAAGACATAGCGATGCCGGCGGGTATAAGAGCAGCGTTCCCAATATACCCAAGGGCACCGAAGCATATCGGCTGGAATGCAAAGGCACTGAAGGGCTTAGTACACATGGTCACGGACAAGGGGCCGCAACAACAATGGCTATGGGAAATTGGGAAGTCGGAGAACCCAGCGTGCGTGTGTGACGGATGGACACCACAGAACGCAGCCCATCTGCTAGGTTGTCCGTGGGTAGGAGACGGGAAGGGAAGGAAGACAGACATGATATGGGAGGATGAGAAGTGGTGCGAGGCGGTGGAGGAGTTCATACACTAAATGTAGATAGCACGGAGAGGGCAGGGACTGGCCCGGGAGGTGGAGAGAGGCTCACCCGGTGATCCGGGAGCCGCAGTCCATCGCCATATTCTAGATAGAATGAATGCGATTAATGATTCCTTAAAAAAAAAAAAAAAATGACTGTATGCTCAAAATGCTGAAGAGGAAAGAAAAACGAAAAACAATTCACAGCAAACATGACCCAATATATACCCCGCAGCGATCCCCACGATTCCATCCTTGCCACCACATCCCATAGTTTTTCCTTGCAATTTTTCTTCTTCACCATGCTAATCAGGGTAACTATTCCAACAGGGGTAACCTGATTGGGGGAGGTAATCTGGTTGAGGGGTTTATGGCCGGGGGAGTTTAATGGTCAGGGAGGTCTGGCCGGAGGGGGTCCTGGGGCAGAGGATATGGTAGAGGAGAAGGGATTGGAGTAGCTTCAAGTAGTTTAGTGTTGGCTATTTATTTCCCGCCCACGTATATACCGAATTCCCGGGAGGGCCAATAACCGGTCAACCCATTCCTGTAGACCCGGATGTCCCGTGAGGAGATGTCCCTGCCGGGGAATGTCATGCCAGGTTGCAGGAGTTTGATCACCAGCATCACCGAATTCACCTTTGCGTCCCGTGAAGCTGTGCAGACGGCAAAAAAAGAAAAAGAAAACTCTCGCACGGCCCCCTCCTGGCTTCGATATCATCACCATCACCATCTCCCTCAAGCTGTCCCGTTGGTATAGTACTTCCTCTGGCGTCGCGCAGAGGGCGGCATTGTCCAACACAGACTTCCCAACCATCATGCCTGCGATCCTGTTCCACAGGCCCCATGTGATCCAATCTGTTCCTGTAGCAGAGCTGTCCTTGAACCCAAGTAGTGCCCTGTTTACCCGCAAGAACTGTATCCGTGATACTGGCTTTCTTGCCACCACTCTCCGTTGGCTGTGTCGGCTCCGTCTGTTCCTCCACTTGGCTGTGCTGTATAAAGGCTCTATTCTTCTCTTGGTCTTCTTCATACACGTTCCCCTCCAGGTCTACTAGGTTGCCGCTAGTTGCCGCATCTTTCTCTCAACCCAAACGGGTTCCTCGGTACCTTTTCTCATCCCTCGTTTTCAATCTATCTAGACTATGGCGATCGTCGCTACCCCTGCAGCTTGCCACACTTCTTTTCCCACGTCTATCCTCTGCCGCCCACAGGCTCGACTCCCTGATCTTGCGATGCAATTATCATGTTTCCTTGCGGTCTTGTCTTTTCTCGGCCTCTGTCGTAGGTCTTTCCACTCCTGTGTCACCATCCCGCACCATGTCGCTGTCCTTGTCCGTTCGCCCCTCCAACCCAGTCGCCTTATCTCCTCATATGACTCCCCTATGCACTCGCCCGCCATGTAACCTACTCTTCTTCCTCGTACTCCCTGGCTACCCATTGTTCAACCGCCACCCAGTTTATCGTTGTTGTAGTAATCTAGGAAAGTTTTAGCTCCGCTCCAGCAGCCTAGGTGCCTCCACCACCTGGATCACTCTTAAAGAAGGCCAGCTAGGAGAGCATGGTATGCGCATCTCAATCCAATGTTGAAAACAAGTAGGCCTGGGCACGAGCCGGCACGAGCTTGTGTAATCTTGGGCTCCGTCTCGTGCCCAGGCATAGCAGCTTAGGAGCGGAGATTCAATCTTTCCTCACCCCTGCGCAACTTCCAAAAGGTTCTGTTTGGCTCCGGGCTATACATGCTGCAGCAGGAGGAGCATCAACAAAGGAGAGTCTGCCCTCCCACATAGGCAGCGTGGACATCACCCTCACCCCCTCCATGAAGCGGCTGGATATTTTGTCGTCTCAGGCCGAGGTCCAGTAAATCCTAAGGGTCAGGAGACCCTCCATAGTCTCCATTCCTGAGAGGATATTGCGCTCCCAGGGAGCCACAACTCTCGCCACAACTGGCACATGGCCATGATCCGGCATCGGGTAATGGACTGTGAGGTCAATCCCAAACCCCCACGCGCGGGCGCAGGCCAGCATGTGATACCGGATGGGTGTTTCATATCCTCTGGCGACTGTTGCTTCGATGGTGACAATTCCCGATGTAGCGGGATATAGTGGGGGTTCTGGGTGGGGCTCCACATCTGAGATTGTAGACATCGTATACCTATCTGTGGGCATTGCCCTCATGGGGTAACGATGAGGGGAGGTGGGAGAGGGGAGGGGATGGTCGGGTCCGTATATGCCGAAGCCCTCCCGCCAGTTCAGTGGGTGGATGATACGACCGGCATCATCTTCGTAAAGCAAGTCGACGAGACTGGGGTCGATATCTTGGGAGCTGATTTCCCGGAGCTGGAGGACATGCTCTCCTGCCGCGGGAACAGGTTGGGGGGCCACAGGGTTTTCGGGTGCTGACCCCATTCCAGCATCTTCAACGGGAGCAGTAGGTCCCTCGGGTGAGTTCTCCACAACCCCCTCCCCCAGCCGGGCTCGTGACTCCAGGATGGCCGTGCGATGGCTTGCAATCCATTCCGTCCAGGTTTGCCTAGCAATTCTCCGCGCTTCTACGCCCTTGGGCCAGTGCTTCCTGGCATTCTTGCTCACATACTGCATGATGTCCCCGATCGAGAGGCCAATGCTCAATCCGCCACCATTCTTTGGAGGCACTCTCATCCACACTGTTTGGACCTCCTCCCAGGTCCTGAGGTTGGTGGCCACGCACCCGTGGTTAATGAGGCGGTCTAGTATCCGTCGCTGGGCAGAGTTGTAGTGTGCGTGCGGCCTGTGTTCCGCCGATGCCGGGCTTTTAGCACATATACCCCCGTTTGGCCCTGGACTGCTGGTGAGCGTGGGGGAAGCCCGTGCGAAACTGCTAGGGCCAGTGACTTCGTAGTTGTTAGTTAGGTATATGGATTACTTGCATCACACCATGATTTCGATGGAGTATTTACCTCGATCATTTTGAATCCTATGTGTGTCCTGAGACATGGTAGCTCTAGTGCTGCTCCAAAGTCGTTAATCTCGCAAGGTCCCTGGTATGCTGGGTGCTGCTAGAAGCCTCGATCAACAGTTCTAGCGGTGGGGATTGCACGAGCGTAAGATGTACACACGTGTCTTCTCCTTGATGTTGGTATGTAGCTGAGAGCACTAATATAAACTGTAGATATCCAGGTATAGTAGTGTGAATGTTGTAAATTAAAACAGCTACTGAGTTAGATGGCGATATTCGAGGAGGCGTGAGGTAGAATATATATATAGGTAGTAATGCGGACGTATATATGGTGCGACGTGTATTGCAAGTGATCGGAGTTTGAAAACGGTAAGGAAAAGCCTGGTGGAGCAACGACTCTAGTAATGAGGTAAACACCTCACTAAATATAGACAGCTACCATCCAGTGCCATATTGGTGGTGCTAAGCCTAAGCCTTTGTTCTTATAAAGCCTAAATTGAATATCTTATAATCAAAAACACCAGCAGCGCTAAAGCAAGAGACAGTAATGTACTACACAGCTTCGGGATTTCCGCAATCCCAGACCAATGGGGTCTCAGGAGCTCCTTCAATGTCCCTTGAATTAGACACTTGTGTCTTGCATAGGATTTCAACATCGTGCCACTTGGTCGTGGAGCCTGCTCCACCTGCCCAGAAAGGCCACCAATACGGTATTCCCACCCCTGTGCGCTTGCAGTAGGCAACCAAGCATCACTTTTATTTACGAAGAAGGAGAGATGTTCCTGCACTGTGATTGAACAGTTACCGTGATGGAGACTTGATCAGGGAGCAGCAAGTACTTACCTATATGGGGTGCTCGATGATAGCTTTCGCTGTTGCTTCTTGATCTGGTGCTCCAACTAGTGATACTGGATCCAGGGAAGGGATCATGTCTCTGACGTGACTTGCGTCCCAGTTATCGGTATGTTGGGTGGAAGGAAAGACAGAGAATTCGCTAGTTACTCAGGGCGGAGGTGAGGATAGAATGGTCTAGTTGAGGCGCGATCGCGAGGTCAGTGGTGTGAGGGTGCATATATGGGCGACTCTGGTGAGAGGGATCTCTGCGGTGTGTCTGCGCAGAGGTGAAGTCGGGCCAGGAGCGTACTTATGTAGTAGTGGCGGGCCTTCAGCATTCAGTCGTCTGTTGGATGTACTAAGCGGCGTGCACGTGGTGAACTTGCTTGTAAGGAAAATCACCCTGACCCGAAGCGTCCAATTCCAAGACCGCAACTGGGGCAACAACCCTATGCTTGGGATGCCAAGCCCGCAAACTCAATCCTTGGCGAAGTCTCTCAAAATCCATAAATACCCCCTTTGCCCCCCATCCTTCCTCTCTTCTTCTTTTGTCTCCAGCCACCTCGCGCTCAACAGGTCTGCTCACGCCTCGAGCTCCGCGGTATTAACTTACCGGCTGGCTACCGACTCAGAACCCGAAAAAAGCCACCTCGAGTCGAAAGGTTTGCTGACAACTCGAGGTTGACGTTGAGCAAGGATTGGGGTTGAAATTGAGGAGTGGAGGTGAAGTTGGGGGGTAAAATTGGGAACAGCTTAAACTCAAGCTTCGTTGTCAAACTTAGGTAAAGGGATTGAGGGTATGGGAATGGAGGAAGAAAGAGGTGGAGATGAGAAGAGGAAAGGAATACTACTCAAGTAGTTATGGGGTATGGGAAAGGAGGAAGTAGGAGGAGGAACCTGCGCTATGAAGTTCATCACCTTGACGTTGGTGCGCAGGCTCCCTATGAAACATAGGGTCTAAGAAGAACTTCGATATGTACTTAGTTTGCTTTTCTTTCTTTCAAATTATAATGGAGGTAGATTCTTTCTTAAACACAAGTTCACAAACATGGTGATATTTTATCCATTGTCCATGTTCCTGTAGCCTCGTTAATTAGTCAGTGATCTTGGCCTGTACCTAACGTAAGCAACAGGGATGCGACGCAACCCTAGCACCTGGCTACTACAGAATTATTCAATTCACCTGAAATTTGAAATGGGTCATCTACATAAATATATTCCGCAGACTTGGAGCCAGGGGATTGTTTATGTAGCACTATGAGGGTAACTACCTAGGAGGCCAAATATTTATGCAAATGGATATCTGACCAATGCCTAGGACACCACAGCGTGGTTGACAATGATTGAGAGGGTGTATTGTGGGCAGCAGAAGGTAACGGGTGTTTCTCAAGATAGAATCTCAAATCATTTACCACAAATCCCACATATAGTGCAGAGTATCTAAGGTGGTCGACAGAGTATAGAATCATTACAGGTGCGTGTTTCAAAGTATTAAAGTTGAATAGTGGCGCTTGGGGATGACAGAAATGAAGGACATCGGGAGACAGGGAAACAAGCGAAGTGTCTCCCGCCCTCGGCGTCAACACTACAACGTCAACACAACACTACCGGGATGATTTGAACTTTATCTGAAGCATGGTCTGAGATTTAGTCGGAACTACACGGTCCTAGCTCTCCAGGAAACATTTGATCAAATACTATTTATTATTGTGGCCACTCCCAAACAACCTGTCAAGAATCGGTCATTCAACAACCTCCGCTGACTGTAATATACCCTCTCAATCATTGTCCAGCGTGTTCTGGTGCCTCAGGCACTGCGGCTCATTATGACAGATCCAGTTGCATGTATTTTCGGCCCCCTAGGTAGTTCCTCTTGGCGTCCTACTTAGACAGTGTCTCCACCCAAAGCTAGCCTGCGGAATAGCTTTCCCCATGTATGTATTTGCTCCATTTCAAATTTCAGGTCAGTTGAATTACCCTGTGACTGTTGGTAGTCGAGTTGTGCACGTGCGTCGCATCCCTGTCGCTTTAGACAGTGGTTTATCCTCCCCTGGTGCGAGAATCGCAAGGGAGATCTTGGTATATATGGGAAAGGTTTTCCTATTAGGTAAGTTACCATGGCAACCCGACAACCTCCGATATTGCCATGGCAACCATGTGTTTAGAAACAAATTTAACCGCACCCTTTGGTATAATTAAACCCCCCCTTTTGCACCGACTACCACTCCACCAATTCTTGCCGGAGCAGCCTGGAACCCACGTATGCTTCCACAGGACCAACCTGCTATAGAAGTTGCCGAGTGCGTGTTGCCTATTGTGGCAATTCAAACGCAAACTTCACTAGAACAACCATCTATTTTGACCGGCAGAACTGCAATTGTCCCTAGCAGAACAGCAACTCCGAGTGGTGGAGGTAGCAAACGAGTAAGCCGTCATATCTATGCGTTCATTATCTTGTATTGTTGCTATGGTAAGGGTAGCTGCCGCCATGGTGTTGATAATTCTGTTCGCTACTGGCTGCAAAATCCCTCTCATTTGTTCTTTACTCGTAGTATTACTCTAGACTGTTTGCGCTTACTAAGGATAACTGGAACACTTAACAGGAAACCTTGCAAAATCCCCCTCATACTGGGACTAGCCTGAATGGGCCTTGGTAGTGGAGTAGTGGTGGGTGGGGCGGTAACGGGGCGCCTAAGGCTCCGAAGACGTACAGACTCAAAAGAACAAAAAAAAAAAAAAGACAGTACTTATGGCTTGCTTATTGGGCCCAGATACGAGTATGGAGTATTTAAAAATTAAAAGGTTCGCAGACGTGGGGATTGTTATGGTACCAATATACTTAATGAGGTACTTCCTAGTTAAGAGTGGGCCGTCTTTTCGATGACATGAAATGTACATCAATAGTTAAGTAGGTAGGGAAGTAAGTACTACACCATCACATCTGGAAACATCTTTTTTTTGAGTTTATACGTCTATAGAGCCTGAGGCTATGAGACGGACATCTGGAAACTAGATGTGAGTTGAAGAAATGTTAGACCTGCAATTGTTCATTTATATGTTCGGGGTTAACTACTCACTCGTATTTCAACTAGCTTCTTCTCTTTGTTTTTACTTAAAAAAAATACTCCCCAGAAATCTTCGTACAGTACATAGATGCAAGGTTAGCTTATGAATGCAGCCCACATCATATGGTCCGGCGATAAGCCTGCATATAAACATAACGATGAACGGGGCGACTCGCTGCTCAGGTCTCATGTATGTTGGCATCTGGAATATAATTACGACTCGGTGTAATTAAAAACACATACGGAAACCACAAGACACCCGCTCTGTTTATTCGCGTGTACTGCCTGCTATTTTTTTCTTTTTTGAGTCCATACACCTTTCCCCCGAAGGGAGCTTTTGGCTATTAGGCGGCTCCGACCCAGCACCTACGTGCTTCCTGCTATACTGTACATAGCTATGTCAGTATATTTATGCTGAGAGATTAGATTACATACCCTCTCTACTTTCAGGGACGAACGAGATCGGTAAATATCGATATCGAAGCGGTTGAGGGGGGGGTTGCTAGATTCAACGTTAGAATTCACAATGGGGAGTCCAGTATTCACTGCCTACAGAGACGGCAAAGTGAAATTTTGTTAGAACAAGGGACCCGGGAGTGGGCAAGCGGGGTCGAACTCTGAGGAGAATTTGGTAATATTATCTTTTTTTTGACAAATTGGGGTACCCAAAATCTGGTTAGGCACTACTCAGGGTAAGTTTACGCCAATCGAGTATTTTTTTTTGAGTCTATACGTATGTTGAGTGTATACTCTAGGGTAGGTTACTGGTACAAGTACTGAGTGCCCGCTATATATATAACTACTACTTACCATGCTGTGAGGGTCCACTGTTCTGCACAGCTATAGAATATATCTACTTTCCTAAAGCGATATCAAAGTACCAGAATGTGCTAGGAGTGAACCGATACCTCTGATACTCGGGTTGCTTTTGCATTTACTTGGTTGCTTTGCCTTCGGTCTGTTCCTGAATTAGGCTTCCGGGTGGATCACAGCAGTGTGGAGAGAGCGGAGATAAAGAGTACATGGATTTTAAGCTCCTATTTTATGCAGTTGCAATAGCGAGATACATGCTAATAATTCCTGACCTATGGCCCCGCCATGGTGAAACAAAGATTGATAAGGGTTCAAAGGAATAAAAGAAAAAAATCTCCACCACTTCAGGGCTGAGTATCTCGCCTATAGCACAACCTAGCTTTCCTGACAAGAGTGGAGCTAGTCTGGGGAGATTGACTTTTGTGCATAATCGCCGAATGCTGTCTTTAAATCCCCTAGGAATGGACATGCCCACGGAACAACCACTGCTGGAGCGTTTCCGAGCACGGTTTCCCCACCTCCATCAGGCTGACCAAATGCGCAGGTGTATGGTGCATTACATTAGAGACAGAGTACTCTGCCAATATCTTCAAAAGATCCAACCTCACCGCCATACAAAGATCCCAACCGGCCCCAGCCCTCATCTCAGGTTCCTTCCCAGGACCATCAGGCGGAAAAAGTTCCACCCATCGACGTTGGTGGAAGAGTGTGGGCCCCAGGGCGAGCCTTGCCCAGAGTAGCTTGCTCATCCGGCTCAGATAAAGTTGCATATCGAACCTATCCCTACCATCGGTTCGAAAAGCATGGTACCAGCCGAAGATATACTCTGCAGTTATGAATGTTGATGCATAACGGAGAACTAGTGTCCTGTTGAGGCGGGCCGAGGGATTGGAGCAGTGATGTGTTAGTGCCGTTTCCGTGTCATGCAGAATACTCAAGACCAAGGCGCACAGCCTGAAGTCCTGGTATAGAGCCAATTGATCCTGAGTTGGGCTCGCAGTAGGATGTAGGAAAAGCGGTTGCGGGACAGGGGGAGTGGCATACTCAGCGAAAGCATCAACAACTAGTAGGCGTGTGGTATCCAGGGAAGTGCTAAAATCCTGCAGAAGTGACCTGACCTTGTTGATGCATGGCGGAGGAGCACCCTGGGTACTGTTGGGCACCTCAGGCATAGAAAGCATGTCGGCCTGGAGGAACCCCTGCCGGAAGCCCATTTCCATAAGATGTTGCACCTGGGGATCCAAAACTGGGGAGACGAGTTGCGGTTGGGTGTTTGGATCATGGGTAGTCAGGGGGGCTGATGGACCGGCATTGCTGGCGGCTGGAGTTGTTTCGGGGGCAGCTACCACAGTATCCGTAAGCATATTCGGCTGGACAGTAGCCGTAGCCTGACCAGACGCACTTGTATCGACTGGGGGGTCTGCCTTCGGACCCTCTGCGTTCTGTTGAGCTCGGACTACTGGTTCGCGGGGGCGTTCCACAAGCCAGGTAGCTGGTGGGGCATGTGCACTCGACTGCCATGTGGCTCGCCTTCCTTTGTACAGCTGTCGCAGCATCTTATCCTCGCCTTTTCGATTGAGTGTTCCAAGACTATAATGGATGTATCAACAAAGCGTCACTATTTTCCTCAACAGTGTTAGCAATCCGCGAGAAAGATGACGAGACGGGAAACATGCCAGCTCTTTGTTTGGTTCACGACCCGTTCCCGCAGCCGTGCCCGCGCTATAGCTGTGAATGTTGTGTTTTGTGGCCCTGGGTGATTTGTTTCTTGCTACTGGGGATATCCGAGGACAGGAGGCCGTAGTTAGTAGGGGAACCAGATTCCTATTTATACCTTCTACCACTCGGGTTTCCCGACTCGCCATCGCCATCACCATCGCAAAGATCGCAAAGATCGCAATCCTCAGGCGCCGAGATCGCACCACGACCTGATTCACTGCACGTCGAAAACCATGAATCAAGATTTAGTCTGGATGCCTTTTCGATGAACCCAGATAGGCCATTGTGGAGTGGAGGGGAATCCTTTTAGCAAAAAGCTTCTCGGAAAGCAAGCCCCCCTCCCCAATCCGTTTCAAAGACCTAGTCTGGTTGCACAACCCCTCATAGAGCCAAAGACCCAGTGGAGGCTGCGGTCAGGTGACATATCCTCACCACAGCGGAAGGTTGGCGCAACACCCTCGGAAGGTACCGCTCGTCATTGAGGAGTCTACAGCCAGACCACCTAGTTAGGGAGCTGAGCACAACAGTATCAGCCTGAGTGGATCGGCCCGGCCTAGGCCTACCCCGCTTTCTGGTAGAATAGTACCACTCACTGCAGCTCCAGGGGAGAAGCCGGGATATGAGGGCGTGGCGGTGGAATGGATGGGTGCGATATTATTTCTCGGGTTTCTTTTGTCTTTCCTAGGCTTGGGAGGCAGAGTGTTTATGCAGCTTGTTGTTCCATGGGTAAACCCAAACCTTCAAAGGGGAGGGAGCGGGGCCGTCCCATAGCCTGAGGCTTCACAGACGTATAGGCTCGGGAAAAAAAATTCACTGCAGCTTTCCCCAGAGGCGCAAACACATGCATGGGAGGCCTAGCCAAAAGGCCCGCGAATCACCAGCCTTACTGAGTCGCTCGAATGTTAAGGCGTGTACGAGTCAGTTAGTTATAGACTCGTATACGGGGGAAGGCAATGAGGCATGGCTTGAAGGGCACCTCAGTCCCTGAAGACTGACTGGACACATCGACTGGGGGAAAAAGAGAAAAAAAGAGATCCTGGCCGCCCTTCCGATGGGCCGTATCTGCCTAAGGGGCCACGAGACCATGCCCAAGTCGGTAGTGCTGCTCTATTTTAGTTGCATCACCACCCCCATATCGCCATCATCTTGTTGAGACAGATAGCTAACCTTTGGTAAATGCTTCTGACCGTGACAGTAGTTAAACATCCGCACCCAGGGTCAGAGATTGAACTGGCAGAGGTTTCCAACCCCCCTTCTTCTTTAGCCATAATAGCAACCCCGCGTCTGAGTCTACGGAAAGATTGACCACTGTAGGTGGTAGGAACCCCGCTTGAGTATGTTGCTGGTGAGTTGGTGATGCGTGGGTACCTCGAGGTATAATATAATCTTGCTACCCCAAGTCAAGATCACTCAAATACTGACACTTCAGTTGTGAATCAATCCCATCCCGTCCAAACCATGACTCGTAAACCTCCTATCAGCATAGGGGTGCCCTGGCAGTGTGTCAGGACAGATATGTAAACCGCTATTACCAAATCCTGATCACTTAGTTATAACCATGGACCGGAATATTGCAATTGGTCCTTAACTGGCATGGCAACAAGCTTGTGGTTCGTACTACCTGTCGTTTCTTTGTCTTGGAGATTGGTTGGGAGTGCATATCACTCCCCAGCCCAGTTGCCCTTGTTTTTCGGTAGTGCTTATGTTCGAGAACTGTCAAACAGGGGGAGGGGGTCCACCGCTTTGTGGAGGCCACTTTAATGGAGCCCACATGATGCTGACTACCTCACAGCGGTTCTACCCTTTCTACCGAGCATAGCTCGACGCAAGGGCAATAAAACTCTGCCATCACTTGGGTTCTGTACTCGTATTACCGGAGTCATACACAGGAACAGCGGTCAAAGAATGTTGGATTCGGGGGACATTGTCGTGGCGGGTTCAAATCACCGGAGGCGCCCATGTGCCTGGCCGTTGCCCAGTTCACCCGTTGGCGAGGTTCTTGCTCGAGATATCACATTGGAGGTGCCTTGGGGGGGGGGTGGATCTTTGAGAACCTTAGAAAAGCCAGGACGCCAAAGCGCATGGATTGTACATGTCTAGCTGCGGTGGAGAGAGGTCGGGGACCTGCATCGCCGCTTCAGATTTGCCAAAGAGCCCTACCCGGGGCAGGGGACCTTAGGACTGGAGATATCAGGATACTTCTGATCGCCGGTGGAGACCCACAGGCTAGAGCCAGATATTGGATATGGCCTACTCACGCTGGAGCCAAGTACCTAGTGACAAGGCATGGGGCCAGGTGCCCCCAGATGAGCAATGAGCATGCTTTGCTTGGCTGGGTGGAGTGATGGAGCCTTTTGGACTCATCTTCACCTTACTCCGGGGGACCACAACAAGATTGGCAGGGATAACCACAATGTGCTCTCCTCGGCCAAGGGGGTTATGTGAACAAATATCTGTGCCCTTCGACCCGAAAACCTCGGCAGTGTTGTTCTATGGACTCGGGACGGTTCTGCGAAAGCATCAATAGCCGAAGGTGTCGAAGGATCTCACACGCACCTTGTTTCCTTTTGTGCTGACCAGTGAGTAGGCCAACCGGGATATATGTTGAGAGAAAGAATACAGACCGTGCCCCCCGACTCTCAGTCCACACCTTATGCGGGTCGAATCAATGAACAAAGAGATCCCTCTGCTGGGGGTGCTGGGGTTCTCTCCTAGTGCTCTATGTCTCGAATAGAGAGTCCCCTACCCTTAACTCTTGACCTTCAATAGCCCTCTTCTTCTTGTTTGGAAATTTGCTGACGACAAGCCGAGACATAGAGTCTAGGACAGGAAGAAAAGTAAAGGTGCTCTACGCTACCGCATGGGCGCGTGGGGCGTGTGGGGCGTGTGGGGCGCACCATCCATGGGGCTTGGAAAATACAAAATAATCTCAATGTCGAGACAGGGCTGTGACCAACCTCTCGGAATAGTATGGCTGAGCAACCCGTCGTAGAGGGTCTCGGAATGGTAATGGAGACCCCGCACAGTACAGGGGATACTCACTGATCAAGTATCTCTCTTCGACCTTGGGATAGGGGAGTTTGTTTATTGCTGGGGGTTAGGTTTTTGGAGATGTCTCAGAATTGACTAAGGCGATGTTCATCCGGGCGAATACGGGTGATACGCGAGTCAATTCGGGTTTTTACGGAGGTTAAAACACGACAGTCAGACTAAGGTGGGAACACGCCCACTTCGAGACCGCTATGTACTTACTACCATTTACATACCCTGCAAACAGGTCAGGATTAACAGTCAAGTGAAATTCAATGACAGAAACAAGTCCTTTCCCGTTCAGCCTTCATGAGGAAGGTCTGTGTTCCTATACTTTCAGGAAATGCAAGTCACCTTAGTGAAGGTATTTATAAACCGATCATCACCAAGAGAACCAATGGTGCTTTACCTCTATAACATGAAGCATGGGCTCTCCGCCACTAGAATTAAGTAATCCCCAGACTACTTCGTAGCCGTAGTCTTGACAAGACTCTGCCTCCCTATGTTTGGCGGTTCGCTTTAGCACACGAGCGGGTCTGAGTACCTAAGGAGGGAGGTGCTTAGCAGGGTTTGAGACTGGGGCGTTTGTGCATGCCAGGTAAAGAAGGTCCTACGAGTCGCGGACCAAGTACCTAATGTGGATGTGCCTACAAACTTAGTGCACTCAATCCCCACCCTCCGACAATGGCAATGAGTAGGGGAGCAGCAGATCAAACATCTCCAAATCACTCACTCCCCCTATAGCCACATGTGTGGGCAATTTGCAGGACTCAGGGTAGAAGCAAGCGAGGTGTGTATTCGGGGTTTTGGGAACCTACTTACTCCGCCGTGGCTTCTTCTGTACTTATACTTACCTGAGGCTCACTGACCCCCAGCTTTAGGCCGCAAACGACAAAGTTATCGAAAGGAAACATTGCAAGCAATCATGGGACAAGCTCAGAGTTCGCCAACGGCAATCAATACTTACTCAAAATCTACTCCAGTGACAGGAAGTGATGTGCAACTGCTCCCCGTCGAAGGTAATGAGGACTGGGTCATCCTCGAGAGGTGTGTTTGTGGAGAGGCGTGCTGTGCCGCTCCTAGCACAGAATCCTCTGCACAAAAATCGAAAGACAAAGTCACCCTCGCCTCAAAGAAAAGAGGCTGGAGCGGAGCTATGAGAATCCCACAATCTCTAGTTCCTGTGCAATACAATCTGACTGCGGAGGTCCCGGATCCCACCGATACGAACAACACAGCCGAGGCTGGGAAGGGCGAGGGTGAGACTACCAAGCATGGAAATGGTATTGGAGATGTACTTTTCCAGGGGGCAGCATGGGGCTATATCGGAGCTAGATCGGTAATAGCACCAGTTCCAGGAGGTGTGCAAGATATGGTTGCAACTCTAGAGATGGGTATGGGTATGTGATGGCACATGGGAAATAGTTGAGATCACTACTCACATTCCTATTGTCGTTCGGAATGTGTAACACGGAAGGAGAAAGCAAGTAGGTCTACCTCCTCCCACGTCATTATATCTTCCTCTAGGTTTTTGCGTTCTCGGTTCTTGCCTTTATTTATGGTTAATCAATGAATGTACATAACCCCGCAGGGATCGTATTAACTGTCCTAGTATATAGTGAGGCCAACAAGAGGGTTTTATTCATGAGTTACATTGCAAACATCTGCTTGATGACTATATATCGTGAAACTAACACAAAAATACAAGGTACTCTCGATACAAGCATACCTTCACCACTCCCACCTAGTAAATAAGCCTATTTCGGATACAAGAATATTCTTATTTTTTTTGGCTTAATCACCATGCATATGCTTGCAGCAAGAGGAGTGCTAAACCACAAGTAGGTGTTTATCGGTGAGAAATTACCCTGCAAGACGAAAAAGCGCACCCCCGAGGTAATATACAACAACATAAGATCTCTACGTCCTGCACAACATACAACACCAAATACGGGTGAAAACGTGTCATCTCCTTCCATGTCGTCTGTTCTACCAGTGCCGGCCTGTTCAGAGCTGGTGAGCCAGAAGCAGATGTTCCGCTGCCAATACCACCTCTGGTGACACCGCATGAAGCTCTCGCATATATTGAAGGATTCCTTGTCTCTCACTTCAAGCTGAACATACAGCCAATATCAATGAGCTACAAGAGGCCCTGAAGCGTGAGCAAAAGCGCATTGAGGCTCTGGAAATTTGATGCCGGCAGCAGTACATCCAGCGCAGGATCACTGACTTTCTGGTGCCTCCCAGAGCCACTGCCACCACCTCCTCCCTCGCTCCTTGAGATTCTAGTACCCCCATCTACTCTCATTTGTCTATTTATGCTCCTATTGTATTTATCTACTTATTTCGCAACCTGTTCTACTGTTGGCGAACTTGATTCCATATTTCCATATTTATCTCTATATAGGGATATGCTGGTTATCAGCATACCTCACCCCATCCCAATAATATGCTTGTATCGGGAGTACTCTGTACGAGGTACCTATTGGCTGGTATTCCTTCGCTAACGTAGTGGTCGAACATCTGGCGACATTAGGAGTTTCTCCCAGCTCTGAAGACTTCGGATATCGAATAGTTGCATTGGTCTACTAGGGCTTTTTGCGTCTTCTTCATAACGGGAGGTTCTTAAACACGGGGGCGTTCTAGTTCAGACTATATACAGAAATGGTATCAATCAAGAATCGCATGCTTTAGCACCCGCAGCCTCCTCTGCCTCTTGCTGTAATATATTATGCTCCAATCATGTCAATATCTTCAACAGAGAGTTCCGCCCTTCCACCAGAAACCATGCGATTTTGTTCTCTAACTTGAGAAAGCGAGCTTCTTTTCAAGCATTAGAAGCTTTGCTGACCTGCCATATGTGTTTCCCTTCTGTCCCACTCGCAGCTGTAAAATAGTACTCCTATCCCGTTGCGCTGCCTTATATTTGCTCATAACTGGTGTACCTATTTCTCATTAGCTATAAGAACAACATTGATTAAAGACCCGCTTTACCCATGTACCCATCAGCAAATAACCGGGGTGAAGCATATTGTTTCACAAAGAAAATTGCTGATAAATTGAATGCTCGACTATACTGAGGCTGATACCTTCCCTGTTTCTTACTTACTGGATCTGGGTAAGGGCGAGACCCTGTACCCAGACTTCTTACTCGTGGATACTTTCTTATACGCGGGTTTCTATCCCAAACTTTCTTACTATTGTTATGGTTACCGTTACTAGGTAGAAATAAGCCCAAAGTCAGCGGGAAAAAAAAAAGAGCTCTGATGTTAATGTTAAGTGCCATCAACGAAAATTATAGCTACATATAGGTAATTTTACCCTACATACGAGGTAACACACTCTGAAGTTTGAAGAGGAGCTTGATCCTGAGAAGCCATATGAGAGTTTGTATGCCTTTGGGCAACTATTCAAGGGTATAGAGTAAGTGCAGGAGGGTAGGTTTTGATGGTATATACTGTATGAAAAAAATCAGGCGATTTACTAACATATGGTACATCGGAAGTTGTCAGGTTGTCATGGAAACCTCACCTTGATTGTTTTGGTCTTTAATGTTTAATTTAATCTGGTTGATTGGGCACTATTAATTTAAGGTGGTGGTGCTGCAGGCTAAATATGAACATCGTATATCCTGCCTGAGCTTAAGTGATCCTATGTCTCCCTGTAAATTGATCTCGTGCCCAGCCTGTAAATGCCGCGGGGGCAATAATTAGTCTGGTTCCATTTCCTCTCGTAGAGGGGCAATAATTACAGTACCTGGGTTAAAGCTTCAATACGCACCGCCGATGCAATGCGTTGACGCATATATACTTGTATTAGGATATCCCCCGGCAAGGTTAAGGTACCCCACAACACTTCAGGAGCCTCAGTTTTCGTTGCATGCGACGCTTCATCTAAATAAAGTTGTCCATCTTAATTTTCAATCCAACAGCTTTGGCACGGGAAGTCTTAGTCTGGTTCTGAGATCTATCTGCAAGGGGAAATTATTGACGCTGACTGGAAATATTGTTCCCCCCTCCGAGGAGATACGGCTCCAGTCCATTTTGGGATAGCGACGTCTATGGAGTGAGACTGAATCGAGCCTTTTCACTGCAGCACGGTAGTCCGGCGGGCATCGACCACAGGACAGGGAGAAGAGAGGGGCACCTACACTCTGTATGCGACCCATAATGCTCCTCCACTGAGATAATGTGAGTTTCCTTCCTCCCCTCTCTTCGTTTCTTTCTCTTCTCCCCGCTACACCTTCCAACCCCCCGACTCCTGACTCTTTCGGTATCCCTGTCTTCTCCTCCAGTTCCCTCCGTACTATTGCAGTGCTGGGTACAGGGTTACCAAGGCCTCCACTATTCGCCTGTATCTTTCCGCTTGCTAAGGTACTTTCTCCCTCCCTTCTCTCCACTCTTTTATTGCCAACTGAGTTCGCTTTAGAGGGGAATTGCTCGAGAATACAGTAAAAACTGGAGTCAATGGTTCACTGTTTGTGGTTATCTGCATAATGAGACTGGTGATCCACAATTTACTCCCCCTATATGGCTGGGATCCATTGTATCCGGGGATAGAGCAGTGGTCGTGCCAGATAGCAGACCGGTCTGATTAACAATCCCCACAAAGCCGAGAGATTATAGGATGTCATGACTGCTAGCCACATCATGGAGGCTTTGGGAGCAGTTTAGCCACCAGCCACAAACATTCCCCTTCCCCACGACAGCGAGACTACATCCACAAAGTCCAGAGCCCAGGCTGCCGTTCACTTGGATACACTTACTTGGGGAACGGTATTGGAGGATCAAGGAGAAGCCCCGCTGAGTCAAGGTCAGTCCGAGTGTTCAATCCTTCCGCATGGGGGCTATATCTCTCACAGATGACTCTCAATGGAGAGTGGCAGCTAATTCCGACAAAAGCTGGCAGTCAAAAGCCACAGAACCAGACCTGCAGTCTAGATGTGCCACTTCAGGGAGTACTTTTCGGGTCCTGTGGCCGGGAACCCCGCAGACAGCCCCAATGCCCCGCGTGGATGTGGACATATCTACCTTGCAGTGCGTTTGAAACCGTGCCCAGAATGGAGAAAACACAGAGCGAAGTGCAAAGGCTGCGAGATCACCTTTGAGGAAGACCTCAGCGAACTTGAGGGACAGCTCTCTCGTGGGAAATACACAGTCAATGAGATAAGTACGGGGCCGAAGTGTTGGACCCCCTGGTGTTGGAATGCACACCCTATGACATGGGACGCAGAGGCGAGATCGTATGCATGGGGGCTCGATCCGGGGTTCAATTGGGAGGAAGTCAGAAGCCAGGGAAGGTACCAAGGGCCTCCTCCTCCAGGTGAAACCAATGCTTCTGCTACAGTGTGGAGTGGGATAGAATCCAGGTGGATGCAGCGGTTGTGTTACATGGTATTTCAGTTAGGGAAGATGAATGTGTTGCAGCGGGAAGTGCAACCGCCTGGTCTTACGGTACCTGGATATCAGCAACTCTACCCAGCGCCGCAAAATCAGTTGGAGCTCACTTGGCAAATGTCTGGGCATCTAGTGCCGACCAAACCCGAAAAGCTGCCTCTGGATTCTATGCGTACCCTGTACGATGGCTGGGTTAGACAAATCGCGTATGAGCGGTGCCAGGTGCTACGCCAATGTCCATATATCTGCCAGGAACCAAATTTTTCCCCAGGACATGCAGACACGGCCTGCCCAGGAGCACGTGCGCTTGATCCGAGTTGTGCATGCAATAACCACGGAAGGCTTCCTGAATCCGCAGCCTGATATTGGTGGTTATAGCGGACGGGAGTCTATACAGCCCTGTTGACCAAACGGTAAATCATGCAGAAGTGGTGGGTGCAGCATTCTTTTGTTGTCACATGCGCTCCTGGCTATTGCCCCACGTTTGGCTATGTCCAGGAGTTGCAAATTCCGATCTATGAGTTGCAGGCTTGTGTCTTGTGGATTTTATTTGTTGTGGATTTTATTTAAACTGGCTGTTTTCTGGGAGGGGTATATGCATGTATTAGCTTTTGTGTTTGCTAACCGCACAATTTTTGCTTTGAAGGATAGGAACACGGGATAGTCTATCTGAGGGGGGAAACATGTCATCCCTGAGACGGGTCATTGCAGTTTTTGAGTGCAGGCACTCTGCGTGTTTGTTTTTAGAGCACTCTGCATGTTTCTTTTAGAGCTCAAGCTTCAGGGTAACTTGATCCTGTCCAGATTTCAAACTTGACACTAGGAATGATGAGCGTAAGCCCCACATGCCCATGGAATGCCGCAGGGTGTACAGGTATAATCCAAAGTGGGCCCAGGAAAGGTCATTACACGGCTGATTGATGTAACAATCTGACCAGGGTGCTATCCAGTAGGTGCATGTGGATAGGTACTTACTTCATCCCAGTGGCACCTTACTGCCGTTTGGTTTAGGCACAAGACTGCTCAGTTTGCTTGCGCAGATCACAGCTCGGATGAGGCGGTGTCCTATTATCCCGTCACTCCATTGAACTTTGCAAACGGAGTACAGTACACAACTGCAGCCATCAAACAACCGCAGAGGGCATAAAGACCCATCCCCGCGCATCTCAAAATCTGAGCCTTTCCCTAGACTTTCCTACAAAGCCAGACGCTATACAAGAAGTTATAAACGCTAGTGCAGGTCGCATCCTCTCTGACTCCATGCCCTCTGACTTCTGTTCTTTTCTCGATAGTTTATATATAACCTCTGTCTAAAGGGATCCACCACCAGTGGGCATATCCCCCCCGCCACCCCCCCGGTCCCGAGGCTATACATTACGACGCGATACATACCTAGTACTGGAGAGTGCATTATCTTCGTATGTTTCTCAATTATCTCCAACAAGGAAGCCCCCGAGACTAACAGGTGCTAGAGAGAAATTTCTTTTTGAAAATCAATACTCGGATTCAACTATGACGAGGGACCGCATCCCCGAGTGGAAACTCGGCAGGATTATCCAACCACTGGGCCATTCCCTGCTCCCTACCTACGTACAAAATTACATACCCCTTCAAAACGAAAAACAACACCGACTCAAAACTCGTGCAGGTACCAACCACTCCACCCTTGGTGCAGGCAACAAAAGAAAAGCCCCACTCGCCCTCTCACCCTTTTCAGGTGACCCTCCACGCGGGACCAACTCACAAAATCCCCGATCTCACACCCACTTTCACCCGTTCTTCCCACACCTGGGGGAGTCCAACCCAACACAAAGAATTCGAATCCCTCCTCCCTACAGTCATCGGACTCAGGGAATGTATATTCCCCTGCCACTCACCCCCGAGAGCTCCCTTTGCCTCCCTTCGCAGTTGCTGTGGTCGAGTAATCCCACCCCCCTATCTTGAGGTAGATGGGGACTCCGTATAAGACCACCGATTGCGCCTTCGTCCTCCGTGGTGGCTGTGGTGGTGGTGTTGGTACCGGTGGCAATGGCGGAGATATATATAGATATATATATGGATCTTCTGCGTTGGTTTCCTGAGCGTAGCCGGTTTGCAGAGGTTGCAAGTGACGGACCAGAATATCCAACAAACGTCACACCTCAGGAAGCCGTTTAAAGAAATAATTGGAGGCTTGTAGGAAAATAGCAGTTTCGAAGGGAGAAAACAGGAATATTGTAATAATAGGGGGTGGCATCATTAGATGCACAGCTCTCACTCGCCATCCCTCCTATGATCCCAAAGTACATACAGTTACTCTCTGATCGAGGCTACAGGCGGGCTATTAGCTATAGAGAACTGAGGATATTGTCGAGTTACTTGTGGGGACTTGGAATACTTCTATTAATCGCCTAGAGGATGACATCCTCGCTGTGGATTATAGGGAGAGCGAAGGACAACAAATGCGAGTGCGGAGTCGTCCAAAACGCGGTCCACCTGCTGGGATGTCTATTGGTGAGGACGGGAAGGGGAGGGCGATCGAGAAGGCAAGACGAGACCTGGGTGGTGCCTGGAGATGGCGAGGTTTCTAAGGAATTAATTATTTGTGTGTTTTGTACGTAGCTACGGGAGGAGTGGCGCAGACCGAGGTTGGGCAAGGTGCGGTCCCCCGTCGCAGTCTGGATAGACTGAATACGAGTAATGATTTTCAAAAAAAAAAAAAAAGATGGCATCCCGCCCTCGGGATACCACCACTCCAACCCACCCTCACCGGCAAAGGAATTAGCCTCGAACAAGGCGCTCGAACCACATTTGCCATTACGAATAAGAAAGGAACTGTACCGTGCTAGCTAGAAAGTTCTAGCGCTAGTACAAACAACCTACACCTCAACCTTCGTACACTTTCTCATCAAGCACATCATGCCTAAGCTGTCCCATGTCCGAGAACACTACTAAACGCCCACGAGCACAAGATCCCATTCAGTTCAAGCGTCGGCATATACGTACAGGCAATAGAAGCTTGACTGGTACCGGAGTGAGTCAAACCTACCACCTATTGTCGGGAAGAGGTTGTGTAACTAAAACAGAGCCTAGAGGAATACGATACACAAGAACGTAAAGTACCTGCTCTTCCCACCGCCGGGAAATTTTTAGTTGCCACGGATACGTCATTTTGTTAAAATTCCAGGAGAGTTAAAGATTAACGCTTTGTGGGAGCAATATTTACATTTCCCCCAAGGCATGCGACTCGCACGTGTCACCCGCTGATATACTGGCTGAATACTTGATTGACATGGCAATTGGCCAGACAAACCCGCTGAGGTTGTCCTCCATATCTGGTATCCCCCAGATTTACCTAGTGGATGCTGTGTTCTCGTGCCCAGTTCCTGTTTCTGTTCAATTGCTGATGGAAGCTTACCTCCAATGCACTAGGCAGCATGAACCAGACAATAGCGTTCTTCAAAGCCAATTAAATGCTCTGTGAATCACAGAATGAAAACGCTTATCCCATACTACTATTATCGAGCCGCATGCTTGATAATATTAGAGACCTGCGTTAGGATTGTTTGATGCTTCGTGCAGGCTGCATTCGGGCTGATGCTCACTGGTGGAATGAACCTTACGAGTGAAAAAAGGAACACCCCAGGCTTCTGCACGGCACTTGTGGGTTTAACTTTGCAATCCCACACTTTTTTTTAAATTTTCCCCTGAGACTATACGTCCATGCAGCCTAAGGCTATGAGACGGATGGGATGAATGGGAAAGTTTGAGGCCCCATTTGAGTTGCTTATACTCTCTTTACACTATTGTAACCGATTGTACGAGCAAAGGTACAATAGCGTAGCATCTAGTTCGATCCACAGCTGATATACTTCCACATCAAACTGAGCCGCCACATCTGGGAGTATTTGAAGGGTCCGATTCCCGACCTACAGGCTCGTCCCGCTAATACCTCCCCACGCCCTAAGCTATCCCACAGTAGAAAATAGACGTCTGTCTGGTCACTTGCTCTTATGCGAATAGTGAAGACAGGAAATGATGATGATATTCG
>Ga0307514_10001802_pt1 | contig 24074 bp, 33 predicted proteins | sample 16_EM_MG_FD_203088 | JGI IMG/M metagenome (GOLD analysis project Ga0307514, IMG submission 203088) | Populus trichocarpa ectomycorrhiza microbial communities from riparian zone in the Pacific Northwest, United States - 16_EM | ecosystem: Host-associated > Plants > Roots > Unclassified | place...
TCCTCCCGCCTCCTGCAAATCCAAGAAGTATACGAGAAAGACCTCCCCCATAAATTCCTCGGCCTCTCCCTCAACGAAACCATTCTTGACCTCATCCGTCTTGGGGACAACTCCCGCGCCTCAAAACTCAAATCAGAATTCAAAGTCCCCGAAAAACGCTACTGGTGGCTCCGACTCCGCGGACTCGTAGCCAAGCGTGAGTGGGATGAGATTGAGGAATGGTCGAAACAGAAAAAATCCCCAATTGGGTGGGAGCCATTTTTTAATGAATGTCTTGCCGCGAGGAATTCGGGGATCGCGGCGCTGTTCGTGCCTAAGTGTACGTATTTACCGGCAGCGGATAGGATGGATATGTGGATTAGGTGTGGCATGTTGGTGAAAGCGGGGGAGGAGGCGCTTAAGGTAAGGGATTTGAATGCGCTGGAGATGCTGAGACAGAGGGCAAAGTTGCAGGGTGAGATCGCGGAGTTGGAGAGGATGATTGGACAGGTGAAGCCGAAGTAGGGACAATTTATTTCTGAATGGGTTTATGTTTGGTAAGCTTATGTACTATTTGTAATGGCTTTGATGAATACCATAGTATAATACATGGGTCATGACCCTAGACTCGAGGAAAACACGGGACTTCCACTGAACGCTACTTCAGAAGCTACTTACTCAGGACCAGTCAAGTCACAATCCTGGGATTGCATACAAGCCTACTTAATCAACACAACATGTACTCGGAGGGCAGACCACCATACCTGTTGAGTGGTACCACAGGATTTCTGTGTCGTTATCAATTTTTAGATGGTATTAAGTGCTCATGTTATCTAGACAGTAAAACATTGCTGTTCTCTGCTCTCCCTAAAACAACGCCATGCGCCCCGCCATCGTACAGTTATCGATACATGAAACCTCTCAAACGAGAACCCCAAAACGACAAAACCCCAGAAAAGCCAGTATGAAAAGGAAAGAGCCCGAAGAAGTGTCAACCCTGGTGGGTCAACCCATCGCCCCCTATTAAATATACAATCTCTTCGTATGCACAGACCTAAACCCTCTCCTCGCTCACTGACAAAGAATTCAACATAAACCTGGTCTTATCCTCTGCAGCCTTCCTCTTAAATGACCCAACTCTCTTTAGCACATCATCACACCTTATCTCAATCTCGGTAATGAAGTCGTCCCATTCATCTTCACTTCCAAACTCACTCTCCGCCCCTAGGCCTTCATCTTCCACCTGCAGATTCTGCTGTTGCTGTACCCCAGATCCAGTACCGCCCATATTCCTCTTCACACTCCCTGCCCTCCTCAAGGAGCCACTTCGGCTGAGTGTAGAGTTACTTCTACTCAAGCCCCCCTCGGAGCCCATACCAGTAGGGTTTGAGGAGAATCTTCGCCCTTCAACAGCGAGTTTGAGGTGTAGCCTCAAGGTCTCATTCTGCGTTTGTAGAGATTTGACTTTGACCTCCGCAACTTGCTGTTGCTCTTCCATGAGACGCTGCATCTGAGAAACTTGATTTTGGTATTCGGTTAGTTGGCGATTCTGAATTTCATGTTCTTTGCTTTGTCTGGCGTCTATTTCCTGGGCCATTTTCAATTGTAGAGACCTAATAGTCTCTTGTAAAGCATCGACCTGGGCGTCACGAATCGCAGAAGAGACTTGGTCTTCGTTGACTGTAGCTCTGGTTTTGATATGTTTCGCCTGGTCTGCATAGCGGAGAGTTGAGAGTGTCTCGTCGTAGTCCGTTGGGCTAATGCATGCAATCATTGCGGTTTTGGAGTTTCCTCCGAGAGAGTCTTTGAGGAGCCAGGTTAGGATTGAGTCTCTGTAGGGAATGACTTCCTTTTTTGAGCGGGAGGTACTAGTGCTGGTGGAAGAGGTGGCTAAGGCGGCGATAACTCGGCCTAGGGTGGTTAGGGATTTGTTTATGTTCCCACCCTCACGGAGACGGGCCCCGGTGGCGCCGGTTGCATTTGCGCGTTCGCTGCCGGCGAGGTCGACGAGGCGCATGCGGCCGACTCGCTCAGTGGTTTCGTCAGTGTTGACGTCGTGGTGGACTTGTCTAAGCATGAGTGTGAATACCGCATGGGAGCGTGACGAGGTATCGTTCATTTTCGTACTGGCAGTAGTCCGGCTCTGGTCTCCTAGTTCGATGAACCGCTTTACTTCTGCGTAGTTCTTGACTGGGAGCTCAATCAGGTCTGTGACGTATGGTCCCTCGGTGGGGGATTCCCGAACTTTGAGGAACCGTGGGGTCTCTGTACGGGGGGCAAGTAGGTCCCGGACTTGCTCGTTGTAGATCTCAAAGTAGGATACTCTCACGGAGTAGCTGACATCGGGAGATCGATGGGTTTCGATTCTCTCAAAAAGGTCTTCGCAGGTACGGGGGATGAGGCCAGGGTTACCCTCCACGCCCATCATGGTGTAGGATTTCCCGGACCCTGTCTGTCCGTATGCGAAGATGCAAGTATGGTATCCGGCAAAATTATGATCGAGGAATTCCTCCCCGAGACAGTCGTAGATGTGCTCTTGCGTGGCATAGTGTAAATCGTTCGGGGAGCCAGACCAGAAGGAGTTGTCGAAGGTGAAGGATTTTTTATCGGAGATTTTGCGCGTGTGGGATTTGTCGCCTTCGATGGGGGGGTAGAGGTGCGTGGTTTGCGTGTGAGGATCTATCTCGACTAGGCAGGTCGCCCCTCGCTCGGCTTCTATGTGGGGGGTGGGGAGGAGGGGTTAGTTTAGAGGGGGAGTGGGGCCCTGGGGGGAGGACGAACCGCGAGCGTTGATACCCCGGACTCGAACGACGACTCGGATGTTTCCTGCGCTGCTGCCGTCGGAGGAGGATGATACTGTGGGTGATGGGGGGGGAATGCCTCCTATAGCTCGGAGGGAGGCCGCGGAGGCTTGGGTTTCTATCTGAAGGTTTGGGTGGGGGAGCCGTGGTTTCGACATTTTGTGAATATCAGGATTCTGTGCGTGGTGATTCTGAAATGGCGGTTGTTGGAGGGGACTAGAGATTAATTTGATGGTGAGTTGTCAATGGGAAAAGAGGTTGATTATAGTGAATGGGAGGAATGAGGGACTAGAGATGGAAATACACCCTGTTGAAATGTCAAACACAAATGTAAATAAACAACAGCCTGATAGCAACCACTGTAACTAGCCGCATGGTGTCAGGGTAACATAGATTACCCGAACCCCACCAAGGTGAGACATTTCCCGTGCTAGAGTCTACGAATTAACCCAGCTTTTACAACCAAAAATGGAACCTGTGACTATTGCAAATGTACTCCTAGCTGTGACACCCGCCACAAGCCAAGGCAGCATCCCCTCGTTGCTAGTGAAACGCTTGGAGCAGTGTCCGTGGGAGGAGAAAGCATCGATTGCGAGGTCGCTGGTGGAAATCCTGAAAACTATACCCAATGTATGAGATGCAGTTTTTGAGAGCATGTTGGGGTGAGCGGATACTTACGCATCCTGTACGAAATTTTAGGAAGCAGCAGATGAATATCTCGTGGAATTTACACAGAGGCTGATATTTCCGCAAGGGCAGGACGGTGGCGATGAGAGATGCTCAGAGAATGTTGCACTGGCGGCAAAGCTGGCGAGGGTGCATCCAACCTTGTTGGAGAGGTTGGTGGGTGGGGGGCTTAGCTGCCTGGGGGAGGTTATATCAATTGCGCGAGAAGCACATGTCTCGAGTGATGATGGATTTGTGGTGCCTTCGGTTGAGTTTATGGAGAAGTTCCTACACTGGGGTCTAGGCTCGTTAGGAGTCAGTCCTGTCGGGGATGAAGACTCGGGAATCCTAGAAACTCAGGCCAGAGCGCTGGCATATCTCAAGTTCTACGAGGCATTCCTAATGACTGAGTCTCAGGGGGGGATCCTTGAGAGGTCGGCCGTGGGCAAAATGATTTATTTCCTTCTGGTGCTTCTAGGGCACTCAAATCGTACACTTGCATTTACATCGGGGCGGGTATTGCGATTGCTATTGCAGACTTTGACTAGGACTGGGGTGGATAGCAGCGAGGGCAGAGAGGTAGTTAGAGAGATGATGTATTCCAGGCTCCGGGACCTCACTGCCGGAGCTGGTCGAGAGGGGCATGAGTTGTATACTATTTGGCTGCAGTGGGTATCTACCAGTGTATGCGAACCTTCGCAGACGATGCTGCGGCAAGACGAGTATTGGGCAATGATACAGGTGTATAACGCTTTCCTGCTTCCTCCTGGTTTGGGTGTTTGCTAACAAATGTTTTTTTTCAGCATGGAATGCTTCGTGGGTTCTCTGCGCAAAGGAAGGTGTGTCTACAGATTCTGAATCTCTCAATCAATCTTCTCCGGGAATCATTCTTCAACGAGTATGTACTACTCTCTTTTGCCATCTTACTGTCGCTTGATACATTCACTTCAGAGGTCACCAATTCTCATTTACTACAGACATTTCACCTGGGACGAGAAATCCCGGGAATCAGCTATCCAAGCATGGAAAAAATACGCCACTCTTTTCGAAATCATTGTATTTGATACCTCAGCGAACCAGCTCAAGGATGCATTGCCAGAGCTGCGTCGGCTGCTGACTCCTTCGCAAATCCACAGGAGTTGGATTTCAGTTCTGCTAGCCCTAGCTTTGAAGAATTCCAGTACATCGATCCAGGCTACTGCATACGAACTGATATTGTCTCTACCGTGGCAGCAACTGGAGTTCCTCACTGAAGGCGAGGATATGTTTTTAACAGGTCTGTGGTCCGTGAGGTGATTACGTTCCACACTGAATACTGACCATTGCCTCTTCTAGAGTATTTCCTCCCGTATGCTATGATGGGAAGCCACTTCTCTATTAGTGGTGAGCATTATGAGAAATGCGACCATGGAGAAAAGTTGTCAAAATTCTTGGCCGGTATTCTGAAGAATTCACTGGAACAATTTGCAATTGTGGGTGTTCCGGGTTTCAAGAAGTTGATTAAAAAGGAAATTGACAAAGTATAGAAATTGGTCGACGCACTACTTTCCTACATTGCTGATAGGCCAGATACCCTATTCTCTCCAGCAAGGATATACACCCTTCTCGGAATGGCCGATGGCATTGGAGAACGGCGGATCTTGGGGCCTTCTCAGATACAGCAGGTGGTGAAGGTTGCGGGTAGTAAGCGGTTGTGGGTGCCCCCCCCTCCTGGAGAGTAATTCTTACGAAGCTTACAGTGGTGGGAATAGTTCGAGAACGAGGGCAGAGCTTGCAACATCGTTATGTCTCCAGCTTCTTTTTTCAGCTAGGTTGGAGAATACTACTGAGGCAAAGAGGGATTACCTTTAGTGAGTATGTTCTTTGCATGTTTGAGGCACTTGAACGGCTTACCTCCGCTGATAGCTCGGTTTGCTCTTGTATTAAGGGTAATGTGCGTATATTCGGGTTACGGGAAGCCCAGTGCTTTGCGGAGTGTATTTTGGAGGGCATGGTACGCTGTGAACTTCTACATGGGTTCCTGCTGAGTACAGCATGCTTATTTTTATTATTAGACATTCCCTCAGGACTTCCGACCGCTCGGAGGATATAATGCAAATGTTTACGGAACGGGTTCTGGTACGGGCGAGTACCTACGGCCACTGGCGCTCATAGAGCTGGAAGGAGCCCACAGAGCGTTATTAGGCACCCTTTTTGCCGTATGTGGGGAGATAGTTACGGAGTCGATGCGAGCTGCTCTATGGGGGTAGGTACTGCACTCTATTCCATTAGGGAATCTATAGTGCTAACTTCATACCAGGACGGCTGATGCTACTACTTTCCTACGTGATATCCCGCATATATTTGAGTTTGGGTACCCTTTAATCGATGGTAAGTTACCGCAAATAAGTCTATCCCAAGATCAAATACCTGATCCACGTACAATGATAGCACTATTATCGAATGCATCTTTCAGAAAACAACTGTTTGCAACTCTCACAAAAGGCGGCGAACTCCACAGAAACGGACTATCCAAGGTGCTGAATGGCCTTCACCTTGCATCGCAAAGGCCAGAGAGCCAAATTCCACTTGCGGAACTTAATGTACTTGCATTAGAATCATTTGGTTCAGCTTGGGCACGTCAACAGGATGCGAGCCAAAGCAAATTCTGGGAAAGCCGAAAAAATAGGTCATACTTTCTGAGCACTTGCAGTGCCGCCGCAAAAATTCTGAACGCGAGTGGATCGTATCTTTCCATCAGCTCAGGCGATGCTCTGAACATAATCGAGGATTATCCAGCAATTCTTCTACGCGATATTGACTCATCGGGGGAAGGGAGCCATATGAAGTAATTTGCCCCTCCTGATAAGGATGAGATCTTAGCTACAGGGGGCTGATTTATGGGATTCTAAATAGCATGGAAACCATAGAGGCCGTTGAGTCTGCTATCGAAGCTGCATTCTCTCTTTTGGAGATTACCCTGAAACGGGAATCATTGGTAACCGTGCTTTATTTTCTAAACCTTCAGGATGGGTATCTCGCTGATAATGAGATATGAAACAGGGCTGCGATGGTCAAAGAGTCATAGATTATATAAATAGTCGTCTACGCTTCATTACAAACAAAGCCCTGCACCCAGTAGTCAACTGTCTAAAAGCTGTCGCCAGTCAGTCCAGCTCCACATCAAAAAAATCAATCATAAGCTGTGCCATTGAGCTATGGGACCTGGCCGAACAAACTCGGAGTGGGTCTGATACACAAGGCGTGTATATCGAGCTCTTTAGGTTGCTCTTTGACCCTACCTTGCGGAACTCTGATAGTGTGGATGAGATAGATCGTGTAAGTCCCCCCCTAGGATTGGATCAAAAATACCTCAGTAGGTAAATAATAGTAGGCGCTGATGTAAGGAAACCACAGATTTCAAAAGAGGCCCTGAAGTTCTCCATTAGCAGACGTAGTATTGCCCCTGCGCTCGCCCAAACTCTTTGTAACCTTCCCTCGGAAGCATTATTGCATCATCTTAGCCTCGTCATGGGCTTGATCAGCCTAGTACAGATCAAGGAAGTCGATTACCTACAAGAGGGATCTCTATGCGCGATTATGGACCGGTTAAACGACTGCGACCTGTAAGTCCACACTCCACGACTGTTACCCTGAGCTCGAAACTAACATTCCCGACCAGCGGTACATATTACAACCGCTACAGTGGGCCTCGAGAAATTGTCACCCAGGCATGCATATTCAAACTCCTCGCAAGGCTGGACCCAAATTTGCAGGCGGATGTAGACTTTGTGAGAAGCCTGCGGAGACAGCTGTTGGACCCGTGGCAGGAGACGAAGAGTGCCACCCAATTCCCCGCTCATAAGAAGGTATTGTCGCTACTTCAAAACAAGAAAATTGACTGATGAGATAAAAGACTAGTCAATTGCAAGCCTTGCTGGTTACAGACCGCTTCGTTGGTCCTGGAGATGCGGATGAGTTTTTACAAAAGGCCTTTACGGCTCTGAATTATGAGACACACCCGAGATATAGATTTTTGTTTGAGGTAGGTTCTATACATCATATTGTGAATCAGTGCCTAGCTGATTGGCGAAATGTAGTGGATGGTAGCTAGAGTCGTTATTCGTCTGCCACAAGAAGTGCAGCGAATCTGGAAGTATGTAACGCTCGTTCTATTGAGGTGGCCGATCTCTAACAGAAATATGTAGACTACTAGACCCCACCGAGAGGTTGAGTCCCCGAATGCAAGCCTCTCTTGTGAAAATCGCCATGATGATCGTGCCTGGTATTGCTGAGCAGGAGAAACTGGCTTACTATGAGAAGGTAGCTCTGCCACTCAACCCTTCACCCTAATTCTAACCTTCCACCCGAATAGCTCGTCAACACTATAATCCCCCTCATCAGCAACAGCAAAGTCGCCGTCCGCCATCTCGCCATCACCTCCGCTCTCGCAATCTGGAAGGACACCACGGACTTGTACGTGAGCCCATTATGCATTTATTATAACCTATACTAATATTACGTCTCCGCTCACTAGGGGGTACACATCCATTACAAATAACCCCCTCCTCACACAGATCCGCCAACAAATCCTCAACTCACCCTTCTACCTCGACGCCTCCCCAATAGAGAGGCTTCAAAGTGAGACGGTATTTAATCCGCTAACGAATTACACCCTTGCTGGGATCTTCCACGGCACATACCTGCTCGGCGGGGATCCAATCGAGCGGATTACTGAAGCTGATTTTCTGATTGTTGATACACTTGGGGAGAAGGGGGGCTCCTTCATTCCCCTTGGCACCACAGCCGCTACCACCACCACATCAACCTCTCCAGTCGAATACCCCCGCACCATAGAAACCGCCCTCACAACCCGCGCCACCAACACTTCCCAACACCTCCCGCTCCAAACTAAATCCAGCACCTGGAACACTGGCACCCCATCCATCCCCTCCATCATCACCGCCTCCAAATCCCCTTCACCTGCCTCACCAGCTGACTCTCCCTCCCTCCTGCTCCTCGCCTCCCTCATCACCAACCCCACCAACCTCGGTGGCCTTTCCCGCGTCTCCGAAATCTTCGGTGTCACAACCCTCTGCCTCTCCTCTCTTTCCTCGACAAACTCACCCGCTTTTCTCTCCGCCTCTGTCTCCAGTCAGCACTGGCTCCCCTTCACCGAAGTTCCTATCCTGACAATTCCCCAATTTCTCCGAGAGAAGAGGAGTGAGGGGTATGTGATCGTCGGAATTGAGCAGACTGATCAGAGTATCATTCTCGGGAAGGAGGATAGTGGGAAGGAGGGGATTAGCGGGGGGAGGTTGCCGAAGAAGGCGGTATTAATGTTGGGAAGTGAGAGGGAGGGAATACCCGCGGAATTGTTGGGGGAAGTGGATATGTGTGTGGAGATTGAGCAGAGGGGGGAGACGAGAAGCTTGAATGTGCAGACAGCAGCGGCGGTGGTGTGTTATGAGTGGAATAGACAATGGAGGCAGTAGATGCACTGGGGGGGTGATGGATGAACTGCTGGAATATATTGGTGCTATTTGATATATAGTCCAGTACCCATATCTTGTAGAACCTATCCGAATGAATGTATACACAGAAATCAAAAGACCATCATCACTAAACCATCAATCAGTACATTGCTTTACTCCCCTTCTCAGAACAAAACCTACCAGTCACCATATCCCCAACCAAAATCAATTCGCCAGATTCCAAATCTGAGCTTTTGCCACTTCACTCGCCGTTACTAGGGCAATCCCTGTTGGTTTCTTTTCCTCCGCTTATTGATATGCTTAAGTTCAGCGGGTATCCCTACCTGACTTGAGGTTACCCGATTTAACAATGGATGGGTTCAGGGCCCGAATAGAGCCGCTAGTTCAGGGTAACAGTTTACCTCAGGGGGCTGGTATGCTAAATAGCTGATTTTCTCCCCAGCGCCGATATATGCCCCTTGGCCGCAGCCTGTTGAGCCCCCAAATACATACACCCCAAGCCCCCGGGGTGTAGATGCCCAATGCGGCCCTGCTACCCTGTTTTGATCCGGTAGTATGTACTACTTACTTACTGTAGGAGAGGCAGTGGCATATCCCACATCAACCCCAGCGCGAGTAGAGTATAGTTAGTTGCTAATACCAGCTGCTATATATATATATACCCCTCCTACTATAAGTAGACAAGTGCTCGTGTTGAGCGCGGAACTGGTCTGAGACTGAAATAATCATATTGGAAAATGCAACAAGGCAGCCATATCTGCTACCCACGAATCTGTAATTGCATCAGTTTTTTCCCAGCATATTTTCAGCACTGCAGCTAGCTGGCTGTGGAAGAGAAAGTTGTTTACCACTGAGGCTTTCCGGGAGGCTGTCAAGCAACAACGACACCAACCATTGACAGACTACTCCAACTGTACTCCTTGTGGGCTTGCTGGGTCAGTAGGCTACGTTACCCCTACACCCCATAACTATAATCACCTATGGAGAACAACGTTACCCTGAGCTGGAAGAAACTTGGAAGATTACCCTGAACTATGCTATTGTGCCTGTGGTGAGGAGGGGTGCAGTTTTCATAACTATATAAGGCCTTCATGGCGGGCTGCAATTTTTTCGTATGCTGCCGTATGTTGGTGATCTCTCCCACAACATCCAGAATAGGATTCCAGGTATCACTAACAAGCTCCATATTTTCTTTAGTTTACAACCCCAGTCTTTGCGACGAACAATAGGTCGTATCTCCCTAGCAGCTTTCGCATGACGCCCCGGAATCAATATCTCACCAGAAAGGATCCTTCGGGCTTCCAGCACATTCGGAATAAGAATGTCAAGCAATCTCCCCTCGTTGTGTTATCCATGCTATCGTAGAAGTCTCTAAAGCATGTCATAGATAGGGGTATGACAGGCAACCTAGAGATTTTGAAGTAAAGCTACTATCCCATTGTGAGAGCCTGGCGTCCCTGATGATTCTATCAGAGACTTTTTTCTCTGCTCATTTGGACATGCGGAGGAGCTTGTCCCCGCATATACAGCTATCCACCAGAGGCCTCACTCTTCGTGACCGTTTCAGATGTTGACAGCCCCTAAGGTTCCAGCTGCCTCTCCGCTTGCATCCTCCAATCCATCTTCCTCCCACTCATCACCGGGTCGTCGCCGCCCACAGGTACTCTTCACCGTAGTCGCTAGTTCCACCCCGCAAGCCAACATATTTCGCAAACTAGTCAATAATATCCAAAGCTCTCACCCACGAAAGAGATCCCATCTTTGTAATCATTCCAATTCCCACTAATCTCAGGAGAAGTAATTACCAGAATGGCTTTTACTCTCCAAGACCAACGCTGAACAGCGAAGGACTTTTGAAGTAGTTTACATAGACCACAAGAAGATGGGTACTGGGTAGGGAAGTGTGACTAGATGCTAGTTGGTGGATGTATGACGGGTAGATGCTGGGTTGGGGGGAGTGTTAAAATAGGAATACCGACTAGATAACCTATAGAACATCGGAGATATCGACTCCTCCCATGCCAGCGGTCTCTAGGGATCCTGATATAACCATTGGTGGGAACCTGTAAAATTGCTTTGTAGTTGGTGAATCAGCTGTCAAACAAAAAAACCATGTTGCCCTCATGGAAGCATTACCCAAGAAACGTTGCCCGATCAAACCAAGAGAACTTGACAAAGTATGGAGTAATTGGGGGTCCCCCGATTGCAGGGAAGCGGGTATCCCGGCACCCATCGCCTTCAGGGTACCAATACGTGCAACAGTGGTGTCAATGAGCGTGTGCAAAACCAGACTAGAAAGCAGTCGATCTCTAACCCTCCGATGTACTGTCCGGTACAGACCGCGTGCGGTCGTCAGAATTTTAGTTGATGTCGGCATGTCGAGGTGCTAATGTTAGCCTTGTTTGTGCCAGCGTTTGTCAACCAAACACGTATCCATATTCTCAGTCTCCATGGCCAGCAAGCTAAAATCTTGTACATTGCCAGACTCAGGTAGCTGAGCTGTTTAAAGAAAGTGTATCACTAATCTGACCCCTCCCAAGGGGTTCTCCATCAGTTACCCCTCGGCCGTTGGGTCTCTATAAGACTGAGATCAACCCCCCTTTTAATGTCCTTGGCCTCTCGGGCTCCTCCTCCAATGAGAGATCCAGCAAATATATCTGCAGCCTTGGGGACGAAGAGTTTACACTCCTTAAATTCAGGGTAATGATTTGTTGCAGTTCAAATATACCAGTTTCTATCCAATTTTGAAGCTTTTCTCACTCTCCAGCTCAGCGGCCAGAAAGCAACAAAAAACAAGTATCATAAACTCAACCTCGAAATAATCAAGACCAAGAAATCTAAATCAAAAACTGCGCGCCCGAAGTGACCCGAAGGCCATTCACGAGCACAAGAGCCCAGCGGTGTGCAATGCTGGGCCTGTGTTCGAAGCCCAACCTTGAGGAGCGAAGAGCTTGGCGCAAGGTAAGTATGAGGAGAAAAGAAAAAGAAGTGGAAAGGAAGGAAGAATGAAAGGTTTATATAGAGACTTCGGGGTTGTGCCAAGGTTTGGATTAGCGTTGGAATGTCGGCCTTGGCTTTGGGCATGTGTACTATTACATTATATGCATATCTATGCAATATGCACGCAGCTTCAGGCTAGGTACCTAGGTAGTCTCGAAGCTTCGATTTGATGGCAAAGCAGGGACATACGGAGTACTTGTGTGTCTGAGACACCACAGCTTGTGACGGTTGATTTAAGGTCGTCTCTTATAAAGCATAAATAGGGGTGGTTAAATCATACTTGTTTTCCACTCTTGGATCTCAGATCTCTGTAAATTTGGGCGTGCTTTCATGAATATCTTTATTGCATACATATACCCCATCCTACCTTACCTACCTGTCGGTATTGAGTCTGTTTGAAGATATGGCCGAAGAATCTGGGAGGCTGGTGACTTTATATGTCTATGATCTGTCTCAAGGTGAGTATTAGGGTCCGCTGATGGGGGCTGAGTATGGTTGCTAACTTCGTGGGGGAAAAGGGCTCGCAAGACAGGTATCCTGAATCCAACTTTCACTTTTGGCACTTGTCTTTGCATACGTATATATACCCTGCTTGTTTAGATACTCTTGTGCCAATACCCATGAATCGTAATTTTCATATTGATTTACTCGGGGGCTTATACATATACACCTCATAAGCTATCTCGGTCATTTCTAGGTACGTGCATTTTCACCTGGGGTTACAGAGGTTATATTGACATGCTACCTAAAAGGAACATATATTGATGCCGTGTACCATACCTCGGTAGTAATTGGCAACAGCGAGTTCTACTACGGGCACGGCATCCAAGTCTCCGTACCTGGGCAGACCCATCATGGGGAGCCCATGGAGACTGTGACTATGGGAAGTACTGCTCTACCAGACGACGTGATCATGGAGTATCTAGAGAGTATGAAGTCGATATACTCTCCCGAGGCGTATGACTTGTTCATGGTATGGTTAAACCAGATCCATTCTAGGATGAAACTAATTGAGCGAGTAGCACAACTGTAATAATTTCTCAAACGATTTTTGCATGTTTCTCATAGGGAGGAATATCCCAGCGCATATCACCTCACTCCCTCAAGCTGTTCTAGATACACCATTTGGACAAATGCTGAGACGCCAGATTGAGGAGGCAATGCGGCCGATTACGACTGCACCGACAGTGAATCCTACTATGCATATATCCCCCCTTACTCATGGGGCAGCACAAACAGACGCTAGCTCCCTGGTTAGAGTTGTCAAGAGTGTAGCACAGCTTGAGCAGATCATGGATTTGGCGAAGAAAAGCGGTGCTGTGGTGTTTTTTACGTCTGCAACATGCCCTCCGTGTAAGGTCATCTATCCGGTGTTTGAGCAGAAAGCAAAGGAGTTGGATGGGAAAGCGGTTTTTGTGAAGGTGGATGTGGGAGAAGCACGAGAAGTGGGAAGTATCTATGGTATTTCTGCCACTCCGACGTTTATGACGTTTTCAAGGGGCGAGAAGGTAGGGGTTTCAAGAGATTTGATTTTGAGGCTTTGGTAGATGAGCTGACCAATATCCTGTAGATTGAGGAATGGAAAGGTGCGGACAGGGGTGATTTAGAGTCTAATATCAATATACTCATGAGCATTACTTATCCAGGTTTGTTATTCTCAACTCTTCTACGCTTTGGACTCTTTCTTACCAGAACTCCTTAGCTCACCCACATACAAAACACAACCTGCCTATCACCTTTAGCATGCCCATGACAGCAATCACATACCCCAAAGTCCCACCCTTCGACAAAGTCCGAGCAAAACTCGGGGCCATCGCAAACACCCCCGCTGTTTCCTCTATGATCAATTTCCTCCAGCAGCGCCAAAGCCAGGGTGCCCGGGAAGCCCCACTCCCCGACCTCTCAGTGTGGGCGACGTATATCCAGGAATCTACTAGGTCCGTAGAAAGAGAGGCTCTGTTTCCCGTAATTGATATATTCCGTGCTACTCTTGTCGACCCTCGTGTCAGTGGTTGGATCGCAAAGGAGCACGAGCACAAAACTATCTCCGTCCTGCTGCATCTAGTATCCGACGCTCCTGAAGCTGGAACAGAGCCCGTCCCGTATGCTCTTCGTCTGGTGACTCTACAGGCGCTTTGCAACCTCTTTTCTACCCCACTAGCGCCGGCAGTCCTGTGTACTACGCCTTTCACATCGATGCTCATCCAGGCCATAATCTCTTCTCTCCTTGATATAGCCCATGTTGCTATGAGGGTTTCTGCATCAAGTCTTGCGTTCAACTTGGCAACATATATCCAGAAACAGCGCAGCACGCAGAATCAGGAGGTGTTAGAGGGAGGGGAGCTAGTGGAACTGTTTGTGGGGATCCTTGAGGCGGTGAAGACAGAGGAGGAGGATACGGGGGGTCTGAAGGCGTTGTTGGTCGCGGGGTTGTTGACAGTATATTGTGCCCCAGAGGGGGCGGAGGTACTGGATGTTATTGATGCACTGGGGGCCGGGGAGGTTGTGAAGGAGAAAGGGGAGAGTGAGGTGGGGAGGAGATTGAAGGTTAGGGGGCTGTGCGAGGAGATTGGGAGGGTGCTTTCATGGAAGCCCTGAGTGGAGGAGGGTGGGATGGATCGGTTACCATGGATCACAGAGGTTTTCTGGATTCTAATGCATAGACGGACTGGGGGGGCAAGGTATATACAGTACATAGGTGCCTACATTGGCATGTCACTCTCGATTACCAATATTTTATATACTGCTGTTACATCCTACATCTAAATGCCCATAACCAGACTACCAGTCCGCGGCTGCCTCGATACGCCACGTGACACATCACGTGGTGAAAAAAGACTGGCCAAATCCCCCTGTTTCGTGCCTTAGCTTCTGAATTTTGTCTTCACGTACGGGGATATACCACTTACTATCCATGATATCAACTGGCACAAGACTTTCAGCTCCCTCATTCTTCTGTGGTTTTTGATTCCAGTGATCAATTCCCACGCAAACATACACTCGCTACAGGAGTACCAAGTAGGCTATACTCACTCCCTTCATTCTTTAATGTCGCAGGTCCGCCGACGGCCCAGCTTATTTTCATACTTCTCCTTCTCTAAAGACGCCAAAGCGAGATACGGACGCAGCGATAGTGTCACTGCGAACCTTCGTCACAACGACCCCTACGAGAAGGCGGACAGGCATAGCTCTTCAGGGGATTCGAGTCCTGGCGGAGCTGCAAACGGGGCGAATATGACGAATTCAGGGAGAGCGAGGCTGTTGAAGACGATAGGGATTGTGGGGCTTTTTTTTTGGGCATTGTGGGTTTTTGTGCCGGCAGACAGTAGGGAGAATGCGGAGCTGGTACTGAAGAGTGGGTTTTTCTCTATGCGCACAGAGGGATGTGTGGGGGGGGATTGCAAAATTGATGGGCTAATGAGGCTATATACAAAATATAGACCACGCCGAAAAGCTATCACATCTCGGTGGGGGAGATTTCTCGGCCGGCAAGTCAACTTCAACCCCATCACCACCACCACCTGTGAAAGCCCCGGTAGACGACAAGCCCTCCATCAAGACCCCCAACCAGGGTCAATCCGCCCTCGATGCGCACTCTGGCACAACCAAATGCACGAAATCCTCCTCCTCCACCAAGCCAATTGTCCAATACGCCCTCATGGTCGACGCAGGCTCTACCGGCTCTAGAATCCACATCTATCGGTTCAACAACTGTGGTGAAACCCCCGAACTCGAATCCGAGATATTCAACATTACCAAGCCTGGCCTTTCCTCCTACGATTCTGACGCTGAGGGTGCAGCACAATCCCTAGATGTCCTCATGGATGTAGCCGTCAAGCACGTCCCAGCGTCACTTAAATCCTGCACCCCCGTCGCAGTGAAGGCAACTGCTGGCCTTCGTCTTCTCGGAAAAGAAAAAAGCAAAAGGATCCTTGACGCCGTCCGCCACCGACTCGAGACAAAATATCCATTCCCTGTTGTTCCCGGAGATGGTGTCTCCATCATGGACGGAAAAGATGAAGGCGTCTATGCATGGATCACAACCAACTATCTCACTGGAAAAATTGGTACAGTAGACAAGACCCCCACCGCAGCAATCTTTGACCTCGGTGGAGCCTCTACACAAATCGTGTTTGAACCCACCTTCCCCTCAATCGGCGGAGGCATGCCAGAGACTCTACGAAGCGGTGATCATAAATACGAGCTTACCTTTGGTGGGCGCCATTTCATTCTCTACCAGCACTCCCATCTCGGGTACGGGCTCATGGAAGCAAGAAAGGCAATCCACAAGCACATATACACTACCTCAAAGAAAGAACTTGGCGATGCCTTCAATCCAAGGAAAATCACCAACCCATGCATCGCCCCAGGCATGTCCCGTGCAGTCAATATCACCGTAAGCGCAACCTCCGACCCCCCTACTCTCCTAGAAGTCACCATGGTCGGTCCTTCCACCGGCTCTTCCGTGCAATGCCGCGGTATCGCAGAAACCATTCTCAAGAAAAATGCCCCCTGCTCTGTTACCCCCTGCTCCTTCAACGGGATCCACCAGCCTCCTCTCGCGCGCACATTCGCACGAGAAGATATCTACATCTTTTCCTACTTTTACGACCGCACCGTGCCCATTGGGATGCCCAGTGATTTCTCGATTGGAGAGTTGAAGGATGTGACGAGCAAGGTATGCGCGGGGGATGGACAGGCGTGGGAGGGGTTCGCGTCGACGGAAGGCGCGCTTGAGGAGTTGAGGGATAGGCCAGAGCACTGTTTGGATTTGAACTTTATGGTGGCGCTGCTGCATACCGGGTATGAGATGCCAGTGGATAGGGAGTTGAAGGTGGCCAAGAAAATTGGGGAGAATGAGTTGGGGTGGTGTTTGGGTGCTAGGTAAGTTTATAGCACCCCCAATGCTATATGGACGGGAGATGACTGACTGAGTGATTGTTGTAGTTTACCCCTCCTAGACCAAGGTAATGGTGGGTGGACATGCCGTGTTCAGGAAATCTCGTAATTATTGGGTAGGAAGTGTAGATGTGACGAGATGTCGATAATGATTACAGAGGGCTTTTATGACCTTTTGATATATGCATATTTATTTATTGCTTTCTGTTTTGTTCATAAGTATCTATAATTCGCCGGTTAAAGATGGTTAATTCCCTTTGAAAGTTTTTGTATTGCATGCAAGATCTATCACTGTGAGGGCATTTGCGTGGGAGAGGGGACTTTCAGTTTGTTACGAAATGAAAATGCACATGATGAATTAATGAAGTTACTCAGGATAGCGCTTACCAGTAGTAGATTTTTTGGAATTTAGTGTCGTGACGTTTATGTTTCGTTTCAAAAATAGCATTTGAAACCAACCCCTGGCCCTCCTTCTTACTGGGATATGTCGGGCCTGCTTACCATATGCTCTAACTATAGCGATATCGCAAGAATTTTAGGATCGATACTTATATAAAGGAACCATCCAGCAGCCCGGAAGCGAACCACCTAAGCACCAGACATCAAGGTTGTTGTCATTGTAGGCTCTTTTTTGAACTGCTCGGTTTTTACGTTATATAATTCGTTTTCGCTGAGCCCCTCCCCTCGTACTGGTTACCCGCCCCGCCCAGAAGGTTGAATCGGAGCTATAATTCTACTCTTTGTTACTCTTACTTCAATTTTGCAACCCTTTCAGCGCTTACTCTAGTATATTTGCATTTATATTCTATTTACATCGGCCTTTCTTTTCTTGTTTCGTTTCTTAGCCTCTGGAAGCACAGCTACAGCTACAGCTACAGCTCATCAGCTTGAGATCGTGGATACTTATCTGCAGACTAATCCCGAGTAGAACTGCGTAATAGTTCCTAACTCGAATATTCTGCATATATCCATCCATTCCTCCATCAGCTACTGTCACCATCTGCACTTCCCCGCGAAAACCAGCACAGCACAGAGACCACCCTCCGTAATGGCCACCACAACCTCCACCCCCTCCCTCCAAGTTAATGGCACCGCCGCCCCGACTTCGTCCTCATCTGGCACATCGGCGGCAGCGACGGGGGCTATCACTGGGAAACGGGCCGAGCTCCGCATGACTATGCTCAAAACGTTCCGGCCTCTCCCGCTCCGCCATGAGTGGGTCTTTTGGCATGACCGCTCTGCGGCAAACTCAGATGATAACTATGAAGATCAGTTGAAGGAGATTGCAAATATTAGTACAATTCAGGTATATCCCCACCTCTGCCGACCACCCCAAAGTCACAAAAAAAAAAGAACCCAACCCCACTAATACCCCCATCTAGTCCTTCTGGCAAGTCTTCAATAACACCCCCTTCACCACCCTCCCTCTCCGAGACTCTTACCGCCTCTTCAAAAAAAATGTCAAGCCCATCTGGGAAGACCCCCGCAACGCCAAAGGCGGCGCCTGGACCTTCCGCATACCCAAAGCCAACTCTTACGAGTTTTGGAAGGAAATACAAATGATGGCCATCGGCGAGAACCTGCAAGAGGTTGTGGAGAAAGGGGACGATATTTGTGGAGTTAGCTGTAGCGTGAGGTTTAATAGCCATTTGATTATGGTTTGGAATAGGGATGGGGATAATCAAAAGAGTATTGATAAGATTTTGGAGAGGGTTATGGAGTGTCTACCAGAGGAGTTGAGGCCACAGCCGCCGAATTATTATGTGAGTTGCCCTTGGGTACTGGGAGGCGCGGCTGAGGTTGAGGGGCATGGGCTAATTGTGTGTTGGAACAGTATAAGAAACATAAGGCACATAAGGCGTATAGCACAACAGATGACACAACGAAGCCCGTGGCAGCGACAGCGGCTTCGGCCTCTACTTAGATATGGATGACAGGATCTATTGTCTGTTTGCTGGTGTGTGTTTTCTAGACTTCTTTCCTTTTTTTTCGGTTCTGGGGTGCCTGAGAAGGGCTGCTATGCCATTTATGTGATTGGCGCATGTGGGTTTTATTTATTTATACATTTTTTTCGGCGAATATCCCGACTTATTTTTTTTGGTGGGTGTTGGTTTATGGGATGACCAGACTAAATATCCAATAAAAGCATACTTGATCCCAGAGGCTTTATATTGCAGGCGTTGACACAGGGAAAGAGGAAGAGTATTGCATGTGACTTTCTAACGTTGTTATTACGTATGTGCACCTTCAACTTCATTTATCAGGGTAACCATGTAGGGATTACCCTCCCGTACCTATTGGAGTGGAGCCGCCAGCGTGAGAGTGCTGACAGGTAGGCCTAATATGGCAAGTTGTGATACGCTGGCAGGGTATCCCCAAATAGCAAATTGTTATAATGGACGAAGAATATAGATGCCGGATTTTCGCATGTATTTAGAGTTCCGTATTCCCTAGAGCTCAAAGAGTGCGAATTGTCATCTGATTTGCGAGTGTAGATATAAAGATATATTGAGCTTGCTAGCTAGAACTATCAAGCTCTGGGGAGTTCGTTCTCTAACGAATGGAACTCTAAATACATACGGGAATCCAGTCATACTGCCAGTCGGCACGGGCGGCTCCAGGGATGTGGGGATGAGGGTAATTCCTACAAACCCAAATATCGGCCCGCCAAGCCAACGGCTTAAAAAGTTCTTGTATTCACCAAACCAAACCAACACAACACAAACGCAATCGAATTCCAGCGCCCAACTCCAACTTATAACAACCCATCCAACGCCTCCACCTGCTCCCACCCACCACTCATGTCCCCGCGCCCAAACCCCAAAATCACCATCCTCGACTCCTCCCTCCCGCCACACCCCCCCCTCCCACCCTGGAAGCGCCCCTCCACCAGCACCCCCGCCCCTGAAATCTTCACTCGCATCAGCCACTTTCTCCCGCAACTCCGCGCCGCCAACGCACAGCTAGAGTCGGAAATTGCGCAGGGCCGGATAAGCGAGCAGAGGATTGAGGATGTTGGCGAGGATGAGGAGAGGTATATCGAGATGAATCTTGGGTTGGGGGTGTTGGAGGAGAGGTGCACGGTGAAAGGGAGGAAGCGGAGGAGGAAAAGCGTGGAGAGGGCCAAGGGAGATGGGGGAAAGGCAGAGTTGATGGAGGAAGTAGAAGTCGGGAGTGCTGGGTGTTTTATGGAGAGGGGGTGTGGTGGCTGTGATGAGGAGGAGCAGGAGGAGGAAGAGGGGGAGGACTCCGATAGTGATGGGAAGGAGGATGAGGGTAGTGATTCTGAGGAGGATGAGGAAGATAATGGCAGTTCCGACAACTCCGACTCATCAACCCCTTCTACCTCCGACACCGACTCTAGCGGACAGTATCCCCAGCATCAACACAAGCAAGGCGACGAAAGCGCGCGAATCGATGCGCTCCTCAGCGTACTTGGTGCTGAGTCCACGGAATCCCCTCAGCTGCTGGATCGGAAACGAAAATGGAGACATGAGGAGCGGGCGGTTGCACAGAGGGATATACTGGCTGCGTTGTTGAACATTGATGTACCCGTTTCTGGTAGTGGTGGGCGTGCTTGGGGGGTGAAGCGGAAGCCGATGATTGAGGTTATGGAAGTGGAGGGGAAAGAATGAGCTTGAGCTTGGGCTTGGGCTTGTACAGGAATGGGTCATCTTGCTGCTTCTAACGATAAAAAGTTAACTTTACTTTACAGTGTCAGAGATTAACTACTGCGTTACAGAACACCTATCGGCCTCGGTGTCCACATGCCAGGATATCTCGACCATTTATGATATGATTGCCCCTCGGTCTCATCCTCCGCTGTCTGGCTGTCAGTGGCACTATTCTGCTTTCCTCGACTCTGACTCTTCCCCTCGTGTAACCGGCCCTGCATCCACTCTTCCATTTGTGAATCTATACTTGCGAGCCTCTCCTCAAACTGCGAAAGCTCGTCTTCGATATCTTGAATGGCCCGTGTGGTTTTATGGGCCTTAGATCTCTCCGAGACTTCCCCCGTGGTATCTTTATCTACTGAGTCTATCGCGGAGGAAGCTTGTGTTTTTGCGATTGACGCTATTAGATAGTATTTCGAATTTAGTCTGGGGTGGCATTTGAGAATATGGCTCAGAATATCCATGGTCCTGAAGTATAGGTTAACAATAATAATATCAGGTCTGGTAGCAGGGTAAGTACCATTCATTTGGACTAAATATACATTGTTTCGCCAAACTATCAATATCCAGCGTTGCATTTCCAGCTTCTATCGATGTAGTTCTTCCAAACTTGTGCGCTGGAGTGGTTCCGGTAAACTCTTTGATCCATGCAACGAGGGCTTTGTTGAATTCTCTATCTTCCGGTATCGGTAGCAGTGAAGACAGGAGGGGTGCAATTGAGGCTGATTTCGATTCATCAAGGGCGTAGCCCATAGGTGTGGCTTTCAGGATATCGAGCATTGAGCCGAGAAGCTGTTCTGCAAAGCCAGGGACTGATGCATCTAAAGGCCTGAGCAAGGGAAGCCAGAGCAGAAACGCACCCTTCATCAGAGGCGAGGACTTCCTAAAACACAATAAGCCACTACACACAAAGTTCTTGTTAAGCTGAGCTTACTTCTTCCCACTAGGAACCAAAGCCTTCTCTTCGAGAAAGGCATCTATCACCCCATCCAAGCCCTCAGCAGTACTACACATTTCCGCACAGTCACTTATGATTGCGAGGGCTTTTCTGCTTTCGGGCACGTTCTCTCCTTCTTTAATTTCCCGGGTGGGGTTCCCCCGCCGGAGTTTTCGCCACTGCTTTAATAAGAGTCGAGCTCGTGAGAGATTGATATCCTGTGGCTCCTCCTCGGGGCTGACTTCGTCAAAGGGGGTGGCGCCAACCCATACCCAGTAGTTTGACCATAGCCACCCGAGGGCTCGGGAGGCTGCTGTGCGGAGGACTACGAGCGAGGGTAGGTTCTCGTGGGTGGCTGCGTGGCGGGTCTCGACGAATGAGGCGGGGAGGTTAAGGTTTCGCGCGAGAGTGTGCATTGAGATGGCGAAGTGAGATTGTTGAGCGGGATCTAGGAGGCCATTGACGAATCTGTGTATCGGAATAGGTAGTTAGTAAAGTTGCAAAACTGGATGCCGATCTTGAGATATCTCCAGAGAGCTCACCGACATATTGCTGTCGAGTACGAGAGCTGAAGGTTTAATTGCGATGCGCCAGGTCGATCATGCATGATTGCTTCTGTCAACATCGCTGTGGCTTCAATTGAATGGGGAAGTTTCCCACGAACTGACCAGGCTTGGATCTATCAGAGAAATCCGTCAGTGCGATTTGCCAGTGGGTTATGGGGATAAGATATCTTGTGCAGGGTGCTCACCATAGTCAGCGCATCGTATCTCTGGTCGGGGGTGTCTTGACCAGGGTAAAATGCTTCTTTTACCCATAGTAAATCAGCAGGTGATCTCCAAGGAACTATTCGAGCTCGGGACTGGGAACTGGGGCGGGTGGATGCCATTTCGTTATATGGAGAAGAGTGAGGCTCTAAGTGAGCAACGCGTGGTTGCAAGTCTTGGCGATCAGGGTAAGCCTTGCACATCTGCTTAGATTCAAAATACCGGTAACTGGATTCACTCAGACACTCAGAGCTCTGGATTTTCTCCGCTAGCGGCCCATAAACCAAGTCAAAGGTTAACTGACAGTGCCGTAGAACGCCGAGCTCTTTCCACGGCAATAGTCCGTAAGACTCTGAACCTCAGGATGAGAATCACAACATCACACACGTTCAGGGATGAGGTGCTTAACATGTATGGTATGGAACATCCGTAGTTGGGTATTGCAGAGGCCTCTGTTGACCAGTCCCAGAGGATATAAGCTCGAATACAATCAGAGTTTCGAAAGAAGGATTGACTGGTAGGAGCCACACATACTTGGGATCTCCCAGAAATGCTAATCTGAGCTTTCCCAGACCTCAAGCATGCCCTTACTGTCCATCCAGACGAGTATGCCGGAAATTATGTGCCCTGTGGGGCTAAAACAAAACAGCTAACCGTCTGAGCAGGAAACTCAATGATAAGTCATACCAGAAGTTAGTAAGTTCTTTCCTACCCAAGCCCCTGCTATGCTTGAGCTGACCTGTACGGCTTTAGTTTGAGGTGCTTTTCAGTGTTTTAACACGGGATAAAGCCGTTTACGTACGAAGCTCTAAGAAGGGCGATGTTCTCACCCTGGCATCCTCCACTCTCAGGACTGCGGTTGAACATGGCGTAAAGCTGCTCAAGGCTAAAACGGTCAAAAATCTAATTCAGCATATTACGGGCACACTCCCCCACCCACGTGAGGGGTTATGCGAGCCTCTAAAACTGAACCACATCAGGTCTCTGAGGACGGTTCTTGAGTACACACCACATGTCGAGAACCTTCCACGCTCTGAGTGGGTGGATCTCGTGACCTTTTGCTGTCGAGCCATACAGGCGGGTATTAACCCACATGGAGAGGATTTGGATGAGCTGGAGGAGAAGCCCAAAAGAAGAGGTGCTAGGGCAGGTAGCCAGCCTCTTTTGAGCCGAGACTCGACCTCCTTATCTCGCATTTCAGTCGTTGCGAGCCCGAAATTGACAACAGAAATAGAGGAGTTGATGCATTGCCTTCACCTGCTTCTACAGGTCCCAAGCGCACCAATTATACAGCTAGATGATACGCTGGAGGAACTAGCTACGGAGGCTGTTTTGGCTTTCTTGCGAGCCCACAAAACCTTGACATCTGCTCATGTTGCTGCCTATTCCGCTCTGAACTGTATACTGAGTACCATTTCCACGAATAAGATCAGATTGGCAGGCAGCATTGCGAAAGAAGTTTCAAGGTTGATTGGTCGCCCTTGGGAGTCAAAGCCGGGGCCAGTTTTGAAAGAAGAGATGCTTATATCTCTGATGTATTCACTCCCTCATCTATCATCATACATCAAGGAACTGAATAACGAACATGACGAGGAGAAATTGGAAGATATTCGAGAGGGTTTAGACAATTTGCTCGAGACTTTCATGAAAGAATATGCTGAAAGTGGTGGCAAGATTACAGCGGAACAACTTCAGCTAGATGACATCGACTTTCCAGATCCATCAACTCCAGTCGATATTACCAGATCCCCTCTGACTCTGTCTTCGTTCTCTCTTAGAGCAGATGATTCTACGCGACCAGAAGTGGCCTGGATGATACTTCAGATCATAGCAATGATAGTACTCATACTAGATACAAATATCACAAACAAGACCCC
>Ga0307514_10001803_pt1 | contig 24069 bp, 29 predicted proteins | sample 16_EM_MG_FD_203088 | JGI IMG/M metagenome (GOLD analysis project Ga0307514, IMG submission 203088) | Populus trichocarpa ectomycorrhiza microbial communities from riparian zone in the Pacific Northwest, United States - 16_EM | ecosystem: Host-associated > Plants > Roots > Unclassified | place...
TCAATCACCTGTATAGGAGAAAGGTGGGTGGTGGTGCATAGACATGGGGTGGGTTGCCAGTTCAGAGAGCGAATTTTGGTGGGGCAGTAAGACTTACAAAGTCACATCACATATAATTTACAATTCATTTTCACAGAAAGTTTTATTTGCTACTAAAGAAGACTTGATAAAAAGGACGGCCTCTGATGACCATTTTTGGACGTGTGGTGAGGTGGTTGCGTGGGCGGCCCGAATGGGCCGGGAACCGTTACGATCCAGGGGATAAGCTGGTGGGCGGGCGGATGGTACCAGGCCGAGTTGTACATGTCGTAACCGTCATATAACTGGCGTAAAATGTCCGAAAGAAGGCGAGTTGCCCCTACAGGGGACTACCGTTCGGTGTCGATGCTGAGTGGTATTAACAATGTTGGTGACGAGGTACACTCACCCAAAGGGCAAGCGGACACACATCCGTATGTGAGGATGAAGCCAAAGCAAAACCCCGCTCTCACCCAAAGAGGGGAAAGCTTGGCAAACCAGGCGTTAAGAGGTGTTATCGGAGGTGTGTGTGCTTAACGGTCGGTTGGTTAGTTGGAGATATGAAAGGGAGAACAATGGGCATGATTTCTATGATACAGAGAGAAGAAAGAAGAAGAAAGACTTGATTTATGTATAGAGAATCTTCGGGCATGTCGTTGCCCCTCTTTGCCACCCTTGCCACTAGATATGCATTTTTACTAGTCGCCATTGGCTTTTATAAAGGACAGTGAATCGCGAACATTGGGATACAGGAAATAAAGCTATGGATTGTAGCTTTAGAGGTTCCACATGTCAACCAAAGTTACATTATCGAAAGTGACTGTTAATTCGCTCAGCGCCCGGTACAACAGAATTATGGTCGGACGGTTCTTATTTTGGAGGTTTTGCAGCGCCGTGGTATACGGATATCAAACTGTTACCACAATTAAATGTACGTATACCAGAAGCCGAGATTGCATGTGGTTGCCAGAGAGCAAGCCGTGATATCAGATGTCCTAGCCATCAGCTGAGCTTCGCAGCACAAGAAACTATCATACTATAATACCGCAACTTTTCAACAAGACCGCTTTAGAGACTCCCGGCAAAGATGGGAACGCCTTAATACCGTCGTATACTTCAACGTATGATTAACTATCACTCGGCCGCCATTACTAGATGTAAGATAAGTATCGAACTAGGGTTTTAGATTTTGTGTGGCACAAAGTACGAAACTCCATGGTGTTGCGCAAATTCTGTGGACACTGATTCCAATTAAGGCTGCGGGAAATTGTTGCGGCTCTAATGAGGCAGAGCATGATGTGGAGGCAGGGGGCATGATCCCTGATGCGCAATCGATAAAGGTTGACTATTTTTGTCAAACTATGTCTTTATTTTCCGCATCTTTTTCTGTGTCTCGGTTTCTAGTTGCATGTGTTGTTGAGCCGCACGATTGGCTGCTAGGTTACTACTTATGTGCATGGTGGGTTATTCCACTTAGCATCGAGATTCTGTGCAAATGACCTAATAACAGAGGTTGTCTGCTCAGCCGCACTCAATCATCCATTTATTATCAATGGTTTCCGCATCAGGCGGAACGCGCCTTTCTCTACTGTCTACTTTTCATCCTACTCCTAAAACAACCGAAAACCAAAGTAGTAGCGACCGAGGTGGACAACTCACGATCATACACTCAAGGACACCGAGCGCAGAAACCCTGTCAGGCATTGAGTCAACCGTCGACCCGGTGTCCATATCGCAATTAGTTACAAAACCCCGGCAGCAGTTGGCTACAGGGAGGGCGGGAAACGATTGTATTCAGACAGGAATAATTTCATCTGCTTTGTCGTCTTCTATACATTCCCTCTCGAATTCCCGATTGCTAACTAATAGCAGCGACCCAGACAGTCAAACTTCGACCTCCACCGAACGCAAAAGGATACTGAGTGCAGCCCCGTCTGATACCGAATCAACTCAGAGCCACCGCGCACTATGCACTCAAATGCACCGTCACAAAAAAAGCCTCGGCAGGAATCGGCTACAAGTGAAGGAAACCACGTGGCACAGACCAGAACTAGCGCTAGTGCACCACCTGCCGGAGACCAGAACATGTATGATCTCCCATCGAAGTAGACTCATCGCACTTTCCCCATTTATTTAATTCTTTGTTCCGTTACTAAAACTCAACTTGACCAATGGCTACAGAGCTTGGTTCGGGATACGTCTGAAGGTGATGGCCGGGAGAACGACAGTAATGTCTTGGAATTGTCATTGTCGCCATATACCACTACATGCAGGCTGCAACGGTTACTTTTCTATACACACCCGGGATGTTCACGCGGTGTGGGCCGGGCCGCAAACACGAAGTTCGTGCGAAGTTCGGGGTGATCGAAGCGGTCGTGGTTATTGACAGTGATTTTTGGGACTAACACCACTGTACACCTCTAGAGAGCCCTCTGTAGAGTAAGTCACAAATTCTCATACAAGTTCTCCTCGGATTAGGAACTTACTTTATTAGTGTCGTTGCTGTGCCAGGACTCGGGAGTCATGCATTTGGCTCGTGGAAATCACTGAACGGGCAGGCTTGCCAATAGTCCGTCCCGTCCGGGCAAAAGTAAGCCCCGGACCAGACGACAATTTTCGGGGCAAGCAAACTAAGGGCTGTTTAGGACTAGGGCAGCAGAGCCACGGACGAAAAGACTGTAGGGCCCTGCAGTCTAGCTTTGCGCACTGCGCACGGCGATACTATAATACAAACATGATAACATACAAACAAACAAGACCCTCAGCTCACTACCAAGCCTCCTCCATTCACAGCTGTAGCTCCTCCGCTTCCGTCTGCATGTGGACCCTTGCATCTTCAGGCACCCAGCTGCAGCACTCAGACACATCCAGGACTTGGAGTTCGTATAGACCCTAGCTTCATATCCTAAAACCGTATCCTAAAACTACAGTCATCTATATCGGGCCCTAGGTATTCAGATTCCATACCGGGACGGACCAGGCCTCCGAAATGCATGCCCCGGACGGGACCGTCATTCGGGGCCCCGAAAGACGCCAGTCGCCCCGGACCGTTGGGAAGCCTGTGAACGGGTATAAGATGTGGTTGAGAGATTATCTGCCTACAGACATCCAGGGACTTAGAATCCTCATATATGGTTATGATTCAGTTCTGAAGGGTAGCACATCTACAAACTCTATCCAACATTATGCCCTACAGCTCCTGGATGCGGTATCTACCATTAGATTTGAAATATATGAAGTTTACAAATAGACCCCCGGGTGGTATGGTATAGCACTCACAACCAACTAGGGAAAACACCGTCCGCTCATTTTTATCAGACATAGTCTTGAAGGACTTATGATCAAGCAAGTAAGTTCTCATTTTTCGCACTCCAGTCTGTGAAGGTCTCCTTGCTTCACACTATGGGAATAACATCAGCAGGCATTAGCAGATACGAAACACAGTTCGGAGCGTGACTGCGCAATTTTGACCTCATGCGTTGCTCTCCTCTTGTTTGGGGTTCCTAACAAAGGACTGAATATGAGAATATGATGTCTCTGGTTAAGGGACAAAGAAATGCCGGTTTAATCAACGACTTGGGAGAGGACTCAGCGCTATTACGGCAATCTAACCGGGAATTCGTGAACAATGTTCATTCAGGATACTGTCGTGTGGTTTCATTTTACGACACCAAGGACAGCAGGGTTATAGAGGTACAAGTTACGGTGGCGGCTTCGCCGCCCTTTGGAGGTACCCAGATAGATCATCTCCAGCTCAACTCCCAGGTATACCTTACCACTGGCTTTCAAGTGCTTGGAGGGTACCAAAAGTTGGGCACACATCCAGATATGATATCAAGTCCTGGCAGCCATTTCGCTGTGCTAGAACATGTAAAGATAATCTAATGACATCTATGACTTGATTTGTGTGAAGGAAAAAAGTTGAATACACCACCTGGTCTCTCTACCAAATACCACACATATGGTGCCATGCCACCCTCCACATCAATGACTGTCTGTATCCAGGTGAATATTCTACTAAATAGACAATCCACCCACTCTGTTGGTTGTTTCTATTGAGGGACATTATGGTGGAGAAGAGGAATGCAGAAAGGAATCAAGACCACAGTAGCAAAAGGAGTGAGGCTCTATGACTTACTTGACTGCCACTGATATACCCTAGGATTTGTAATGGTGAATCAGTGGATCTAGAAGGCAGAAGGCCTATCTTCAACATTCCACCATACCTCTTGCAGCATTGTAAGGAGATTCTGCAGGGAGCAGTTCTAAAGCAAGGAGCATAAGAAGAGGGTGACAGGATCTGATAGAACACCCAGTCTTGAGGAACCACACATATTGCATGGATCAACAAAAGCTCAACATGAGTACTTGTAACCATGAGCTGGAAAGAATAGAGTGTGAATTTCATTGTGTGGTAAAATGATACGTCTGCAAAAGTACAAATTGACTATCCCCAGGATCGTAACTTGCGATAACCGGACCCTTTGGGCCATTTCAACGGGCTCCCCCCACCCTGAAGCTATGGTGGTGCAACTAAAATATGGAATGATGACTTGAGAATTTGTAAAGCTATTTAATTGTATTATAGGTGTATTCTGGCAAGTTGTAGGGAATCTGCCACACTGAGGGAGTAATAAATAGAGCTGTTCTTGTAGGGGTGAAATCCTCAGATTTGTGCTTCAACAAAACAGAAATGTCAACCAGAATACTGCGACAGCAGGATCTCAATACCTCCTACCGACTTGTACCTCTCGAAGAAGATGGAGAAGCCACTGCTAGTGAACTTCACTTATCAACAATACCTAAGGATGAGGGAAAATCGAAAAAACGACGAATCACGAAAAATCCCTTGCCCACCCCCGCCGACCCACAAATCCAGTTCCCCACACCTCAGATCTTTGAGAACCCTCCCACCTTCTACCTTATCATCCCAAGGTATCACCCACATACTGCTTACAATACCCTACCATCCAAGATTCATTATCAGCATACAGTAGAACCCTTCGAGATTTTAAGCCTATTTTGGACACCATTGCTGTTGGAGGATATGGCAATCCACCCCAAGCATATGCTGCTGCTAAAGCCAGTGAACGACAGTTGGAGGGTGGTAGGAAGTGGAAGGAGGTCGCCGCGTCAGAACAAGGGGTTTGGTTGGGGATTGTGTGGTATATGGGGGTACATAGTTCCCCTGCAGTGAGGGACTACTGGAGGCATAATGGGCTGAATCCTACCCACCCTATTTGCGAGTATATGGGCCAAACACGATTTGAGGAGATTAAAAGGTTCTTTCATGTATCCTCTCCTGATCTCCGAAAGATAGCACCAACAGGAAGGCGACAATGGCACAGTAAAGTTGATCTTATTTTGGACCAACTTTGGAAAAGTTCACAGCAACACTGCATGCCATCAACCCATATTTCCCTGGATGCATGTATGATAAGAGCTACTGGGCGGTCCCCTGACACATACAAGATGCCAAGCAAGCCCATCGAACAAGGATTTAAGTTGCACTGCCTTGCTGACCACAGTTACATCTGGGATTTCCATCCAACCTGAAACCGGGCTGATTCTGATGCTGTTCCATCAACTGATGGCTTGACTGCAACAGGAGAAGTTGTATACCATCTCTTACGGAAGCTCCCCAGTACCATGTACTTTATAGTCTACCTGGATAACTTTTATACAACAGTTCCCTTGTTGGGAAGATTGCATCATGATTTGCATATGGATGCCTGTGAAACTGCACGCCTGTAAAGGCATACGCCCGTGTATTGCCTCGTAGGAAGGTATATCAGTAGATACGGTTGCACACGTGGATGTGGTAATATAATTGAGTAGTTGATAGGTAAGATTATCGCTAGAGATCTAAGGCTCGTGGCGAGCCAACTATATAAAGCGGGTATTACCCGGCCCTGGATACGTTACGTGCAGCCATGCCATTACATTATCCCCCTCATTAGGTGCAGACCCCCTGGGCTGCATAATCCCGTACAAGAGTAGAAAGGGATGGAAACAATTAAATAACTGTTCAACGTACGCAAACGTACGAACACATAAGTCCCACAACCGATCAGTACCATATGGTAGCCATTCGGCGGATCCGGTGCACGGGGAAACTCCACCTGCACTTGACTTATCTCCGGAGGTGGTAAAAACACGTGCCGATGCCGTTTGTACTGGGCCGAGATCCAAAGAAGTAAAGATGTAAAGAGAAGAGATGAGAAGAGAAAGAAGGAACATCCAAAGTGACACCATCCTCCATATCTCCACTTCTTGAATGTCCGGCATCCGGCTATCCAATCTCACACTCGTAACTCGTACCAAGTGTAGGTCGTTGTCGGAATCAGACACAGTTAGCTCGGTCAAATCCCCAATGATTGTATGAGTCTCGTCTTGACTCGGTGGGATCGATGGTGGATGCCGCTCGCTGCTCATCATCACCATCGCCATCGCCATCGGTATATCTAACTTGTACGCATTCCAGTAACCGGTCATACTCACCATACTTTTAAGTGGACTGGCACTCGAGTTCTCCCAATTCCTTGTGAACTCCGCAGGCTCTGCAGGCCCATCAGTGATCATTATTACCGCTTTGGAAGCTTCTGCACCCGGTATCATAGCCGTTGGTGATGGTCAATCATATATGACCTCGTATCTATCTTGTAAGCTTCTCCTGAAATGGTCATTCATACCATATTTATTCAAACGCGCTTGCGCTCTCCAGATCCTCGCGCATAGCTTTATAGGCCAGCCTCGATATCTGACATCATCTCTTGCAGCCGGTGGCTCTCACACGGTGCCCGTTAGAAGTTATTATTATACTCCTTCAACATCGGCCACGCAGGCTTATAGGCCTCCAGTATAGTTGTTCAGCATCCAGTTTGGTAAGCCGTTTGGTAAACATCCCAGTCGGTGCCTTCGGTAGAGGGCTCCCGATAATCCTCTTATTCAATCCTAATTTGGAGTCATTCGGCCATGATCTTGGTCGCTATGCTCAGTCATTATCTCTCGGTAGTTGTCTCAACTGTCTCTCATGATGCCATTCGGTGACTGTCTCTTGCGATGCCATTCGGTGACTGTCTCTTGCGATGCCATTCGGTGACTGTCGCTCGCGATGCCATTCGGTAGACTATTTGGTACGTTCAGAGATCATTTTCGGTCTCGTTCGGAACAGCTTTGGTAGACATAATTGCACTCGTTCGGCGTAGATCAAACTCGCTTGATATTCTCGTCATCTCTCCGGTGCTCTTCCAGTTTCACTGATCATCCTCCAAGTCGGTGCACTTGTAGGTAAACTTGAAATCCGCCCTGTGCTCGGTGCACTTATCTCCACTTGCTGGTTGCGCTCGCCAGCTTTCCTCCGGGTATGCTTTCCGCTCTTTCTGCAGGTGTCCTTGCTGTCACTTGGCTGGGTATCCACATCGTCGATCTCTGAGTTCACTTGTTGTTTCATCTGGTTGACTCTTCTCCAAGTGATTGTTGACTCTGCTAGTGATCTCTTCCAAGGTACACTCATCGACTAATCTTCAGCTGCGATTCTCTGCCGGTAAGTGCGCTCCAAGATGCTTCCTCGCAGAACTTCCGGTACGGTGATTGCTTGCAGTGGCGGATGGATTTGATTCCGGTACGGTCATCCCCCTGTTGTAGGTCGTAGCTCTGCCGACGACTAATCCATTACGGCTTCTTCGGGTGCCATATCAGTTGGTTAGGCTTGATTCTGAAGTTGATTTCCAGTAGCAGTTGTGTATCTTGGGATTGTCGAGACTGAGTCAGGATCTCATTCGGGTTTGTAACTTGTGCATGTGGCTTCTTGATTCATCTGTAGGTGCGTTCGCCACCACTTCCTTGCGTGCACTTTTCGCCGTTTTCGGAGTACAATTGTTGGTTCTTCTTCATGTGCACTTGCCGCTGCTAGCCTTCTCTATTGGTGAATGCGTTTCGTGGTGCTTCGTTCCTGCACTTCCGGTATGGTAATTATACGTGGTAAGGGTTGTTGCGATTCCGGCACTGTCATCCCCCTCTTTAAGGATCGTTGCTCCGCCAAGGATTAATCTCGTACGGCTTGTGTGGTATCGGCATTGTAGTTGTGACTCGGGATCTGATTCGGGATCATATTCGGCATTGGAACTCGGGCATGTAGCTGCACAATTCGGTATCTCTGAATAGTGCTCTGAATAGTGCTCGGTATCGTACTCTGGGAAGCCATGCCACCGGTACATCGTGTATCTGCAGATCTGCGCTCAATTGTAACTTCGTAGTTTGAAATCAAAGTCGTGATTTCGAGAATGGTATGATGTCGCATAACCTCAATATCTTGATAAAAGGGAAGGAGGTTGATTGTCATCCGTCTCCCGTGTTCCATCTTCTGAGATACATCTCCTGTCATCCATCCATATCCGGTCGCGATCCATATCAGGCCGCGATCCACCTGCGGCTGCGATCCAGTTGGTTCCAGCCATTTGTGTCCTCTATGTGAGTAAATGCGCTCATATGGGCCGCATTCCGTGACTTCTCCTGTAGCTCTGTAAGCTTTCTAACGGTCATCGTTACTGACCTCCATAATGTCCGTCTTCCATTGACTCTTCATCGCAGTGCCAAAATCTGGTGACATATTGTCCATCGTAAGAAAATACCCACTCATCGATTCGTCCATATGGCATGGGATCTTTAAGTCCAAATCCAAATGCATGATCCGGCCTCTTGAGCACGTGATCTTATTCCACGCAATTGCGTAAATACCGCTCAACTCAACTCCAATCAATTGTAATCCGCCCATATGGCAAATTGTAGCCGAGCTCCAAGTCGATTGCATGGTCAATTGACCCATGCGGTGCGAGTGTCTCCGCCGCTTTGCTGAACACCTCCACGAATTCTCCGTATATAGCCGGGATAAGTCCTCCATCATCTGTAGGCACCACCTTTGTTGTTGTGCCGGCTCCATCTGCAAACGTTAGTTCTCAATTCGTACTAGATATGGTGCGGTATGAAGGAATATCCAGCAGCCCGGATTTAACACGGTTCGCCACAATAGGGCCAAGCCCCGCCGTCCAGTACTCCCTTCGTGTCTCGGCGTGCCGGTAGCAGTCATTCAAGGTTCCCTCCTGGACGCTCTTCTGCCGCAACTACCGCCGCTGCTCCCTGCTCGCCCGTCCAGTACCTGGTGCCTATCTCACCACTAGAGATGCTTTCCACGGTCACTCCCAGCAGCCCTATACGAACTCCCACTCTTAGGAAGAACGTCCAAACGACCTGCTCACTGGCCAGTAGATCGTCAATAGCAGTAGCTCCAAGTGTTTGTATATATGAAGTACAGCCACCTTCGGAACGTGCCTCCTCCCTAGCCGTGATCCAAGTACATTCCCGGGGCATACCTGATGGCTTGCCCGGTCTAATGCCACCTCTTCCGCTCACCCAGGGGTTGCAGAGCCAAAAGTTGAATGCTTTGCAAGTCGACGCTAGGATTCCTGGCCTGGTACCAAGGTAATTCCTATCACTCCAGCCCACAGTGTATTCACCACGGCTGCCACCATGTGTACGAATAAGCTCACTGAGCGAATCACATACTTGTCACACCCGATTGGGACTTACAACCAAATAACGACCTTGCCTCACCAAATTGGGACTGTCTGACAACGAAGTAATGTCCATTCCCACATGGGGATACGACACATCAATTGAATCTCCACACCTTAAATACATGCTGAATCCGCTGGTCTCCTGAGAGTGCCCAGACGGTCCATCCTCCGGTAGCCCCATGGATTCTCAGAATCCCAGCTACAAATTCAAATCTCCGTAGCAATCCTAAAAACCCTCTTTGTATGCCATCGTATGGGTACATGTCCGTATTCGCTGGTTGGCGATTGATCAGCTTTCGTTGACTTGTTGACGAAATAGAATAGAGTTGGCGCAGATGGCACTGTCCTCACAACGATCCGATTCGGTCGTCCAATCAGGTGCTAACTGTGATAATTGACGATGGTAATCGCGAAATGTATCTGTTAGCCACTTTAGAATATTCGGGGGTGATTATACTTCCCTTACGCAGCAGCCACACGATCAGCGATCGCTGCTCCACTATCTTGAACTCTGCCTGTAGGTAGACCATGATACCGGTAATCATATCGGTAACTGTATCGGTAATCATAGTTGAATCATTGCATAGCCTCTGCTGGAACTCCACACAGCATCTGTAACATAGATAACTCCATCGAGTCGCGTAGAAGGTAATCGCGATTGCAACTGCCGTCGGCGATGTAGATCGACATGACTCGCGGGTATTTCGTAAATCCGCCCCCCCTCCGTAGGTGCACTGCGTTCGAGTTATGTGCCCATTTATCGTCAATTGGCTATCATCCAAAGTGAAATGAAGTACGACCGGCTTCGGCATAGCCGGTGACGCGACTCTCTGTGGCATATGGGCTATGTAATCGTCCCTGTAATCGTCAATTGACTCAATTGGAAGGTAACTTATCAAATCTCATTGATGCTGCAATTGATAGCATTGGAGTTCTCGTATGAATCCGTTGAAATCAACTTCGATTGACTTGGTCGCTGACGCATCTCCTGGTCGGTTGGCCTCTGGTATCAACTCGGAATTGTCTCTGTTACTGTTAACCTCAATTGGGTGGACAATTCATGCTTCATTTGTATCTGTGATTCATAAATCTCAAGTCTGTATGATTTCTTGTCCGTAGGTATCGCGACGCGTCTCTGGCCGAATGGCCTCTAGAATCCACACGAAATCGTCTCTGTTACCATTAACCTCAATTCAATAGACATATCAAGACACTTCGCTGATGCAATCAGTGCTCTCAAATCTGTATGATATCTCGCGCGTAATTTGCGTGTCGTGACGTGTCGAAAATGAGTAATTCATAAAATCCCGTATGCGAAACTTATCTGACATTGTAAGAGCGATAATAGTGTAAAGGCATATGCCCGTGTATGGCCTCGTAGGAAGGTATATCAGTAGATACGGTTGCACCTGTGGATGTGGTAATATAATAGAGTAGTTGATAGGTAAGATTATTGCTACAGATCTAAGGCTCCTGGCGAGCCGACTATACAAATCGGGTATTACCCAGCCCTGGACACGTCACGTGCAGCCGTGCCATTACAACGCCCTGTTTCAGCTGGATTTACTCCAGAACTCAAAATTCCGAAGCAAGATGTTGGAAAATACGAGTACCATGCCCAGAAAGTACTCACCGTTAAGGACAGCCTTTTTGGCCAGCTGGTTGGTGCACATTAGTGGTTTAATAATGCGCCAGTTACAATTCTCAGTACTGTACATGACTTTGAATTTCAGCAAGAGAAACTAAGAAAGCGTCCAGGGAAGAAGAGCACCAATGAAAAGAAGGCCCGGGAGGCCTTTGGTGATTTGCAGGAGAAACAGATGATGATCCCTCTCTGCATTGATGACTACAATCACAACATGGGTGGTGTAGATATAGCAGATCAACTACGCAGCTACTATGATACTCAACTCACCTCCCTTCGCACATGGTGGCCTATGCTCTTCTGGGCGTTTGATACACTGGTCACAAATGCCTATTTCATCTACCAAGATATGCCTTAGAGTTCTAACACCATCACACATAAGGAGTTTCGCCTGCAGTGTGCTTGGGGGTTGATCCTGGCTGGGTCTGGACCAATTTCCACCTGACAGATTGTACAGTCAACTAAGGCCAAATCCACCCAGTCAAACGTTAAAGAGTATACCTCTTTACCCCTAGACCGATGCTGTGACTGTGGGCACCTTCCAGTCCATCTTAAGGAGGGAAAGCAATTGGGGTGTTGGCTGTACTGCTGGAAGCAGAGAAACAGTCCCTCAAAAAATACGAAATCTCCACCAAATACTTGCTGGGCTTGCACACAATGTGACCGGCCACTGTGTCTCAATGATGAAAGGAATTGTTTTGTTGAGTTCCATCAGCTGTAAAGGGGTGGGGTGGGTGGTGGTGCAGGGAGAGTGGGTGGGGTGGTAGCTGGAGGGGGTGGATTTTGGAGGGGTAGCTGGGTTAACAAAGCCACACTTGATGTAATTTACAATTCGTTTAGATAGAAAGTTATATTTGCTACTAGAGAAGATTTTATTAAAAGCAGAGACTCTGGTGGTTTTTTTTGGGGTGTGCTCGTGGTGGTTGCGCGGACGGACCTTATGGTCCGGAAACCAGTTACGTAACTTACGTTCCAGAGAATAGTCTGCATTATACATACAAACGTACATACACAGCTCATAGCAAGCTTTCCGTGGACCTCTGCACAATGTGCAGTATATAGTCATCTGCAGTTGATTCATTGAGGTGTCCGCCTGTGCCTCTGGAACTATATATGACTGGTGGCCAGAGATGGATGTATACCTGTGTTTTCTACATGGCTGTTACAGTAGTAAAGAGTCCACTGGAAAGCCTGCTGGCACTTGAACACGTTATCAGAGCCTACTCTGAAGCCTGTTTGATATTCTGCTGGGATGCCTACGTCATATCCTCCTTGAGAGCTTGCTTGAAGTCTGCATAACACAGCTATACGTGAGAGCTGCACCTGAGATATGCATACTTCGGGACCAGTTGAATTTTCCACATGGTACTGTAGCCCAATGAAAATCTCAGAGTTTGAGGAAGGTTTGACACGAATGTTGACGAACTGAGTCTACTTGTCTAAGTGCTACTGGTACTATGATTACCATCACCAACACTATCATCATCACAATCATCACCATGACCTTCATACTATGGCCATCATCACTATCAGCACTGGACTGAATGTGCACACATACAGACATAATCTGTAGCCTGCGGGCAGCAGATTTTGCTAGAAAATCTGAGTCCCAATATCCAATTTTCTACTTTTTCTGCTGAATCTAAAATTGTGATTGTCAATACAATGACTATGAGGTATTGTGAAATCTCATTGTGTTGGGCACAATAAGGATATGATTTACACTTTAATACTGACCGATGTTATGATTTCTGCCATGGTATGCCATCCACTACCTGCTACCTGCCATCTGCCTCCTGGTGTCTGGTGGCTGCAACTCTGCAAGTCTCTGGACAAAATACCAAGAAGCATATATGGAAGCATATAGTCCAGTGAAATTGGGAGTGATTTGCCTCCTGAGAGTGAACTTGGAAGCAAAGAGCCAAGTAGGCGGAGAGTGTATCAGGTAATGCAAGTGGGGACATACTTGAGAGTATGCTTCAAAGTGTGCTTGAGTAGTGTTAGCTACGAGTCCGGGTAATGCGCCAGCGGTCCAAGTTTGACTGCAAAACAGATCGGTTCAGTTCCAGATCCGTCCAAAATTCCGACCTGCTGACTCTTGGCAGGGCAAACCAGGACTCGTACCCATTAACCCGCGGGTTTCGCTGGATTTCGCTCGATGCGTCAGTTCCAATATGCAGATCCGCGTTTCGGGCTTCACATTTATGGTCGCATTCAGATATGCGACTGTTAATCCTAAAATATTGACATTGGTACGTCACAGTTTATTTTCAAAGTATTTGCTGCCATGATGTGCAGAACAAGCATGCTCACGCGCCATACCACATCCTGAACATGAGTGTCAACTGAGTGTCAACGATATTTGGTCTTGCAACTTCGGTAATATGAGTGGAGCTTGATCACAAGCACATCAGCAAGCTGTAATTCGGTCTGGAAGCCACACGCAATCTTCCCAGACACTCCGGGCAACTTAACCAGTGTTTCTAAGTACTTCCAGATGCTCCCAGACCCCCCTGGAGCTAAGCAAAGTGCTCTCAGACTCTGCAAGAGCATTCTCAGGTGCTCCTGAAAGTACCTGAAGTTATGGAGGTGCATTCAGGATGCCCCATCCAGGATAGTCGAATTTTGGAGCTGCTGAGACCTCTGCGCAGATCTGCGGGAGACTTTGACAGAAGCTGAGACCTTTGCGCCGCTCTGTGGGATGCTTCGGGAGTGGCTGAGACTGCTGCGCAGCTCTGCGTGAGACTTGATGCCGTATTCTCACTGCAGTGGTTGTTATATAACCACAAGGCATTTTGTTTTATCGTATTCATCTTTGTTACAGCCACAAGATTCACTACATCATAATATGGCGTGCATTATTTCAGTCTCTCTCTAGATATACATACGGTCAATCTGGCTGCTGATGGTACTCGAGCATAATCGGAGGAGCACCAGGCCACACCCATTGAGAGAAGCTTTAGAAATGCACCATTTGCAGGCCGTTGTGGTGAAACGATGGAGCTAGAAGGCAGAGAGCCCACCATTAACACTCAGCCGCACCTCTCGTGATATCCAAACAGAAGTGATGAGAAAGAGCGGTTCTAGTTCAACGAGGGTAGGAATCAGGTGAAAAGGTATGAAACCACCCGGCATTGAGGATCCCACGCAATTGTGTCGATCCACGATATCGCGGACCGAGTGAGTGGGACCAAAAGTTGGGAAAGATAGAGTGTGTATGTTTATTGTATGATAAGGTGATACCTATCTACTCTGGAGTCTGCCGAATATATACTCCCCGTCACTCTTTCCACCTCCGTTAACCATGTATCTGTGTACATCCTCAGTCGCTCCTTAAAGATGTACTTGGAGGCTGTGATCGAGCGAGTTTGGAGATGCACTTGGAGGCCGTAATCTTGCGAGTATAGAGATACACTTTGAGGCTGTGATCGAGCGAACTTGGAGGCTGTATTTGAGCGAGTTTTGAGATAGACTTGGAGACTATGATCGAGCAAGTTTCGAGATGCGCTTGGAGGCCATAATCGAGGGAGATTGGAGGATTACTTGGAGGCGGCCAATCTGGAGGCGGTAGTTCGGCAGGGAGGCGTGCCAGGAGCTGAGACTCTATTCATTGGTTAACTCGGGAATGTGGGATTGTAGAGAATGAGTACAACATGGCTTGCAGAGAGATGAGAGACTGGCTGGGAGCAGGAGACAGTTGATCTTGGGATGATGCAGTATGCGGTGTATGCAGTACTCAGTGTATGCTGTACTCGGTGTATGTTCTACTCGTTGTATGCCGTACTCGGTGTATGCTGTACTCGCTGTATGCTGTACTCAGTGTTAAGTCTTGATCATGGCATGGAGAGCTAGAGAGTGATGACTTAACTTTGTGTTGTTAGGTGATGGTAGACTTGAGGACGAGAAAGAGAGAGCTGAGAGGAGACGGGGGAAATCATCATGAGAAACTGGGACATAAGAGAATTTCGTGTCCGAGTCAATGTACCATCCCCGATACAGCAGGTACGAGTCCCGATCCGGCCTGTAATTACACAGATACAAGGTCTTCCCAACCCTATCTGGTGAGTCATATCTCTGATTTCTCATATCTGCTTGTATCCTCCACATCGTTCTCATCTTTATCCCCCATCTCTCTCTTTCTCATCGACAACAACTCTAACATCATTACAGAACACAATGATAAGTTATCCCTCTGTATCTCTCCATGTCATGATCATGAGTTGACACTGAGTACAGCATACACCGAGTAGCCAAGATTGTTTGTTTTCCCTTCATTCACTTGATTACGACTTGACCCCTGAATGTAGCTTCAGCTTCCGAAGTGCCTCCCTACACGATCGACCGCCCTCAGCCAGCTCTCCATGAGGGCTCAAAGGTAAAGTCACCTTGTTACATTCCCACAGTTGCTAGTTAACTAACTGATGAACAGAGTATCAGCATCCAGTGCGCCGTCCACCGACCACCTCTAAGTACTCATCCAAACTCGTTCGATTACGGCCTCCATGTTCGCTCGATCATGGCCTCGAAGTGTATCTCCGAACTCGCTCGATCACAGCCTCCAAGTGTATCTCCAAACTCGCTCGATTACAGCCTGCAAGTTGGCATGATCATGGCCGCCAAGTTCTTATCTCCAAACTTGCTAGGCCACTGCCTCGAAGAGTATCTCCAAACTCGCTCGATTACGGACTCCACAAGTGCATCTCCAAACTCCCTCGATCACGATGTCGGAGTCCATCTCTAAGTTCACTCGATCACGGCATCCAAGTGTATCTCCAAATACTCTCGATTACCACCTCCAAGTGCATCTCCAAAGTGGCTTGATCATGGCCTCGGAGTGAATCTCTGAGTTCACTCGATCCTCATTTTCAGGCACACCTCGAATTGCTCTGCAGCGCTGCCTGCAGCCAATCCTGATATACCGTGTGTAGTTCGGTAGCTATATAGATACATAGATGAGAATAGAAACTGAATACATGAGTTTTAACAACCGTTGATCGATATGTAGTAGATATGATTTCCAGGTGCACCAGCAGCGTCCCCAAAGAAGATGTTGTTTTTCCCAGACTGCTCTGCTGTGATTCGAGGTGCTCCCTGACTTGTCCTCGGCACTCGGAGGCCTGTCGTCGGCACACCCAGACTTGTCGCCGGTGCACCCAGTCTTGTCGCTGGCGCACCCACACTTGACGCTGGTGCTCCCAGGTGCTCCCAGGCTTATTGTCGGCACTCCCAGGCTTATTGCCTGCGCTTCCAGGTGCTCGCAGGTGCACCCAAAGTTCACTCCGGCACTCTGAGGTGTTCCCAAACCTATCACAATCACTCCCATGGTACTTCTGTAGTAGTCATTAGAGATCCTAGTTACTCTCAAGGCCAGCCGGAATGCCCTCCTAGGGTCTGATACTCTCCTGAAATTGATGCATCTGAGCATACACTCCACATCCTCTCAGACACTTCCGGAGGCTTCCAGTGACCAAAATACATTTTGCTGATGCATCCATAAAGAACGATATGGCAGCCTTTATGGGCCGATATGTACGGGATATTCCCGCCACATTCTCTGGGACAGTAACAACTTATTTCATTTACACAGCTACCACTAAGTATTCTTGAGCCTTTTATTGTATCATTAAAATCAAAACGATGTATAAAGACAATAACAGCCACATTGCGCTGTGATTAACCATGATGGAAGGCCAACAATCCTTGCCACTCTGTTGATGTTCATTTTGAGGATTGGGCAGGGAGTGTTTCACTTTCAGTTTTGTCCATAAAGGGAGCCAATAATCCATTTATGACAATGTGCAACCCGTCAACCCCCAGATTACCCATGATACACGATCAACAATCGTTGACACTCCGTTCAAACTCATTTTCATGATTGGGCAGGGATGGTATTGGAATCTGTTTTGCCTATACAGGGGGCCAAAAATTCATTTATGACTAACTACCACCTATCGGCGGTGTGATATCCCAGGACGCACGACCAACAATTGTTGAACCTCTATTGATGCTCATTTTCCAGATGGGGCAGGGAGGGTATTGCAATCTGTTTTGCATATCAAGGTGGCCAAACATAGCTTTAGGACTGACTGCGATCTATCGGTGGTGTGATTTCCCAAGATGTATGATCACAAACCATTGATGCTCTGTTGACGCTCATTTCTAAGATGAGGTAAGGAGCGTGTCGTGATAATTTTGCCCGTAAAGGGGCCAATACTTCGATTATGTATAACAATGACCGAATCAATTTTAAATTACCAGACGTGTATCACCTACAATTGTTGACGCTCCATTGACAATCATTTTGCCACGGCTGTATCCACAATATAGAATCATTTAATTTGGCATAGTCCATTATTCACATTGTTTTGGCAGCTTTTCTGGTGTTTTCATTTACTTTCTTCTTGATCACCACTTTGTTCCTTAATAAGACATAGATATATATAATAAAAATCTCCAAAATCCCGTGTCTTTCGGTCAATGCTTGTTATCAGCTGCAGGATCGCTCCATAGGCTGCTCCTGTCTTCAAAATGGATGTTAGCTGCATTACCACACAACAGATAGTGTACTAACCAGTATATGTTCCTTCATCAGTCAGCATATCTGGCACAAAATCGGTAATGTGCTGGCTATCCTCACCATGATCGAAAAATTCCGCATAGGGAAGAGCTGTATGCTAATAGGTATATCCGACTGGCAAATGGACGATTTGGGAAGGTTGAGTTCCAGAAGTGTTACCGGTTGGGGCGGGTGGCGTGCTGGGCAGATGTGGTGTCGGCTGTGGAGTCTGCTGTCTGCATCGGTTGGGGGGAGGTGCACCTGTTCCTTTGCGTCTCTAGCGTGTCTGCAGATTCTTTGCGGTGCCATTTTGGCAAGGGAGGCAGCCAGACGTTTGGTTTTGACGAAGCATTGCCAGGTGTCTTTGTATTGCAATGTTCCCCTTTTGATGCCCAAGAAACTCAACACCCCACTTCTCCTCTTCTCAGACCTCGGCGCGTGGTTTCCTAATGAGATATTTCATTTCCTCTATTGCGGTGCGCAAAAAGCCTTCTTTGGCCATTTTGGCCATATTCAACACCAGGCACATGTCAGACTGTTTCAGCTGTACACAACCTCCTTGCCTTGCCATAGTTGCAGACATGGTGAAAACCTACAAGACATTGGTTGCTGCTTCTAACAATGAAATTTGGTTATTACCTCTACCATATATGCTTCCGTAGCCTCCTCTAAAGTCATTACAGCCCGTCTCGGCCACTCACTGGGATGCTTATCAGGAAATACATCCGCGAAAATCCCAGAGGTGACAACATCATGATGTTCAATTTCACGGACTGTGCGGACAAATACCTGTGTTGACCATGGAGGTTTCCCGTTAGTGGCAGCGATGAATTGGTTACGTAGCTCTCTAAGGACATTCAGTGTACGTTATATGGGTAATTGACGGCCGTTTACCTCTATATGGATATACTCACATCCAACTGCATGATGCTTCTTATTCTTGCTGCTTCCAGTCTTACGGACAACTTTTAAATGGGCATCCTGGGTCATATGTTTGGTGGCTGCGTTCGCAGTGTCGCGGTGAACTAACTTGGGTGTAAGGGCACTTACGCCAGCGTTTGGCCTTATAGGCATACGTATGGTAATTAGAGGTATATGGTTGCAAACGGGGACTTGAGTGATAGTAAATAGGTGTATAGGTAAGATTCCCGCTACAGATCTAAGTCTCGTGGCGAGCCAACTATATAGAATGGCCGTTACCCGGCCACAGTCACGTGTTGCCGTTACTTTATCCCCCTCTTTGGGCGCAGACCTTCTGGGCTGCACAAACCGTACAAGAGAAATGGAAAGGAAAGAAAACATTATACATTTATGCTGCGTACGTACTCGTATGAAATCATAAGTCCTGCTACCGATTGGTAATGATCAATAGCGACCTTTCGGCAGATCCGGCGCACGGGGAAACTCCACATCCATTGACTGGTGGTAAAAACCCATGCCGACGCCATTTGTACCGGGCCGAGATCCAAAGAAGAGAAGGAGAGAAGAGAAAACAAGAAAATATCCAAAGTGATCCTGTCCTCCAGTATCTCAACTTCCTAACCTAAACTCCAACGACCATCATTCCCGTAGCTCGTATCTCAGTGTAGGTCTTTGTTGAAATTGTCAGGGTGGTAGAGAGCTTCTGCTCATGTCTTGGCATCGATGGGAGCTTGTGCTCGTGACTCGGCTTCGATTGGAGCTTCTGCTGCCGGCATCGTTCGTACGGTTTGGTAATCATCAATCGTATATGTCAAGTCCGTGTAGTCGCGGCTCAATTGTTGACATCTAACACGTAAGCTTCTCTACAATGGTTATACTTACCAAGTTCGAACGCGCCTGCGCTCTCTTGAGCCTTTGTGCAGTGCATCCGCATGCTCTGTAGAATATCTCTTGCAGCCGGTTGTGGCATTGACTCATAGATGCTGCTTGAATCGGTCATCCTCTTTCGAAGTCCTCTTCTGTGACCATCCCGTGGACTTCATAGTTGCTCTTAATAGGGGGCTTCAGGAGAATCATGGTCGATGTCTTGGTAGACTTCACGGTCGGCTTCTGGTTGCGCTCCTGATAGGCGGCTTCAGTTGAATCTTGGTTGACTTGTTGGACTTTGCCAGTAGACTTCTCTGTTGACTTGTTGGTGCGTGTCTCGGTAGACTGCCTCCCGGTGGGCTATTGGCTTGTTGGTAGGACGCATTATTTGACACCGTCATCCACCCTTTTGAAGTTCATTGCTCTGCCGACCACTTAGACTCAAATCGGTTGTTGATTGCTGTCGTCGTTCGGTAGACCTATGAATTTCACTAGACTTTTGGTGATTATTGTTGACCGACGTGGCTTTCGGCAGCCTTCGTCTCTGGATTTTGGGGGTCTTCGACTTTGCTTGTCTTTTGGCTGGTCTTGGTCGACTTCGCTTGCTTTATCTCATTCTTCCACCTGCTTTCGACTTATTTTTACACTTGCTTAAGTCTCGTTTTTCCACTTGCTTTGGCCGTTCTTGTTGACCTGCTTCGTATTTCGACTTGCTTCGTGTTTCGACTTGATTCGTGTTTCTACTTACTTCGTGTTTCAACTAGCTTCGTGTTGCAACTTGCTTCGGCTTGACCTTTCGACGTCTCTTCGGGCAGTGAATTCTCTAGGTTGGCTTATCATTTTTTGGATGCTAGGTGCGTATGTTGATTCTTCTGGTACACATATCTCCACTTGCTGGGTGCATCCATCACCGCTGGACTTCTCTGTTGTGAAGTGCACTGTGGCTCTTCATTCCGGCATATCCGGTAGGGTCATCCCGCTCTTTAAACGTCGTTGCTCTGCCGACGACTTATCTCCTCAAATTGGTATTGTTGCTCAGTTTTGTACTCGTCGCCTTCCATGATTGGGATGATGTGTTAGGCATTCCTTAGGTCCTGTCGAGCATCTCCGAGATCAGTGGGAGAGGATATTGGTTCTTCACCGGGGCTTTACTGGGAGCTCAGTAGTCCACACACAGCCGGAGTCCGCCGTCCTTTTTCTTAGCAAATGTGATCGGTGCTGCCGCAGGCAGTGTCTATCTTTCCCAGCTCTTGGTCTCACTCGCACTGTCTGAGATATTGTAGATCAACGCAATTTGTCTGGTTCCTCACGGCCGGGTTACCCTGTCATATCCTCTCCCCCTGTTCCTATGCTCCTCGAGCCAGAATCGCTGTTCTTCTGAATTCCCTCTGCATGCCGTTATAGGTGCGGTGTGAGAGTTGGCATATCTTTGCTGCATACGTCCACATAGTCCTTGTATCTCATGAGGACACGACAATTCTTGATAGTGTGAAATCTTGATACTGTGCTGGGATGCGACCCCCATTATCCGGTACCATCTCCACGTTAACTATGTCTGTTCCTTTTCTCATTCGCCTTTTCTGCAATCCGCATTGTAGCATGCTTGGTGGAGTGGAGATGGGTAGGGGTCCCGGGATAGCTGGATCAAACAGTTCGTCACAATAAGACCAAGCCCCATTGACCAGTTTCTCCCTTCGTGTCTTGGCGAGCCGGTAGCAGTCATTCAAGCGCCGTCACTGTGTCACTCTTCTGCCGCAACTGCCGCTGCTGCTCCTGCTTGCGCATTCAGCATCCTGGGGTTTCTCTCATATTCTGTGATGCCTTCTAGTCATGCTCCCAGCAACCCTTGACATTCGCCAAGTCATATGGCGAATGCCTCGACCGCTTCCTCACTAGCTCAGAGATGATCGAATGCGGTACACCAGAGTAGTTGTATCCCATGAGGAAGGCGCACCATCTTGATTACCTCACAGCGTTCCGGCAGACTTCTGTGATCTGCTTCTGGAATCTTCGCCCGTTGCGGTCCATTTGGTGCTCGCAGAGCTGTCAATTGACTGTTGCTGCAGTCAATATCCGGGTTTCTTGCCATGGCAAGCCCAAGACTACGTTGAATGCCTTCATTGGGATGACTAAACTCTCCGATTCGTCAACTGGTTTAAGTTGTTCAAAGTAGTGAACCAAGAGTCTTGCGTTTTGGCTCCTAACAGACATCATTACCGGGCCAGGGTGGAGGTGAATGCTGGTTCGTATGGAAGCTCGCGTATCCTAAGTAGGCTCGGCGATAAAATGATGCTCATTGCACTGCAGTCGATTTGTGCTTTGACTCGCTGCATGTTGCCATGTGTATTTGGTGCAAGGTAGGTTTTGTGGTCTCCACTGCTGCAGCGAGTGCATTACCGGTTTGGCTTTTGGCTTTTGGCTTTTCTAGACTTCCTTTGAAAGCCATGGCGCTGGGGCACGGCTTCCTCCACTGGGCTTATTGGACTGGTCGGATTTTGAATTCCCGGTATTGGGATTGTTGGAATTGTTCGAATTGCCTTTGCTGTTGCTGTCCTCCGAGCTTCATCGAGGTTGCTAGAGTTGTAGGTATACAAGATGCGCAAACTTGCTTGACGTGGCCTTTGGTTCTCCGTATTGCTGATTCAGGGGCAAGATCTCGTTATTGATTGTAGGTTCTCCAACAGATGATCACGCTCAATTGACTTGAAGGAATGGTATTCGACTCAATATCTCTATCGTATTTGGTTTATATCATTGGGCAAATCAAATAGTTGAGGCCTGTCATTGTGATAATTGTCGTCATGGAAGGTGACGCGTCTCGTCCATAGAAGATTCTCCGGCTGCTGATCGCGCTGATGTGACTCATAGGAATGATGTTCGATTCAATATCTTGATTGTATTCGATTTCTCTAATTGGGCAGATCGAATAGTCGCGGCCTGTAGTCATGATATTGTCGTCATCGCCGGTGACGTGTCTCGTGCGACAGGTGGTCTCTCAACTCTTCTTCTCCGCCATCAGGGTGCTCAATTAAATGATGAAACGGTCCATATCTGTGCTTGCGGTAATCATGCTTCGATATGTTGTTTTGAAGATAGTAATCTCAATTGTTGACTTCATGATATAGTGCGTCGGAAAGGGGTAAAACACATAAAATGCCATGAGCGAAACATATCCGTTTACTGAACAAGCCATAATAGTGTAAGGGCATGTACGCCAGCGTTCTGCCTTATAGGTATACGTATGGTGATTAGAGGTACACGGTTGCAAACATGCACTCGAGTGATAGTAAATAGGTGTATAGGAAAGATTCTCGCTAGAGATTTATGTCTCGTGGTGAGCCGACTATATAGAATGGCAGTTACCCGGCAACAGTCACGTGTTGCCGTTACATTGTGTCTCCACTGTTGTTGTGTGGCAAGGATTACCGTATTTGATGTAGCGCCCGCCAATCAGCTGCAATTCGATCCGCTCTCACCTGGTGGAGGTGGTTTGGTATCCAAAACATGCTGGTGTGGAATAGGAGAGGAAGATCATAATGAGAGGAAGTGGGAAGCCCTGAGGCCTATATAGTTTGCCACATGTCAAAATGGAATAAATAGCAGCCAACATGATTGTTATACTCAAGATGAATCACGCTGAGAATGGGTCTAAGTTGCAGGGGTTTCCCACTGGGCTGCGATTGGCAATAAGTCAATCCGATGTTGTTTGTTTGTTAACCGGGATAAATTGAGGTGTATGACAGCCGGAATTGCCCAATTGTTAGATATTAATAGGATAGTGATCGAGGGAAAGGAAGTCTGCTGATGTTTGTCTCGAATAATTCCCGGGATATTACATGAAACTGACACTAACAATCCGGTCATGTTTTATGGTTAGCTTCACTATTCCTGATGTTTTGACAGTCAAGAGGGACATTTCGCTTTGTTCAAGATGAGTAAACGTACCAACCTTGACATAAAAGACTCAGCTTGCCTAGTGTTAGCAACGGTTCCGGACCGTCACTTCGGGTCCGGGTCCGGGTCCAAACCGAACCGTTGCCAAATTGGCGGTCCGGGTCGTCAATAAACCCGAACTGCCCACTCCGGTACGGTTCCATGGTAAACTCCCAACCCGTCTGAATTGGGCGGGTTGTCAGCGGGTCGCACAGCGGGTCCATCTATAGATTCATATAAGGCTCTTGTCTTTGCAGTGTGTTAATAGTATCTTATCAAAATGAAGTTATCAGCAACCATTAATGAGCTTTTGCTTGTTGAGCAGTTTGCAATATCGATTAATTTGGTATCTGTGTTTCACCTTCAATATATAGTATTTTGGCCTAGAAAGGCAGTCAATAATACAGTTATGCATGCGAAAATCCGTGCGATGCCTTGATTACGCAATATGCAAGTCCTAAAACTGTTGACGCTCCGTTGACGCTCATTTTCAGGATGCTGCAGGGAGCATTTGGCTGTTGCTTTTGCCCGTAAAGGCTGCCAATATCGCATAA
>Ga0307514_10001804_pt1 | contig 24023 bp, 21 predicted proteins | sample 16_EM_MG_FD_203088 | JGI IMG/M metagenome (GOLD analysis project Ga0307514, IMG submission 203088) | Populus trichocarpa ectomycorrhiza microbial communities from riparian zone in the Pacific Northwest, United States - 16_EM | ecosystem: Host-associated > Plants > Roots > Unclassified | place...
TTGACAGTCATACAATTCTCTAAATAATGAATGGTAAGGGAAATTCAAAAGGGGAGACTAGAAATTACCTGCAAGGTTTTCAGCAGCGAATTTTAGGCAAACAGCTTTTAACTCTGTTGCGTGATGACAGTCAGCCAAGGCAAGGATGCTGGAAACAGAATTCACAGATATATCCTTGCAGAGATGAGACTCGCACATCAGTCTGAGTCTGTCCAGACCATACCTGTCTGCTGCAGCTAGCAGCTTTGTTGTTAATGTTTCGGACACGGAGCAGACAGGAGAAGAGCTAGAAGTTGCCATGTCCACATCTTCAGTGAGAGTATCTCGGTATATGAAGTGCAGCATAGCCTGTAGGGAATCACATAAGGAAATAAATAAACACAGAAAACCAACAAGAACACAAATCCTGACCCAATATGCCTTTAAAAGATACGATCTTATGGGAATAAAAATCACCTTGAAAACCACAGGTTCTAGATCAGAAATGACAATCTCTTGTTCATCTTCCTCTACGCCATCATCAAAAAATTTAGATCGAAAAAAAGGAGATCGGGCAGACAACACCAACTTGTGAGCATGGAATTTTTCCCCTGCCACGTTAAAAATAACATCTGAACCTTCCATATTGTCGAGCAGCATGCCAAAATGAGCTCCTATATCAGACTCTGGAACCTGAATTGAGTTCAACTGGGAACTATTTGTTGCGGAAACTACTACTCCAACAGTACAATTAATTTTCAAGCAATCATCCTTAAGGTAATCCGATGTTTCAAGCATTGCTCGTCTGAAAAATCGCTTGTAACCCCTACATTAAAGAAAACAAGACAGTATAAACATCTAAGTCCAAAAGTTGCCATTGAATCATTTCAAAATAAGTACCTAGCCTGTCTCAAATATATATCTCAAAAGTCAGGAAAATTGGGAGGTTGAAATTCAAATATATTGAACATTTTACATATCCACACCAAGCAGAAGGAGGCAAACGTACAAAGGAAATAATAGAGATAAAGCAGGGAAGAGGGTAAAAAAAGGGGCCACTTAAATAAAATGAATCAAAATTTTAGTCTTAACTCTCAAGTCAATGCAAGGAAGATGACATAAATGCAGAAGAAACAAATATAAAAGATTAGCCATGACTATTGCTGAAGCTATGCAAAATCATACTAGAAAGCTGGGATAGAGCCCTGGTACCACAAAGGCCAGTGCTTTCTGTTTCCGACAGTTAATTAAACTTCAACACCTGTTCACAGAAAGTATACATAGAGAAAGTGGAACACTCTGAAGAAAAATAATTATCAAAGGAATGAAAACCATTAAAGAGAAAGAAAACAAGAAAGTTAAATAGAGGAAAAGCAGGATGCAAAAGAAACCAGATCCAATGACTTCAAAAGTGTTTTAGAGTAAGACATATAATAGGAGTGCCCAGATTATCTAACAAACTCAAAGTAAGATGCTCAACCACAAACTCCACATCACACAGTGGAATAACATCCCAAGTTCAAGGTGCTCTTCTTTACCTAATCATCAATGCCAAACGTCCATCAATTAGAGAGCTGCTTTACATTTTCAATTGTATAAGTTCTCGAAAATCTTTTCAAGGTCAATATTAACATTGATGAGACTAACCCTTATAAGCTAGAATGGAATGTAAAGAGAGAATATTCAGCACCCTAAAATGTTCCTAAATTTTCAGAAGAGTCATGCAGCATTTAACAGTCTATGTTATCTGGTGTGTACTTTCTATACTTAAAGAGTGATTTCTACAGAAGGCATGCTAATCACAGAGTTGTTACAGAAGTAAAAGTGGTCATTTCCATCTTAATATGGGTCCATGACTACTATGACCTCTATGATTTGAGAATTGGAGACAGAATCACAGAGATTAGTTATACCTTAAAAATTAATAGAGTGAAGAACAGGTTCTGAATTACAAACAATATCCTTTCAAATTCAGTAGAGGTGTAGAACCTGGACTACACTGACTAAAGATCTCCTTACAGGTAACTTTTTTCAATTCAAAGAACACCATCAAGCTCTAGCATTAAACAGCAAACTTATAGGAATTAGCCCCTTAGCTCTATACTATAGGAAAAAAAAATCCTCTCCAAAGGAAAAGAAATTTTACACATCACATGATGTCTGATTAACCAATAGCACAAATTCAACCATGAATAATTAATACAAACACCAGTTAGACCAAAAGGCATTCAATATACACCCCATAATATCACCATAAAAAAATGCTTCAGAAATTCCAAACATGTTTACAGAAAAAATACAAACTAGAGCAGTATCTATATGCTCTCTCACAATTTATTCCTCTTCTCTTCCTCATTAAATAAACCCAACCAAGGAACAATTCTATTCAACATCAACAACACCTAACGCATCACTTGAGCATTTCTATACAGAACTATTTCATCAAACTTCATCGAAAAGCAATCGATCAACCACATAACAAAACAATACACCATTTTAACCGGGTAACACAATCCAACCAGAACCAATTTTTACATGAAAAAACAACTTGTACACCACAATTCTTCTTACTTGTCATCTCACATAAGCTAATCACATAAAAAAACTCTAAGAAACCAATCCTATGCAACATATCAAGAGCTAACCCTCTCAAAAACCAATCAAACACACGACAAACAAACACATCATCACCCACATTAACAGAGAGAAGCGCTCTTTTCAACACCAAGTGAAATTACCACACGCGATCGCAACAATCAACTATCATTCTCCTCACGCAACCCCATTACTTCTAAAAAAACCAATCAAACACACAAAACACAAAGCTTCCACATCAACAAAACAAAAAAAGAAACACGAAATTTAAACTCAAAAATCAAATTTATTACCACATACTACCGCGATACTTCAACGTATAAGGCCCACCCTCAAGCGACCGATCAAAATGACTATGAACTTTATGTTTTCCTTTCCCACTCTGATCAACAAGCGTCAATTCAAACAAAGCCCTAACATCCGTCCCCTCGCTAGCCAACGCGATAAAAACGGACACATAAGCTGAATGATCTTCCGGATTTTTCCCATCTGGGTAAAAATAAATCGCCCATTGATACCCTCCCACCGTAAAATTATCGCTCGCGATGTGTTTTCCTACTCCCATTCCTTTCGCCAGTGAATAGCCTTGTATTACGAACTTGTGAGAGCCGTTTACCGTTTCGGTTACGGACCGGGAGGTTGTGGGCGAGACCAGTGGGTTCGGTTCGGTCATATTGACAGATTGTTGTTCATGCAAATTAGGGTGTATCTTTTTTTACGATTGCAGAGAGACTGGGGATTTTACAGGGTGGGAGGAGGAGGAGGAGGAGGAGGGTCTAGAATACTCTAGTTGAGGGGATAAAAGGGGGTGGTGGAAATGACTGTTGCTGGCTTTAAGGAAATTGATTTTGGTGACGTGGTGGTGGTTTATTGGGTGGATGATGGTAAGAAAGTCAATATTATTAAACCAATCCGGCCTGAAAATTAATCCGGTCCAAGAATTAACTGGAACTCAATGTATATATAATTCTTTTTTAGTTTATCGTGGGTGTCCGGGTCAGCTTGCGCGTACCTCGATTAATCCCACGGGCTCTGAAGTTAACGATCATGTAAGCCTTCATTGGTCATCATATGAGTAACCACAGGGCTCGAATCTGAGACCACAGAGGAAGCAAACCTCTTGATTCCAAACTTTTACTACTAAACCATTACCTAGATGGTTATGTATATATAATTCTTAATTTGTTTAAAATCTTGTTTGATTTAGAAAAATAAAATAATATTATTTTAATTTAGAAAAACAAAATAATATTTTTTTAAATTAATTTAAATTAACTTATCCAGAGTTTTAGTCTAATGAAATGCCAAGCAGGTTTATTAACTTTAAAGACGGTTTACCTTGTTTATGTTATGAAGAGCATGTTTGGGATTGTGATAGTAATTGTAGTTTAAAGTATTTTTTATTTAGAAATATATTAAAATAATATTTTTATTTTAAAAAAATTATTTTTAATATCAGCATATCAAAACGATCTGAAAGCATTAAAAAAAATTTAGTAAAAAAATAATTGAAATTTGAGGGAACGCGGTTTCAACCGCGTTCCCAAATGGACTTTAAGATCTTGTTTCAGAATGCGGTGCAAATTGTGTTTTTTTAAAATTTAAAAAGTTTGTTTTAAATAAAATATTGTTTAATATTTTTAAATTTGTTAACGTTAAAAATAATTTTTAAAATATAAAAAACTTTATTTTAATATATTTTTAAATAAAAAATACTTTAAACAAGGAACACTAAAATTTCAAACAAACTAGCGAGGTGGGATTTCTAGCGAAGGATTATTTACCGTGGGGTCACGGATGTTTCATAATTAATTAATAAAGAGGCAGAGTCAATTTTCTTATGCTTATAGGCTAATTTAATTAGGCTCGGAGAAGAACATTACTTAAAAATTCATTAGTAAACTCGTTAGCCTTGAGAATTAGGTTCGTGAGTAAGCTTCTCACCTCTAATAAGCCGCCATCGATGACTCTTCAGTGGTCAAATACATTAAGAAGATATTTTCAAAACATATTTACCCATGAATTTTTATGATGAAACACTCTTATAATGTTTATAATTTTTATAACGTAGACTGTTTTTTAAAAAATATTTTTTATTTTTTATTTTGTTTTTTTACATCAAAATTATAAAAAAAAAACATTTAAAAAATATTAATTTCATACGAAAAGCAATTTTAAAACTGTTTAACAACGAACAGGTAAGAATGAACTCTTTTAAAGATAATTTCTTGGATTACTCCTGCTCCCCCCTCTCATGGCCACCTCTAATTACACTAGCATGTAAGAGAATTTAAAAAAACCGAGTAACCAAAAATACAAGAAAAAATTAACTAATAAAACTAAACCGAAAGGAAAAACCGTAAAAATCAATTGAAAAATATAAAATAACATTTTGATTTGGTTCGATTTTGATTTTAAAAATCTAAAATAGACCAACCAAACAAGAAAACCAACAAAAACTCAACTATATAAGGAAAATGTGCTGTGAAAAAGTTAACAGATTGATTCAGGGAGTGCCTAGAAAACCATCTGATTCGATGAAATTTGGTGAAGGACGACAACAATGAAGGGTGCTGAGAAATGTAATTATATCAACACGCCATTACATATTCAATTCGAATTGTCGTTTTTAAGTGAGGAAGGCTGGATTCGTTTAAAAACCCTAAAAAAAAGGCTAAAAAAATTTAATCTATTAAGAACCCAAAAAAAACAAGCACATTTAAAGGATCTTGTTTCCCAATTTTCAAAGAAAAAAACCGAGCAAAAACAAATTCAATTTGAATTAATTTTCGATTTAATCTGGGTCAAAATTTCTAGATATTAAAAAATCCGGTTTTGTTAGAATTTTTAACCCAAACCAGACTTGTGAACACCTCTAGTAGCAGGCTTAGCACTAATAGCTTCATTGATGCCAATAACAAGTTTGACAGTCATAAAAGTTGTTTTTCAAGTGTTTTTTACTTGAAAATATATTAAAATAATAATTTAAAAAATATATATTTTTAATATCAACATATTAAAATTATCAAAAAAATTAAAAAAATTATTTAAAACAAAAAAAATTAAAAACATAACAAAACAGTAGTTATATTTCTCAAAACTTCGTTTCACCTTCTAATACCAATTATCAAACACCATACTCAAATATATATTTTCCAAAGTTTTTTTGATAAAAAATTGAATGTAAGATAAATCTATTTATATTTTTAAAAAAATAGTTATATTTCATTACAAAAACAACTAAAAAGACTCGGTTATTTACTGTGTATTGTGAGGAGAAACGATGTGGATTCAAACAGTATATTGATCATTTTGTCTTTTATTGCAATTAACAATTGCTTTGGAAGTGAGAGTCAAGTCGACTTTTTTAGATGATTCAAGTGTTATTTTTAAATTGATCAAGGGCAATTTAGTCATTTACTTCTTATAATATACAATAAAAATATCTCATTGCCTTGAAAGCTAAAAAAATTGACCTTTCGTACAAGGATTTTTGTTTATTTTCTCATATATATATATATATATATATATATATATATTGATATATAGTGCTAGCTCAAAAATGCTAGCCTTGCAAAGAGGGTTTTTTTGTCTTTACATAATTTTTGTATAGTAAAATGACATATATAACCTTTGACTAAAAAATAAGGTTGGCTTGGGAAGGTATTTTTGTCTCTGCAAGATGGTTTTTCTGTAATATTCATATGTCATTGGGTCTTGTTTAGTAATTTGCATTTTTAAAATATTAACAAATCAATTGCACAGGCTTACACGTGTTGTTCAAGCGTCCGCATGTCAATGTCCCATGCACCATTCTAGAGGCGCATGGAGCGTATTTTGATAGCCAAAATCTGTCGACCGCCATCTTATTCAATGTGTTAGGTGGTGTCGCAGCTGCTAAAGAGGCACTTGTGGTCATGATAGCAGCGGTTCAGAAGCTATTAAGTTTTTTCTCCACTATTTTTTTTCTCTCTCTTGAGCCTTGGTATTTGTACATAGCCTTTAAAAAACCAGTTGTCTCCACTAGTTTTTATTTGTTTTGAATTTGGTCCTTGTTTCTTTTATTTCTATTTTTTTATTGTTTTTTGAAGTTTTTTTTTTTAATTTCATCCCTCATTAATTAATTTCATTACATTTTTATATCAAATTTGGTCCTATATTTTTTTATTGCTATTGTTTTATCCTTTGCGTTATTTTTTTCTTATTTTGTCCTTTAAAAATAATTTATTATTATTATTTCTGATTTTGGTCCTCATTTTTTCTATTGTTATTTTTTTCTTCATTTATTTTGTTTTTCAATTTAATTTGTGGTTAGTTTCTTTCAATTATTTTATGCGCAAGGTTTAGTGCTTGTTGTTTTAATTTTATTTTTTTATGATTTAAAATTTTGCTTTGTAATTTTTTCGTGTTTGCCTTTCATAGGATAATCTCAGTCTCATGACATGATCCACCAGTTTTTATGATGAACCCGGTTTAAGTGCGGTCTTTTTATACATCCTTTTTAAAAATTGGTTTTTTCTCACTCTTCTCTCTCTCATTCGCTAGAAATTCACGCATGACCTTAAAAAAACAATTATGGTCTTTGGTTTGTGATTTGATCAATTTTGGCCCTCCTTATCATGATCGTTGTTTATTTGACTTTTAATGCTTTTTGAAGTTTCTTTTTCAATTTCATCTCTGAGTATTTTATTCAATTTGATTTTTTAATTTGATTTGGTCTATCTACTTGTGATTGCTCTATTTATGTGTTTTATACTTTTATTGATTATTATTTTTTTGTAATTTCATCCCTTCATATTTCATTGCATTCGTTTTCTTAAACCATATATGGTCATGACTCTTTTGATTGTTGTATTCTTATCATTTTCTTTATTTATCTTTTTCTCAATTTTGTCCCTAAACATTTAATTTCATTTGATTTTATATCCAGTTTTGGTCTTAATTCTTTCGATTTTTTTTTCTTAGTTTTTTTCCAACTTTTTCCCTGATTATTTTCTTTCATTTTTATATCATATTTGGTCTGCATTGTTTGTATTTTTAATTGTTTTATAGTTGAATATTTTATTTTGTTATTTTTTCATGGTTCCCTTCTAACAATGCAATCTTTTATTGAAAATTAATGTTTTTTTTTCAAATTCATGATTAGGCATTTTATTACTAAGTCACTGGTTTCATTGTTTGTTCCACTTTTTTATTTTTTATTTTGTGTTATCTTAATCTCATATACTTAGTGATAGGTTAATGAAGTTAATTATGTTTGACTCAGATTTTGTTTCCTCAAATTTTTTTTACAATTTCATCCTTAAGCTATTTGGTTTTTTCACTCTTCTTTATGCAGCGTTATCTCGAGTACAAGTTAGTCAAGTAAACCCAAGTTAACTTACATTTTCTTATGAATTTGTTTTTTAATTTAACTCTGGTCTTTTTGCTAAGTGTGTTTTTTGGAAATCCAGTCCTTTTTTTGTTTCGGTCTCATGTCGTGAGTGGCAAATTGGTCGAGTTAACCTGGATGGACTCGAATTTTTTTCTCTATTTTTTAATGATTTGTTTTTTAATTTTATCATTTTACATTAAATTATTTGACCTTGAACTTTGTTATTTATTTACATCTTTTATTGCTTTGTTATTTCAAGAGCAGGTTTTGTCAAGCTAAACCGGTCAATTTATATTTTTTTCTCAATGTTTTTTTATTTAACTTCGGTTTTTTTTGTTAGGTCCTTATCTTGTAAGTATAATTTTTTTTACCCCGATCTCATGTCACGGGTGGCAAGTTAGTCAAGTTAACCCAAGTTGACTCAATTTTATTTTCCTTAGTTCTTTTATGAGTTTTTTTTTCAATTTCATTATTTTGCATTAAATTATTTGCCCTTAAGATTTGTAGTATGTTTGGTTATTCCGAGAGTAAATTGATAAAGTTAACCCGAGTTTTTTTATTTTTATTTTGTTAATTTTTTTTTGTAAGTTCTTCTTTTGAAATTTTTTTTCTATCCCGATCTCATATCGCAGGTTGTAGGTTTGTTAAGTTAGTCCGAGTTGACTCAAGTTTTTTTCTTTATCATTATATATATTTTTTATTTTTTATTTGACATTATATTATTAGGTCTTGAACTTTATGATTTTTTTTATTTTTATTTTTGCAGGTTATTTTGATCATATATTCCAAGTCGTGTTTTAGTAAATTTAACCAGATTTATTTTAGATTATCACTGCCTAAATATTTTTTTATGTGTTGAGATAATTTAGTCTGGTTTGCGATATACCTCATGTCATATATATAATACTTTTTTGAAATAAATACAAGAGTTATTGAATAAAAAATTATTAATTCAATTTTCAAGTATAATATAATATAATTATATAATATAATATTTTATTCCAAATTAAATTTAAATTTATTTATAAATTCAATTGAATTTCATCCTTCAAACAAGTGTTTAAAAAACAGTCCTCGGCTCTATCTAGCCCTCTTTCACTCGTCTCCATCGTTTTGACTGTACGGTCTCCGCCGCAGAATCGGCAATACTATCCGACGATGATATCAGCAGAGGAAGCTCTCCAAACCATTCTCAAAGTCGCTCAGCGTCTGCTACCTGTCTCCGTTCCACTTCACGACGCTCTTGGCAAAGTCCTCGCCGAAGATATTCGCGCCCCCGATCCTCTCCCTCCTTATCCTGCGTCAGTCAAGGTTTTCATTAATTAATTAATAAAATAAGACTTTTAAAACGATTAATTTTCTTTTTTTAATAATTTTTTTCTTTAAAGGATGGATATGCAGTGATAGCATCGGACGGACCCGGAGAATATCCGGTTATAACAGAATCAAGAGCCGGAAATGATGGACTTGGTGTTACCTTAACTCCTGGAACCGTTGCTTATGTTACTACCGGAGGTAAATTTATGATAACAGAATCCGGTGATGGGTTTTATTTGTATTTTTGTTCAAATTTTAATTATTTTGTTTTTAGGACCGATACCTGATGGAGCGGACGCAGTTGTCCAGGTTGAAGATACCAGAAAGGTCAAAGACCCTTTGGTTGAGCGAGTGAAAATAATGGTACAGACTCGCAAAGGCGTTGATATTCGTCCTGTGGTATGGTTTTGAATATTAGGGTTAGAATTATGTGTACGAACATTACGTGGAATGAAATTGGCTGTAAATTGTAATGTGGCTTCATTGTGGTCGAAATTCGCATAGAAATGTATTTTTTTAGTTAATAACTAGTGTATTTTGGCAGGGATGTGACATTGAGAAAGATGTTGTGGTATTAAAATGTGGAGAAAGATTAGGTGTTTCGGAGATTGGGTTGCTTGCTACTGTTGGTGTAATGATGGTGAAGGTATTGTTTTGCTTCTCATTTTTATGACTGATTAATATGTTCATCCAGAATATGAGAGATTGTGCTGTCATTTAGGTATATCCTATGCCTACGATTGCGGTGCTTTCTACTGGAGATGAACTCGTGGAGCCAACAACTGGTGTTCTAAATCGTGGCCAGGTATTATATTTCTCTGGAAACTTCAACTCGGTGGTTGAAGCTAAACGCAGCAATGCCTAAGATAATTCAATGCAAGGAGGGGAAAATGGGCTATAACGACCATGCATTAGGACAGTGAATTCACTGAAATCATGTAAAATTTAAGTAAATTACTGACTGATTTAGGTAAATTGAAATTTCTTAGATTGAGAAATCTCTTATTCTCTTTGCATTAAACACAAAAACATGTGGATTCAGATGTTATTCTACTTAAAGAATGGACCTTTTGGATTGAAAATGATTATTTTTACTGTAAATAATTTTATAGGTTCATGGATTTGAGATTTTTTTTAGAACTGGTTGCTATTTTATTTTTCCTAGCAGCATAAATATTTAGGCACTTTGCAGAGAGCAGTTGCCGTGTCTTACCATTGATGTTACTCCAGTAAACTACCATATTGGATTCATCAGAATTGGTTGCATGATGGCTATTTAGCATGAATAAGACCATCTTTTATTCCAATTCATAGACAGATCCCTTTGTTTTCCATCAATGTTACACAATATTTTCCATGTGGTTTGTGTTTCTTAAGTTAAAAAATTTATCCTATTCAGCTCTATGTAGATTAGGGACTCCAACCGTGCTATGTTACTGGCAGCTGCAATACAGCAGCAATGCAAGATTCTTGACCTTGGAATTGCTCGAGATGACAAGGAAGAACTTGAGAGGATCCTGGATAAAGCCTTTTCTGCTGGGATTCACATTCTTCTGACTTCTGGTGGTGTTTCCATGGGAGACAGGGATTTTGTGAAACCATTGCTCGAAAACAGAGGGACCGTACATTTTAACAAGGTAAATTTGTGTCCATTTGTATGCTTTTTTTATTATTTTACTTTGGCAGTGTTTTGTTTTATAAATATATGTTCTGAGGTTTAGTAGGTCCAGATTAAGTGGTGATAATTGGAAGAAATAAGCGTTAAGCTACGATCAATTCTACATCATGTTGTTTTGGTGTTGATCATCTCCAGGTTTGCATGAAGCCAGGAAAACCTTTGACATTTGCAGAAATCAACTCGAAACCAGCTGACAATATTGCATCAGGGAAAATTCTGGCTTTTGGATTGCCTGGAAATCCAGTGAGCTGTCTAGTTTGTTTCCATCTCTTTGTAGTCCCTGCCATCCGCCTTGTTGCTGGATGTGCAAATCCTCATCTTCTGAGGTTGCTGAGACTTCAAAAACATTTTTCTTCTTTTCTCATACTTACTCCAGTTGCAATTTCTTTCAACGTTGGACTGCAATTTAGAGTGATAGATTTGACTATGAGATTCTAATTTACTATCTCTTACTCAGAGTGCAGGCTTGTCTTCACCAGCCCATAAAGGCAGATCCAGTGCGACCGGAATTTCATCGTGCAATTATTAGATGGAAGGCCAATGATGGATCAGGCAATCCTGGGTATGTTGCTTAGAGATATTGCCTTTGGATGTGGGGCCCTGGAGGGTTGGGATTCAGTTGGATCCAACTTGTTCCTGACTTCCTCTGGGTTATTTGGTTTACCCAGTATAAGAAAGACTCAACTGTATTAAAATGTGTCCCATTCTTGTGGATATCAGATTTGTTGCTGAGAGCACTGGTCATCAAATGAGCAGTCGGCTTTTAAGTATGAAATCAGCTAATGCTTTATTGGAGTTGCCCGCAACAGGCAGTGTGATTCCTGCCGGAACTTCTGTCTCAGCCATCATAATTTCTGATTTAACTAGTACTTCTAGTAGTGAGATTGGCTTATCATCAGATGCAGCTTCTTCAGCACAGAGAAATACTTGTAGAGAAACAATTGCTGGTGAGACCTTGAATGGTGAGTTCAAAGTTGCTATTTTAACAGTGAGTGACACTGTTGCATCAGGGGCTGGGCCTGATCGAAGGTATGGTATCGCATGCTGCTTTTTCCCAACATTTTAGCGTCAACTGCACAGAAGCTGTTACTTATTGATAGACTAAGCACTGCTATTAGTTTCCTTGCCATCACAAAACATATTATTCAAATATGGTGATTTGCATTGTTTGAATATGTAACCACCTACCTCATGAATTTTTGGGAATGAACAGATTCAAGGTGCTTGTGGCTGTTTCATTACTTTTAAATTGAATATTGATCACTATCTTAAGGTAACAAACCTATATGCCAAACCAAACTTAATGACACTCTGGTAGTGTTTGATGTTATGATAACGATTGCTTTTTAAAGTGCTTTTCGTTTGCAAATGCATCAAAATAATGTTTTTTTTTTTTTTACATCAGCACATTAAAACGATCCAAAAACACTAAAAAAATGAATTTGAAGCAAAAAAAATCATTTTTTTTAAAGCTTGGCATGGCCACGTAAACAAACACACCCAGATGGTTCAAATTGTATGTATTAATGCATCTAGATACACCTGTCTGAATAATTATTTCAGAAGGGTCACTTAATTGATGCTAAATCAAAAGAGCGAAGTCAATATTGCTCCTTGTCAGAGTTAAACATGGAAAGCATTGAGTACTTTGCAACAGTATTTTAAATAATAGCTAGGTCTGCAAGCGATATTGACGGGATTCTCTTGTCTCAGCAAGTTGTTTTGATGACTTTAGTTGAAACCTACAAAGAGGAGGATAAGATATATCTGCAAATCAAGAAGAGAAAGAATATAACAAAAAAGGTGAAATGGTGTTCCATTCCTTAACATCTGCTAAATACACTTGCAAAAATTCCTTTGTAGTAGAAAACCATGAGGAAGCCACAAACATATTCTATACCATAACCGCTTTGGGAAGGAGTGATTTCTGACTTTTTTTTAAAGAAGTTTTTCTTTTCCTGTCCAGATCCTCCTAACTACAATGATCACAAGACTTCTTGGTAGATTATTGTCCTCATTGATACCAAATGAATACAAAAACTTCCACCAACTCAGAACCATCCATTTCTAACCACAAAAACCGAAAGGTCTTTTCCAATTATTTCAAGCCATTGAGGCCTGTTGGAACTTGGATTTGTTTCTCTCTGTTGCTAAAACACATTGCCTTGAAATCTTAGTCATCTCTTAATATTTTTCCATGCATATTTTATCCCCTTCTTGCATACGATATTTCAACTTTAAGTCCCTGTTCTTGCCCCAACTAATTCTCAATGCCTATGGTTCCACCCATTCCTTGGAACTTGTTATCTTGAACTATTTACCCCAAACCTTCTTCTTTTCGAACATGTACATGTTGCTGAACTGAGTACACAACTATGATTTTCATAAGGGATGTAAAATTATATCCTTGACGTGGATTTTTAGATTCTGACTTGCTTGTCTATGGTGCCATATCAAAAAGATTGAAGTGTGGACTGTTATGAAACCTAGCTTTGCCAGTCTGGAGAAATTAGACTGTTTGTCCTTTTCTTGTTGGGAAAAATGTGTTTGTTTAAATTGATTGAGTTTAGAATTACAAATAAGTATCATGAATTTCTATTTCTATGTTCCTGGGTTTATCTAAGCTCTGAAAGTTGAATAATCTCAAAAGGGTTTGGACATTTGCAGTGGCCCCAGGGCAGTGTCAGTTGTAAATTCCTCATCAGAAAAATTAGGAGCAAGAGTAGTTTCAACAGCTGTTGTCCCAGATGATGTGAGCAAAATCAAGGCTGTTGTGCAGAAATGGAGTGATACTGATAGAATGGATCTCATTCTTACCTTAGGTGAGGTTCTTCATAATTCTTTACCTTGCCAAATTCTTAAGTTGAATGCATCACAATACTGCTTCTTCCTTCTTCTTTTCTCGAGCCTTTTCCCCTTTTCTATTGTTATTTTATTTAATGAAGGTGGCACTGGCTTTAGCCCGAGAGATGTGACTCCTGAAGCAACCAAGGAGTTAATTGAGAAGGAAACACCTGGCCTTCTATATGTCATGATGCAAGAGAGTTTAAAGGTACCATAACACCTGCCTTCTTTTATATATTACTAATGATTAAATCCATGAGGTATGCTATTCATTTACTCCGAAAATGGTGGTGTAAATTGGAAACTCAAAGCAATGCATTTTGCATGCTTTTCTTGGTTTCTTTCTTATGTTGCATCTAATTTTTGATTCAATGATAGAACTTTTGTGTGTTTGGAGATGTAGCCAAGCAGCATTGATTTGTACATTTGAAGTGCAAAAAATAGATCATGCTCATTCCATTTGTGAATCCAATTCTCACAATACATTTTTTTAGGGAGTGTTTGTGTTTGCGATGAGATTCTATAAGTACAATGAGAATTGGCCATAAATTAATCTGCTAACAACACCGACATTGGTGAAATTGCTGTGATCTTACTGCTGCAGAAGCACTTTTTGCTCAAAAGAATTTTCACTTCCCTTTCCTCATCTAATACAGGCGACACCTTTTGCTATGCTATCACGATCTGCAGCAGGAATAAGAGGCTCAACATTGGTAAGGTCACAATCATTTTTAAATTGTTAATCTTCTAAACAATAGTGTGGAAGGGAAGCATCTCAATGTTCTGTTCTTTATTTCTTCTCTCGCAAATGCTTCCAGCAATCATCAGGGATTTAATTTTGTTGTTCGTTTATTTAGGATTTATCAGTAGGCAAACTTTAAACACATTTCAACCGCAGGGATTATGAAAAGAACTTACATTAATAACGTGCAGCAGGGAAATAAAATCGATAGTTCATAGTTAGAATTACAAATCAACGTTGAAGTTATCTCTGAAAGTTGGACTGTCGGCTAAAAATAACAGTCAAGATTGTTTTGACATGATGGTTGTGTTGTTGAGAACAATTCTTGATTTGCTATAAATTACTGTTGATACCCATCTTTTGAGTTGCCAAATTGGTGATCCAGTGTGGTCTGGACTCAATGATATAAATCATTTCCAGTACACCCTTGCTTTCCTTGATCCATGTCTTTTCAACCATATTTTCAGATCATCAATATGCCTGGGAATCCTAATGCGGTTGCAGAATGCGTGGAGGCTTTATTGCCTGCTCTCAAGCATGCACTAAAGCAGATCAAGGGAGACAAGAGAGAGAAACATCCTCGTCACATTCCTCATGCAGAAGCAGAACCTGTAGATACATGGGAACGCAGCCATAAGCTGGCCTCTGGCAACCACACAGAGCCCGGCTGTTCATGTTCCCATTAAGTATATCGTGGAGGAGAAAACAGAAAACAGAAAACATGTAATTTATGTTTGCTAGTGGTTTACTTCTTATAGAGTTTGAATTTTGTATCAATAACTCTCTGGTTGTAGTTGACTTCATCTATTTACCTGCTCAACATGTCTATCCACCGTCTCTTCATTTGATTCTTTATTTTGAATTCTAGTCTGTTTCTTCTTGAGAGCCCTGAGGCCATGGATGATTTCTTGCCAGTAAACCCTAACGTTGACAAATTGGTCTGGCCGGCCCATTCAGATACAGGGTAGGCTCGAGCTAGGGTTAAAGAACCCAAAAACATGTTCCTTCTTGCTCGAGATGGCGACTCAAGTTTTATCGGGTTAAATAAATGGAGTGATTTTTTGCAAAATGAGGAAAACGTGAGGAACATGTCTGAGCAAAATAATCAAAATAAATTGGAAAAAACGATGAGAGACCAATCAAGAACTAGCTCAACTGTCTCAAGGCAGGCCTCGTTTACGGGTAAGGTGATTTAATTTGAATTAATTATAATTATTTTAATTAAAATAATATTGTTTTAATTTTTTAAAAACTGAAAATAACTTTTATTTTTTTTAAAAAAAGTTCAAATTAAAATTTGACTATATCATTCAAATTTAATAAATTCCAGGTTTTGTTTTAACTAATAACATTGCTTGAAATTGTTATGGAGTAATATCAAATGAATCCTTGACCCACGAGTCTTTTTACAAATTGAGTTCCAAACCTGTGCTTTCATTACCAATAAATCCAATAATCCTCAATTTGATTCTTTTATTTACAAAAATGCCCATGCAGATGCTGAGGCATATTTTTTGACGGAAGTGTTCATCGTCCAATTGATAATTATTTGATATAATATGGATTAAATTGCCTAAAAACATAGTTTAGAAATCTAATTGAGAAATAAAAGTATTGGTCAGGGACTAACATGAGCTTACCCCGATCTCTTAAGACTCCCAATTGGGGACCCTTTCAAAATAAACCCTAAAAAAGCACCCAATTTCGTCTGCTATAAATAAACTGTCTCACTCTTTGTCTCTCTCCCTCTCGAATCTTCTCTGATCCATCAAATTCACTCGCGCTCTCGCTCTCGCTCTCTCGCTCTCGCTCTCTCTCCAATTCCTGCAATTGGGCATTTCCAATTTTAAATTCCCAATCTCACAGCCAAGAAGGGTTCGATTTTTTAAGCTCCTTGTTGCCGAACTTGAAAAGAGGGGTTGTGGAAAAGGAGGGGGAGGAGGAAGGGTATAATAAATTTATGGTTTTGTCCTCGTGATCTTGAAGAGTAAAGATATACCCGAATTCTGGATCCATGTCAAAGGTTTGTTTAAGCAAAATTTATATCTTTTTGATTGCTAAAATTAGGGTTTTGTGATATTTCCTTGAAATTATTACTACATGCCATTCCTGCTTGAGATAATGCGATTAGGTTAGTGAATTTAGAGAATTCGTGGACTTAGTTTAACAGTGGCGGTGAGACTTTATCGGGTTAAAATCGACTTTTCAGAATGATTAAGACAGCTAGCTTACAGAGTAATTATTGTTCGGGGTTTGTCAAAAGGTTTGATCTTTTTGGTGCATTGATTTATGCGTGCTTGCTAGCTTAGGAGTGATCGTGCAATTTTGAATCCTTCCATCATGTATGTATGGAAGAAGGGAAAACGTTGTTTTATAATTGTATGTGCAGCTGAATATGATCTGGTGTGTGTGATATAATGGGATTGCGATGGTTTATCTCATTTAAATCCTGTGAAAACATTGCCTTACATTACTTGGCTGGGTTTTCTTTTTCTTTCTTTTTGTGTGTCTGTTGAGTTTTCTTTGATAGTTGTATGTCTAGAAGAGGGTTGTGCAGGTGAATATGATCTGATATGATATAACGAGATTGTGATGGTTTTTCTCATTTAAATCGTGTGAAAGCATCGCCTTACATTGCTTCTCATCTGGGTTCCCTTTTTTTCTTTCCTTTTGCGTTTGTATCTTTTGAGTGTTGTCTAGGAACGGTTTATAGCCCAGTTTAGCTGGAAAAGTTTATCTATGTTATACATAAGTAGTACAACCAAGAAACTGACATGAGTAATTAATTAGGTCATATTATCATTTTCTAGAAAATTCGGAAGCTTAATTCTGATGGCTAGCTGTTAAGTTGTATAATAACTCTCTGACAGATATCACATGCCCTAATTTACAGGGTTTTTTTTATTGAAATTCTCATCCTATGAATCATGTGTGATCTTCAAGCCGCCAGGTCTCTGCCTTGTTGCATCTTTTGGACTTGAGGATTTCTCCTAATGCTTTATATGGTGTTTGGAATTATGAGCATTATAGATTTCCTTGTTTCCCAGAAGTTTATATAAATTCCCAATGTTAATCTTTTCTATTGACAAAAGAATATCCAATTTCCTCTTCAAAATATAGTGACCCTACAAAAGATAGTGAACAGTGTAGATCTAACATATTATAAAACAAGAGAAAGATATATTGAAAGCCTGCATGTTTGTTGAGTTTTTGCCTATAGCATGAACTTAACATGTGAGCATGCTATATTTGACGCTTGTTGTGATCTTTTTATGTTGCCCAACTTTGGCAGCAGTTTTATTTTTTCAAACATCTTGTTCTGTATATGCTTGGATTTAGTCTGATTGGAAAGGTAGCTGCTTGATGCATTCTTTGTTTATATGCTGAAATTCATTTTTAATGGTATTTGATAGTTATGAAGCCTTTTCTCTTGTGATAAATAACACGCAGTTGGTGGTTCACCTGGTCATGAAACATTGACCCATGGATCCGGAAAGCAAGAAGTTTGGAATAGGTAAGAGTTAGTTTTTACAATATTTTTGGTTTGTTGCTGCTTTACCCCTACCCCCTCTTGATTTTGCTTGTAAACAATATTTTTGAATCCTTAGTGTGTTATTATCATTACCCATGTCAAATCACTACATAGCTGGATCTTTCTCGAATGATATGGGGACGTAGCTTTCTTGTATTGGTGAAGCATAATTCCTTTTGCCCTCCTCCCAAACCAAATTAAAATGTTACATAAACCAAAGCTGAAATGATATCACCAATTCTATCATCTATCACACGGTCCAAAGGAAAGTTAAGGCCATTGTGTCCTGTTCTATCACATAGTTCATGTGTTTTCACCAGACCTCCTGGGGTATGAAAACTGCAGTAAATTTTATCCAAGAACGTATTATAGAAACAAATATTGATATAAAAGAGTGTAGGTAGGATTGATTGTTAGGTCTATAACCCTTAATTAAGTATTTTTGGTTCAAAAGTGGAGAATGAGTAGTTAAAAATTCATGGGCTCTTCTGAAAATATCTATTTAGAAACATAAATATAAATAATCTTTCAACACAGTTTAAGTTCTTTAGCATTGTTGATCACTGACTTTTTAAAGCCTCATCTTGTTATCATCTTTGTATACATTTATACATGGGATTGGATGTAACGCATGCATATGCAACTGGGCTTTATTCCTACCCCCTTTTTTCTGTGAATTAAGAAAAAAACCTTATTTTACCCCCAATTGTCATTGTGTGCCCAGCTTATCTTCTTTATTGAGTGTTTCTCAATACCTGAAAAATTAAGACCAGATTTCATGTTGTCTTTATTTACACAGCAATATTAGCTTAGTTTATTTTTTTCTTATTGTCGTTCAAATACCGTAAACTTTCTCCATCCACATGAAGAAGGGAAAGGAAGAGGGCAATGAAGAAGAAACTCAGAATGTGAAAATGAATATAATGAGGTTTGCACAATATTTTGCTCGTTACGGTTATGAGATGGTGCCCTTTTGAAATTTCAGGACCAAGAGAGCTGACTGGTGCTGTTGATCTTATAAGTCATTACAAGCTGTTGCCCCATTACGAATATTTCTGCAAGCGGTCACTTCCTTTGTCAATTGCTGACACACATTATCTTCACAATGTGGTGGGGGACACTGAAATTAGGAAAGGAGAAGGGATGCAATTGGATCAGCTTATCCAAAATACCTCCAGAGATAGTAATGCACGCATACAGCCCTTTGACTTGAATGTACTTAGAGAGGCCTTCCAACTGAAGGAAACTACTCCCATAGATTTGCCTTCTGTAAGAAATCTATCTTGCCCTGAATTTCATGGGATTATCAGTTGCTTTAGTTTAGTCTTGCACACTTGATCAAATTGTCACTGGCTCTTGTTTGATGTCCCAATGAATTTTTTATTTGTTTTTTTTATCTTCTTTAGGCAGAGAAGGGGACTCCGACCATAGCTGGGAAATCAAAAGGTGAGTCCAAGGACAAGGATAGGAAGCATAAAAAACAAAAAGACAGAGATAAGGAGAAGGATAAAGAGCATAAGAAACATAAACGCCGTCATAAAGATAAAGATCGGAGTAAAGACAAAGACAAGGAGAAGAAGAAGGATAGAAGTGGGCATCATGATTCTGGTGCTGATCACTCCAAAAAACACCACGAAAAGGTTAGAACTCATTACTCGCTTGCAACTGACATGTGATTGATAAATTTGGAGTAGTGAAATTTCTGGGCTAAGTTACTCTTGCATGGTATTTGATATTGATAGTAAAGAAGTCAACTTGTTGTTGCATGATTGTATATATTACTAAGCAAATAAATGACATACTCAGCATTGAAATTATGCTGATGGCTAGGAAGGAACTATTGTTACTCAGAGGTTTTGACATTCCATTTTTTATGTATGCTGTGATGTTTTCTTTTTCTAAATTTTTTTGAATGCTCAATGGCATTGTGACATATTGACTTTTTTGTTGTATGATTTCAGAAAAGGAAGCATGATGGGGATGAAGATCTTAATGATGTGCATAAGCACAAAAAAAGTAAGGTAATAATATTTGTTTGAAGTAATGGTAATTTTGCAGTATGTTCAGTCTCATCTCTCTCCTTTTGTTATAAATTACTTGCCTGCTTTTCACTCCTTCGCTCCTGGTTCTCCTTAAACAAGCCCTATATTTTATAATCTGTTTTCTTGCAGCATAAGAGCTCAAAGATTGATGAAATCGGTGTGATAAAGGTAGCAGGGTGAAACGGTTGGCATACTATAGTTCATTTTTGTTTGAAGTGGTTGTAGTCGACAGTTTGGAAGGGGTTTTGACTTAAAGTTGTCCTTTTTTCTGAGGTAAATACCTTTGCCAGAATATGATTTCTATCCTGCTTTTGATTTGATGTTTGAAAACTAATTTTGTGAATGTGCACCTGCTAGATACTCCCTCTCCAAAGTAAACAAATAAATTAATGGTAAATTTTGGTTATATAAAAGCTATCAGCTCTTGGCTACCGAAAATGACTTCTATGAACATGTTTGAAATAACTTTTCCACTGGAGAATGTTTTTAGCCCCCCTTTCAAGGCTAAAAAAGACGTGAATCCTGGTTTTGTCTTGTAAACTACACTGGTCAAGTTGGTTTGTATGTGATCCATTATCAACTAGACACATTGTGATTAGGAGACCAAAAAAATAGAGGTGTCTCACTTGCGATGTGGGTCTCCAATGCCCCTTATCTATTTATTTTTTTGGAGGGGAAGTTCGCTAGCTTTAATGGGAAATGGAGCCAAGTTCAAGGAGATCAAGGGTGCGTGAAGGTTGAGATGGAGGTGGCAAAGGTAGGCCTGGAGATAAAGAAGATCTCGAGTGCTGTACTGTTGCTTGCCATCTCGTTACCATGGTTTTGAAACTCAATCCTAAAGATGCTAGAAAGTATCTTGCTGAAATCCATCTTTGGGTCTAACCACCAAGGGTTCTGTATAAGTTCTCTAATTTTTTTCTCACTGTGGTCCCACTTCTTCAAGTTTTATTATTTGTTGAAAGAGAAGAGGAAACTCTCCTCAGGCATTATCTAAAAAGATGTGTAGGAATGATAATTTTTGGCTGATTTAAGTATGAAGCACCCAAACACGAGAGCCTCTGATCCTCATACTCTGCAGTCTTCTATCTACCAGAGTATAACTATATGTTTTAGCATCGACCATTGCCTCTGCTTATTTTCACTAACACCATGGAGACATTTCTTATGTTACGTTCTCATTTTTATGCAGGGTAGGTTTTGGACTGACTGAAAATGCGAAGATGGTGAATTCACCTGACAAGAACATTTGGATGCCGGGTAGAAATTTGCAGAAAATGGAACTTGTATCATATAGTTTCTGGTAATAGGGGAAAACTTCCATCCCTTCACTTTTTCCTTAGCTTTTACGGTACATTGGATATGTCAGCATGTACACACATTATTGTAATCATTTTATCCTTTTTAGGGTAGTTCAAAGCTTCGTTCTATAATCAGTTTCATTTAGTATTTTTCAGCTTTTGAGTTGTAGGAAGAACATGTTTTAGGATAGGGATTGTGTATATTAAATTAATTCCTTTCTTCCCCAGTGTTTTATGGCAATGATTACGTGCATCTTTGTTAACCAACCAGAATTAAAATGGTCAGGGTTGCATACATTCACTTGAATGCTTGACTTTTCTGGGATTCTGAATCTCTGTCGTGTTCATTTGTATACCAACATATCCCCAAAATCTGTGAGGCAAGAATGTAACGACGTAACCCAGTTCAAAGCAATATCAGCAGCATCAACTGAGCCACCAGAAGCAGCTTGACAGAACTCAGAATAACCCAAAAAAAACAGTAGACATCGCCAACATGAAGCCTCTCAAACTGCATGCCAAGCTCTGGATCAGCCAATAATTCTGGGGACACTAAGGACAAGAATTCCACCAGGTCGTTTGAGTGAAACTTTCGTGTCTTTGGGAACAGCTGGGAATGGACGGATGATTTCTATATGACGGCGGGGAGCATAGCTGACTATCAAGTTGTGAGCCATACCGAGTCAGGGGGGTGTATGCTTAGGCCATAGTAGCAATTACCAATAGTAAGTTAATAGGAGGTTTTACCCTGCGTTTTTTAGCATCACCTCGTGTTGACTGTAGAGACGCCCTTCCTGTTGCATCCCCATGTTTGGCAATCAAGAATGATGTGGAACCAAATATTGAGGAACACAAAACAATGGAAAGAACCGACTCTCTCATAACCCAAGGTTAAGGAACATAGATGTGCTTGGTTGGAGTAACCAGACATGGATATAAAATAAATTTATTTTTTAAATAGTTTTATAATAAATTTCTTTACATGAGATACATGAACATCTGATGCTCTTGTATTTGTCCCTGGGAGTGGGTTCGCAAAGCAATGTGTTTTAATTAATTCTAATATTGCATTGCAGTGTGGTCATGGCCTTTTTGTTGAAAATGGAATTCCAAAATGAAGTTTTCCTGATTATTGGAAAGGGAAGAATGGTCTTTACTGTGCTGGATTTGCTAGGAGAGAACTTCTTGGAATTTCAAATGATGAGCTCAGCAAAGCACAGGATATTAACTTGGTGTTGAAAAGCAAATCCCCAGTGGTTAACAGCAGGAGGAGTGTATGTGTGAGATTCAATTAGTTCTTGATGCCCTTAAGATGCAATGGAAAACAAGTATTCCATTTCTTTGGGTAACTCGTACGAGTATTAGCATGGAATTCTTCTGTTGTCTGTATGGTAAAATGGTCATAGCCCACCTAATTTTTAATTCTATAGTTATTAAATCCGATTTTATATTTATCATAAAACAACGTTGTCCTTGTTTTTTTTTAAAAAAAAGTTATTTCAAAAGGTTTTCTTCTTTAAAAAAAGTTAATAAATCAGATTGACCTGTCTCTTAACCTGTTTTTTTTTTTTTATCATAAAACAACATTGTCCTTGTTTTTTTTTAAAAAAAAAGTTATTTCAAGAAGTTTTTTTCTTTAAAAAAAAATCATAAATCAGATTGACTTCTCTTAACCCTTGAGTCTTAAACTGAGTTAATAACTATTAACTATGCTTAATACCATGTACAGGTGAAGAGATGTTGAACGGAATATGGATGAAATTTATGTTGCAAAGTTTCTTGTGGTGTTTACTAGATCAAGAAAATGGAACCACCTCTTTTGTCTCCTGTTTTTGGTGTAAAGAAATAGATTTATTTAGACATTCTCCAAGACTATATCATCAAGATTTTCATACTCTCACAACTATTTTTAGTGCGGGATGGTTGAAGTTCTGTGTTCTTTTCTTTCGAGGGAAAGGTTATACTTTTTGAGGGAAAGGTTACTACTGGTAAGGAGCTGAAGAGAGATTCTATGATAATCCACCAGAACAAAAAATCATAGTGTTATAATTTTTTCCTGAGCATCAAAATAGCTATATCGATATCCGAAACCCTATGATTTTTTGAATTGCAGCAACATCTAGATCTAGTAAATATATAGAAGAGGAGGAGGAGGTCAATGTGGTAAGCTAATAAAGAATAAACTTCTACAAAGTAACTGTTAGCTAATAAAAGATGCATCAGGCCACACGATGTGATACTGTGCAAGTGTTATCTAACTACAGGTTGACAAGATACCTACTTGAGCAAATGTCTTTGCCTCGAAAATAGAAACCTGAACACATTGCAGCTACTCTTCCATCTTCTCAGCGAAGCAAGAATGGGAGCTTGTGTTTTGCAACAGCCTGGTCATCTTCTCAGAGGCCGCTGCCCGCACTTTTCTTAACTCTTCGATTCTTCTGAACTCCAGCTGTAATTCTTCTTCCAGTGTCTTCAACTCTGCCTCCTTGAGATCTGTATCAAAGACACATTGCTGGTATTCAAGAATCATACTCTGAATTTCAGACATTCCATTCTCGGTGATTTCTAGGAGAGTTTCCTTCTCATGGATTACAGTTTGAAGTGCAAGTTCCATTTCCTCCA
>Ga0307514_10001805_pt1 | contig 24012 bp, 22 predicted proteins | sample 16_EM_MG_FD_203088 | JGI IMG/M metagenome (GOLD analysis project Ga0307514, IMG submission 203088) | Populus trichocarpa ectomycorrhiza microbial communities from riparian zone in the Pacific Northwest, United States - 16_EM | ecosystem: Host-associated > Plants > Roots > Unclassified | place...
CTGTGCAGATGGCAACTTCAGGCGTTGCAAACCGGTTTTAGCAGCATGGCTTGCAGATTGTCCAGAGTATAGCGACCTACATCATCTCGAGCGGCATGTCTGTTTTTGGTGCGAGTGTCCAAAGAAAGAACTTGGAGATTATGTGCATCCAGACAAGGAACACCCCCGGCGGGATCACAACCTATATAGAACGCTCAGCGATGCCAACACCAAGGCAGCGGATGCCGAACTGTTGTCGCGCCATGTTCACCGAGGATTCAATGCTTTTCGACATATTCCCTGTATTGTGAGCGATCTCCCGAAGCCCGACCTCCTCCATACAATGCAGATTGGCATGCTTGACCACCTCCAGAAGTGGATTTTCCACTTCATGAAGACGCACGAACGGCTCGACAAGTACAATGCAATCTGGTTATCCGTGCCTCGTTACTACGACCTCACACCAAAAAATAAGTCATATGTGGAAGTTTCTCAATGGAATGGGAAGGAGATGAAGGAAATGAGCCGGTACCTGCTTGGAGTTGTAACCCAGTCTCTACGAGGTGGAAACCCCACTCAGCGTCGCATATTCAATCGCGCAATTGAGTGCACACGGGCATTGTTAGAATTCTATATGTATGCTCGATATGAATCTCACGATGATGCAACATTAAGCTACATGGAGGACGCCTTGCAGCGTTTTCACACCTTCAAAGATGTGTTCTTACTCGGGTGAGCCGGCAAAAAGGCGAAGGCCAAAGCGAATGCCCTGAGAACAGAACTCGTGAAGAAGCGAAAGGTAGACGAGGAAACAAATGGTGAAACTTGGACGCCGTCCAAGAAGCGGCGCAAAATGAACGCCTGGCGGGATTATATTAGCCACGAGTAGTGTTAGCAACAGTTCCGTTTTCGGACCGTTTCTATTATAGCGGTTCCATGAAAACCCGGACCTGGCCGGTTCGGTCCGGGTTTATGGCAAACGGTTCCCTAAATTAAGTCCACGCATATTCATCCGATGACTTTGTGTTTGGTACAAGAAATATGCAGCTGCAGACGGTGCATCTTTTGGTTGTCTCCGATTTTTGATATCTTTAAAACTCAGCAAGCTGCTTTGAAATTATTGTCATTTTTGGCGTAAAAACGAGGTTTTTGGGCTGCCGCTTGCTGAGAATTAAAGATATCAAAAATCGGAGACGGCCAAAAGATGCGCCGTGCAAAGCTGCATATTTCACATACCAAACACTAAACTCTCTGATCAATATTTGTGGCCTTAAAGTGATGGTTCGCTTAAAAAATCATCGATTTTTGATGGGGTAAGGCCGTTGCCACACAGACCTATAATACCCGCCGGGTCCAAAACTGGAACCGTTGCTAACACTAGCCACGAGACAGATATTTCCAAGGAGTTAGATGCCGACTTCAACTTTCTGAAGATCCACTTGATGTCTCATTGGGCCGAACAGGTTCGTCGATACGGAGCCTCGCAACAGTATTCTGCTGAGAGACATGAACAAGCACATAAAACGAACCTCAAGGACGGTTGGAACGCCTCCAATCACAATCTCAACTACCTGCCACCAGTAATCACCTTACAGCGTCACATCCTCTACTTCGAAATCAGAGAGCTCAATCTCCAAGCCCTCGCTCAGCGTCGGGAGAACAGCGCTGCCGCCTGCAAAGTCCTCCCTTCTGGTGCTGATGTGGCTGCCCCCCAGAGCCCCCAGTCCTATGTGAAGCCCGAATTCATGGGACCCCAAAACCGCCGTGATGGAAAGCATCCTGACGCTATGATCAAAGACTTCAGAGCATTACTCAACAATACGCAAGACGCAACGCACCGCGTGGCAATATACAGCGGCACACAGGAGATCATGAAGCATAAGAGTCGTAAGAAGACGTATATATCGGATGAACAACTGCATGCAATGGAGCTCTGTATTTACCATGGTATTAAGGTTCAAGTTGAGGGTTTAGAAGGTGAACGCATATCTCAGATGTGTCGATGCACAGGAAGCCAGAGCTGGGGCGGAGGGGATCGACGGAACGACTGGGTGTGGGTAAAGCAACGCCTGGGGAGGTGTTATGGCCCACTGAATGGGCGTCTCCCGTGGCAACTGCAATGACTATTCAAAATCAAACTCCAAAACGAGGATGGAGCTTTCGTTGAGTACTGGTTAGCCATGGCGCTCACCACAATACTGGAAAACTCGGGTAACTTGGATTCCGTCTCGAAATTTGTTCAAGTGAGAAAAGCACCGGCAGCCGTTGCTTTGCAAGTTTTCAGCGTGGGAAACATCGTCGGCTGCGCGCACGTAATTCCAGAGATAGCTACTAGTACTAAGACAGAAGACGGACGGAACGAGCGATGGATTGTCAATAGCCACATAGATCTGGCGACTTCGAATGATGGGTATAATTAGTAAAGAGAGAATTGCATTTTGCGCGCAGGTAGAAGTAACGCGAGGAGAGATTTTCGCAGCGTCACTGATCGCCTTGCAATCCCGTATAATTAGTAAAGAGAGAATTCCATTTTGCGCGCAGGTAGAAGGAACGCGAGGAGAGATTTTCGCAGCGTCACCCATCGCATTGCAATCCCGATGCAAGCGCGTACCCAATGAACCCATTCCGACATATGATCACAGTTGGCCACAACACCAGAGCATTCGTTTAAAATAGGAGACCGACAGAGCAAGAAGAAACGGTGAAACAGTGATCGGAGGGCGATATGCAATGCGACGCGTGGTGTTGAGGCCGCGCGCGGAGTAATCCGCCACCAGAGTGTCTCTGACGGCTCTGACAGAGCGCGTCAACTCTGACGGAGCCATTCCGCCCGGACGGAAATATTTTTCGCTGATGGTGAAATAAATTAGATATAGTAAAATTGTTTAAATGGAACTTATAATCAGGTGAGAGTGGTTATTTACTGGGAGAGGAAAAACAAGAAAACAACAAAATAGAAGGTAATTGAACTACTGTTATCAGTATCTTCATAACATCACCTGCTATGAAGTTAAATTACCATTCCAATAGACTGGGATTAAGGTAATTGGAAACTGTTCTTACTTCTTTGGATTGACATGGGCTTAATACTTTGCCATCTTGGTAGCTCTTTCATTTACAGCTGTCTATTGTATATCTTTCTATTCTTAATTGATATATGATTTTTTTTCAAGTCAATACCCAATCTTAAATCATAGAAAGATTTCTCTTTGGCCATTTTGTAGGAATATTCTCTTCTTAAATCTAAGTTATATTATAGTGTATAGTTTTAGTTTCTGTCAATATATAGTAAGCTGAATAGATAAACTTTAAGATAATATTACAGTATTACATAGTAGGAGTAGCAGTGTTAGCAAAAGTTCAACTTCAAACTACATAGTATTGGAGTTTACACTGAGTATGAAGGGTATCTTCCAGAGTCAGAGATACAAGTTGAGAGGACAGTACTTTTATTATTGCTTCTGAATATTAAAAACTACTTGAGGTGAAAAAGACACAATGCCTATGCTGTACATACTTTGAAGATATATTTTTCCACATATACAAGATTATGCGGATTCTTGGAAAGTCAAAAGAATTAATTGCAGCTAATGACAACATCTGTTAATACAAACTTATCTTTGGAAGCTTTGGAGTATTCATATTGTAGTGGTGAAAATAGTTGTACCTCAAGGGGTTGTAATAGATGTGTAGAGTGCATGGGTAAACAGTACAGAATAAAATTGTTCTTCTTGCACAATTTCTGAGGCGAGAGCATGAAGGATTACTAACTGCGTGGATTTGTAAATTGATATGTCGTGGAAGTTGTGCACCATTCATAGTATTCGTATCCAACGTCTGCACTCGTTTGTAGTTCTGCTCAGCGGTACTTTTGCATAGTGACGTTCCTGAAGCCTCCTTTCTCGATTCCGTAATCCAGGCGAGGAAGTATATTATGTTTGCAGGCTTCGTTAGTCTTTTTCATATATTATCCGCTCACCTCGTTCTTCGGCTTATTTCTGAGCTTTCCAGTTTGTCCGCACCATGACGATTGAAGGAAATGTTTCTGTCGCGATGAGAGGGTGACTGAAAATTGAGAGTCGAAGGAATGTGTCCTATTTATCGTCTCATGGGTCGCTTTCGCGGTATAGTACATCGCGCATCGTTATCGCGACGCCATATTTGAATTAGGTTGTTTCAAAAGTTGGTCTTGCGCGCCTCCAAGAAGCCTGTCACTTCTTGTCATAATTTCGGGTTTCAATGTTAAAGGGACTTTGATGACTGAAAAGGTGACCATTTTACCTCTTTCTCGGGCGCACTTCATACTAACATCGAGTACGTCAGAGCATGAGCCGCTAATGCCCAAAAGTGCTGATCCCAGATGCTTTGGCTCTCTGCGACGACATTTTAGTGTTAAGTCGTCAAGATCTGCTCCAGTACTGCCTAACGTCGTTGCCAATCATAAGGATGCAAGCAACACCCGTACGAGGCCAGGCGCTTGCTGAGAACCTCCGCGCCATTTTTGCTCGAATCAATGCCGCTGCACCTACAGGCCATCTAGTACGTAAGAGTCGACAGAAGGGAGAACATGTTTAAGTTCGATACTCATTAACAGGTCCGACTCGTTGCGGTGTCAAAGCTGAAGCCTGCATCGGACGTGCTCGCTCTGTATAGTGAGACTGGTCATCAGCATATGGGGGAAAACTATGTTCAAGGCAAGTGTCAAGAAATCTTGACTTGTGATTCCTTCATCTGGTGCCAAGGATGGTGATATATAGCGCATGCTACACTATCAGGTCCCAAACTGGCCATGAGCAACCAGAACCCCTAGGCAGCCTCTCCTGGGTGGCTCTGTAGTGAGCGAATCATACAAAGGTTTATACAATCTTCAACTTGCTAACTTTCTTCCACACCAGAACTCTTAGAGAAAGCCCGTGTTCTACCCCGCGACATTAAGTGGCATTTTATCGGCCAACTACAGACCAATAAATGCCGAAAACTTGCTGAAGAGATCCCCAACCTCTGGGCCGTCGAATCAGTTGACACTTCCAAAAAAGCAGATGCTCTGGAAAAGGGCCGGGCAACGCTAACAGCTACATCCCCCAACACGCCCAAACTACGAATTTATGTTCAAGTGAACACATCCGGTAAATAGTACCTAACCGAAATGATAGTGATGTTTGACATCGCCACAGGAGAAGCTGCTAAATCTGGCTGTGCTCCCTCCGAGGCAATTGGGATTGCACGCCATATCAAGGAATCCTGCCCACATCTCAGTTTGCAAGGAATCATGACAATCGGAAGTATCGTGAGGTCTCGGGCCAAAGGGGAGGAGAACCAAGACTTTTTGCTTCTGAATGAGACTGCGAAAACCGTGGAAAGGGAATTAGGAATCGAGCTGGAGCTTAGCATAGGGATGAGCAATGACTTTGAAGAAGCTATTAAATTGGGGGCGAGAAACGTCAGGTCAGTTGTATCCCAGAGGGTTTGTTTGTTTGTAATCATATTGCATTCAGCCGCTTGCGGCCATGGCATATACCTAACAAAAGTATCCCAGAGGGTTGGTGGCTAGGGCTGATATCGCGATAGAATTGGAACAGCAATTTTTGGTCAACGTCCGCCGAAACCGAACGAGAACGCGAAAGAGGATTCAGAGACTGCACAGAGGGTCTAAGGATCGGGCTGAGTTAGATTGGAGGCTGAGATCAGCCCATGGGCAGCGTTCCATTATAGGCGTTTCATATTAACTGTTGAATGTAAAATGGTTCAGAAAACATCATGGCTTCTTTACTGATTCTTCCACTAGATGTAATAGGTGAATAATAAAACACACCTGTAAAGCATTCAACGTTTGTTAAGACAAACGAACTGATGTTGAGGGAGATGAAGTAGCGGAAGTACAATATGGAAAAAGAAAGAAAAGGAAACGTCCTACAGACAAAACTACATGATATAACGATATCAAAGATTGAATTTTCGCACAAAATCTTGCGCTCACAGAACGAAACCAGAGTTGCTATTACATAATACGTCCATTCATCGCTGCTCAGGTGGTGGAGAGCCCAAGGCTAAACGGCCTTCCATAACCTTGATCAGTACCGGAGGGACGCTCTCGTCAGTCGCTCTAACTGTGATGCGGTACATCTGTGAGGAGATTATCAGCAGATGTTGAAGAAAATATCGTTAATATTGGGGGATGCTCACGCCAGTCTCTGTATTTGGCTCTACTCTCAAAAGGCAACCAAATTTGCCACCCTCCAATGTATGCAACACACCCGCGCAAACAAAATTCTTAGTGTTCGGATCGACACCGGCCAATACTCCCCACCTAAAGCCTTCAATGACCCTCCGCGTCCTCGGGGGCTCAATTCTGTGGCCTTTGATTCTTATTCCAAACACTTTTTGGGATTCCCTTGGAGCTCCACCAATCTGCTTCCAACGTTTCAAAAAATCTTCCCCTGCAAGATTCGCAGGTTCCATGAACTTGGTTGGAACGACGGGGAGTTTCAGGGTAAGAGCCTGGAGAGCCCCCGCCAGATATGATATCCGAATGGTGGGTGCTTCCGAGAAGATATGATGAGCCTCCAACATGATGGTTTGTTGAGTCTGGCTTTCCGGCTGAACAGTAGGGTCTGGTATGTTAGAACAGTTTATTATCAGCTGGCCTGGCGAGTTATTATTGATGGTAGTTGTAAATGAACCGATTGGGGCCGATGACTTGTTGGTATAGTATAGAATAATGCAACCCTTGTGCGCTCGGTACTCGGAACGCAGACCAACTTGAATTTGGCCATCTTCAAAGAGAACGCCTTCCGGTCTGATGAGTAGGCGGTTATACCCGACCTCCCAATCAGGACTCAGATGAGCTGGCGCTGCGAGGTTGGGCGGAGGTTTCTTCGCGGTATCGCCATGAAGGTCGAGTCCGGCCAGCTCTTGGGTCGGGGTCAATGCGATTGGCTTCGAAGGGCTGGACACACCCCCGTTCGTAGGTGTCCCCGCTCCGTTCGTAAAAGTCCGCTTCAATCCAGTGTTGAGAGTAAGATCAAATCCCTTCTTCTCTACATTTGCGTCTTTGCCTCCTATGACCCAAGTACGCTTGTCACTAGTTCCTGCGTGCTTTTGGTGAAGTCTAGATAGAAGGGCCGATGCACGTTCAGGGAATGGTGGCATCTCATCACACACTGTTCGAAGTAAATCGTCTGTTGGTAATGTTGCAAGTGCGAGGTATTCGCACGCCCGTTGTTGTAACTCGGGATCTAGGGTATGACTATACGCACGGAAAACTTGTAGAAGTTGAGGCTTGATCTCGGGGAATAGATTAACAAACTTAACGAACGATGAAAGCAAAATTGCTCTCGTCGTGGATGAACACCCATTAAACTTCGACTGGAGTGCCAGAAATTGTTCAATAGGACTGCAACCGGGATTGTCGGCAATGAGATGACCAAACTCGCCCAACAGGTATCCCCCGATCTTCACTAGCGTTTCATGGCACTGAGTAGCTTGAATATGTTGTAGTATATTTTGTGCTGCGTATACTTGGAGTTCCTCATTGTTTGTGACGATCTGTATCACCCGCTGCCACACTTCATCGCTCACATGGTCTCCAGCCATACTGATGAGGCGAAGAGATATGTCAACATACCATTGGTACTCTGTCGCATATTTCTCGGTCAGGATGGCAATTTTCAGAACCATCTCTTCCCGGATTGCAAAGTCGGCACCCTGCAAATACTTGAGGAGCTCGGAAACTATTGGTGTGGCGTTCGTTGGATCGCACATGCTGTAGAGCAAATCGAGCGCCTTTCTGCGGACACTGATATCACGATCCCTTAAGGAACCAATGATGGTATTTTGATGTTTTTTGATTGGCTCCAGTGTTTCTGATCTTGCTGCCAGATGTGTCATTGCCTCCAGACCCAAGTACCTAACGTTGGTTTCTCGGGAGGTGATGAACCGACCAAGACGGACGGCAATCTGAGTCATCAGGCCAGTTTCCGAGTCGAGGTGGATAGCCAAGTTGATAGCCTCAAATAACACCGCGTTTTGGGCATTATTTTGCTGCACATTTTTCGGCGTATCAGATGCAGTATCAAGAATTTGCTGTAGAGATTCCCTAATCATGTTTTGAATGTTGACATCGTCTACACTCAAGTTAGCATGGGATGATGACTAAAATATCACAAGACGTAATTACCGGAAGGTGGATAGTACTGGAGAAGTCGCAACAGTTTGACCTGGATCCACGGACATGGTACTTTATAGTAAATGTAGTCTTGTGTATATTCATTATCGACAGCTACACGCTTCAGCCGATGGGCTGCTTTCACATAACTGGTCTTATACGCTTCCGGATTATCTTGCACGAGAGCCATGACCAGCGATGTTACGGATAACGCGACACCAAGGTCTGGGTCATCCATTATAGATATAATGCGCTCTGCCCATTCATTCTGTATGATTCCGGGGAACTTCCGGTAGAGTCGAAGGAGTGTCAACGCGGCCTTCTTCTTGACGAATGACTTCGACGTTCTACAGACCTATTAGTTACACACATGGTGGTGGGTGGCCTGTGAGTGACACACGGTGATATGAGCAATCGATGGACGTCAGGACTGAGCGCTTCTCCCATCTCTCTTCCTCCTACGTTTGCAATGGCATGCAGGGCCAGGCAGTTATTTAGCTCATTATGGTCCAAGAGATCCTTTTTGATACTGTTGACGACTAGGTGCAAGAAATCGTGCTTCTCATTTAAGAACAGGGTGACGGCGAGGTAACCTATTTGTTTTTCGGAGTATTTGGTGGCAGAGACAAGATTCACTGCTTCTAGATGACCGAAATCGACATTCCACCCTAGTATGTAGATATACAGAAGCTATCCAAGTCAGGAAACTGACCAAAATCTGGGGGCTATTTAGAGTACCTTGCAAACATATTTTTTCTTATGATACCCGTTCAGACTGCCATCTTCGAAGTTGGTCAGTGGGAGTTACAATTTGGTTTATGCTGCCAAGAGTATTTGCCTTTGAACTTTTGTCTTTGGAGATATCAGCACCGTCCGCCATCGTTTCCATGGGCGACACAAACCGTATATTTGCCAACTCTTTGTTTATTCTCTTCTCCTCAAGCTCTCTTGCCCTCGCGTTTCTCAAATCGGCAATGAACTGCACCAACCCTATCCAAGTTTGCCTCAGTCAATTCCTATCCTCTCCATTAAACGCAGCGCGCGAATGTTCCGAGGTTTGGGTCGTGACATACCGCGCATGGACGACATTATGATGTTTGGATCGATAACTTGTCTGATCGCAGCACTTTGTCGGTCGTGGTCGTGGTGATTCCTGACACCCTCGGGTCGGCAGTTGATCAATCTATTGACCTTGTAATTGTTCAGTATCACCATTTTCGTAGGCCTTTACCAGGTCACTGGGAGTCTCCAGAAGGGGGCATACTGATGTGAAGATGGGAAGGCTCTGCGCACAACTGCTAGAATTGAACTCCCGCACGGTGACCGAAGAGATGGACCTCGGATACAAAGCCAGCTTTAGCTGATTCGCTTGTCGGGGAGTTCTGGAAAGTAAGTACCTAAGTAAGTATGTGCAATCAAGATGTGCGTGTTGGTGTGGTGGTGAGTGGAGTTACACTATAGATGCCCATTTAATGGGTTGAAACCACAGAAGTCGGCGTTAAGAAGTCAGCAGAGATCGGACAAGCTGCATTTCACGATTTGGCAATCGAAGAAGTTCGCACACTGTATTCATACTAAAGTCTCCCTTGAGTTTGATATGTGGATCTGTATGAAGTAAAAACAGATACAATATAGCGCCAAGCCATCCAGTTGCAGCAGGATGAACAACTCTCTTATAGCTTCACGCTTTCCTGATGAGAATCAACTTCACTTTTCCCTACACTTGAAGACTAGCGTGGAGAATTACATAGGCGAGGATCTATTCTCTAATTTTGCAGATATTGGGTTGAAATTGTTTCTCCTCGCTTGCGCCCATCCAGTTACATTCATTTATAGCTGACAAGCTGTGATTATCATATTTGCAAGCGGCAGGGAATTTGACGATCGCACGTAGGTACGATAGGAGAGTCTCCACCGTGTTGTTAGCAAATGGATGGTCGCTCAGCTGTCATGATATCGGACGTCAAATTCACCTACGAAGGTGGTATATCCAAGTGTTGACATAGCGTGTAATCTAGATCAGATGATACGGTGGAGTTCAAAAATTCAATATAGATTGTTTGAGTATGACGAACATGAGTATTGAGCTACCAATTTACCATGCTTGCCAGAAAAGCTACCGGATTGTTAGGCGAAGGCGGATGCATACTTAGTAGGGATAGATAGACTCAAATGTTTATGGAGGCGAATGTATCTACTGCCAGAAACTTGAGTAGGTATGATGAGAAGTTCTAATGGACGTATCAGTGTACTCTAGGTCATTACCACATCTACCGGTATAACAGACTCGAGTGAGAGTTTGAGTTGTGAATAAAATAACATGTATATCTTGGTCGTGAGGCCGATGTTGTGTCAATTCACAACACATAATTCAATTTCTAAATGCGAAGATTCAGTCAAGAACACTTATTCATTGAATGCCGGCACAAGAGATTTGCATGGTCTAGTAATCTATTGTTGAAATTGATGTATAACAGGCTTATATCAAGCGGAAGTTTGGAAGAAAGAGCGTACCATGGTAGATAAGCCAATCAATAAGCAGTCTAACAGTATTAATGTACAGCACAATGGACTCATCATGATGCTAATGCTCAACTGAGAACGTACCTCTTCATGTAGGCGACTGAGATTACCGGTCAATAAACTATGTTTCACTCAATTTCTATTTTGTATTAGCAGATATCTTGGGTTTCTGTAACAGTCTCTGGCCTAACCCTTTTTTTATTTCCTACAGGCTCTGTTTCTATTCCCTCAATGGGGCGTGCAGACTTGTTGCCTACAGCTCTTGCCATAGGGCCCCAATTCGAAGTAGGATTAACCTGGTATCTCACGACACCGTTCGTCTTGTCTGCTTCTTTGCCCAACTCCTTGTCGAAAACAATGTTTAGACTCTCGTCCTTAGCCTTCTGCATAATGTTGAAACCGGGAGTGCCCTCTTTCACAGCGCCATCTTTTCGGGGCTTTTGTTCAATCCATCGCCTCATCACCTCCCACACTACGCAGTGCGGAGCGTCTGTTTTGATCGAATTGGGCTTACAATGCGATCGAGCAACTTGGTAACCTAAGCCTATGAGAGCACCACGTAGAGCTGCACTCGGAGGCGCCTCGCAGTGAACAGTCTTAGACAGGCGGCATGGTGTGTAGAAGAATGGATTCTCTTCAAGGGGTATTTCTTGCAACGCTGTCTGAAGCATACCGGTGACCCGAGGGATAGTACCATAGGTGGTATTGTCTACTAAAGGCAGGATTGACAAGAACCGTTCCACAAACGGTGCTGAGTGTATGGGGCCAGCCCACATGGGTCCCCCAAGCTAAGCGATGTTAACTGATGACTGGAAGATGAGTTAACTTATAACTTACATGCATAGGTGATCCACACTCCAGACAACATTCACCGACTGCAGGTGCACGCGCAAGCCCAAACTTCAAGAAGGTTCCCTTTCCGCTCTTACCAGAGTTTTCCTTTACTTTACCAAGCCTCTGTTGTACCCAAGATCCGCAGCCCTGGTCACAGTTGTACACAATCATAGTTGAACTGGCAAGCTTCTTCACATGTGCAGGTCCGTTGCGTACACGCACCCAAACCCTGGCGTAGAAGTCGATGCTAAGGCTGAGCAAGGGCTCAATATAGAGGCCATACTTGCCAGCCGCAGTCGCAATTGAATGCAAAATAAGACGTAATCCCGCCTCATGGCTCCACTCCCCCTTTACTGGGAGTCCTCCATATAAGGAGTAACACTTTTCACTGTACCCCGTCGAAGCCCAAACACCGGCATCTGTGCATGTAACGCAAAGTAAACCACCGTCTGACACAGCCTGAACGGCAGCGTCCAAAAACGGAGCTGCGGATCCGTATGGATCCAAGTCAATCACTTCATACTTGGCAATCCGGGGCCTGTCGCTTTGCACGCTATCAGTCGAACAATATCGAGGTGACGATGAGAGCACCGAGTACATGTGATGTTGAGCGTTTCCTAAGGAAGGATTGATTTTGGATACAGCATCTGAGGCTGTAAAGGTGCTGGGGTCGGATGTCACAGAAATCTCTTTGTTGTATTCGATATTCCTCCGGATTGAGTCTATAGCGGCTGAATCCAGGTCGTTTGCAGTTGCAGATGTAACCATTGGCAATTCAAGAACGTAACGAAGCGCGCGTAAGCCAGTCGCCGAGAGTGCATCAAGAATGTCGAATTTCGAACGATTCTTCTGCCTAGGTTCAACATTGACGGCGGGCACCTCCTCCCCACTAGCCACGGAATTTCCTAGCTTTAGTTATTATGGCAACTATTAAAACCCCGCGGCAAACACTTCCGATCATACCTGCTGCAGTCGAGGCTCCTGACAAACGACACCGAGCTTTAGCATCTGTATCAGAGGTTGGGCGGGTGTATACAGCCTGTGCTGTGGGGACATTGGCCTTCTTATATTCCAGCTTCATTTGCTTCTCTTCAAAGTATATCTCGGCGAATGATTTAATGGCAAGAACACTCAAGTCTCGATTGAATTGCTGAATAGGATTATAGAACACCTCCCCATTTACCTCAAACTTTTGGCCATTCTTGTCTTTCTTCAGAGCCCACTTCAGGAAGAGAATAGTTGCAAGGCCTTCTTTTATAGCAGTGTACTCTTTGCCGTCGACTGTGACAGTTGACGAATTCGCCGGCATCGGTTTCTCAGGGAGTGGTCCCTGATTCGAGGTGCGTGAGCGTTTACCCATGGCCGGTGTTAAGTGTACTCCCCGTCCTTGATTCAAAAGGTGGCAAATCCGACAAAGCTTTTTGCCTGGTATAGCGAATTGTTGCACTCCCCGATGGTATGGTCGAGTAAATAAGTGAGTGTAACGAACGAATTCAGTCATAGAAGTAAAATAGAGGTATTTCCCCAATGCCAAGCGAGAATTGACTCTCAACCTTTAAGTGGGTACTTACCTGCAATGAGGTAGTATACACTACGGGGGGCTTGAATAAGTACATAAGCCTCACATGGGTATGAAGTGAGGCTATCATGTTTTATTAGGTTAATGTGGTGCTGTTTCAATTTGCAGGCTGACATGTGGAAAACCAATTTGTTAGCAACACTGAAATGTAAGCCTGTCTGATTTAATAGCAGCACAACGTCGGGAAAACCTTCGGTGCAACCGAAACCGACATATATCATCCCTGTTACCACTGAGTTATGGTTGCTTTCTATAGATTATGACTGCCTACCCGGTACTTTGGCCATTAGAGTGGAGTTATGAGAATGTTATGCGAGTGTTACCATATGTATTATCGAATTACAGAATGATGCAAATTTCTCCTACTGCATGTATTCCTTCAACCCCCTTTTTTCAATCGTCATCTCCACCACCACCACCACCATCACCATCACCGCCATCACCATCAACACCATCACCATTACCACCATCACCATCACCACCATCACCATCACCACCATTACCACCATCACCATCACCACCATCACCATCACCACCATCACCATCACCACCATCACCATCACAACCAACACCATCACCACCATCACCATCACCAGCATCCGGTATTTTACTCTTCAATTATGCTTCCACGAAATAATGTAATACCGTCCTACCAGCGAAACCCAATCCACCGCTACCAGCTTGCTCCCAGCGAAGCCACTTTCACCTCTACCAGCGAAGCCCAATCTACCGCTACCAGCTTGCTCCCAGCAAAGCCAGATCCACTGCTTCCAGCGAAACTACTTTCACCCCTGCCAGCAAAGCCAGATCCACCGCTACCAGCTTGCTCCCAGCGAAGCCAGATTGTCAGAGAGGTGAGAGTGAGAATTCCACTGCTACCAGCTTGCTCCCAGCGAAGCCAGATCCACTACTAACAGCTTGCTTCCAGCGAAGCCAGATCCAGCACTAACAGCTTGCTCCCCACAAAGCCAGATCCACTGCTACCAGTGAAGCCAGATCTACCGCCAACAGCTTGCTCCCAGCGAACCCAGATTGTCAGAGAGGTGAGAGTGAGCATTCCACTGCTACCAGCTTGCTCCCAGTGAAGCCAGATCCACCGGTAACAGCTTGCTCCCAGTGAAGCCAGATTGTCAGAGGTGAGAGCGAGCATTCCACTGCTACCAGCAAAACTAGATTCACCGCTAACAGCTTGCTCCCAGCGAAGTCAGATTATCAGAGAGGTGAGAGTGAGCATTCCACTGCTACCAGTGAAGCCAGATTGTCAGAGGTGAGAGTGAGCATTCCACCGCTACCAGCTTGCTCCCAGCGAAGCCACATTGTCAGAGAGGTGAGAGTGAGTATGTCAGAACAGTGAGACCAAGCATATCTGAGGTTGGAAAGTGAATATGTCAGAGTTGTGTGAGTGAGCAGATCAGTGGTGAAAGTGAGAATGTCAGAGTTGGAGTGAGAGCGAGTAAGTCAGTTAGAGTGAACATGTCAGAGTTATGGGAGTGAGCTTGTTGGAGTCATGAGAGTCAGAGTGTATACATGTCAGAGTACTAGTTAATCAATAAGTAACTCTTGAATATATAGTATTATCCATAAATTGCAGTATATAATACATGCGCTACAGTTGCATTACAGTAATAATTCAGTTATGCTATCAGTAAATTACAGGTGTATTATTGTGTATTACCGAAAACAGCTCTGGGGTGTTTTTCATTATGTGGTGTTATCAGTGTTATGGGAGGTTAAGGTAGGCCATATAGCCTGCGGTTGATTACAGGTAACAGAAAATGTTTTTCCTGATGAAGTCTATGAAGGTTGGTAGAGCTGATAGACTTACAGTAGTGTGTAATGCTAGTACAGTGGTTAGGTTAATAGATTTAACTACTTGACATAAATCAGTTAGTAATGGAGGGTATTGCTGTGATGAGATTCTTTTTGGTTATAGTATAGAGCTGCAGATTTCATCAGCATTCCATGATTGCTGCAGTATATAGTAGCAAGTGTTAGAATTGGGATGGTGAGTTTACCACTTTTAGAATCTGCTTTTATCTCCAGATTATATACCTACAAGTTTCAAAAATTTAAAGTGTATATAAAGGTGTGAGGTATGCAGCTGCCACTATGTATGATAGTGAGTATTCTAATGGAAATGGAAATACTAATAGTAATACTAATGGTAGTGATAATTGTAATGGTAATGGTAATGGTAATGGTAATGGAAATAATAATGATAGTGGGTATGGTGATTTCAAGTTGCAGAGTCTGCTCTAGCAATAGTAGCTCTGATAATGACTATTAGTACTATAACAGCTACTATGTTCAGAATAGCTTCAGTGCAACAGTAATAAAGATAAAATATTCCTATTACCAGTGTATTACAGTTGCTTACTATAAATTATGACAGCCTACATTGCACGTTGCCAATAATGGAAGCGTTATGGCAATGTTACGCAACTATTACTCTGTGTAATATTGAATTACAGAATGAAGCAAATTTCTCATACTGCATGCATTCTATCAACCCCCTTTTTTTCAATCATTACCTCTACCACCACCACCATCACCACCATCACCATCACCACCATTACCATTACCATCACCACCATCACCATCAACAGCATAAAGTATTTTACTCGTGAATTATTCCTCCATGTGCTGTATGTATCACACCTTTGCCAACCCTCAGTGAAGCCAGATCCACTACCATATGGGAAGCCAGATCTTAACAACTTTGTTTCAGCAAATGCAGATCCACTGTTGCCAGCAAAGCCCAATCCTTCCATACTAGCCAGCCCAGATCAACTGCTACCAGCAAAGTCAGTTTCACCACTAGAAGCAAAGCCATATTCACCACTACTGCTTTCAGCGAAACCAGATTGTTAGAGGTAAAAGTGAGCATATTAGAGCAGGGAGACGAAGCATGTTAGAGTTGTGGGAGTGAAGCTAGATATAAAGCATTTTGCAAGCTCATAGGGAATTCAGATTCTCTGGTACCAGCAAACCCATATCCACTGCTACCAGCTTGCTCCCAGTGATATCAGATCTGCTGGTACCAGTGAAGCTAGTTTCACCCCTACCGGCAAAGCTGGATCCACTGCCACCAGCTTGCTCCCAGCAAAGCCGCATTGTCAGAGGTAAGAGTGAGCATGTCAGTGGTAAAACAAAGCATATTAGAGTTGTGGGTGCTAAGTTAGATCCAAAGCTTCTTGACAGCTCATAGTAAATCAAGATTCTGTGCTACCAGTAGTGTTAGCAACGGGTCTTACCACACGAAAAACCCGGCCCATTGGAAATGGGCCGGTTTAACCACCAAAAACCGGGCATTTCAACATCACAACTTTGCCTCCAATTAAGTTTTTGAGTTCTGATCGTATCATGACATGATCAGTATGTACATTATGCAGTTCTAGGCGCTCTTTCACCTCCCGGTCTCAGATATGTGATCCGACCAATATTCATTGAGTCTCTATCGAAAACCTGCTAATTTCGTTTAAAATTTTCCATTTCTTCACAGCCACTCAACGAATATCAGTCGGATCGCATATCGGAAAGTGGGAGGTGAACGAGCGGCCAGAAATGCACAATCTACATACTAATCATGTCACGATACAATGAGAACTCGAATACTTAATTGGAGGCAAAGGTGTAGGAACCATGAAGTTGGAACTGCAGTCCGGTTCCAACCTGGCCGAAAACCAGCGGGTTAATGTCCGGTCCAGGTAACCAACCTGCCAAGACAAAGCAGGTCAGGTTTTTGGCCGGATCTGGAACCAAACCGAACTGAACTGCTCGCCAAAATCCTGACCGCTGGCAGGTTACCTGAACCTGTTGCGAACACTTGCTACCAGTGAAGCCATATCCACTGCTACCAGCTTGCTCCCAGCAAAGCCAGATTAATAACTACTTGCGAACTCATAGTGAATCCAGATTCTCTACTACCAGCGAAGCTATATCTACCCCTACCAGTATACTCTCAATGAGTCCAGATTCACTGCTACCAGCAAAGCCGGATCTACCGCTACGGGTATGGCCAGTTTTACCCCTACCAGCAAAGTCAAATCCACTGCTATGAGCTTGCTCCCAGCAAAGCCAGTTTCACCCCTACCGGAAAAGGCAGATCCACCACTACCAGCCTGCTCCCAGTCAAGCCAAATTGTCAGAGAGGTGAGAGTGAGCATTCCACCGCTACCAGCTTGCTATCAGCGAAGCCAGATTTTCAGAGAGGTGTGAGAGAGCATATCAGAGCAGTGAGACCAAGTGTGTCAGAGATTCAAAGGTGAGGAATCACAGCCAACTCCAACCCTACCAGTTGCATCCAGCGAGTCGAGATCCACTGCTACCTGCGAAGCCAGATCTACTGGTACCAGCTTGCTCCCTGTGTAGTCAGTTTCACCCCTACCAGCGAAGTAAGATCAACTGCTATTGCCACTTTCACCCCTGCCAGCGAAGCCAGATCCACTGCTAACAGCTTGCTTCGAGCAAACCGAGTTTCAGCCCTACCAGTAATGCCGGATCCACTGCTACCAGCTTGATCCCAACAAAGCCAGTTTCACCCTTACCAGCAAAGCTGGATCCAACATTTCCAGTTTGCTTCCAGCGAAGTCAGATTGTCAGAAAGGTAAGAATGAGCATGTCAGAGTGGTGAAACCAAGCATGTCAGAGCTTTAAAAGTGAGTATATCAGAGTTCTGAAAGTGAGCATGTTAGAGTTGTAAAAGTGAGCTTGTCAGAGTCATGAGAGTCAGAGTGTGCATATATGCTTGTCAGAGTTGTCAAACCAAGCATGTCAGAGTTAAACAGTCTATGTTAGAGATGCGACAGGAGGTGTCAGTAGCAAATAAATGAGTAACTGTAATGTATATGTAGTATAATCCATGAATTGTAGTATATAATACATGTGGTATAGTTGAATTACAGTAATAATTTGGTTGTGCTATCTGTAAATTACAGATATGTTATAGGTAAATTACTAGTCTATTATCACAGGTTACAGGGATTGACTGTGGTTTAATTTGTATTATTTGGGGTTATCAGTGTTATGGGAGGTTACTGTAAGCTATATAGCCTATGGTAAATTACATATAACAGAATCACTTTGTCCAGATGTATGGCAATGGCTACTGCTGCAGTGGTGGCTGTGATAGTGATAACTGCTACCATCCTGACCACTGCTATGACTGTTGCTCCAACAGCAATGGCCGCTATAGTGATGACTATTAAGATAAAGGACTCAATAGAATTGGCTGCTATGGCACCAGCTGCTTTGACTATGACTGATATAGTAATGGCTATAATAGTGGCCATCCTTAACAATATAACAAACTTGACAGGCCGATATACAGGTCATTAGGCCATTACTCAGATATATCTGTAACATTTGCATTGGGCTACAAGGTGAAAAACTGATATTGCTGATAATACTATATAGTTTAGAAGTAAGAAAAACATGTTAAACTAAATTATCAAGAAAGATAGCTTCATATAAAGTTTATATTACACATCTCAATTTAATTAAATTAATTATAAACCAAAATTCAATGGTACTATATTAAGAAAGAAATCATTTTTGAAAAAATAGTTAATAATTTTACATTTGGATCTTGTAAGATTCTGGTGACTATAGAATAATAAGTAGAATATATGGCTTGCAAGTACTTGATTCAGACTGTAGAATATTGAAAACTCAGTTTCTGGTATGTGGGTGACTGAGAGAAGAGTAGATAACATATCTAGGTGGTAAGCCAGAGGAGTTGGCTACATTTGTTAACAAAGCAGCAAGGTAAGAAGGTGACAAGGTGGTAGTATGGCTCACGCAGACATTTATGGATACATTTTGATTTCTATCCAATGCAACTAAATGTTCATGTATTTTCACTGTTCATACCATTATACTAGTTCCCATCATGTGAATAGTATAGATGACTATTAAAAGATAGTGCTGAAAGAATATAAGACTATAAAAATTATAGTTTGTTAAAATAAATAGGTAGTATGAATTGAAAAAGGTTTTATACAGATACTAGCAAGGAGAGACTATTACTATCTTTAGAAGATCAAATTCAAAATAATTAAATTTTAGATGAAATTAATGATGTGTTCATACACAGTTGAGTAGATAGTTAAAACTGAATACATTTAATATAGGTAGTCGTATAGAATATGTATCATTAGTTCATGTATGGGTACAAAAGAATTATTAATTACTGCATGTAAGAGCCACAAAATTACAAAGAGTAATTACTGTACCTATTGCACTAATATATTAAGTAATACTTCAATCCAGTGGTATATATAATTAATATAGTTCTTGATTACTCTGCAACAATCAATTTCAATAAGTTATATCTACATCTCCTGGTTATCTTTCAATCATTGTTAACAATTCAACAAACAAGGAATTCGTAAAATGTAAAATTGTCTGGAAGCTGTTGTTAGTGGTTATTCCTTGGCAGTGATAACGATACTAAGTAGATTGCACTTGCAATTCATTGGAACTACAGTCACCTTACTTAATATATAATACCTGTTCATGATATTACTGAGCGTCCCAGTTATGTGATTTGTAGTGAGATAACACTTCAGTAATGTATCAATTGATTAGCATTTACCCCTACAGCTTCTAGTAGATTGATATATAATTATCTTGCCATAACTGGAGTGTTTAGTTGAGAAATATCAGCAGTACTAATAGTTATCAGCCATACCAACTCTAGCTTAGCTATTGGGACAATGTATTGGCAAGTTGTGATTAAATATGATTACCATACAATAGATGTTATTTAATTTACAGGTAAAAAACATTCTTAAGCCAAGTTTTCTGAGAAGAGAAAGCATCTTCGACCAGCTTTCTGTTATTGAATACTTAATATCTATGCATGTGATATCTGAGGGATTATTCGCATTGGATGATAATAAGAGGCCTAAAGTGAATATAGTTATTGGGTTGAGCCAGTATACATTACAACATCACAATCAGTATTGGCACTGTAGTACCTGGTGTCAAATCAAATCTTTGACACAATTGGCAACAAATCAGAATTTGAAAATAAGGTATTAATATATTTTCAATAAAAACTGTTAGACTCTAAGCTAGCAGATTTTCCAAAGACAGAACAAACAAAATGTAAAATGTAAAAGTTAATGATATTATGCATCATATTAGTATGTGTGATATCATGTAGATGATAGTCTAATTTGGCAAAGTAATCTCTAAAACCCCTCCTGCCTAACCAGAATAATCTATAGGACAGTATTACTATATTCATTGGTAATTTTCAGACAGTGCAAACACACCTCTGTAATCAGCAACAGGACTATCTGAATATACTGATTAGAATATCTGAAGGAGATTTATTCCCTTGATGCAACAATACAGAGATCACATTGCTCTGGTTATGAAAGGACAAGCTGTAGCACCTATCCACACTTAAAACATTAGCAGCAGAGACCATCTTAAAATATTATCAAGAATTCAGTTACAATTCTTTCTCCCACTTCCATTCTATGGAAACAACTCAGCTGGCTATGTTTAGACAAAGACTATTCAAAACAGTACACAGTTATACCAGTAGCATACATGGGGAGATATATTTCTATGATGAAGAATGAGCAAGGTTCACTAATGTCTATTAAAATCTATACTTTACTTCAAAGATAGGGATTATATACTACTATATATCATCTGTTACAAAACAGACCTTCTTACACATGAACATTTAGAGAATATTGTTGAAGAAGGTAATTTCTCTTGTATTTGTTGTATATATTAGTTGGCAGTTATTAAGGTTGCCAAAAGATAGAGTCATGTGAAGAGGAAAGGGAAAAAGAGAAGGCAGTTTTGTAATAGATGGCAGTACTTAGAAATTATAAATTGTATTAGTTATTGGAGTTCTAGTACCGCCAGAACAGAATCAAATTTTAAGAGTACTTTGCTGTTCTATGAACTGTCCGAATCGTTCACAAACATACTGTTGGTTAATTGCAGACATTAAGAATTATTTTATTCACTGCCCTTCAAGGATTAGTTTTTGTGTTTTGAAATGAATTAACCATTGGTTTCAGTCAGGCATACTTTGAATTTGTTGATATTGTACAAAAAGTCCATGTTGTTGCCATTTTGAAAACATTGAAAGAAACATTTCACTGGTAATATATAGACCTGAAACAGTTTATAAAGAATATTGCAAAGAAGCTCATTTTACATATTACTCTTCAGTGAACTTAATCAACCAATAATAATCATTTCCAATTTCTGTTCATTATCCAATACACATTCCATGATAACACTTTTTATTGGCAGTAGCATTGTGGAAGCTTACTGATTCTGGAAATGCATCATTCCAGAGCCGTTCCAGAGTTATAATAGTGAGCTGAGGCCAATTACCCACATAATTCTGGAATGGATAGAGGTACTCTCTTAGCAGCAGCAATGGTACATAGTGGTTTTCATAATGAATACATTGGAAGTACTGTTAAAAGGTTGCCTGGTGCATAACACCTTTTCATAACATCCCTTAGTTGGATATTCAAGTATTCCTGTGGAGTAGACATCAAACCAAATGTGAGACTGTGGAATGTTTGAGTCAAATATCATAAGGAGTACGAACATCTTGCAATATCTTCTGGTCATTCAATAGTCACGATGTGACCATGTAGCTTCTGTAGGTTTGATTGCATTTGCTGATCGTATCAAGCCTAAAGAGAATCAAGTCATTAAGTTGAACTGGTAATCATTGTGATATTATAATATACAATGGCAGAGAATGGGTTGGTTGCTGATTGAATATCTAATGCAAATGTTAATTAATCTAATTAAACATTAGACATTAATATAATTGAGATATACACAGTTAGGCTATGTGTTGGAAGATATTGCAACTGCTTAATAGATAGCATAGGAGATGTTAAAGTTGAAGTTGTAATCTGATATTTTGTATATTCTGTATCTTGTAGAGGATGGCCCTAGACATGAGTATAAGACTTTAAGACAACTGTTGCATGAACATGCTAACCATATTGGCAGATAGACTACATCAAGAAGGGATATTCAGAAACAGGATATTTGCATATTAATAAGCTATCAAACCAACATCAGATGATTTCAAGACATTCTGCTACAGTTTCTTCCTTCTGCCTTAACTGTACAGCGGTTTCATACTTCCACCACTAAGAAGAACTTAGCTCTAGCACCAATCCACAATCAGATATTGGCAGTACAGAACACCTGAAAATATTATACAGTACTCTATCCAAACTTACTTCAAATACTGCATTTACCCCTACTTCTGTTCCTAATAATCTCCCAATCATATGGCAACTGCTTGTAAAGTATTTGCTAGATCTAGAGAATTGACGACAATACACATTCATACAGTTGTTGTATTTAGAGTAATATACCTTCATTGTGAAAATTGTAGAGAAATCTGCAAAGCCTATTCCGCACAACAATATACATCATCAGCAACAACTCTAGTTTCCGTCAGAAACACCTGGGTGTTCCGGACGGTTCTGACGGCTCTGACGGAACCTCATACCCTCTGACAGAGAATTAGACGCTGCCCGTCACCCAGGTGACGGGTCCGAGTTGACTGGACTGATGTAGCGGCCTTCAGGTGCACCTGGAAGTACCTGGGAGCAGTCGGGGAAAAACATCTTCTTTGGGAATGCTGCTGGTGCGCCTGGAAATCATAGCTACTACTTATCGTTCAACGATTTTCAAAACTTATGCATTCAGTTTGTATTCTCATCTATGGATCTATGTATCTATATAGCTACCTATCTACACACGGTATATCTGGACTGGCGGCACGCGGTGATTGAGAACAATTCGAGGTGCGCCTGAAGATGATGATCGAGTGAACTCAGAGATACACTGCGAGGCCGTGATCGAGTGACTTTGGAGATGCACTTGGAGGCTGTGATCGAGCAAGTTTGGAGATGCAATTGGAGACCGAGATTGATTGAACTCAGAGATGCACTGGGAGGCCATGATTGAGCGAGTTTGGAGATGCACGTTGAGGCTGAGATCGAGTGAACTCAGAGATGCACTCCGAGGCCGTGATCGAGAGAGTTTGGAGATGCACTTGGAGGCCAAGATTGAGTGAACTCAGAGATGCACTGGGAGGCCGTGATCGACGTGATCAAGCGAGTTTGGAGATGCATTTTGAGGCTGTGATCGAGCGAGTTTGAAGATGCCATTGGAGACGAAGATTGAGTGAACTCAGTGATGCACTGCGAGGTCGTGATTGAGCGAGTTCGGACATGCACTTCGATCTAGAGGCGGTCGATGAAAGGCGCGCCAGGTGCTGAGACTCTATTCATCGGTTAGTTAACTCGAAACTGTGGGAATGTGACGAGGTGACTTTACCTTTGAAGCTCTTATAGAGAACTGGCTGGTGGCGGTGGATCGGTGGGGAGGTACACCGGAAGCTGAAGCAACATTCAGGCGTCAACTCGAAATCGTGAGAATGAAGGGACGACAGACAATCTTAGGTGTATGCTGCACTCGGTGTATGCTGCACTCAGTATTAACACATCATGATGGCATGGAGAGATAGAGAGGGATGACTTAACTTTGTGTTCTTCCGATGATGGTAGAGTTGTGGACAAGAAAGAAAGAGATGGGGGATGAAGATGACAGCGATATGGAGGATTTCAGCGGCTATGAGAAATCAGGAGTACGACTTGCCTCATTGGGTTTAGAAGAGTCCTGATTGGGTTTGGAAGACCTTGTATCGGTGTTATTACCCACCGGATCAGGACTCGTACCTGCTGTATCGGGGATGGTCAATTGACTAGGACACGAAATTCTCTCAAGTCGCAGTTTCTCATGATGATTTCCCCCATCTCCTCTGATCTCTCTCTTTCTTGTGCTCAACTCTACCATCACCTAAGAACACGAAGTTAAGTCATCCCTCTCTCTCTCTCCATGCCATAATCATGAGTTA